>Ga0194120_10003450_pt1 | contig 25705 bp, 27 predicted proteins | sample TA2MahCa65mmetaG_FD_148642 | JGI IMG/M metagenome (GOLD analysis project Ga0194120, IMG submission 148642) | Freshwater microbial communities from Lake Tanganyika, Tanzania - TA2015019 Mahale Deep Cast 65m | ecosystem: Environmental > Aquatic > Freshwater > Lake | place: Tanzania: Lake... | reverse complement strand
ACAAGCGGTCGTCAGCGCATTAACATTCATGGCGCTATTGATCTGGAGACAGGCCAAACTCACATGATCGAAGTTGAAAGCGTTGATGCCCAGTCAACAATAAAACTCTTAGCTTCAATTGAAGAGCAACATCCGTATAAGCAACAAATACATATATTTCTGGATAATGCTCGGTATCATCACGCCAGGCTGGTAGGCGAATGGATGGATCAGCCGGGGCGTCGGATCAGGTTACATTTATTCCGCCTTATTGTCCGCATTTGAACACGATTGAAAGGTTGTGGGGCGTTATGCATAAAAATATTACGCACAATAAATGCTACAACACATGCAGACAATTTGCAGACGCGCTGATCAGGTTTCTAAGAGAAACGATTCCCACGCTTTGGGAAAACTTCCGCGATTCGATCACGGATAACTTCCGGATCTTCTCACCCGATGATTTTCGGGTTATCAAGTAAACAAGGTATATATTGGTTTGAAAAACGAGTTAACCTGTATGTTTATAAGAGCAAGAAACTCCATTGAGAAATTATATCTCATGTGAGTATTTAACTAAGATTTCTTTTCTTGTTGTTAAATAAGCTTGATATAGATAAATGGATTATAGACTTTCTAACGAATAAATATTTCTTCATGACTCCGATATAATGATAAAGTAATATTTTCTGGATCTTGTTGTTTTAATACCCATTGAGAAGGATAAATAAAAACAAAATATCTGTTATATTAGATTTATTGCTGTATAATTGCACGATGAAGGATTTAATATTCCCTCCAAAACGATTGTACGCCTTAGATCGGCTAAAATCTTTTTTGCCACACGCGGCCCAGGACTATGCGCGTGGTCGTAATAGTGATTTTGGCCCAAATCAACCTACGGCAGTATCAAAGCTTTCACCATATATTCGATATCGAATGATTTCTGAAAAGGAGATTATTGCTCGAATTTATTCAAAGCATGCGCCAGAGTCGGTGCAGAAATATATAGAAGAAATTTTATGGCGTACATATTGGAAGGGGTGGCTCGAATTCCATCCGAGTTTATGGGATTTCTACTTAGATGAGTCTACTCGGGAAAAAAAATTAATAGATCATGAGATATTAAAAAAAGCAGAGATGGGTCAAGTTGGTATTGATGGTTTTGATAACTGGGCGAAAGAGCTTATTGAGACAGGTTATTTGCATAATCATGCGCGCATGTGGTTTGCGTCAATCTGGATTTTTACGCTTCAATTGCCTTGGATCCTAGGGGCGGATTTTTTTCTACGACATTTAATTGATGCCGATATAGCAAGTAATACTCTTTCTTGGAGGTGGATTGCCGGGTTGCATACGCAGGGAAAAACCTATCTTGCAACAGCGGATAATATTTCTCGGTATACAGGTGGTCGATTTAATCCAAAGGGTCTGGCGAATAAAGCTAATCAAGTTGAAGATAGATGGTCTGGAGGTCAGAGGATAGTAGTAAATACATCTCAAGCAGATCACACTATTCCATCAATTCTACTTATCCATCATGACGATCTTGATCCTGAAGTAAATATATTTGAGGTTCATAATATTGTTCAAGTTATTATTGTTCGTGACAGAAACCTGTTATTTGGAGAAAAAGCCTATCGCTTTGTGAGCGGCGCAATAGACGATTTAAAAGAAAGAATAGTTGATCGTTATAAAAACTCAGTTATTTTTGTGGATAAGTTAGATGAACAAAATCTTCTGGATGCAATCCGAATTACTGGGGCAAAACAAATTATAACGAGCTACGCGCCTGTCGGTCCGATAGCGACTAAGCTAACATCGATCAAATATAGATTAGCTGAATATCGTATTGATCTAATACAATTACAGAGGAACTGGGACGGTCGCTTTTGGCCTTATGCCCAAAAAAGTTATTTTAAATTTAAAGAGAAAGTCTTACCTCTTTTGTTGGAAGATGGGTTTTTGAACGAAGATAAAAGTTAATTTGAGTAAATCAACCTTCTATCTAGTTGGGTAGGGCTAACTTGAGGTTTAGGTTCTAATCTATAGTAAAGATCAAGCATTGAGCATAAGCCTCTCTATCTAATCTAGAAATCCTATCCTCATAACTTTCTTGTTTTTCTAAAATGAGTAAGCTAGCCAATAGCAATAGCAGAAAAAATGCGTTAAGCTGCATGCTCTGGGTCAATTTTTGATAGCAAGCTGAAGATTAGTCTAATCGCTTTACGGCCAATCTTTCCTTTAATGTTTTTATCGGACATTATTTGAGTAAAAATTTGATTCTTTTTTACCCATGACTGAGAAATATTATGGCATGTCGTTTGATAGGTTTTAAAATCACAATCTATAATGGCTTGCGAAAATCTTAAGCCATCTGCGATCCCCATATTCATACCTCGACCGCCAACGGGCGAATGGACATGGGCGGCATCGCCAGCAAGCCATACATTTCCACAGCATATGAGTCCACTTGTGCAAAATAGACATCAAAATAACTTTCCCATGTCGTTTTTTCAATTTTATCAGTCACTCCAAGGGCCTGGAAAGTTTCAAAATTCGTGGCGGCGAAACGAACCATATTATGGCCGATCTTCATTGCGATTGCTGCGCCGGAGTCGAGTATCCATATCGTCAAATCTGATTTGCTGGACCAGTCTATAACAGAGTCCTGACTATGCATTTGGATTGGTGACGCGCTCTGATTATACTTAATAGAAAGTCCGTGTCGGACAATACTATGAAATCCATCTGCACCAAGGAGATAGTGTGAAGTAATCCGTTGATCGCCATTCGACGTGCTTATGAAAGATTCTACATATTCTCTTTTATCGATGAATGCTTTTAACTCTTGGGGTCTTTTAATTGCCACGCCTTTTTCCTGCAGGCAGTCAGTGAAGCAGCTTTCAGTTTCTAGCTGCGGGAGCGCAGTTGGCTGAATATAGTCCATGTCAGAGCGCTGAATCTCGCCCTCTATGAGTGTTTGAGAAGGGCCATAAATTGTTATCGATTTAAATGGTCGGCCGCAACGAACTATTTTTTCCGATACGCCATAGGGCTTTAGTAAGTTCAATGTCTGGGAATTTACTAATATAGCTCTTGAAAAAGAGAGGCGGTCTTTATGCTTGTCGATTAGGTCAACACGATATCCAGCTTGAGTGAGCGCAATTGCAGCCGACATTCCTGTGGGGCCTGCTCCTGCGATCAAGACATCGCAATCAAGCTTTTCAGACATCTAATGCTTGCTTATGAGAATATATAATAGAAGTAATGTTTAAATTTTCTTACGTGGTCTTATTGATAGGTATGCCCCTATCTAATTTGCTACTAGAATGACATCCTCTGGTTTAAACTGAGCCTGAAGTTGATCGCCTTTTTTGATAAATAGCTTTTCTAAATGCTTCCTAGGAATAATGACGGTAAGGGATTTTCTGTCACCTATATCAAGCATTATTTGGCAATTATTTTTATCTTGTATTATCCTCGTTACAGTCCCCAGTATATTGTTTCCCGTTAGAGCCTGATCTCTAGTGGGTAAGGCTAAAGTGATCGCATATGCTTTTATTAGCGCAAGAACCTTCTTTCCTAACGTTAGCTCAAGTTCATTTGCTGCTTCATTGGTTACGACTGCCTCGATATTCGATCCAGTAGAACAGGATAGAGATAATTCAACATCAACAGCGCCTTTTCGGACCTGTTGAATTACGGTTTGAAAAACATTACGTGTCGAGATACGCGCGCCAAAAGTAAAAAGTAGCAGTTCTTCATTTCCTTCAAGTCCTGCTTCAGATATTAGCTGTGAAAGTCGTGTGAGCTTTTCTTCTATTTTCTTAAATGTATCAATTAATCGCATACCTTCTTCTGTTACTACTGCGCCGCCACCGCCACCGCTACCGCCCATTTTTGTGATAAATGCTGGGTTGGGTAGGAGATTATTTATCGCATCCACAGAATCCCAGGCGGTTTTATAACTGAAGCCAATGACCTTGGCGGCTTTACTAATACTGCCATACGCAGCGACTGCTTCTAGAAGTTTTATCCTCTCGCGCCCCACCAGAAAGCGTTCGCCGCTGTGAAGTGATAAGGCTGCGTTGATTTTTTCTTTCTCCATTGCGCCCCGAATTTTTCGTAAGTTTGATCGAAGAATGAGCTTTGATATACTTAAATTATTGAAAAATAACATTTATATCTATTGTGGCGGAGCGCTAGTCATTGTTCATTACAGTCTCAGGCCAGGTCAAGGGAGCTTGAAGCGCTGGAGATTTTTACGCTATAGATTTAAAAGTAATACCGATAATAAGTCAATATTCTTAAGTCTAAGATATGCAAAGCATATTTTTTACACACTAAGAGCAACATGCAGACATAGGGTTAGGCATTTTCTTAGGCGAGGCAATGAAATATAAAAAAACAAGACTAATCTCATTCATTGGTATTTGGATTTTAAATTTTACCTGCGCCTGCCTAGCGGAGACGGTTCATATCGCTGTGGCCGCGAACTTTATGAATGCTGCTAAGGACATTGTAAAAGCCTTTAAGGAAAAGACAGACCATGAAGTTATCCTAAGCAGTGGATCCTCAGGTTTGCTTTATATGCAAATCAAAGAAGGAGCTCCTTTCGATGTATTTCTATCAGCTGACAAAGAATTTTCTAAAAAATTAGTCGACGGCAATTCCGGTGTCGCCTCCAGCCAATTTACCTATGCTATCGGTGCGTTAATACTTTGGAGTAAGAAGTCAGAAATCCCACTCAGTGAGCAGGTGCTAAAAAATAAACATTTTAGTCGGATAGCTATTGCTAATCCTGCCTTAGCTCCATACGGCTCAGCGGCTATTGAGGTGATGAAAGCGCTTAAAGTCTACGACACTTTAAAATCCGAGATAGTGCAAGGCAATAGTATTTCACAGGCGTTTCAATTCATAGAGTCGGGTAATGCAGAAATTGGTTTTGTGGCGCTTTCTCAAATTATAGATCGTAAAGATGGGTCATTTTGGCAAATACCGCAAAATCTCTATACACCATTACATCAGGAAGCTGTTTTGCTAAAGTCGGCAGAACATAATAAAGCTGCGAAAGAATTCCTTTTTTTCTTAAAAGGTTCTACCGCTCAGGATATTATAAGAAAATATGGCTATGGTATTTCTAGTCAGTAATAAGTATGGTTCATCGAAATGGATACGCTCATTTCAGAAAATATACTTTCGCCAATTTTTCTAACTTTAGCGCTGGCTATACTAACAACACTAATATTGCTTGTTGTAGGAACGCCACTAGCCTGGTGGTTGGCTAGATCTAGGGCCGATTGGAAAGAAGTGGTGGCGGCTCTCGTTACAATGCCTTTGGTGATTCCGCCAACAGTTCTTGGATTTTACCTCCTTATTTTGCTTGGACCCGATGGGCCAGGGGGGGCTCTTGCAAGCCTTTGGGGCCTGAAAACTTTAGCTTTCACTTTCCCCGGACTTCTGTTTGGCTCGGTCCTTTATTCTATGCCCTTTGTTGTGCAGCCTATCCGTATTGCCTTTGAGGCGATAGGTGAGCGTCCATTTGAAGTTGCAGCGACTTTGAGAGCTTCTCCTTGGCGCGCATTTTGGACGGTAGCTGTCCCGTTAGCTCGCCCTGGTTTTCTGACAGGTGCAGTTTTAGGTTTTGCGCATACTTTGGGTGAGTTTGGCGTTGTACTGATGATTGGCGGAAATATTCCAGGGAAAACAAAAGTCTTATCAGTTGCAATTTTTGATTATGTCGAGATGGGCGATTGGCGTTCAGCTCATATTCTTTCAGCTTGCATGATAATATTTTCATTCTGTGTTGTATTATTTATGAACTCATTTGATAAATATTTTAGACGGAAAATTTAATGATGCCGAATGCTAAAATTACTGGTCATTTTAAAACCACTTTAGGGAATTTTGACCTAGATATCGCGCTCAACATACCTGGTGATGGCATCACGGCTTTATATGGACCAACGGGATGTGGTAAGACAACCATCTTAAGATGTATCTCAGGACTTCATCGTGCTAGAATTGGCCATTTTATTATCAATGAAGAAGTTTGGCAGGATAAGAATTATTTCCGACCGGCATACGAGCGCGCGATAGGTTACGTCTTTCAAGAAGCTAGTCTATTTCCTCATCTGACTGTACGAGCTAACTTACTTTATGGCGCCCATAATAACATTGCACTCGATGATAAACAATTTGACCAGATCGTCGACTTGCTTGGTTTAGAACGATATCTAGATCAATTTCCTAAATCTCTATCCGGAGGTGAGCAACAAAGGGTGTCAATTGGGCGGGCTTTATTATCCAATCCAAAGTTACTCTTAATGGATGAGCCCTTATCTGCACTAGATAAAACAAAAAAATTAGAAATAATGCCCTTTCTTGAGAGACTACATAACACGCTTAGATTGCCGATTGTTTATGTTAGTCATGACCTCGATGAAATTGAACAGTTGGCAGATTATCTTGTTTTAATCGATGAGGGAAAAATAATAGCTTCAGATCTATTGTATAAAATTCAGAGTGACCCATCATTACCTCTAGCTACTTCACATAATGCTGCAGTTAGTATTGATGGTTCGATCGAGAATTATGATGCGAATTACGGTATTGCAAGATTTGCTGTTGAGGGTGGTTTTATAAATGTTCCGACTGTCCCAATGAATCAGGGAGATAGACATCGCTTAAAAATCTATGCAAGCGATGTATCTCTAAGTCTGGAAAGCGGGATTAAGAGCACCATAGAAAATCTCATTCCTGCGGTTATTATAAGTTGCCAAAAAAATAATGCTTCCCAGATGATAGTCGTATTAAATTTAGGACATGATCTCAATGGATCAAAAATATTAGCTCGTGTTACAAGGCGTTCATGGGATAGGCTCGGTTTGGTTGTGGGGCGAGCGGTATATATTCAGATCAAAGCTGTTTCGCTGGTAAGAAATAAGGAATAATTGTGTGACATTGGGGTGGGTTAAGAAATGCTTGTTAATTTTCTCGTTATAAAACTTATAAGCGTTCGAAATTAACAAAACTCAATAATCGTAAGTTAATATTTAATCGCTTATGATAGCTGACGCTTTCTGAATTTTTGAGAACCTATAAAGCATATATTTTCTGATGAAGTGGATAATTATTTACTTTAAAAAAGTAGTGCTACAATGTAATATCTTTTCTCAATTTTAATTTGATCAAACTACATGTATTTTATCGTCTTATGTTTGTTGTAAGAGAGCCAAAATGACCGCTATCTGGATGCAGATTTCATTTATATTTTTCTTAGCGATCTTAGCATCAATTGTTTCGCGAGCTTATCGTATTTCAACGGCGCTATCTGAGATCATAGTCGGAATGTTAGCACGGCTGACGTTTGCTTATTTTCTTGGCGTAGAATTATTGTCTGTACAAGAACCATGGATCAAAACCTTAGCAGGTATTGGTGCGATTTTTCTGACATTCTTGGCAGGAGCTGAACTTGATCCTGATGTCTTTAAATTAAAATGGAAAGAAGCAGCCGCAGTTGGCCTATCTAGTTTTCTTCTCCCTTCATTTTTTTGCTGGGGAGCTGCTCATTTTTTGCTTGGATGGGATAATAGCTCATCTTTGCTTACCGGCATTGCTTTAGCCGCTACTTCTGTTGCCGTCGTTTACACGGTAATGATGGAATATGGATTTAATAAAGGTAATTTTGGTAAAACAATTTTGGCGGCTTGCTTTATAACAGATTTAGGTACTGTCTTAACTCTAGGGCTTGTATTTGCGCCATTCACTTGGAAAACGCTTCTATTCGCCTGCTTATTAATGATTACTTTCATTTTATTACCAAAATTGACGCAGCGTGCTTTTTTGCTCTTTGGTGGTCAGACTTCGGAATTTGAAACAAAGTATTTATTATTTTTCTTACTCACTCTGGGAGCATTAGCGACATGGGCGGAAAGCGAAGCCGTTTTGCCTGCCTATCTAATAGGGATGGCTCTTGCGGGTTCTGTAGGTCGTGATCATGCGTTAATTAGGCGTCTGAGAACTATTACGATCGGGTTGCTTACGCCTTTTTATTTCATTCGTGCGGGATATTATGTTTCTATTCCTACCGTAATAACAGCGCCCCTCGGCATAATTATATTGGTTCTAATTGAAATCAGCGCCAAGATCATTAGTGTCTATCCAGTTGCCAGATATTTTGGGTCTCCTCATCGAGACGCTATGTATACTACTTTACTTATGGCTTCTGGATTAACTTTTGGTACAATTTGTGCCCTTTTCGGTCTTTCACATCAAATTATAGATGAACAGCAATACTCGACGCTTGTGGCCTCTATAATTGCGACTGCTGTTATTCCAACGCTCATAGCCAATAGTTATTATCTTCCAAAACATCATTTGCCTAAAGATAATATTCAAGAATTGTCAGAGGAGTCTGGTGTAATCAAAATCGATTAAGAGTGTGCATGGGTGTTAATACCTCCCTTTGAAAAAATTGAATAATCAATATTCTCGCTTTTGTCTTACAATGGTCTGATCAAGTATCTGTAGAAATCGCGATCTATTTGCGTTCGTAAATGGCGGTGGGCCGCTAGTCATCTCTCCGGTCGAACGAATATGCTCCATAATTGAGCGCTGGGCGAGGGCTAGGCCAATCGACTCTTCTGTGAAAGAGCGTCCGTAAGGGGCGATGGCGTGAGCTTTTTTCGCCAATATTCGCGCAGATAATGGTATGTCGCTTGTAATAACAATATCCCCTGCAAGGGCATGATCTGCGATCCAATCGTCGGCAGCATCGGGGCCTGCATCAACGATAATCCTTGATATCATCGAAGTTGTTGGGATTTGCATAAAACTATTGGAAATAACAAAAGTGTGTAGATTATGGCGAAAGGCTACCTTATAGGTCTCTTCTTTCACCGGACACGCATCAGCATCAATATAAATCTTAATTGGCATGTCTAAGATTGCCGATCCGATTAATAATTTACAATATTAATAATGCAAAGAATAACAGAGAAAAACTTAAGCTTTAAGTCTATTGCAGAATAGAGAAAAGCCAATCAGGTTTTAAAATAGCCTGACTGGCCAGTTCGAACATCTGACAAATTTTATTTTTTATCTGCTGGCTTATACCAAGGAACGAAAAAGCCAAAGATGCCGGACAGGACGCCGAAGGTTACTGCCGAGGCGATGACAATTGGCATGTCTGAGGTTCCCCACCATGCCAGGACGGCTCCCAACACCGCTCCAGCGATACCGCAAATCAGCACGCTAGGCGTCATTTCCATATCAAAGCCAACCATGCCGCCGTATTTGTCGGCGTTTTTTCCAGAACCATTATCTTCCATCACAAAATCTCCAGGCTTGAAGCCGTAATTACCCTTAATTAATTAGCGCGCAAGAAACGGAGATCCAGGCTTTACGAAAATTGAAAACGACTTGCTGCCAACTAGGAAAAATAGCTAGAAATCCGTTTAAAAATAATTAGATAAGAAAAATATACTGCGCTGGTTCTATCGCCAGAGTTCTGTTTCGATGCCGCTTTGGGGGGGGCAGCTTTGTTTTACAGGAGCAGGGCGAGGTTTATCCCTTCTTGAAAGAGCGGCGATTGGCGGACGACTTGAAAGATCGACTAGAGAGGACGGTGACGGGTCTTAAACATTATTGGCCGGTTAGGCATGGCTGAGAAGGAATTAGGCTTCGTTAATTCGCAGGAACGAGATCGCTAGAGCTGAAATGAGCATTTTCTTAATATTTCATAGGTGCTGATCTAGGCTCTTATTCGAGCCAGATGCAGCAGCAAATAAATAAAGAAAGTCGTTTGGGGATAGTCAATCCTACGGCATGTGCTGTGCCGCACATTAATCAAAATCACACTGATCTATTCTCATATTTATTGATAGACCTGGCATAGTTGGATTATGGAGAGAAATGTGAGAACAGACTTTGAGGCGAATCTCATTCTTAGTATTTGTCTCTTTATTGGCTCAGCATCATGGGGAATACTATTAACGGCGCCTATGAGATTGGCCGGAATTATTTAACATTAAAATTTCAAAGATCATCCGAATATAGGAAGCTGCTTCTAGAGATTGATATTTCAAACTAAATTATTGTGTTTCAAATAATAATTTTCCTATGCCTTTAAAATCAAGAAATTCCGCTACATTCTGGTTAACATCGATGGTTCTTCCTGGAGAATAGGGGCCTCTATCGACGACAGTGGCGGTTACAGATTTTCCATTAGCTGGGTTTGTGACTAATAATTTTGTGCCAAATGGTAGGGTTTTATGCGCAACGCCATAATGTGTTTTTATGCCGGAGGCAGTGCGCTTTCCTGTATCATTATACCATGAGGCATTATTATGCCTTACGGCTGTCGTCTTAATTGATTTTAGTTTATGGGCTTCCTGTGCCGGCTGAATTGGCTGATTGAGTTTTTTGAATAAATCGTCCAAAAATCCAGCATGAGCAGTGGATCCAAAAATTAAAACTAAGAAAATCACTAAATATCTCATTGGCTCGTCCTCGATAGTCAGGTTTATCGGCCTATGAATTCAGGTGTAATAAAAAGGTTGGTTTATATAAAATCGCGAAGTTGAAATAACTTGTTTATCAAATTAGGCCGGCATTTAACTTAATTATAGAGCTGAATGTGTGTTTTCAAAGAATATATCAAATTATTTATCAAGTGGATGAGTAGAAAGAAAATACGCTATGACTTGTGGCCAGATAAGGCTTCATATGAAGACAAAAATCAGGGCAAAAAAATCTTGGCTACAGTCTCATTCATAGTTGGTTCTAGGCGGTAGTTTTATAATTAATGTCGAGCGTTTTCATGGTAGGGGGTTAGACCACAAACTTATATTCAGCCTCATATACCGGCGCCTGCGGCAGATCTGATCGAAGCGAATTTGCAGAGTTGAATTATTAGGTCAAGATATGGTTTGAGGGGTTGGATTAATCCTTGGGCGCTCCTATGTGATCTCTTGTCCCATAATGGAGGGAAATGAACGATTAATAATCAGAGCTCAAAGGAAGAAGTTATGACCCAACCCTTGGATAATATTCACCATCTTGCTCTGCAAGTTGAGAACATCGAGCAATCTCTCCGTTGGTATGCATCAAACTTTTCATGCGAGATTTTATTCCAAGATGAGAGCTGGGCGTTATTGAAATTTGGCAATATATCCCTTGCATTGGTTCTACCAAGTCAACATCCCTCACATTTTGCTGTTATACGTGAAAACGTGGAATCATACGGGCTTCCTAAGAAGCATCGTGATGGGACAAGTTCGGTTTATATCAAAGATCCTAGTGGCAACAATATTGAGATGTTAGAATTGTCAGCGTTACCTTAGATGTGCTGGAGGCTGTGGGTTATTTTGGGGATTGCTGTCATGTTTGGTTAAATCGACCAGTTCACCTGAGATGAGAAATTGGCGTAAATCATTCTCAATAGCTTCGGCTTGACCCTTAGAATAAACTTGGGTGTCCTCAACGTAGACAGCAAATGAAGCTAGATGCTTCGCTTTCTTCTCCGAATTCTCAATGGTCGCCTTTGTCCATTTGTAAAGTGGATATTCATCAACACCATATTTTTCTGCTTCAGCAACATAGCCAGCAAAGGCGTCATACTGGCAGATAGCAGAAGCATTGTGTCGCTCCAGGATCCTGGTGATTTGATCGAAAAAAGCTGGGCTTTCGCCGCTATGAACCAAGGTGGCATTTTCTGGAGAAAGCTTGAATCTAATTTGATATTGCCAGTGTTCGGACATGCTGTTCCTGTCAACTTCGGACCTACGGGAGAATGGAAGGCATTCCAGACTTTAACCACGGTCTTGCTACGGAGAAAGACCTTCGTTTCAGTAGCGGACCTATGAATTATATAAGTATCTCATTGTTTTTAACAAGATCGCTTTTATCAATCCTAATGATAATTTGACCAGAGGTATATTTCAATTCGTTCCTAAATTCATGCAAATTTTTTTCTGTCGGAGGTATCCTTGGATTTCCTGAGGGTCTTTTCGGGCTGGAGGCGATAAGCTGCAAAATTACACTTAAAAAATAAATTATAGGCTCATTGGCAAAAATTAAGGGAGTTTTGTCCGAATAGATTGGTCACAAAATAGATAGTCGGGGCTAACGTGCTTCGTTATTTTAACGGAGGTTATCATGAGCTTCCTCTTAGCATTCGCAGGAATTTTTATCCTAACCGTCGGGCTGCCGATCCTTTTACACAAGAAATAGGCAATTGCACTCAGTTGCTTATGCTATTTTTTAAAAGAATGGCATTCATCGACCCTTAGCTTTAACTTGTATGATACTGAATTAAAGCAAGGATGCTTCCTCGTTAATTAATGCATCCTGTTAGCTTGGTGGAAGATTACCTTTAGCTGATACTTTGGATACATTGATTTATAATTTTCAAATAAAACCTTTTATCGCTGTAATACTTCTATTGTAATACATATTCTCTGCGAATGCGTGGTTCATTAACAGCATTAGAAAATTAGACGAAATGACAAGTAGCTTATCAACCAATTTATACCCCCTAGACAATTGATTGAGGTTGGTCGGGAGAACTGGTTTATTTTTCTTTCTTGGGTTGATTATGGAGATAGTGCAAATAAGTTTCGAGTAATGTTGGAGAACAAGCAAGATAATCAGGAAATTAAGTGGTTCATTTCAGTGATATTTAATATAGCCAATATGAAATCAGCAAATACGATTAGCGAAATGCGCTTTGTTTTTTTTAAAGTGAAAAAAACCAAGATTAGGCTCAATGAAACTGGTTTACGGCTCGTCTAAGGCGCGGCAAGACCCAGTAAGTGGGTAACTTGATTTTGTTGCCTCTGACCTAACTGGCGAGCTGAACCTTCAAGGCCCTATTTCATGTAATTTTCGAACAGATGGAAACGCGGTTTGCGCAATTGACTGTCTTTAAAGTAACTTCCTGTTCTAAATCTCGGCTTTGATGTTTTATTTCTTTCTCATCTTGCGCCAAATAGCGTATGAAAGGCTTGGGGCAGGAATATTGCATTAATAGGTCTCAATTTGGGTCCAATCATAGAGTTTTCCGATAATAGGTCCATAAGTTAGCAGGAGTAAAAATTCAGAAGTCGATTTGGATAAAATCTGTCTAAATGATTGGAAAATTAGGCTATACAAATCTAGGATATCTATGACGGGGCGGAGTTTGTTGCCCTATTCTCTGCTCGGCGTTAAGACTACATGATGGTTTACAAAAAATTGAAAGAAGTTCCTTTCTTATGGATAGTTATTTTTAGCGTAAGCCAGAATTTAGCCATCCTCATCGCCATGATCCCTTTTCGTCGATTATCATAACAGGTAGCCTTTCTGTGAAAACTAAAAATCGGCAGTTAACAACTAGAGAATTAAACGTTCTGGCTGATGACAACCAGAGCAATGAATATGAATGGGATATTCCGCGTCTCCAATTGTTGATTAATGATCGATTGAGTGCACTGTTACCGAAAATTGATTCTGAATTATCAACGCTGCATGCTGGTATGTCTTATAATTTGCTAGCGCCAGGTAAGCGATTGCGTCCACTGTTAACAATACTGACAGCTCAGAATTTTGGTTATCACGTCTTCTCAGCGCTTGATATTGCCTGTTCCATTGAGATGATACATGCCGCCTCATTAATTCTGGATGATCTTCCAGCAATGGATAACGCCATAGTGCGTAGGGGGCAGCAGACGACACATCGAAAATTTGGCGAAGATATCGCGATTTTGTCTGGAGTTGGTCTTCTCAATCTCGCTTTTTCAGTTTTAGCCGCGAATAAGACACTATCAGCAGAAACTCGGATCGAGCTTATTCGCCTATTAACAGGAGCGGTTGGTTTTGACGGACTGATAGGCGGTCAGGTCATGGATCTGCATCTAAGATCTGCCTCAACCAATGATCATCAGTTGAGCAGAGTCAATGCTCAAAAGACAGCGGTCCTCTTTATAGCTTCTGCTGAAGCGGGTGCTTTGCTCGCGGGCGTCAAAAATAGCCAATTGTCGCTCGTTCGCGAATTTGCTTCAGAGCTTGGAGCTGGTTTTCAAATCGCGGATGATTTTCTGGATGATATTGCCTATTCCGGCCAGACTGGAAAGGATACTGGCAAAGATATGCATAAGCCGACAATTTTATCAAAGATTGGAAAGTCTGACGCGAGCAAGATGATGAATCATCATCTAAACGCCGCAAGAGCGCATCTGAATAAAATGGGCGGTAACAGCCAGAGCCTTGCCGCATTAATCGATTTTGGCTTTTCTAGATTTCAATCCTAATGAATGACATAAAGTCAGCAGAAATTTTGAAAAATAGTCAGACGGTTCGTGCAGCAAACCATACAGGCTCTGCAGCGCAAGAGAAAACTGTCCGGCTTGATATTAAAGGTGCATATTTTTCTTTTGGCTCTCATGCCGTTCTTCGTGGCGTTGATCTTAAATTACGCGCTGGAGAAATATTTGGTCTATTAGGGCCAAACGGTGCCGGAAAAACCACACTAATGAAGGCTATGTGCGGCCGGATTAAATTAGATAAGGGTCAAATCCGAGTAGCAGGTAAGGATCCAAGACTCGATCAGCATGCGCGGCGAATGGTGAGTTATGTGCCGCAAGATATTGCAATATTTCCATATCTCACTGTAATCGAAAATCTTGAAATCTTTGGGCAGATTTCAGGGCTTTCTCGACATCACATTGCTCAATCTGTTCAATTGATGCTGCAAAAAGCCTCATTGGAAAATCAAGCGCATAAGCTCTGTCGGACCTTATCAGGCGGCTATCAACGGCGAATAAATATTTGCGCTTCTATTTTAAATAATCCTATAGCACTAATTCTTGATGAGCCAACAGTTGGCATTGATATTAATGCACGTGAAGAAATTCATAGTTTACTTCATGATCTAAGAGACAGAGGCGCAGCGATCCTAATTGCAACGCATGATCTAGATCAGGCGCAGCAATTAGCTGATCGGGTTGGTTTCATGAAAAATGGAAAAATCTGGTTGGAAGGCGAGCCTAAGACATTAATCCAAAATTATTTTGGCGATGAACGTGAAATTATAATGAGCTTTAGCTCTCCTCCGCCTGATCCAGGCATTGAGCTGCTTAAAGATGTTGGTTTCCAGCCTATTCAGGCCCCCTTAGTCTGGATTGGTCGTCTTGAGAATGGTCATATCGATATTCAGTCATTGACTGACTTGCTCGCCCGCTCTGGTATGCTTGTTAAAGAAATTAGTATTCGTTCTCCAGATTTAACGAGCCTATTTATGAAAATGATGAGTGAGAGCGTAATATGATTTTGGCGGTTTTTCGCGTAATGTTGCTTGGATTGCTGCGTGATCGAGCCGCATTGGCAATGGCTTTTGCCTTGCCCCCAATAATTTATGTTATCTTTGCAGCGATTTTCTCAGTTACGGCTGGTGGGGATTTAAAACTTAAAATAGCCGTTTTAGATCAAGTGCATTCGCAGACAACGCAGCGACTTCTGAAGGCGCTTGCTAAGTCTCCAGATAGCCGACTGTCGCAGACGGAACCAAAAACTATTAAAGATATTGACGATATGGTTCGTAAAGCGGAGATTGATGCAGGGATAGTTATACGTTTTGATCCAACTTCCTTAAACGCGCATCAGGATGCGCCAATTCTTATTGTGAGCGACCCGGCTCGTGCGATTGCAGCTCCAATTGTAACCGGCAGATTACTAAGCGTTTTTAATGAATATTTACCCGATATTGTTTATGGAAGGTCAATAGAAGATTTTGAAAGTAAATTTTTTAAACTTTTGAGACCGCAGCGTGAGGGGGTCAATCAAGCTCTTGAGTCCATAAAAAAAGAGGTGGAGCAAAAGGAACGGCAATCTCAACAATATAAAAGTGATAAAATAAACCAACTTGTAGAGCAAAAAAATATTTTAATTCGTAATCAGGCAAGTGCTACGGTTGTCTATTATGCTGGTGCGGTCGGTTTTATGTTTTTGTTGTTTTCTTTAATACAAGGCGCAATGTCTTTGATTGATGAGCGCCAAAATAGCATTATTGATCGTATGGTATCCGGCATTGGGAGTGTTGGTAAAATACTTACAGGAAAATTTCTTTTTCTTGTATTTCAGGGTATCATTCAATTATCGCTTATATTTTTTCTTGCTCAGTTCTTTTATGGCGTAGATGTTGTTGGAAAATGGCGTGAGTGCTTATTTATTTCTATTGGAGCAACGTGCTGTGCTGCGTCAATAGGATTAGTAATTGCAGCTTTTTTTAAAACTCGTCAACAAGCAACAATATTTTCAAACTTTTTTGTTCTTGTGATGTCAGCAATCGGCGGAAGTATGGTGCCAAGATTTTTGATGCCTTCTTGGTTGCAAGAGATGAGTTGGTTTGCGCCCAGCGCCTGGGTTATTGAGTCGTATAATGCCGCTCTGTGGCAGGGAGCTGGCTTGTCAGATCTAGCGCTATCAATTAGTTTACTATTGATAATAAGCGTGATGGGATTTATTGCGGCAATGTTGTCGCTCAACCATTCAATACAAAATTGAGCGCCTGCAAGTAACTCTATTAAAATCTAGACCTAGAGATCAACCATGAATTGGCTCGTTCCTGTTTTAATTGTAATTCTTACCGTGGCCATCATGGAGCTTGTTGCTAATCTTAGCCACAAATATATCATGCACGGCTGGGGTTGGGGGTGGCATAAAAGTCATCATACTGAACATGATGGAATTTTTGAGCGCAATGATCTTTACGCAGTCACATTTGCCGTCCCTTCTATTATTATGATCTATTTTGGATCGACTTATCATCATCCCATCTTGTGGGTAGGGACTGGGATGACGCTTTACGGTTTCTTGTATTTTGTCGCACATGATGGGCTCGTACATAATCGTTTGCCGTTTAAGATCGTTCCAAAAAATTCTTATCTCAAACGATTAGTTCAAGCGCATCGACTTCATCATGCAATTCACGGTCGTTTAGGCTGTGTCTCTTTTGGTTTTCTTTATGCGCCGAAAGTAAGCGACCTCAAGCGTGAACTCCGTGCAATGCATAATTTAGAATTTGGTCGCCTAGATTAAAAATAATTTTTATCAATCTTTTGGTCGAGTCCAAAGGCCGTAACGGGAAGAAGGCGCTCTATATGGCCCAATTGTATGGGCGTAAATGGCCGCGCCTAACCCCGAGATAAGGGCGCTGAATTTTTGATATTTTGTTGTTGAGACACGCCTGTCCCAGGCTTTGGGGCCGTTTTTAATTAATTCAATGCCAATTTTTCGATAAACGATCCGTGCAGTCGCTATCGCCCAGGCAGAGCGGAACCCAAGTTTTGGTAAGCCCGACAGGCTGGAATCATAGTATTTTTCAGCTTCTTTGAGTAGTCGGTCAACGACAATGACGAGCTGCTCTCGATGAGATTCTTGCAGTAAGAGGTTAGGATCGGCGTTCAGGCCTGCTGATCTGAGCCAGGCGCTAGGGAGATAGACACGCTCATTTTGCGCATCTTCAATGACATCTCGCGCAATGTTGGTCAGCTGAAATGCTAATCCAAGATCACATGCTCGATCGAGCGTTGTGTCATCCTTAGCGCCCATAATTATAGACATCATAACGCCGACAACGCCGGCCACATGATAACAGTAATTCAGCGTGTCATCGATTGTTTGATAGGACCTTCTATGAACGTCCATTTCAAATCCATCGAGAAGGGCTAGAGGATATGCCTTAGGAATATTATTTTTTGATATGACTTTCTGGAGCGCGCTGAAAATAGGATCATCTGTTAATATGCCTGTTAGCGCGTCATTCGTCTGTTTTCTAAGTTTTATTAATTCCTTAGTCGGATCATGATTGGGTGTATTTCCTTGATCATAGCCCAATTGCTGTCCGTCAATGACATCATCGCAATGACGACACCAGGCATAGAGTAAATAGGCGCTTGCGCGTGTTTCGGGATTAAAAATTTTAGCAGCCGCAGCAAAGCTCTTGGAGCCTGCTTGAATGATTGCTCTACTCAAGCGAACGATGTCATCCGTTGATGCTATCTCCTTCAAGCTGTTGTGTCCTTAGAGGGGTATTTTGAGAGAATAATGCCTGCCGTCGCTTTAGCTGAGCCAACCACCCCAGGTATGCCGGCGCCAGGGTGGGTTCCAGCTCCAACAAGATAAAGTCCCTCAATCTTACTATCTGCGTTGTGAGCTCGAAAATACGCGCTTTGCGTTAGGATGGGTTCGAGAGAAAAGGCTGAGCCATGATATGCATTAAGTTCATCTTTGAAATCTTCTGGCGTGAAGATTCGACACGTCACCAGATCATCTTTTAAATTTGGTAAGATCCATTCCTCTAGATAATCTAAAATTTTATCTCGATATTTAGGACCTTCTACCTGCCAGTCAATTTGAGCTGCGTTAAGATTAGGAACAGGGGAAAGCACATAATAAGCGCTAGAGCCCTCAGGGGCGAGGCTTGGGTCTGTTACGCTTGGAGCATGGAGATAGAGTGAAAAGTCTTGTGCTAAATTGGGCCCTTTAAAAATCTCCTGAATGAGCTCACGATATCTTTTGCCAAACATAACGATATGATGCTTTAATTCTGGATGTTGTCGTTTTAGTCCAAAATAAATAACAAAAAGAGACATGCTATAACGTTTGCGTTTTAGGCTCTTCATTGTGCTATAGGCAAGAGGTTCATTTTTAAGCAATGAGCCATAAGTATGCATAACGTCGGCATTACTGGCGACAATATCGGCTGAATAGGACTTTCCATTTTCGCATAAGACGCCAGTAACTTTGCTGTTTTTTGTTTCGATTAATTTAACAGGCGAATTCAGAATAACTTCGCCGCCAAGATCTTGGAATAAGCGAATGAGCCCATTGTTAACTAACGCGCCTGTGCCGCCGCGTGGGAACCAGACCCCCCAGTTTCGTTCGAGTGCATGGATCAGGGCGTAAATCGCGGAGGTTGTGAAAGGGTTGCCGCCCACAAGTAAGGAGTGAAAGCTAAAGGCTTGTCTTAGATGCTCGTCTTTAATGTATTGCGCAACTTTGCTATAGACGGAGCGGTAGCTTTCAAGTCGAATTAACTGTGGCGCTACCCGCACCATCGAGCGAAAATCAGGGAATGGGATGTGTCCTAATTTTATATATCCCTCTTCGAGAACTTCCCTAGAATAGGCAAGAAAGCGTTGATAACCCGCCACATCTTCTGGAGAACAGGCTGATATTTGACGATCTAGGTCATTTTGATCATTCGCATAGTCAAAAATAAATCCATCTTCCCAACGAAGTTGATAAAAGGGAGCGACGGGAATGAGGTCGACATAATCGCTGAGTTTGCGTCCCGATAGCTCAAACAGCTCCTCAAGGCAGCTTGGATCCGTAATGACAGTCGGTCCAGCATCAAAGGTAAACCCAGCGTCTTGATAGACATAAGCGCGGCCACCTGGCTTGTCGCGCTTCTCAAGCAGCTTTGTCGTAAAGCCAGCTGATTGCAGTCGTATCGCTAAGGAAATACCGGCAAAGCCAGCTCCAATAACAATAGCGTTGGATTGTTTTTTCATAGCTTATTTCTCCCAACGCTGGAGCGTGCGAGTTTCAGAGAAACAACGGATAGCGGCAAGAAGCGGAACGGGGGGTTTTCCGAAAACAATTCTGAGCTGGTCTAGTGGTTTAAGTTTAGCCGCGTAGAAACGCTGGATTAAGCCTGTATCAAACCTATAGAATCTTTCTAGAATTTTATAGCGCCCTTCTGGTTCGCCAGCTTGAAATAACATACGATTAAGAAGGCGAAAATAGCTTTGTCTGCGCCAAGATCTTTGGCGGTAACTTGAGATAAGTGTTTGGGCTAATTCGGTTGTTAAATTATCTTTGTGTTGCGCTTGAGTAAGGAGATCGGTAATGCGAAGCGCGTCTGGAAGAGAATATCCGGTAGTTGGGTGAAATAGAACGCCAGCCAAACCAATTTTAGGCGCTCCCGAGCTGTGATCACCTTCGAATTTTTTCAAATCACCACCGAGAACGATAGGCAAGACACCCCGCTCTTCACGTACAATTGATCCTACATTCCACTTATGAAGCGCAGAATAATCAAGAATTCTCTGTTTTAGCTTTTCGACTGAGAGCGTTTGCTCGTCGCTATAGTAAGTATCATAGATAAGCAGGCGGTTTGATGAAAAAGGCAGCGTGTATAAGAATCGATAGCCATCGACCTGTGAAACAGTAGCGTCCATAATTATTGGATCAGATAGACCATGGGGGTTCATCATCTCGAGTTCAAGCGCAAGAAACTTTTGATAGCCGAGCGCTAAATGAGGTGAGCATGATGCTCCCCTGGCGTCAATCACGCAAGATGCTTTTAAAATCTGACCATTTTCAAGTTTCACTGACTGATGACTAAGTTCTATAATTTTTGTATCGGCTAATAGAACATCTCCTATATCGCGAGCGATTACATCATGAAAGTGACTAGAGGAAATCGCGGCGTAGCCGGTCTGTATTATTCTGGAAATTTCTGGAAAACGAACCGCATAAGAGGGCCACTGTTTAATAATAAGCGGAGTTACATAATGACGCTGATCGGGAGTGAGATCTGTATCAAAAAAACACCAAGTATGGTTGCCGCCGAGTCGTTTATCCTGCTCAATGAGTTTTATTGATAGATTAGGGAATTTAAATTTCATGCGCCAGGCAAGCAGCGCTCCAGAGAGCCCGCCGCCAACGATTATCATGTCAAAATCTATAGCAGCAGTCATATTTATTGTATATTTAAGAAAGACTTGTTTTGCAAGGCTGAAAGATATTTCTCTAATCCGTTTGCATCGTTTTTACCCTGTTCTTCAGTGATAAATATGATGTGTAGATGCGCCATAGTAGCTAAATTTTATATGTTTGAAGCGCCCTTTTTTATTAATTTATTTGAGTAATCTCATCTAATGAAACTAACGTTATTTACCTAAATCAGTGCTCATTTCTCTATTTTAAGAAGAATGGCCTTGTAAGGCTTCACTTTTAATTGAGCCCTCATGAGAGACGCTCCATTATTAATCCGATAGGCTTGGAATTTGTGTTAGATTGAAGTATTCATCAATAGATTTGGTCTTTTTTAATTTTTCGGGATATTTCATTTAATAAATGACCTCTTTGGAAAAAATATGTGTGATTTTGATATGGTGAGAATCTTACCTCTTGCTAGCGTTGTTATATTTTTTTATCAAGAAGATAAGCGCTTTTTTGCATGAATAATTTCAATCGCTGAATATTTCTTTTTGAGATAAAAGAGACAGAGTAGGCACAAACGCTGGGCTATCTATCCGTTCTCTTCAAATTTATTCTTGATATTTTTTAAAATCCGGCGCGATTCTAATGGGTCATGCATCGTCAGCATGATCTCTTTGTATCTCATTCAATTGGATAATTAGGCTGGTAGGACTATAACCTTTGTTTTGACAGGCGTTCTTGAATATAGGTGGATCATATCCTGAGTGAGCAGCCCGGTGCAGCCACTCGTGATGCCTGTGCCGATCGTTTCGGGATCGCTTGTGCTGTAGATTGTGTAAACTGTGTAAACGCCATTTTTATAGAGATAGAGCACTCGGGCGCCGAGAGGATTGTCGAGGCCTCCAGGCATGCCGCCAGCATATTTTCGAGACTCAGGTTGGCGCGCCATCATTTCCTTGGGCGGCGTCCAGGTCGGCCATTCGGCTTTGCGTCCAACATAAACTTCGCCGCTCCAAAGAAATCCAGGACGGCTAACATTGGCACCATAACGCGTCGCAACTCCGTCGCCTTCGATGCGGTAAACAAAGTAATTAGCCGGATCTATGATAATTGTGCCAGGCTTCTCTTCGGTATCGTAGCGAACCGTTTGACGGAAATATTTGGGATCCATCTTACTGACATCGACTGCCGGGATCGGGAATCTCTCATTAGGCATCGGGCCATAGAGTTTTGCCGCTTCCATGAGGCTGATGCCATCGGTTAGGCAGCCAGAGAGTCCAAGTCCGCTAAGGCCTGCGGCTGAGCCCAGGAGAAAAGAACGGCGATTAAGAAGTTTCATGCGAAGACTTGGCAAAGCTTCCATATTACTCTGCTCCACACTGGCAATCTCTTCATCCATAGTCATAATCTATGTTCCCCGTATCTCACGCGGTCAGAAAAAAGCGCCTGCCGGCTCATTTCTCTTTTTGTTCAAGCCTCATCAAGGACCAAAGAAAGGCGCCATAAATGTGTCAGTTGAATGTTTATGGGCGCTAAAAGTCCTTCCATCCTCGGCCATTCAGGGCTTTGTTACAGGGCCCAATATGCATGATATTATGAAACAAAAGGTTATCAGCCGCATCGCGCCTCTAAACCGACGCATGGAGACGCTGATAGCGCCTAAGTCGATTAATTTTCCCCTGTTCTGAGAGCCCCGCTGGACTTCTGTTCCTTGGTTTTGCTCAAGGCTGCCAAAAGCTTAACAAAGCGCGTGCGATGTGCTGGATCTGTTGAGCGTGAGGCCTCTTGGAGGCTTGCTCTGGAGCGGCGAGTTAATGCTTTTTCTTCTTGCTTCGGCTTGGCGGAGCGGCTTCTCCTTTGGGAGGAAGCAATTGGCCGCATCTATGGTAATGATGCTCAATATTTTCAGTTTTCAATTTTAGAATTAGGGCCTGTTCTGTTGCTGAGAGGCTGATCTCATCTTGCCATTTTAAAGCATTATCGCTGCAAAGCGCTTTAAACGTCATGCGAACATCAGTATTTTCGCTCATCCCGAGAAACTTACAGCTTAGCGCCCCGCTTTGAAGTACAAGTGGATTGATAACTAAGCGTTGGGGCAGTGTTTTTGCTGAACAGTCGAGTTCAGCAGGCGTCCATTGGCCCATGTAGAAACCGGTGCCCGCCATTGAGGGGTTTATGGAGAATAAAAATATAAGAAAAGAGAAAAAAATTCGAATTGTCGCCTCCTGGCCCAACACTTACATAAACTAAAACTAAGTTGATTCTTGGGTCGTGGAGCAGATTTTATGTTTTTATGCTTGTGAAGGCTATTGCCTAATTTTTAGGCGTTTGCCCAGGCGCTTTGATTTCGATCGAAAGCTATATCGTCAGCATCATCCTCAAGTTCTGATTTGAGTAGGTCCAAAAAAAGCTCGTCTACTTCTTGGGGACTGTTCAAATAACCCAGCAGCCCCGCAGTCTCTAAATAGGAAAAGCAACGAGGTCCAATCGCTGAAAACCTTATATTGCTGATGGAACAGAGATTTACGGCTTGAGAAATTGCTGCGCTTGAAATCATCGGTATAGCCCTTAACTGATTCTGATTTGGCTATTTGAGTCATTGATCGAGGCATAAATTAGCACAAATTAAGGATATTGGGGCGCCAACCTGCCACTAGTATTACTAATTCGTTAACGAGTTTCTTTTGACGTATAATAGCCAAATAAACAGTCTCGGGAGGCGTTCATGCGAGCAGGGATCGTCGTCATAATTTCACTGCTAGGTATAAGCTCATCTTTTGCGGCGCCAACATGCCAGCAGCCGATGTCTGTGATGAATATTGGTAACCTAGCCTGTGTAGATCCAGAAACTGGAAAGACCGTGCATAGCGCTTACAGAGGTAATTATAAGCTAAATATATTTTCTGATGACTCTCATGATGAATGGTACCGAGGAAATTTCTACGTCATGGATGATGATTGAGCTATGAAAGCTATCTCGCGCTAACAGCCTAGACGAATGAATTAGAATAACAAATACCAATCACAGGCCTCATCCAACAAATGCTCTAATATTTTTCGAGAATATTAAAATATCTAAAGTAAAATAAAATATTTATATAAACTAATTAAATCCTAATGATTTTCTTTGAGACTAGAAATGTAATTGACGAAAAAAAATTTAAGGCTTCGATAGAAGCCTAAATTATTAAAAAATTCATTTACTCGGCTATTTTGTTTTAATCAGGGTCTCTAAGAGATATGTTTCTAGTGGGATTAAAGACTATGTTAACAAGGGGTTAGAAGGCTTCGCTTCTTTACAATGTGCGCTATGGCACATACTTGAAATCGATACCTCTCTATCACTCTCTTATTGACTATGGAGGGGAAAGAAATGTTACTCAAAGAGAGAAATTTCAAGAAATCATACAGTCGTTTTATGGCAATTGCCGCAGCCGCTAGCATGATTGGCTTAAGCGGCGCTACGCCAAGCTTTGCAAAATCTGTAGTTATTACTTGTAGCGAGATTCAAAACTATTCAGATATGGAAGTTGATATGATGATTTCCGAGGTTAGAACGAGTCTTGGTGGAGCAGAAGCAAATTCATTGGAAAGTAAATATGCCCGGCTATCAAGCTCTTGCACAAAGAATCCAAATTCTTCGCAAACGGTATCTCTTGATCCTGGATTGACAGCAATGCTTAAGCAGCATGGCGTGAATATACATTGATATGAATCTGAGCTTACAGACTATAGGCTCTTCTTTAGTTTAAGGTCTCCAATACTAAAATTAAAGATATAATTATTACCATAGTCTCATAGAATGAGCCTCAAGTTGAAAGAGCTAATGCTTTTTCAACTTGAGGATGAAGGCCATTCTAGGCTGCCAAATATAGGATTTATAGACTAGTTCATTTTAATTATCTCAATATCATAATTTATTATTAATCTAAAATCTAACAAGTCTTGCCGCGGGAAAGAGAGCTATCTAAGTCGGCATTATCGACGTAAATTATTTTGATCAGCTTCTTGATGAATGAGCATTGTTCGCCTCTCATGCTTTGTGTCCCTTCCTGAAACGCGCTTGCGCCATAGACGAAAGCTGCTGGGTTTAAGGTGACAGCGCATAATCTTGATGACTTCGTGTTCAGTAATATCCTGCTCTCGTTTAATTTGATCGAATGAGATTTTGTCGAGCCAGGCTAGGCGGATGATATTACTGATATATTCTTGACTACAATTATGTTTCATCTTTTTCTTTGACATGAGTTTATAGCAATCGATTACCTTGGCTACCCAAATTTTCTACTATAAATATAAGGCAAGGAACTTTAATCAATCTCCGAGCGCTAATTTCCGAGATTTGCGAATAAATTCACAGATATAGGATCCGAAAATTGTTACTGACGTGATATAAGCCGCGCTTGCGTTTCATATTATCGCTTAAATAATATAGGGATAGATTGCCTTTTGAGGACTTGGCTCGTGTGGAAATCATATTTCTATAAAAAACGGTATATTCTGCCGATACTTTTTTACGGCTCTAGCATTATATCTTTGGAAAAATGAGAAAATTGACCGTCAGCCAGCTGTGCCGAATGAGCTAAGACTTCAAGCCCAGGTGCTCGGGCTGAAAGATATCCGCGCATTCCCAGATCAAATAGACACGGTCGAAAGAGTTCAAAGAGAAAGCCTGATTAGAGAGGCAAAATATCTCGGTATTCCGCACGGTGGAATGCTGCCATCCTCAAGCGCGCTCATTCTTTCGGGAGGGGGTGACAATGGAGCGTTCGGAGCTGGTCTTTTGGCTGGCTGGTCTGCTCGAGGAGATAGGCCTATTTTTCGAAGCGTAACTGGGGTGAGCACGGGCGCATTAATAGCGCCTTTTGCTTTTTGGGGTCCAGACTATGATAAAACCTTAACACAGCTATATACCGCGATGGATGCAGCGCATGTGTTTCATGAGAGATTTCTACCTCTAGCGGCCACTGTTCAAAACGCTCTCTCGGATACAGATCCATTATTCAATACGATT
>Ga0194120_10003445_pt1 | contig 25721 bp, 29 predicted proteins | sample TA2MahCa65mmetaG_FD_148642 | JGI IMG/M metagenome (GOLD analysis project Ga0194120, IMG submission 148642) | Freshwater microbial communities from Lake Tanganyika, Tanzania - TA2015019 Mahale Deep Cast 65m | ecosystem: Environmental > Aquatic > Freshwater > Lake | place: Tanzania: Lake... | reverse complement strand
GCCCTGGATAACGCCCTGGTCTGCGACGGCGACACCTGGCTGAATCCACCCCTGCGCTTTGCCGACGAGCCGGTGCGCCATAAGCTCCTTGACCTGCTGGGGGATCTTGCCCTGGCGGGTTTACCCCAGGCCCAGGTGTTCGCCTTCCGGGGCTCCCACGGCTTGCATACCGCCCTGGCCCGGTCCTTGGCCACCGCTTCCTGACTGCCTTGACCGATCCCTCGACCCCAGCTGCACCTGTGCTCACCAGCGAGCAGATCCAGGGCCTGCTGCCCCACCGCTACCCCTTTGCCCTGGTGGATCGGGTGATCGAGCACGAGCTCGGTAAACGGGCCGTGGCGATCAAGAACGTCACCTTCAATGAACCCCAGTTCCAGGGCCATTTCCCCGGTCGGCCGCTGATGCCCGGGGTGCTGATCGTGGAGGCCATGGCCCAGGTGGGCGGCTTGATCGTCACCCAGATGCCGGATCTGCCCAAGGGGCTGTTCGTATTCGCCGGCATCGATGGGGTGCGCTTCCGCCGGCCGGTGGTGCCCGGGGATCAGTTGGTGATCAGCTGTGAGCTGCTGAGCCTCAAACGCAAGCGGTTTGGCAAGGTGAAAGCAGAAGCCAAGGTGGATGGCGAGCTGGTGTGTGCCGGCGAGTTGATGTTCTCCCTGGTGGATTGAGGGGTGCCATGAGCAGCAGTTCCGCCACGGAAACCCGCATCCACCCCACGGCGGTGGTGGACCCCAAGGCCCAGATCGACCCGGGGGTGGAGATCGGCCCCTATGCGGTGATCGGCCCGGAGGTGTGCATTGGCTCGGGCAGCCGCATCGGCCCCCATGTGGTGCTGGATGGCCGCGTCACCCTGGGCCGCGGCAACCGCATCTTCCCCGGTGCCTGCATCGGTGCTGAACCCCAGGACCTCAAATACAGCGGCGCCCCCACGGAGGTGGTGCTCGGCGATGACAACTCCATCCGCGAGTGCGTCACCATCAACCGCGCCACCCATGAGGGGGAGCAGACCCGCCTCGGCAACGGCAATTTGTTGATGGCCTACAGCCATCTGGGCCACAACTGCCTGCTGGGGGATCGGATCGTGATCGCCAACGGCGTGGCGGTGGCGGGCCACGTGGTGATCGGCGATCGGGCCGTGGTGGGGGGCGTGCTGGGGATCCACCAGTTCGTGCACATCGGCACCATGGCCATGGTGGGCGGCATGAGCCGCATCGACCGCGATGTGCCCCCCTTCGCGATCGTGGAGGGCCACCCTGGTCGTCTGCGGGGCCTCAACCGCATCGGCATCAAGCGCAGCGGCCTGGGGGAATTGGATGGCGGCGCCCAGGCCAAGCAGCTGCAGCAGGTGTGGGCGGAGCTCTACCGTGGTGATGCGGTGTTGGCCGATGCCCTGCGCCGGGTGCGCCAGGAGAGCCTCTATCCCCCCGCGGAAACCCTGGTGAGCTTCCTGGAGGCCTCCATTGCCCCTGGCCGCCGTGGGCCCCTGCCCGCCGGGCGCTGATGGTGCGGCTGCTGATCAGCACCGGCGAGGTGTCCGGTGATCTGCAGGGGGGGCTGCTGGTGGCAGCCCTGCATGCCGAGGCGGCCGCGCGCGGCCTCCCCCTGGAGGTGGTGGCCCTGGGTGGGGAGCGCATGCGCGCCGCCGGCGCCACCCTGCTGGCCAACACCACGCCGATGGGGGCCATCGGCCTCTGGGAAGCGTTGCCCCTGGTGCTGCCCACCCTGCGGGTGCAGCGGCGCGTCTCCCGCTGGTTGCGCCGCACCCCCCCCGATGCGGTGGTGCTGATCGATTACATGGGCGCCAACGTGAACCTGGGGCTCAAGGTGAAGCGGCGCCTGCCCGGCACGCCGATCCTCTATTACATCGCCCCCCAGGAATGGGCCTTCCGCATTGGCGAGGGGGGCTCCACCCGCCTGATCGGCTTCACCGATCGCATCCTGGCGATCTTCCCCGAGGAGGCCCGCTTCTATGGGGCCCGCGGGGCGCAGGTCACCTGGGTGGGGCATCCGCTGCTGGACACCCTCACCGAATTGCCCGACCGGCATCAGGCCAGGGCCCAGCTGGGGCTGGGGGATCAGGACAAGCTGCTGTTGCTGCTGCCCGCCTCCCGCCGCCAGGAGTTGCGCTACCTGCTGCCGCCCCTGGCGGCGGCGGCGGCCCAGCTGCAGCGGCGCCTGCCCGGCCTGAAGGTGGTGGTGCCGGCTGGGCAGCAGGCCTTTGAGCCCCTGCTGGCGGAGCTGTTGCAGGCCGCCGGGGTGGAGGCCCAGGTGGTGCCCGCCGCCGAGGCCGATCGCCTGCGGCCCCAGCTCTATGCCGCCGCCGATCTGGCCCTTACCAAATCCGGCACCGTGAACCTGGAGTTGGCCCTGCGGGGGGTGCCGCAGGTGGTGGGCTATCGCGTCAGCCGCCCCACCGCCTGGGTGGCGAAGCACCTGCTGCACTTCGATCTGGATTACATCTCGCCGGTGAATCTGGTGTTGGGGGAGCGGCTGTTGCCGGAGTTTGTGCAACGCCAGCTCACGGCGGAGGCCGTGGTGGCGGAGGCCCTGCCGCTGTTGCAATCGGAGGCTGGCCGCCAGCGCATGGCCGATGGCTATCGGCGCCTGCGCCAGGCCCTGGGGGAACCGGGCGTCACCCGCCGGGCCGCCGCCGCCATCCTGGACGCGGTGCCTTCCCCATCGCCATGATTCGCCCCCTGCAGCGCCTGCTGGCCCTGGCCCTGGTGCTCTGCAGCCTCAACCTGGCGGCGGTCCCAGCCCGGGCGGCGGTGGAGGAGGCGGTGTTGGCGGGCGGTTGCTTCTGGTGCCTGGAGCACGATCTCGAGCATCTGCCCGGGGTGTTGGAGGCCGAGAGCGGCTACAGCGGTGGCCGCCTGGAGCGCCCCACCTATGGCCAGGTGAGCGCGGGTGGCACCGGCCACCAGGAGGCGGTGCGGTTGCGCTTTGACAGTGCCCGCATCAGCTACCCCACCCTGCTGCGGGCCTACTGGCGCAACGTGGATGCCCTCGATGGGGAGGGCCAGTTCTGTGACCGCGGCAGCTCCTACCGGCCCGTGATCTTCACCCGCGGCGAGAGCCAGCAGCAACAGGCCCGCAGCAGCCTCGAGGCGGCGGCCCGGGAGCTGGGGCGCCCCCCTGCGGCAGTTCGGGTGCAGATCAAGCCCCTGCAGCGCTTCTGGCCCGCTGAGGGTTACCACCAGAACTACGCTGAGCTCAATGCCCTCAAGTACCGCTATTACCGGTGGGCCTGCGGCCGGGATCGCCGCCTGGATCAGCTCTGGGGCCCCCGGGCCCGCAGCAGCGCCCCCTGGGTGGTGGCGCCCTGACGGTTGCGGGCGGCCTGTTGCGGCCCAATTCCGTGAAAAAGCTGAAGCTCTCCAGCGGCTTCCTGGGGCATTATTGAGTGATGGAGCGGCTTTCCGCCCTTTTTTCGCGCCGGAGAGGCAACTACGTTGAATCGGACTCGACTGCAGGTGTGTGTATGTATCTGCTGACGATTCGGGACGGTCTGGTGACCCGACATGTCGGCCCCTATGAGAGCCCCAAGCAGGCCTCCGACGACCTCGATCGCCTGTTGCGCCATTTCGGCGAACGGGCCCGCTGGCAGATCCATGCCCTGGAGGCCCCCGATCAGTTGCTGGCGGCGGAGCCCGCCGCCCAGGGGCCTGGTGTGGCGGCCGTGCCGCCCCGGGTGAGGGCCGCCGCCTAGGCCCCCGCCGCCGGGTTCAGGAATCCCGCAGGCCGGGGTAGCCCCGCAGCAGGCCGCTTTCCACCATCAACCCCACGCCCGCCACGATGGCGATCAGGCTGAGGGTGCCGTACCAGAACCAGGGGCCATGGGCCTGGCCCAGGCTCTGCAGGGTGCGCCGCTGCACCGCCTCGCCGAACAGGCAGAGTCCGGCCGGCAACAGCAGCACCCCCACCTGGGCTTTGACGAACCAGCGGATCTTGCGAACGGCCATCGGCTCTGGCGGGGTGGTCTGGGGCGCAGCCTAGGCCGGTCCGCCGGAGCGCACCCAGTTCACCAGGGTGCGCACGCCGAAGCCGGTGGCGCCGGCCGGATCCAGGCCGCGGCCCTTGTCGCTCCACACCGTGCCGGCGATGTCCAGGTGGGCCCAGGGCACCGAGGGCTCCACGAAATCCTGCAGGAACAGGGCGGCGGTGATCGAGCCACCGGGCCGGGGGCCGGTGTTCTTCATGTCCGCCAGGCCGCTCTTGAGCCCCTCCCGGTAGGAGGCCCGCAGGGGCATGCGCCAGAGGTTTTCGCCCCCCTGGGCCCCGGCGTCGAGCAGCCCCTGGGCCAGGGCATCGCTGGGGGACCACAGGCCGGCGATCTCCTCCCCCAGGGCGATCACACAGGCGCCGGTGAGGGTGGCCAGATCCACCACCGCATCGGGCTCCAGCTTGCAGGCGTACACCAGGGCATCCGCCAGGGTGAGGCGCCCCTCCGCATCGGTGTTGTTGATCTCGATCGTTTTGCCGTTGGAGGCGGTCACGATGGCGCCGGGGTGGATGGCGCCGCCGCTGATCATGTTTTCGCAGGCCGCCACCACCATGTGCACCTCCACCCCCGCCGGCCGCAGCTCGGCGATGGTGCGCATGGCCCCCAGCACCGCCGCGCTGCCCCCCATGTCGTACTTCATCATCTCGATCTGGGAGCCGGCGGTTTTGAGGTTGTAGCCGCCGGAATCGAAGGTGAGGCCCTTGCCCACCAGCACCAGGCGGCGTTGGGCGCTGCCCTCGGGGCGGTAGGTGAGATGGATGAACTTCGGCGGCAGATCGGAGCCCTGGGCCACCGCCAGGTAGGAGCCCATCCCCAGGGCCTGGCAGTCGGCCCGCTCCAGCACCTTCAGCTCCAGGCCGAACTCGCGGGCGATGGCCGCGGCGGTGTCCGCCAGGGCGGCCGGGGTGACCACGTTGGGCGGGGCGGCCACCAGCTCCCGGGCCAGTTCCACGCCGCTGCAGATGGCGGCTGTGCTGGTCACCGCCCCTTGGGCCGCGTCACCCAACCCCAGCAGCTCCACCTGGCTGAGCCCGGGGCGTGGTTCGCGCTCGCTCTTGAAGCGTTGATCGGCAAACAGGCTGAGGCGCACCGCTTCGGCCATGGCGCCGGCGGCCGCCTCGGCCCCGAGCCCCTCAATCGGCATCGCCAGGCCCAGCTGGCTGGCGCCCGCGGCGGCGGCGGCTTTGCTGGCGGCGGCGGTGGCGCCGCGCAGCTGTTCGGCGCCGAAATCGGCCGGTGCCCCCAGCCCCACCAGGATCAGCAGGTTGGGGCTCTGGCCCAGCAGGTCGAGGCTGAGGCATTCCCCCGGTTTGGCCTTGAAGCGTCGCCGCTCCAGCTGATCGGCGATGGCGGATCCGAAGCGAGCATCCAGGGCGCTGCGGCCGCTCGCGCCGGCCTCGCCGCTGAACAACCCCACCGCCAGCGCGTCGCCGCTCCAGCTGGCCAGGGTCGCGGTGCTGCAGCGGATGTCGGCGGCCATGGGGGTGCTTCGGCTGGCCGCGATGGTAGGGCGATCAGTCGAGCCCGGCGGTGAACGGCGTGGCCCAGCGGCCGCGGGTTTCCTTGTTGAAGGGCGGCAGCCAGTGGCGGATCAGGGCCTGCTCCAGGGCACGCCTCGGCCGGGTGGCGGCGGGGGCATCGTTCCAGAAGCGGATGCTGAGCTGGCTGCCCCATCCCACCTGCTGCAGCGCTTCGCCATAGGCCGCCAGGTAGGCCTTGCAATCGTGCTCCCCCTTCCAGCGGCGCTCCGCCTGCATGGTTTCGCCCACGTAGAGCAGCAGGTGGCCCTCCAGGTGGGGCGGGCGATCCAGCACGAAATAGAGCGCCGCCCCGTCGCACTGGGGCTCCGGCCAGCGCCAGAACTGCAGGTGCTGGGGTGCCAGGGCCAGGGGGTTGAGCCGTTGCACGGTCTCCGCCGGGCCGGCCACGGCGGCGCTGAACAGGTCGATCTGTCCGGCCGCCAGCGCTGAACCACGGGCCACCGCTTCAAAGCAGGGCCGCTGGTAGTTGAGCAGTCGCTCCTGCCACTGGCGCAGCTGATCGGTGTCCAGCGGCAGCGATGCCCCCAACGCCGGCCCCCCTGTGTCGCTGCCGGGGTCGCCGGCGAACAGGTTCCCCTGGCGGGGTGTGGCACGCCCAGCCATGGCCTCAGGCGGAGCGGGGCAGCTGGGGCCCGGCCTGCCCCTGGCTGAAACGCACGCGGCCGATCAGCTCCTCCACCAGGGCCGGCGGCAGCTGCAGGCGGTGTTGCAGGTCCGCCAGGTCTTGAAACGGTTGGCGCTGCCGCTCCCGCAGCAGGCGGGCCCGGCGCTCGGCGTTGAGCTGGGGCAGCTGCTGCTCCAGCTGGGTTGCCGTGCTGCGGTTGAGGTCGATCCGGCTTGGGGCCGGCGCCGCCGGCATGCCATCGCCGTACCAGCGGAACAGCAGCAGCGGTTCCCAGGCGGCCAGCTGGGCGCCGGGCAGCTCCAGCAGACGCTGCAGGTCGTCGATGCCGCTGAGCTGCACGCCGCCCCGCTGCAGCCGCAGCAGCAGATCCACCTGGGCGGGCTGGATGCCCGGCAACCGCAGCCAGTCGTCGGCGCTGGCGCGGTTCACATCCAGCCGCCAGCCGAGGGCCGCCGCATGCTGGGCCTCATCGGCGCTGCGCAGCCGGTGCTCCGGTTGCTGCCGCAGCCGCAGGGCCAGCAGCTCCCGCTCGATCTGCGGGTCCGCCTGGGGCGCAGCCTGGGGGCGCGGCGCCAGCTGGCCGGTGGCCTCCAGCAGCCGGCGGGCAAAAGGATCCAACCAGTGGCCCCGGGCCATGGCGGCGAAGGCACGCGGCAGAACCGCCCGACCTTAACCAGGTTCCGGCAGGTCCACCAAGCCCAGGCTGATGCCGAGCACGGCGGCATGGGCACGGTCGCGGGCCTGCAGCTTGCGCAGGATCTGCGCCATGTGGGTTTTCACCGTTTCCGGGCTGAGGAACAGCTGCGCCGCGATCTCCGGATTCGGGGTGCCCCGGGCCGCCAGTTGCAGCACCTCACACTCCCGCTCGCTCAGGGCCGCCAGGGGCCTGGGCTGGCCGCCGGGGTAGTTGTTCAGGTAGCCCTCCCACAGGGTGCGGTCGATGTACACACCGCCCCCCTGCACGGTGCGCAGGGCCGTGAGCACGGTGCCCAGCCCCAGGTTGCGCTCCAGGCAGAGGCCATCACAGCCGGCCCGGCTGGCACGGCGAATGGCGCCGATGCGGTGGGGTCTGGTGATGATCAGCAGGGTGCGCAGGGCCGGCCAGCGCCGTTTGGCCTGCTGCACCAGCCGATCACCGCTGCCCTGTTCCAGCACGTCGGTGCAGTGCAACACATCCACCTGGCCCTGCTCCAGCAGGGCCAGGGCCTCCCGCTCGGTGGTCACGGCCTGCAGCTGCTCCACCTCCGGGCAGGTGCTCACCGCCATGCTCAGGCTGAGCCGGCTGCCCATGCACAGCAGCAGGCGCAGGTCGCGCACCAGGGCGATGCACTGGGCGGTGTTGCGTTGGGCCGAGGCGATGCGGGGCGAAAAATCCACGCCGGGGGAGATCGCGCCCCCTCCACTGTGGGGCGCTGCGACGCCCTTGGCCATACGTGGATCCGCACTCGTCAAGGGCCCCTGGCTTCAGCACAATTCCTGCAACCGTGAAGCCCGGCGCCTTCGATGGCCTTCTTCGACTCCGAAATCGTGCAGGAGGAGGCCAAGCGTCTGTTTGGCGATTACCAGCAACTGATGCAGCTGGGGGGGGAGTACGGCAAGTTCGACCGCGAGGGCAAAAAGCTGTTCATCGAGCGCATGGAGGAGCTGATGGACCGCTACCGCGTGTTCATGAAGCGCTTTGAGCTCTCCGATGACTTCCAGGCCAAGCTCACCGTGGAGCAGCTGCGCACCCAGCTGGGGCAGTTCGGCATGACCCCCGAGCAGATGTTTGAGCAGATGCAGCGCACCCTCGATCGCATGAAGGGGGAGCTGGAGCAGCAGACCTGAAGCCTCCGCTGCCTACGATCCGACCCCAGAACAACCGCGCCGTTGCGGCGATCCGGAGCTGATGGCCAACGACGGGTGGGGACTGCCGCAGGCGCTGGCGCGGGGGGTGGCGGACCTCTTCCCGGCCGGTGCCGGCGCGGATCCGGAACAGCAGCTGGCGGCCCGCCTGGAGCAGGCCCGGGCGGCGGGGCGCCCCCTGCGGGTGAAGCTCGGCATTGACCCCACCGGCAGCGACATCCACCTGGGGCACTCGATCCTGTTTCGCAAGCTGCGGGCCTTCCAGGATGCGGGCCACACCGCCGTGCTGATCATCGGGGATTTCACCGCCCGCATTGGCGATCCCACCGGCAAGAGCGCCACCCGGGTGCAGCTCAGCGCCGAGGCGGTGGAAGCCAACGCCCGCACCTACCTGCAGCAGCTGGGGCAGGGGCAGGATCCTTCGAGGGCGCTGTTGGATTTCGAGACCCCCGGCCGCCTGGAGGTGCGCCGCAACAGCGAATGGCTGGCGGGGTTGGATCTGCCCCGGGTGATCGAGCTGCTGGGGATCGCCACCGTGGGCCAGATGCTGGCCAAGGAGGATTTCGCCAACCGCTACGGCTCCGGCACCCCCATTTCGCTGCACGAATTCCTCTACCCCCTGCTGCAGGGCTACGACTCGGTGGCGATCGAGGCGGATCTGGAGCTGGGGGGCACGGATCAGAAGTTCAACGTGGCCATGGGGCGCGACCTGCAGCGCCATTTCGGCCTGCGGCCCCAGTTCGGGATGCTGCTGCCGATCCTGCCGGGTCTCGATGGCGTGCAGAAGATGAGCAAAAGCCTCGGCAACACCGTGGGCCTCAGTGAGGACCCCCTCTCGATGTATTCGAAGTTGGAGAAGGTGCCCGATGCGGTGGTGGATGACTACCTCACCCTGCTCACCGATCTCGACCTGGCTGCCCTCCCCGCTAACCCCCGGGAGCGTCAGAAGGCCATGGCCCTGGAGGTGACCCGCCAGCGCCATGGCGCTGAGGCCGCCCGCCAGGCCCAGGCCGATGCCGCCACCCTGGTGGGGGGAGCCGCCGGTCGCGGGGCCGCGGCGGCGGAGGTGCCGGAGGCCTCCCTGGCGGCGGTGAACTTCCCCGCCAAGGCCTTCTATCTGCTCAGTGCCGTGGGCCTCTGCGCCAGCAGCAGCGAGGCCCGCCGCCAGATCCAGGGCGGGGGCGTGAAGCTCGATGGCGAGCGGCTGGCGGACCCCAACCAGGAATTCGCCACGGCGGCGGCCCTGGAGGGCAAGGTGCTGCAGCTGGGCAAGAAGACCTTCCGGCGCCTGGTGGCGGGCTGATGCCGGTGAACACACCCGCCGCTGAAGCCCTGGGTCCGGCCGAGCGCCTGATCGTGGCCCTTGATGGCATGGGGGCCGAGCAGGCCCTGGCCCTCGCCGCCGCCCTGCCCCAGCTGCGCTGGGTGAAGGTGGGCCTGGAGCTGTTCGTGGCGGCGGGGCCGCCGGTGGTGCAGCGGTTGCGGCAGCAGGGCCTGCGGGTGTTCCTGGATCTGAAGTTCCACGACATCCCCGCCACCATGGCCGGCGCCTGCCGCAGCGCCGCGGGGCTCGGGGCCGAGCTGATCACCGTGCATGCCTGTGCTGGGGCGGAGGCCCTCGCGGCCGCCCAGGCCGCTGCGGTGGAGGGGGCCGCCGCCGCTGGCCTGCCGGCCCCCACCCTGTTGGCGGTGACGGTGCTCACCAGTTGGGAGCAAGGGCGCTTTGCCCAGCAGCTGGCTATCGCCGAGCCCCTGGAGCACTACGTGCCGCGGCTGGCCCAACTGGCGGCCCAGGCCGGCATCGGCGGCTGTGTGTGCTCACCCCTGGAGGTGGAGCAGCTGCGCCGCGCCCACCCCCAGCCCTTCCAGCTCGTGACCCCCGGCATTCGCCCCGCCGGCGCCCCCCTCGGTGACCAGCAGCGGGTGCTGACCCCCGCCCAGGCGCTGGCCGCCGGCGCCAGTCAGCTGGTGATCGGCCGCCCCATCACCGCCGCCCCGGATCCGGCCGCGGCCTTTGCGGCCTGCTGCGCCGAGCTGGTGGCGTGTTCCTGATCCACAGCGGCCCCGAGCAGGCTCCGCTGTTGGTGGCGGCGGTGACCGCCGCCTGCCGCTTGCCGGGGGGTTGGAGCTCGCCGCTGCAACCGCAGCTGCTGCAGCTGCTGGTGGAGCGGTTGCTGGGGGTGCCGGTCGACCTGGAGCAGCTGCCGGCGGTGGACCCCGCGGCCGTGGGGCAGGCCCTGCAGGACCCAGCCCAACGGCGCGAACTGGTGGACCTGATGGTGTTGCTGGAGATGGTCTGCCGGCCGATTCCGGAGCCGCTGCAGGCCTCGGTGGACCGCTGGGCTTCCGCCCTGGGGGTGGACGATCGGGCCCTGCTGCTGGCCCGGGACCTCACCCGCGGCGCCCAGGCCAGGGCCACCGCTGATTTCTATCGGCTCAATTGGATCGGCGAGGGGGATGACCAGCACGACGCCCACTTCCAGGCGCTGCTGGCCCACTACGGCACCTCCGCCTATGCCCTCACCCTGGAGCCGGATCCCCAGGAGCGGCAGCGTTGGGCGGCCCTGGCCCACTGCCCCGCGGGCAGCCTCGGCCGCGGCCTCTGGGACTTCTACCAACAGCGCGGCTTTCGCCTGCCCGGGGAGCCGGGAGCCGGCAATGCGGCCCTGGCCCACCACGACTGGGTGCACCTGGTGGCCGGCTACGACACCACCCCCATCGGTGAGCTGGAGGTGACCGCGTTCATGGCCGCCGCCAGCCGCGCCCCCGGGGCCATGCTCGGCTTCCTGGGGGCCGTGAGCATCTATGAAACCGGCCTGCTGCAGAGCGTGGTGCTGCAGCAGGCCTACCCCAAGACCCTGGAGGATCCCGTCAACCGAGAGCGGCTGGTGCAGGCGATCCGCCGGGGCCACTGCTGCCGCGTCGATCCCCTGCTGGGGGTGGACTACTTCCGCCTGGCCGCTGTGCCCCTGGAGGCGGTGCGGGCGGCCTGGGGCCTGGAGGCCGCAGAACCCTCGGCCTAGGCCGCCAGGCTCCCCTGGGGCACCAGCTCGGCGTAGAGCCGCTCCAGTTGGTCGATGTTGCGGCTGAGGGTGTAGCGCTCGAGGGCCCGCTGCCGGGCCCGTCGCCCCAGCTCGGCGCTGAGCACCGGTTGATCCCGCAGCACCGGCAGCAGGGTGCGCAGCTGGGTGGTGACCCCCTGGGTGCTGATCACGATGCCCGCGCCCCCCTCCAGCACTTCGCCATCGGCACCGGCATCGGTGGCCACGCAGGCGGTGCCGCTGGCCATGGCCTCCAGCAGCGCCAGGCTGAGCCCCTCCACCAGCGACGGCAGCAGGAACACCTCCGCCAGCTGCAGCAGGGCCGCCCGCCGCGCCTGGTCGGGCTCATGGCCCCACCAGTGCACGCCGATCTCGGGGCCGTAGGCCTGCATCAACGACTGGCGCACGGGCCCGTCCCCCACCACCACCAGGGTGCAGCCCTGGGGCTGCACCAGCCGCCAGGCCCGCAGCAGGGCCTCGACGTTTTTCTCGGTGGCGATGCGGCCCATGTACAGAAACACCCGCCGGCCGGCGAACCGCTGCTGGAGCTCCATCAGGTGCGGGGCGGAGCCGGGGGTGGGGGCTGGGCACCAGCGCTCCGGGTCGACGCCGTTGGGAATCACCGCCAGCCGCGATCCGGGCACCCCCAGCCGCATCAGCACATCGGCCTGGAGCTCGGAGAACACCACCACCCGGTCGTAGCGGGCCAGGGAGGGGGCATAGAGCTGGTAGGTGAGCTGCTGGGTGCCGGCGCTGAGGTTGCGCAGGGAGGCATCGAAGGGGGGGTGGAAGGTGGCCACCAGCGGCAGACCCAGCTGCTGGCAGAGATCCGGCAGGCGGAAATCCAGGGGGGAGAGGGTGAGGCTGGCGTGCACCAGATCGGGGCGCAAGCGTTCCAGGGATTCCCGCAGTTCCCGCTGGGCCCCCGGGGAGGGGATGGTGTACACCTGCGACTTCACCAGGTAGGGCAGGGCCACCTCCGGGCCGCCGCCCGTGCCGGCATCCGTGGCGATGCTGCCGACCGGGGTGTCGAAGTGGATGAAGCTGATCTCGTGGCCGCGCAGCCGCAGGGCTTCGGTGGTGGTGAGGCCGTAGGTGACGTTGCCGCAGAAGGGCGATTTCTTGCCCAGCCAGGCGATGTGGGTCACGCAGTGGCAGCACGGCCACTGGCGACGCTAGCAGCGTTTCCAGGGGCGCTCGAGCAGGGCCGCCGCCAGGGCCAGGGCCGCCAGGGCCCAGAGCACGGGCAGCAGTCCGTAGCGGCTCACCACCGTGCCCGCCAGCACCAGCGGCAGGCTCAGGGCGATGTTGATCAGGTTGTTCTGCAGGCCGAACACCTTGCCCCGCAGGGCCTCCGGCGTGTCCTCCTGGATGGTGGTCTGGGCGGGGATCGCCAGCAGGGCCGCCCCCACCCCCAGCACGGCGCAGAGCCCCAGGGTGCCCACCAGCTGACCCCGCAGCTGCCCGAGCAGCACCAGGCTCCAGGCGATGGTGCCCAGGCCGGCGGAGGCCAGGCGCCGGCGGTTGAAGCGATGGCCCACCTGGGCCACCGCCAGGGCCCCCGCGGCCAGCCCCACCCCGCTCATGGCCAGCAGGGTGCCGAACTGGGTGGGGCCAAGGCTGCCGATGGCCGAAGCCAGGCTGATGGCCAGCACGTAGAGGGCCGCCAGCAGGCTGTAAAGCAGCACCAGTTGCAGCAGGGCGCTGCGCACGCTGGGTTGCTGGCGCAGCACCTGCAGCCCATCGGCCATCTCCCGCCACACGTTGGCCTCCTCGTGGCGCTGCGGGGTTTCCTCCAGGCGGATCCAGGCGATGCAGAGGGCCGCCAGGCCGTAGCAGAGGGGCAGCAGGGCGAATTCGCCGTTGGCGATGCCCAGCCCCGCCAGGGCGTACTTCAGCAGCCGCAGGATCGGATCACCGAGGGCAAAGCCCACGATCGTGGCCCCCATGCTGGTGGCCTGGTAGAGCGAATTGGCCGCCAGCAGCTGCTGGCTGGGCACCAGCATCGGGATGGCCGCCTGCTCCGCCGGCGCGAAGAACTGGGTGAGCACTGATTCCAAGAAGGTGATCACCAGCAGGGCCCAGTAGCCCCAGCTGAGCCCCAGCCAGTGGGGGCCATCCAGCAGGCAGAGGGGGGTGAACAGCGCCAGGCCGGCGCGGATGGCGTTGCTGGCCACCATCACCTCGCGCTTGGGCCAGCGGTCGGCCCACACACCCGCCAGCAGCCCCAGCACCATCGCCGGGATCGTGTTGGCCACGTAGATGCCCGTGGCCAGCAGGGTGATCAGCTGGGCGCGGCTGTCGATGCTGAGCCGGAAGGCCCCCGCCGCCTCCGCCAGGGCGCCGCCGGCGGGGGGTGTCGCCGTCACCCAGTACTGGGCGATCAGGAACACCATCAACACGATGTAGAACTTGTCCGCCAGCTGGCTGAACACCTGCCCCAGCCAGAGCTTGCGGAATTCCGGCAGCGCCAGCACCCCCTGCAGGCCGGAGGGCACTCCGCTGGGCATTCCGCTGGGGCGTTGGGGCTCGCGCAAGGGCTGCAACGGCGGGGTCTGGGGCCGGCTCACGATGATGCCCCATCGCCAAAGCACTGGCGCAGCAGCCGCCAGGAGCGGGCGCCACGGCCCAGGTGCTCACGGCTCCACAGCTCCTGCAGCTGCAGCAGCCGCAGCCACACCGGTTCGGGGCCCATCAGTTCCCCATCGCGCCGACGCGGCAGCGCCGGCCGCAGCAGCCGCTGCAGCAGGGCCAATTCAGAGGCGTTGAGCACCATCTGGGCGCCCGCCACCGGCCCGATCACAAACCCCTCCGCCGGCAGCAGGCTGCAGCGCCACTCCCAATTGCCCAGGGGAGGGTCCAGGGGCTCGCCGCTGCGGGCGCAGCTGGCTAGGGGTAGGGCATAGCCCCCGAGGGCCAGCAGGTGCACGGCCCCTTGCACGGCGATGGCCAGGGCCTCCAGCGACCCCTGCCGTTCCTTCACCACCAGCTCCAGGCGGCTGAGCTGCAGCAGCAGATCCTCCAGCACCCCCTCCACCGCCACGTCGCTGGGCACCAGCTGCAGGGTGAGCTCCGCCAGCCCTTGGGCAGCCGCCAGGGTTTCCAGCCGCTCCGCCAGGGCGGAAAAATTGCGCAGCACCCGCAGCTGGCGCACGCGCCGCAGGCCGCTGCGGCCCCCCACCTGCAGGCTCAGCAGCGCCAGGGGCACCGCCGCCGCCAGGCTGCTTTTGGGTTTGCGGGCCCCGGGGGCCGCCAGGCGCGTCAGCCCCTCCCCGGCGGAGAGCAGGGTGAGCAGCCGGTCGCTTTCCCCCAGGGGGCTGCTGCGCAGCACCAGCCCCTCCAGCCGTTGCTCGCCGCTCACGGGCCGGCGCTCTCCCCCTGCCGCAGGGCCTGGATCAGGGCCACGCCCCGGCTGGTGCCCAGGCGGCCGGCGCCCGCTTCCACCAGATCGAAGGCCTGCTCCAGGCTGGCGATGCCGCCCGAGGCCTTGATGGCGGCCCGGCCGCGGGCCAGCTCCCGCAGCCGCTGCACCTGGGCGACGCTGGCCGCGGCGCCGAAGCCGCTGCCGGTTTTGAGCCACACGGCCCCCACATCGATGCTGGCCTCCACCGCCAGCTCCAGGGCGGCGGGCTCCAGCCGGCCCACCTCGAGGATCACTTTCACCGGCAGCCCCAGCTCCACGATCGGCGCCAGGTCGTTGCAGAAGGCTGTGCTGTCGCCGTCGGCCAGGGCGGCGAAATCGGGCACCACATCCAGTTCGTCGGCGCCGGCGGCGGCGGCCCATTCCGCTTCCGCCTGTTTCACGGCGGCTGGAACGGCGCCGAAGGGGAACCCCACCACGCTGATCAGCCGCGGGCCCCGGCCGCCGCTGGGGCCCAGCCGCTCCCGCGCCACCGGCAACCAGCGGGAGGCCAGGCACACCCCCGCGAAGCCGAAGTGGCGCGCCTCATCGCAGCAGCGCAGCACGGCCTCCTGGCCCTGGTGGGGATCCAGCAGGGCATGGTCGATCAGCGGGGCGAGATCGGGCAGGTCGCGCAAGCGGAGTGGGCGCGGGGGGCGCGGCGGGCTGGGGCCACTTTGGCCGGCTAGCCGTCAGCCCTTGGCCTGAATCACGCCGTAGCCGCCGTGGTTGCGCCGGTAGGCCACCTGCAGCTCACCGCTGGCGGCATCGCGGAAAAAGTAGAAGTCGTGGTCGATCAGCTCCAGTTGCTGCAGGGCCTGCTCCAGCTCCATGGCCGGCATGGCGAAATACTTGCGCCGCACGCCGCGGCTGGGGAGGGTGGCCTCCTTGCCTTCCACGAGGGAGCCATGCACGGCCTCCTCCCCGGCCAGTTCCGCCAGGCTGGGGGTCTGGCTGGCGTGGTGCCCGGCGCTGTGGTGGTGGTCGCCGTGGCGGTCCTTGTAGCGGCGCAGCTGGCGGGTGAGCTTGCCGGCCACCAGATCGATGCTGGCGTAGAGGTTTTCGCTGCGCTCCTGGGCCCGGATCACGGTGCCGTTGGCAAACACGGTGACCTCCGCGGTCTGCTGCGGCACCCGCGGGTTGCGGGCCACCGAGAGGTGCACATCCGCCTCCTTCACCATTCCGTCGAAATGGCCGATGGCGCGCGTGAGCTTGTCCTGCGTGTAATCGCGGATGGCTGGAGTCACCTCCAGATTGCGGCCGTGGATCAACAGCTTCATCCCGTGGCTCCCAAGGCGGTGGGGATGGCCAAACGCTAGGAACGGTGCGTGAGTTGCACCATGGGCGACGCAATCTGTTTCCAAGCGGAGCGGCCGGTGCCGTTCCCCGTGGCCTGGCGGTGGCAGCGGGAGCTGCAGCGGCGGCTGCTGGCGTCGCCGCAGGGGCCCGATGCGGTGCTGCTGCTGGAGCACGAGCCCTGTTACACCCTGGGCCGCGGCGCCGATGAGGGCTTTTTGGGGTTTGACCCCGCCGATCCGCCGGCCCCCCTGTATCGCATCGACCGCGGTGGGGAGGTGACCTTCCACGCCCCCGGGCAGTTGGTGCTCTATCCGGTGCTCAACCTGCAGCGCCATGGCGCCGATCTACATGGCTACCTGCGGGCCCTGGAGGGGGTGGTGATCGATCTGCTGGCCCCCTTCGGCCTGCGGGGGGAGCGGATCGAGGGGCTCACCGGCGTGTGGGTGGAGGGCCGCAAGCTGGCGGCCATCGGCGTGGGCGGCCGCCGCTGGATCAGCCAGCACGGCCTGGCCCTCAATGTGGACCTGCCGCTCGAGGGCTTCAGCCGCGTGGTGCCCTGCGGCATCGCCGACCGGCCCGTGGGCCGCCTGCTGGATTGGTGCCCCGGCGTGACCAGCGCAGCGCTGCGGCAACCCCTGCTGGAGGCCTTCAGCCGGAGTTTTGGGTTGCAGCTGCGTGCCCCCAAGCCCCAAGAGGCCCTGCAGGGGTGGTAAGACCGGTGCCATCTGAGGCACCGCCGGCGTTCCATGGCCCCTTCCCTGACCCGCGCTGAGGTTGTCTGGCGGGGAGACCGCCGCGATCAGCGGGCGCTGGCCCAGCGCCACGACTGGAGTGCCCTCGGTGGCCTCGAGCAGTTGTGGGGAGACCTGGCCCATCGGTATGGCGATGCCCTGGCCCTGGATGCCCCCCATGCCAGCCCCCCTGAGCAGTTGAGCTTCCGCCAGCTGCACCAGCGCATCGAGCAGGCGGCTGCCGGCTTCGCCGCCCTGGGGATCCAAAGCGGTGAGGTGGTGGCGCTGTTTTCCGAAAACAGCCCCCGTTGGCTGGTGGCGGACCAGGGGCTGATGCGCCTGGGGGCCGCCGATGCGGTGCGGGGCAGCGGTGCCCCGATCGAGGAGCTGCGCTACATCGCCGCCGACAGCGGTGCCGTGGCCCTGGTGCTGGAGTCGGCGCAGCTGTTGCAGCAGCTCAACCCCAGTGGCCCACTGCTGGCCCAGCTGCGCTGTGTGGTGCTGCTGCAGGGGGAGTCGGATGCGACCCCGCCTGGGCTGCTCTGCATCACCTGGGATGAGCTGATGGCCCGCGGTGCCGCAGCGCCGCCGCCGCCCCTGCCGCAAGGGGGTGAGCAGCGCCTGGCCACCGTGCTCTACACCTCCGGCACCACCGGTGAGCCCAAGGGGGTGCCCCTCAGCCACGCCAACCTGCTGCACCAGCTGCGGCAGCTGGGGGTGGCGGTGGCCCCGCAGCCCGGCGATCGAGTGCTGAGCGTGCTGCCCATCTGGCATGCCTATGAGCGCAGCGCGGAGTACTTCCTGCTCTCCTGCGGCTGCGCGCAGACCTACACCACCCTCAAGCAGCTGCGGCCCGACCTGCAGCGGGTGCGCCCCCACTACCTGATCAGCGTGCCGCGGCTCTGGGAAGCGCTGCTGGGGGGCTTTGAGGATGCCCTGGCCGCCATGCCCGCCAGCCGCCAGCGCGTGCTGCGCTCGGCCCTGGCCCTGAGCCGCTTCCACGGCACCAGCCAGCGCACCGCCGCCGACCGCACCCTGGCCCCGGAACCCCTGCCCCGGCGCCTGGTGGCGGCGGCGGCGATGCTGCTGAGCTGGCCCCTGCACCGGCTGGCCTCGGCGCTGCTGTGGCCCAAGGTGCGCCAGCAGTTGATCGGCGGGCGGCTGCGCACGGCCATCAGCGGCGGCGGCGCCCTGGCGATCCACGTGGATGGCTTCTTTGAAGCCATCGGGATTGAGCTGCTGGTGGGCTACGGCCTCACCGAAACCAGCCCGGTGCTCACCTGCCGCCGCCGCTGGAATAACCGCCGCGGCAGCTCCGGCCAGCCCCTGCCGGGCACGGCCATCCGCATCGTGGATGCCGAGAGCGGCGCGCCCCTGGCGGTGGGTCAGCGGGGCCGGGTGCTGGCCCGTGGCCCCCAGGTGATGGGGGGCTACCTGGGCAAGCCGGAGGCCACCGCCAAGGTGCTCGATGGCGAGGGCTGGTTTGACACCGGCGACCTGGGGCAGCTGCTGGCCGACGGCACCCTGGTGCTCACCGGCCGCGCCAAGGACACGATCGTGCTCAGCAGCGGCGAGAACATTGAGCCGGGCCCCCTGGAGGAATGCCTGGTGGCCTGCAGCCTGGTGGAGCAGGTGATGCTGGTGGGGCAGGACCGCAAGGCCCTCGGAGCCCTGGTGGTGCCGAAGCCCGAGGCGCTGGCGGCCTACGCCCAGGAGCAGGGGCTGCAGATCGGCGATGCCGCCCTGCTCAAGGCCCTCACCGGCCGTCTCAATCGCCGTCTGCAGGCCCGCCCCGGCGCCCGGCCCGATGAACGGCTGGCGGGGGTGGCCCTGGTGGAGCCCTTCAGCCTCGAGAACGGCCTGCTCACCCAGACCCTCAAACAGAAGCGCGATCGCATCGCCGATCGCGATGCCGCGGCGATCGCTGCCATCTACGCCCCTGCGGGCCGCTGAGCCCGCGGCCGGAAACCCGCCCCGCCGCCGCGTTGCCGCCGGCGGGATCGCCTGAGAGGCTGTGGGTCTTCGATGCCCCTCCATGGCCGACGGCAGCCTTTCGATCAAGCGTTCGATCACGGTGCGGGCCGTGGTGACCCCCCGCTGGAAGGAGGACGCCGAGCGGGAGATCAGCAACGCCATCGCCGGCAGTGATGGCCAACTGGCCCAACTGGAGCAGGAGGGTCAGCAGCTGGTGGATGCGATCCGCAGCCAGAGCGCCAACCCCCTCGACCCCCGGGTTCAGGACCAGGTGGCCTCCGTGCAGGAGCAGGTGGCGGCCAAGCGGGCTGAGCTGGAGGAGCAGAAGCGGCAGCTGCTGGAGCAGCAGGTGCAGGTGCGCGACCTGGAGATGGAGCAGATCGTGGAGCAGGGCCAGCTGGAGAGCTTCTGTGACGTGCGCGTGGGCGACAACCTGGTGGAGAAGTTGTCGGTGTCGGTGGTGGTGCGCGACGGCGTGATCGAGGCCATCGAGGGTCAGCTCTGACCCCAGGCCCAGGGCCGCGAGCCACGTAAAATCCGCCCCAATTGCGCGGCAGACCTCCGTTGGCCACCCACGAAATCTTCATGCCCGCCCTCTCCTCCACCATGACGGAGGGGAAGATCGTGGAGTGGCTCAAGAAGCCCGGCGACAAGGTGGAGCGTGGTGAGTCGGTGCTCGTGGTGGAGTCCGACAAGGCCGACATGGATGTGGAGTCCTTCAACGAGGGCTACTTGGCGGCGGTGCTGATGCCGGCCGGTGGCACGGCCCCCGTGGGCGAAACCATCGGCCTGATCGTGGAAACCGAGGCCGAGATCGCCGAGGCCCAGGCCAAGGCCCCTGCCGCCCCGGCCGCAGCAGCAGCGCCCGCCGCCCCCGCTGCCGCACCGGCACCCGCCGCGGCGGCACCAGCTCCGGTGGCGGCCGCTGCCGCACAGGCTCCCGTGGCCGCCCCCCCGGCACCGGTGAGCAACGGCCGGGTGGTGGCCAGCCCCCGCGCCAAGAAATTGGCCAGCCAACACGGCGTGGCGCTTGAGACCCTGCGGGGCAGTGGCCCCCACGGCCGCATTCAGGCGGAGGACGTGGAGCGGGCCCTGGGCCTCACCGTGGCGGTGCCGCGGGTGGCGGAGGGCGCGGGGCCGGCCGCCGTGGCTGCGGGTGCCGGTGGCGCTACGGCTGCACCCGCCCCCGCCGGTGAGGCCTTCGGGCGCCCCGGCGACAGCGTGAGCTTCAACACCCTGCAGAACGCGGTCAACCGCAACATGCTCGCCAGCCTGCAGGTGCCCTGCTTCCGGGTGGGCTACACGATCACCACCACCAAGCTCGACGCCTTTTACAAGCAGGTGAAGGGCAAGGGCGTCACCATGACGGCCCTGTTGGCCAAGGCGGTGGGTGTGGTGCTCGCCCGCCACCCCCAGGTGAATGCCGCCACCAGCGCCGATGGCAGCGCCATGGCCTTCCCGGCGGCGGTGAACGTGGCGGTGGCGGTGGCCATGGAGGACGGCGGCCTGATCACCCCCGTGCTCGCCAACGCCGACAAAACCGACATCTATTCCCTGGCGCGCAATTGGGCCGATCTGGTGAGCCGCGCCCGCAGCAAGCAGCTGCAGCCCGAGGAGTACAGCACCGGCACCTTCACCCTCTCCAACCTGGGGATGTTCGGGGTGGATCGGTTCGACGCCATCCTGCCCCCCGGCACCGGTGCCATCCTGGCGGTGGCCGCTTCCCGGCCCACGGTGGTGGCCGGCAAGGACGGCTCCATGCGGGTGGCCAGCCAGATGCAGGTGAACCTCACCTGTGACCACCGCGTGATCTACGGGGCCCACGCCGCCGCCTTCCTCAAGGACCTGGCGCAGCTGATCGAAACCAACCCCGAAAGCCTGGCGGTTTGACGCCAGACCCCACGGCCGCTGGCCCCCTCAGCAGCGACCAGCGGCTCTCGAGTTATGTCTTCGAGTTGCCCGAGGCGTTCATCGCCCAACGGCCCGTGGAGCCCCGTCATGCGGCCCGGCTGCTGGCGGTGGACCCCGCCGCCCCTGGGGGCTGCCGGCATCTGACGGTGTGGGATCTCCAGGGGGAGCTGGCCCCTGGTGATCTGCTGGTGGTGAACAACACCCGTGTGCTCAAGGCGCGTCTCCAGGTGCGCCGCGCCAGCGGCGGCCAGGTGGAGCTGCTGGTGCTGGAGCCCGTGGCCGGCTCCGACTGGCTCTGCCTGGCCCGTCCGGCTAAACGGCTCAAGCCCGGGGAGGTGCTGCAGCTGGAGCACCCTGGCCAACCGCCGCTGTCCCTGGAGGTGACGGCCGTGGATGCCGAGAGCGGCGGCCGGGTGGTGCGCTTTCCCCAGCCCTGCACCACCCCCGAGGCGATCGAGGCCCTGCTGGCCCGCTACGGCACCATGCCGCTGCCGCCCTACATCCAGCAGCACAGCGACGATGACGACAGTCGCTATCAAACCCGCTATGCCTCCCGGCCGGGAGCCGTGGCCGCCCCCACGGCGGGCCTGCACCTCAGCGATGCGCTGCTGGAGGCGATTCGAGGCCGCGGCGTGGAGATCGCTGAAACCACCCTGCACGTGGGCCTGGGCACCTTCCGCCCGGTGGACACCGAAGACCTCACCCAGCTGGAGCTGCACAGCGAATGGGTGGAGGTGAGCCCGGCCCTGGTGGAGGCGGTGCGGGCCTGCCGGGCCCGCGGCGGGCGGGTGATCGCGGTGGGCACCACCAGCGTGCGCAGCCTGGAGGCGGTGGCCCAGCTGCACGGCGGGCAACTGCGGCCCCACACGGGGCCGGTGAATCTGGTGATTCAACCGGGCTACCGCTTCGCGGTGGTGCAGGGCCTGCTCACCAACTTCCACCTGCCCAAAAGCTCGCTGCTGCTGCTGGTAAGTGCCCTGATCGGTCGGCGGCGGTTGCTGGCGCTCTACGAGGAGGCCAAGCACCAGGGCTATCGCTTCTTCTCCTACGGCGACGCCATGTGGATCGCCCCCGGGGCGGTTCTGGAGCAGGCCCGGCCTGCATGAAAAAGCCCCCGCCGGGGCGGGGGCTGATGGAATCCGGATCAAACCGGCCGTTGGTGTCAGGCGGCGGCCAGGTTGGCGGCCACGAAGTCCCAGTTCACCAGCTTGTCGAGGAAGGTGGTGATGTAGTCGGGGCGGCGGTTCTGGTAGTCGAGGTAGTAGGCGTGCTCCCACACATCCATGGTGAGCAGGGCCTTCTGGCCATGGGCCAGGGGCAGGTCGGCGTTGCCGGTCTTGGTCACCTTGAGGGTGCCGTTGTCGAGCACCAGCCAGGCCCAGCCGCTGCCGAACTGGGTGGCGCCGGCGGCCTTGAACTGCTCCACGAAGGCGTCGAAGCTGCCGAAGTCAGCGGTGATCTTGTCCAGCAGGGCGCCGCTGGGGCTGCCGCCGCCATTGGGCTTGATGCACTGCCAGTAGAAGCTGTGGTTCCACACCTGGGCCGCGTTGTTGAACACGCCGGCCTTGCCGGCATCGCCGGCCACGGCGGTGATGGTGTCCTCGAGGCTCTTGCCCTCCAGATCGGTGCCGGCCACCAGGTTGTTGAGGTTGGTCACGTAAGCGTTGTGGTGCTTGCCGTGGTGGAACTCCAGGGTCTGGCGGGAGATGTGGGGCTCGAGCGCATCGAGGCCGTAGGGCAGCGCGGGCAGCGTATGAGCCATGGCAGGGCGGTTGGTGGGAAGGCGTGCTGGATCGTTCCGGCATGGGCCGGGTAGCCGCGGCATCCTAACGATCGTGCCCGGATGGGCAGGTGACGAGAACCGCCCTGCCGGCGGGCTTCAGCCCTTGATCTCCAGCAGTTCCACCTCAAACACCAGCGTGGCGTTGGGGGGGATCACACCGCCGGCGCCGCGTTCGCCGTAGGCCAGATCAGGGGGGATCACCAGCTTGCGCTTGCCGCCCACCTGCATGCCGGCCACGCCCTCATCCCAGCCCTTGATCACGCGGCCGGCGCCGAGGGGGAAGGAGAAGGGGCCGCGGCCGTAGCTGCTGTCGAATTCCTTGCCGTTCTCAAGGGTGCCGCGGTAGTTCACCACCACGGTCTGCCCGGCCTTGGCTTCGGGGCCATTGCCCACGGTGATGTCGGTGATGCGGAGTCCGGAGGGGGTCATGCGTTCTTTGGCGATCACGAGCTCACCACCCAGGGCTGAGGCATTGGCGAGTTGATCGCCGCCGCGGTCCGAGGCCATGGTGAACAGGCTGGGGTTGGGGTCGTCCGGATCCAGTTCGAAGGCGCTGATGGCGCTGGCGGCCGCCGAGGGCCGGGCCGATGGGGTGCCGCTCGCCACCGCCTGTTGGGCCATGGGCGCCGCCGCCGCCACGGTGGAGGGGGCCACCAGCTGGCTCACCAGGGCGAGCAGCAGGCAGGCCACGCACACCGCCGAGCTGATCAGGATGTCGCGCATGCGGGTTCGAACCGGCCGTTGTCGCCGATTCTGCCCCAGCTGCCGCGGCTCAGTCGGGCACCTCGAAGCGCGCCTGGTTTTGGCGTAGCTGCTGCTCCAGCCGATCGATGCGGCCCCGCAGCTCATCCACCTCCCGCTGCCGGGCCAGCCCCAGCTCCAGGAGGAGGTGGTCGATGTTGCGCTCCATCTGCCGCTCCGCCTGCTTTTCCAGCTCCGGGTTGTCGCCCCGCAGGCTGGCCAGCACCTCCTCCACCAGGGCGCTGGCCTGGCTGGGGTCGAGGCGGCCGCTGCTCACCCAGGCCTGGGTCACCTGGCGCAGGCGATCGGCCACCAGGGACGTGGTGCTGAGGCCGCGCAGCAACAGCTGTTGCAGAGGGTTGGTGGAGTCCATGGCCAAACCATGGCGCTTCCTAGGGTTCGTGGCCATGGTGTGCAACCGGCCGTTGTGGTGGTGGAGCGTGGCCCTGGCCGGGGGCGCGTTGGCCGGTGCGGCCCTGCCGCCCCTGGGCTGCCCGCCCCTGCTGTGGCTGGCCCTGGTGCCGCTCTGGGGGCTGGGGCCGGCGGCGGCCTGCCTGTGGGCGGCCCTGGCGGTGCTGGTGAGCCACCGCTGGTTGTTGTGGTTGCACCCGCTCGACTGGGTGGGGGTGCCCCTGCCCCTAAGCCTGCCCCTATGTCTGCTGCTCTGGGCCAGCTGTGGTCTGCTGGGGGCAGCCCTGGTGGGGGGCTGGCGCTGGTTGGTGCAGCGGTTGGGGCCGGAGCGCTGGGGCACCGCCCTGCTGGCGGCCGCCCTCTGGGGGTTGGCGGAGGTGGCGCTGGCCCGAGGCCCCCTCTTCTGGATTGGCCTGGGGTCGGCGGCCCTGCCGGGGGACCGTGCCCTGGCGGCCTGGGCCGGCTGGGTGGGTGCGGGCGGCCTGGCGGCCCTGCAGCTGTTGTTCGGTTGGGGTCTGTGGCGGTTGTGGGCGTTGGCCCGTGGCCGCCGGCGCCTGCTCTGGCGCGCGGGCTTGCTTTGGCTGGCGGTGGTGTTGGCGGTGCAGGGGCTGGGCTGGTGGCGCCTGGGTCAGGCGCAGCGTCCCGGCCTGGCCGTCGACGACCTGGCCCTGCTGGTGCTGCAGCCTGCCATTCCCACCCGGCGCAAGTTCGACTGGGATCAGCAGCAGGCGTTGCTCAGCCGCCTGGAGGGTGCCCTGGGTCAGGCGCAGCAGCTGCCGGTGCAGGCGGTCGTGCTGCCGGAGGGGGCCCTGCCCCTGGGCCAGGAGCTGCCCCAGCCCGCTGCTGTGCAGGTGCTCAGCGGTGGCTTCCGGCTGGTGGGGGAGCGGTTGCGCAGCGCTTTGCTGGTGTTTAACCCTGGAGCCCAGGCGGCCTCAGCGGCCCTCGACAAGCACCGGCTGGTGCCCCTGGGGGAGTGGATTCCGGGGGGTGAGCTGTTCGCCTGGGCGGGTCTCTCGGCGGTGGGGGGCGTGAGCCCTGGTGCCCCCTCGCGGCTGCTGCCCCGGCCCCAGGGGGGTATTGGCGTGGTGATCTGTTACGAGCTGGCGGATGGCACCGCGGTGGCGGCCGCCACCCGGGATGGCGCCGGCTGGCTGCTGGCCAGCGCCAACCTGGATCCCTATCCCCTGCTGTTGCAGCGGCAGTTCATGGCCCTGGCGCAGCTGCGGGCCCTGGAGGCCGACCGTTGGCTGGTGAGTGCGGCCAACACCGGCCCCAGCCTGGTGGTGGACCCCGCCGGGGTGGTGCGCCAGCAGCTGCCCCCCTTTGTGCCCGGCCGCCTGGTGGCGCAGCTGCAGGTGCGCCAGGGCCTCACCGGTTATGCCCGCTGGGGGGAGCTGCCCCTGCTGCTGCTGCTGGCGGCCGGCGCTGCACTCCTGTGGCGCGAGTCCAGGGTGCGACAATCTTGAGACTTTCTTCGGATTCTCCTTGGGTTGGCGGCGCTGGGGTGGATCGCTGGTCATGGCCCTGGCGGCCTGCCTGATGCCCGCGGCGCTCAGGGCTGCCCCTGCGGCGGAACCGCTGCCGGAGGCGGAGCTGCTGGAGCACCTGCGGGGCCTCGGGGTGCGGGTGGACATCCGCGCCCAGTGCGGTGCCCAGGGGCAATTGGCGATCTACAACATGGGGGCCAACTGGCTGTGTCTGAACCAGGGCCTCAGCGATCGCCCTGCGGAGCGCAGCCGGGTGCTGCATCACGAGTTGGTGCATGTGGTGCAGGACTGTCTGGATGGCCTGGAGACCCCCACCTCCTCCACCCTGGCGGAGGGCTTCCGGCGCGACGGCAGCCTCAGCGGCGATCAGATCAACGGTTTTTTCCTGCGCTATCTGCAGCGGCAGAACAACCTGGAGCATGTGGTGGCCTCCACCGCCCTGCTCCCCCAGGAGAGCCGCCAGCGGGAGATTGAGGCCTACGCCCTCCAAAGCGATCCCGCCCTGGTGCAACGGCTGCTGCTGCTGAGCTGCCGGCCATGAAAAAAGCGCCCCGGTGGGGCGCTGGGTGCTGTGGGCCTTGATCAGAAGATCGGAGCCCAGCTCTTGCTCACGCTGGCGAGTTGGGCCTGATGGAGGCGCTGGGCCTTCAGGATCTGCGCGCGGATGAGGGCGAGGGTGTTCATGGCATGTGCCTGGTGCCGGCAGCCCCGTTCCCTGCTGCCTTGGCCTGCGTCCCACGGGGGGATGAACGTGCCAAAACCGTAGCAACGGCTACCAGCGCCTGGGTGTACACGGTGCACCGAAACCGTGTTTGCAGGGCGACAGGGTCCTGTATTCCAATAAAAAACCCGGCGCGGAGGCCGGGCTTGGGTGGATCTCGGATGGAGCCAAGGAGACTCGAACTCCTGACCCCCTGCATGCCATGCAG
>Ga0194120_10003440_pt1 | contig 25748 bp, 24 predicted proteins | sample TA2MahCa65mmetaG_FD_148642 | JGI IMG/M metagenome (GOLD analysis project Ga0194120, IMG submission 148642) | Freshwater microbial communities from Lake Tanganyika, Tanzania - TA2015019 Mahale Deep Cast 65m | ecosystem: Environmental > Aquatic > Freshwater > Lake | place: Tanzania: Lake... | reverse complement strand
GGGAAACATTAATTTCGGATCAAGAAAAGTAATATTGTTTATTACGGGAAACTTAAATATCGCAGGAAATATAAACTTAACAGATGGAGTTGGTTTTTTTGCAAGCTTTGTAAGCGGAAATATAAACATAGCGGGAACGGCTACCTCGCTTGAGGGAATATATGATTCGGGTGGAAGTTTTTCAACAGGGGCAGGAAGTACACAGCTTTTGGCAGCGGGGGGTAATGCCTTTTGCCTGGTAATACGAGTTATTGGTTATTCTTCAATTCCGATTTTGTCAACAGGATAACTGCGGCTAAGATCAACCCACCCCCAACCAAAACAATTGGCATTAATCTTTCCCCAAGCAGCCATGCCGCCAGCAAAACTGTGACGACTGGCTCCAATGTCGAGAGCATGGCCGCGTTTGTAGGACCGATCCGCTCCAACGCTGCCAGAAATGTGACCACGGGAATGATGGTGGAGATCAGGATTATCCCTGACGTGGCGAGCCAGCCAGAGTTACTCACAGGGAAGTGGGCGCCGTTTGAGAGGGCCAACAGCCCATAGACTATGCCTGCGGAAGCGAAGATCACTGTTGACGATTGCACAGCCGAGACATGCTTCATCACGTTCGTGCCGACGATGATGTAAACGGAATAGATGAGCGCGGCAGAGATGGCAAGCAGGATGCCTGGCATCTGCCCGCCTGCGGGACCGACGGTGAGGGCTGTGCCAAAGAGGGCGAGCATGAGCGCAGTGACTTTAATCCGCGTAAGTTTTTCGTTCAGGAAGACTGTGGAAAGTACGGCGACGAAGATTGGATATAAATAAAGAAGTAAGGCGACCAATCCTGCGGATGCGTAATTAATAGCAGTGAGATACGAAAAAGACTGCCCGACGTATCCCAGCGCACCCATGCCGACGAGTTGTGCGAGAATGCGTCCACGTGGAAATTGTTCCTTGCGCAGGAGCAGGATAATGGTCATGAAAGCGGCGGAGATTCCGAAGCGTAAAAAGAGGATGGTGAAGATGTCCATGCCGTCTTCGTAGGCGAATCGTCCAAAGATGGCGAGAGTCCCGAACGATGCGGCGGAAATGGCGATGAGCAGGATGCCAATGAGTCGGTTCATTTCATGTCCAGGAGGAAGTTGCGGATTTGGCTTGCGGTTTCATCCCATGAAGGTTGTTGAGCATATCGCTTTCGCGCGTTGAAGGATAGTTCCGTGAGCAGATCGCGGTCTGACGCAAGATGCGAGATGTGATTTGCAAGCGTTGTTGAATCATTCGGTTCGATCAGATAGCCCGTTTTTCCATGCTCGATGATCTCGCCCGCCGCGCCAGCAGTTGTGCCAATGGCAGAGCAGATGGTGCTTACCAACACCTCATCATCTTTTGGCGAAGGCAGGCTGGTTTCGCGGACCTCAATTTTTTTTGGCGCAGTAAAAAAACAGGGTGTGGTTTTTTGGCATAAACGAAGTTTAACATAAAAGGTGAGGCAGGTTTACATGACCCTGAAATTAAAATTCATTAAGGTTTTGTGGTAAAAATATTCGATGCGCTGGATATACATTTCCCCTCACCTCGATGATGCCGTGCTTTCTGCAGGCGGCTTGATTTACGAACAAACGCGCGCAGGTCAGCAGGTTGAAATCTGGACGATCCTTTGCGGCTTTCCGCCAGGCGAAGAACTTTCTTCATATGCTCAACTGCTTCATCACGAGTGGGGAGTCCCCTCTGTAAATGACCTCATTCACGCGCGTCGTGAGGAAGACCGAAAAGCCTGCCAAATCGTCGGTGCAACGCCTGTCCATTTTGATGATCTTGATTGCATTTATCGCCGTTCTAAAAATGGCGACTGGCTGTATGGATACATCTTTCTGCCGCCGCATGAGGAAGATCAGGATTTTCCGGCTCGAATGGCGGAAACAATCTCCGCCCGCCTCCGACCGAACGATCAACTGGTCTGCCAACTTGGGCTGGGTGCACACGTAGACCATGTGCTCGTCCGCCGCGCAGTGGATCTGCTCCAGCGCACCTTGCTTTATTACCTTGATGTGCCATATCTATTTAAAACGCCTGAGGAATTCGCTTCGAACACGGCTGGGATGAAAGCAAACGCCTATGAGGTGGGCGAAGCAGGCCTAAAGTCCTGGCAGGAGGCGATTTCAGCGTATGCTTCCCAGGTGGGCCAATTGTTTGGAAGTCAGGATGCGATGCGCGAGCAAATCCATCAATATTGGCTTGAAAATGGCGGAATCCGTCTTTGGTCATTTGACTAGACAAACCCTGCAAGGCTTTTGGGTCTTGAATCTCATTTTGAATCATGATATAGTAAGCCCAACTTTCCGGATAAACCCCCCGGAAATTTTTAATCAATTGCATCTCTGATTCAGGGGTGCAAAATTCATTAGCAGGACAGCATCATGACCACCAATTTCCTTACAAAAGAAGGCTTTCAGAAACTTCAAGAGGAACTGGAATACCTCCGCACCACCAAGCGTATGGCAGTTGCCGCGCGTTTGCACGAGGCCATGGAGGGTGGCGAACTGATCGAGAATGCCGAATATGAAGCCGCCAAAAACGAGCAGGCTTTCGTGGAGGGTCGCATTCAAGAACTGGAGCTACTGCTGGCCACCGCGAAGATCATCGAAGAGAACGGCAAAGGCAAGAAGAGCGACATCATTCAGGTCGGTTCCAAGGTGACCATTAAAGAGGGTAACTTCGAGACTGAAACCTTCACCATCGTGGGCGCAGCGGAAGCCAACCCGCGTGAAGGTAAAATTTCAAATGAGTCGCCAATCGGTAAATCCATTTTGGGTCACAAGATGGGTGAGACCGTGAAAGTGGAAACCCCCGGCGGTACCTACAATGTGAAGATCATCAAACTCGGCTAAGAAACAGGACGCGCAACGATTTGCCCCGCGTGCCTGTATTTTAGGTTGCGGGGCTTTTTTTATCCTTACATCTTTCTTCTTTCCTCTGATTGTGACAAAAGAAGAAAGGGAAAAGACCACATACGATCATGGCAGAATACACCACCCTTGAAAAAATCCGTTTGCAGAAGATCGAAGAACTCCGCGCCGAGGGCATTGACCCGTACCCCGCGCGTGCCGAACGCACGCACACGAGCGCCCAAGCCGCCGCGGAATTCGAATCAGATGAAACGCGTGAAGTGAAAGCTACGCTCGCGGGACGCATCCGCGCCAGCCGCGCAATGGGCAAGGTTTCCTTTGCTCACATTGAAGATGGCGGCGGCAAGATCCAGTTGTTCTTTCGCATCAATGAGCTTGGCAAAGACCGCGTGGATTTTTTCAATCGGATGTTCGACCTCGGTGATTTCATCCAAGCCTCGGGCGTGATGTTCCGCACGAAGACTGGGGAGGTCACGCTTCATGTCCACGACTTCAAACTGCTTGCCAAATCCATAACCCCTTTGCCCGCTGACAAGGATGTGATCCAGGAAGATGGCACCGTTATCCGTTATGCCGCGCTTGAGTCGCCTGAAATACGAGCGCGGCAACGCTATGCTGACCTGGCAGTCAACCCCGATGTGCGCGAGACTTTCCGCAAGCGCGCCGCATTGATCAAAGCCTTGCGGACTTTCCTGGACGATCACGAATTTCTTGAGGTCGAAACGCCCATCCTGCAGCCGTTGTATGGCGGCGCGGCGGCGCGTCCTTTTGAGACACATCACAACGAACTGGAGCAGGATATGTACCTGCGCATCTCATTCGAGTTGTATCTCAAACGTTTGCTTGTGGGCAATTTGGAACGCGTCTATGAAATTGGACGCGACTTTCGCAATGAAGGCGTCTCCTTCAAGCACAACCCTGAATTCACCCAACTTGAGTTTTATTGGGCATACGCAGATTATTTACAAGTGATGGAATTGACCGAGCAAATGGTCGCCTATGCCGCTGAGCAGGTGACAGGTTCTTCAAAAATCAAATACGGCGAATACGAATTGGAATTCAAGCCGCCGTGGAAGCGCGTCGAATTGCGTGTGGGCATTTTGGAAACCAGCGGCATTGACATTGCCGAGCATAAAACTGCCGAGGCGTTGTTTAAAGCGATCAAGGAGAGGCAGCCCAAGGCGGCGCCTGACCCGAAGTCCACGCGCGGCAAGTTGATCGACTTCCTGCTTAGTGAATTCCTTGAGCCAACACTCATCCAACCGACCTTTCTTTACAACTATCCGCGTGATATTTCTCCGTTGGCAAAATCCTTGCCTGGCGACCCGCTGACGGTGGAACGTTTTGAAGGCTACACGGCAGGCTTTGAACTGTGCAATGCCTTTACCGAGCTGAACGATCCGCTGGACCAGGAACAGCGTTTCCTCGAAATGGGACGCGACTACGAAGCCGACGACGAGCAAAAGCATCCATTGGATGAGGATTATCTGCGCGCAATGCGTTATGGCATGCCTCCCAATGGCGGCTTCGGCATGGGTGTGGACCGTCTCGCGATGCTGTTGATAAACAAGCACTCCATCCGAGATGTTTTGTTGTTCCCCGCTCTTCGCAAAGAAGGGTTCGGAGAATAAAATGAGTGGCACAGCGTTAGCTGTGCCACTCATTTTGATAATATGGCAGGAAAATAAAAAATGAAAAAAGATTATCAACCCACTTCTGCATACGCACTTCAACTTGATGCTCAAGATAAACTGGCTTCGTTTAGAGAAGCCTTTCTCATTGATGATCCCAACCTCGTCTATCTCGATGGCAATTCACTTGGACGTTTGCCCAAAGCCGCCATTGCGCGTGCAAAACAAATTGTGGAGGAAGAATGGGGGCGTGACCTTATTCGCGGCTGGAACAAAGGCTGGTGGGAAGCCCCCTCCCGCGTCGGCGACAAGATCGGCAAGATCATTGGCGCAGGGGAAGGACAAACCCTCGTTGGCGATACGGTTTCACTCAACCTTTTCAAACTCGCCACCGCCGCACTAATGCTTCAGCCGAATAAAACCCGTATCCTTACCGACACCTTCAACTTTCCTTCCGACCTGTACGTCCTGCAAGGTATCAAACAAAACCTCGATAACCGCCACGAAATTGTCCTTATCGGCGCAAGAGACAGGGACATCACACCAGATCTCGCCGCGCTCGAAGACGCCATCCATGAAGATACCGCGCTCGTCACGCTCTCGCATGTCGTCTTCAAAAGCGGCTATCTCTACGATATGCAGCGCATCACTGAACTTGCTCATGCAAAAGGCGCGCTTGTACTTTGGGATTTGAGTCATTCGGTCGGCTCGGTTCCCGTTCATCTTGACGACTGCAATGCAGATTTCGCCATTGGCTGCACCTACAAATATCTCAACGGCGGTCCCGGCGCGCCTGCATTTTTATATGTCAACAAATCCATTCAGGAAAAAATCACTTCACCCATTTGGGGCTGGTGGGGACAAAAGAATCCCTTCGACTTCGACCTCGAATACACGCCCGCCCCCGGCGCACAGCGTTTCCTCGTCGGCACACAGCCGATGATTTCACTGTTGACAATGGAAGCCGCACTCGAACCGACTCTGCAAGCCGGCATGGACTCGCTCCGTGAAAAATCCATCCTGATGACAGACTATGCCTCTTACCTGACCTCGAACCTGCTTGCTCCCTTCGGCTTTTCCCTCGGCTCCCCGCTTGACTCTGCCCAACGCGGCTCGCAGATCAGCATCCGCCACGAAGACGGCTACCGCATCAACCGCGCCCTGATCGAAGAGATGAATGTCATCCCCGATTTCCGCGAACCCGATAATATTCGTTTAGGCTTCGCGCCGTTATATACATCTTTTGGAGAAGTATGGGAAGGTTTTGATAGAATCAAACGCGTGATGGAAGAGAAAAGATACGAGAAGTATCCGAAACAAAAATTGACTGTGACTTAATCAAACACAGCCAGAGAAATCAAATCTCTGACTGTGTTTGATTTGGAATCAAGCCTACTTGCGCGCAAGCACGACTGCAGAAGCGCCATCGCTGGATGTGATTGTTAATAGTTCAGCGTCAATGTGGTATTTTACAACCTTGTCAGAAAGAATACCAAGTACAGCGCTTTCCTGGGCTGAGGTTTCATAGCAGAACATCAGGGTGGAAACAACTGATCCAAATGTGATCTGACTGCTACTCACTTTGTAATCTGCCCCAAAGGAGTTGCATCCCACGTTGCCGCCGAATTGACCGTTTGAGTTAAAGTTGATCGAAGTTTCCACGTTTGGCGCGGCAGGCGTTGGGTTGGTTGTGTCGCCGTATGAGACTAATTTCCAGTCTCCAACGAGGGAGGCGGAGTCCCTGCCAGAGCAGGCAGTCACAATTGATATGGCAAATACAAAATGTGTAATCAAAAGCAAGGCTGTTTTTTTCATTTTTATCTCCACCGCCAACTTTTCTTTTTTTGTCAATTTCCGAACATAAATTGGAGGTCTCATGCCACCTTTTATACCACTTTTCCTAAACCCTCATCTGCTATTGCACTAGGTATCATACTGACTGATGTCAATCTCTTCGTTGGAGAGGAAATATGTCTGCGCGGGTAGGAGTACATGCTTGCGCTTCCCCGTGGCATAGACGGTGGTACAGGAAGAGCGCGGCAGACGCTGTATTAATGCCGAATCGTATAATTTAATGGAACGGTTGGTAATGCTCTCGATCACGGTCCAATGATCATGATAGCCTTGCAAACCCAGAATGATGGCACGCACGGGCGTTCCGTCCATAAATTTTTGCATGGATTTCCAAAAGGCCGTCAGGTCTGGGTTTAGGATACCACGCCAGGGTATTTCCACATTTAAGATACGTTTCTTGCCCACCACTTTGTTCAAGATCACCAGCATTTCGGTGTGAACGATACCGCCGATCAGGAATTTGGTTAATAGTCCGCGGCGGGACAGGTAATGGATCAAGTCATCAAATAATTGCTGGGTTTGTTCATTCGTAGAATGGTTGATTATCCGTTCTGCGTTGATGATGCTGTATAGTCCGCAGAGCGAATCCAGTCCGCCTTGTTGAAAGGGAGGAAGTCCTGCGCCAGTTTTTGTATATGCAGTCATAGTACATTACCTCATATCACTTCATGCGCCAAAATAAAATGCTTGCAATCAAAGCCAGAGTCGCGCCGAAGAAGAATGGTGCTGAGGGGCCGAACCCTGCCCATGCACCAAGTCCCTGCCATAAAAGTCCAGCGAGAAGCGAAGCCGGCAAAGCGGCAATACCAATCGCCGCGTTGAACAATCCGTAGGCTGTGCCGCGCTGTGATTCAGGCACAAGGTCAGCAACCAACGCTTTGGCAACCCCTTCCGTTGCCGCGTAAAAAATTCCGTAAAGCCCGAACAACATCCATATCTGCCAGCCCGCGTTGGCAAGCGCAAATCCCAAATACACAAACGCATACGCCAGCCACCCGCCGATGATCAATTTTCTGCGCCCCAATCGGTCTGAAAGCGCGCCGAGGGGACCGGAAAGAAAAGTGTAGATCGCGGTAAAGGTCATGAGCATGAACATGGTCTGTAAAACATTGAGTCCGCGCTCCTGCGCGCGCAATATTATAAATGAGTCGGATGAATTCCCAAGTGTAAAGAGGATCATGATAAACAGGAAGGTCTTGAAGCGAGGATTGATCCCCTTAAGCGACAAGCGCATCATACCTGACCCTTTGCCTGCCCTGAGCGAAGTCGAAGGGTCCAAATCGGTCGCTCCTGCCGCTAAAACGATTACTGCCAAAACCGCAGGGACAACACTCGCCAACACCGCAATCCGAAACGTATTTACACTTAATAAGGCTTCGTTGGTTTGGGTAAGCCAGATAATGAGCGCGGCGATGCCAATACCGATAAACGCGCCCGCGGTATCCCCCGCGCGATGCAAGCCAAACGCAAATCCGCGATTGTTTACATCTGTGCTGGCGGCAACGAGTGCATCACGCGGCGCGGTACGTATTCCCTTACCCACACGGTCTGCAAAACGGATTCCCAGAACCCATCCCCACGTATTCGCAAAATATAAAAATGGCTTGGCAACCGTGGAGATCCCATATCCCAACACCGCCAGCCATTTGCGTTTACCGATCTTATCTGAAAGCGCGCCTGAATAAATTTTTATAAGGCTGGCGGTTGTCTCTGCAACCCCATCAATCAACCCGATGAACGCCATCCGCACGCCCAGCACATTGGAAAGAAAGAGCGGAATGAGATACACGATCATCTCGGAAGAGATGTCCGTCAGAAATGATGTGGCGGTCACGATCCAAATATTTGGATGGAGTTGGCGAAATTTGTTTTGTTGTTTCATTTTCCTATCAACTTCTCATGTCTCATCGTCATCCCCAAAAGAAAATGTTGCAGGCATGATGAACGCTCTACAACATTATTTCAAGATTTGCTCACAGCCAGCTTTTTACTCATCACTATTCATTTTTCGATGCAACGCTCTCAGGTTGCGGCGGTGCAAGGTTTCGGCCAGACCTCCAAGGAAAACACGGCTTTTGCCGCATTCCTCAATGGTAATCGATTCGAGGTATTCATCCACATTCTTGCGTTTCCCCGCAGACTTTACGGCTTTTTTGATGTTGTTCAAGTAATTCGTATTATCTTTTACAGCCGCATCTATCTCACCGCGCAGAATAATATCGCCGTGCCCCTGGATAATATTTTCAAGACCCATGCGTCCGATCCGTTTGACGGATGCCAGCAGGTCATCTGCATCGCCATCCACGATGTAGGGAAGGGACATGAAGGCATCGCCTGCGAACAGAACGCGGTCCTCCTCCACCAGGACTGAAATGCCGTCGGCGCTGTGGCCGAATGACGGCGAGAGGATCAGATTCTTTTTCCCAACGCGCATTGCCAATTCACCCGAAGCAAACGTCAGGTGAGGAGGAACGATCTTTACCTGCCGCAGATTTGCGTTTTGTTTGCGGGCTTCCTCCAGGGAAGGCATACCATATTCGATCAGTAATTCACGGCATTTCGCATGTCCGATCACGGTTGCACCGTGAAAAAAACAATTGCCCCAGGTGTGGTCTGCATGATAGTGAGTATTGATGACATAGCGCACCTGTACACCCAATTCATGTTCAATGAACTCCCGCATTCCGAGAGTCTCTTCCGGCAGCGCCAGAGTATCAATGACCACCGCCCATTGGGGACCGATGATGACACCTGCTGTTACCTGGGCATAGACTTCACTTTGGAACCAAAACACGTTTTCAGATACTCGTTCACGGTGCATATTTGCCGGCCTTATGATATGAATTTAATTACATTGTTAATAGCACATTCCAGCCAAAATATCAAGTTGACTAGACGAATTTAGCCCACTCATTAATAAAAACCACATAATTTAAGCTTATGGTTGTTAATAACCGAAAAAAAGAACTGACTTTTAAGGTCAGTTCTTTTCTGTTCTATATATGTATCGGACTTCCCTCTGCGCCGTGTGCCGCTTCCATCAAAACCTCTGAAAGCGTGGGGTGCGCGTGGACGTTTCTTGCGATTTCATGCGGCGTAAGTTCCATCATGCGCGCGAGGGTTAGCTCAGGAAGTAATTCTGTCACCTCAGGCCCGATCATGGATGCGCCAAGTAACTCGCCATATTTTTCATCCACGACGATCTTCACAAAGCCGCCGTAATCACCCATGCCGAGCGCCTTGCCGTTTGCTTGAAATGGAAAGCGGCCGATCTTGACATTATGTCCGCGTTCTTTTGCCTGTGCTTCTGTCATGCCAAACGACGCGATCTGCGGCTGACAATACGTAGCGCGCGGCATCATTTCATAATCCAGCGTGACGGTTTCATGCCCCGCGATATGTTCCGCACAAACAATGCCCATCGCCGAGCCGACATGCGCGAGCATGAGTTTGCCTGTCACATCGCCAACTGCCCAAATACCAGGGACGTTCGTTTGCATCTTTTCATCGATCTCGACAAAGCCGCGGTCGCTGATCTTGACACCGACTTCTTCAAGTCCGAGTCCCTTTGAATTCGGACGGAACCCGATCGCGACCAGGGCCTGATCCGCTTCGAGAGTCGTTTCCTTCGCACCTGCACTGAGCCTAGTCGAAGTGTCAACAGAGACCTTCACCTTCACGCCTGTCTTCGCGGTTTCCACTGATTCCACTTTATGCCCAGCCAAAGTTTTAATGCCGCGCTTCTTGAATTCTTTGTCTAATTCCTTGGAGATCTCTTCATCTTCCAATGGAACGATACGCGGTAACATTTCGACGATGGTCACTTCCACGCCGTAGGAATTCCATATAGTGGCAAATTCCACGCCGATGGCGCCCGACCCAATGATGATGACTGACTTGGGCAATTTATCCTGCAAGATGGCTTCCCAATAGGTGACGACTTTTTCGCCATCCACTTTCCACACAGGAGGAACCATGGCGCTTGCGCCTGTGGCCACGATGATATTCTTTGCCTTGAGTTCAGTGGCTTTTCCATCTTTGTCCGCCACATTGATCGTATCTTTTGCCTTAAACTTCGCCTCGCCCATGAAGACCGCGATATTGTTCTTCTTCATCAGGAAGCCAACACCTTTGGTCAGCCTGTCTGAATTCTGACGTGAGCGTTTGACAGCCACGCCGTAATCCAGTTTCAGGTTATCCATAGTGAAGCCAAAATCCTTGCCACGTTCGCGTAAGGTGTGGGCTACTTCTGCATTCTTAAGCAGGGATTTGGATGGGATGCAGCCAACATTCAAGCATACACCTCCAAGCCATTGCTTGTCCACGATTGCGACTTTCTGCTTAAGTTGTGCGGCGCGGATCGCGGCCACGTAGCCCGCAGGGCCTGCGCCAATAACGACGACATCGAAATTTTCTGCCATAAATTCAACTCCAGGATTTGTTTTAATTATAAACTGCGATACACTTCGCGCCGATGGCGGATGTGATGCACGATAATTTGTCTGATCGTAAGTTCGACTTCGTAGATGATGCGATAATCGCCCACTCGCAAACGATACAATTGTTCAGCGCCTTCCAGTTTGAGAGATTGACGTGGAAATGGTTCGCTTTCCAATGCCTCAATACGCTCAAAGACTCGCGCAAGCATTTTGCGAGGCAGAGCGCGCAGGTCTTTTTCGACTGCAGGCTTAAGAATAACGCTGTAAGAGCCCATCTTTTTCCAGCCTTTGTTTCATCTCCTTTAGCGAGATGGGCTTTTCATCGCGGCGTTCCGCTACGATAGCAAGATCGTGCAGGTCTTCCAGAAGTTTTTCATACTGCTTGAGCGTTATGAGCACGCCTGTTTTTTTGCCTTTTTCGTCAACGATAAATTGTGTCTGCGGGATAACCATGACAACTCCTTTCGCAACAATTGTACTACTCTTATTAAACAGACAACTACAACCAGCGCCTCACCCTTGACCTGTAGCCTGCGTACTGCTCTTTGAATTTTTTCTCCAGATAGGCCTCTTCCCGCTCAATGACCAGACGGTTCATGGTTATCACAAAAAATGGAGCAAGTAAAACTCCCCAGTAGTATCCAAAGTTCAAAGGCAAGCCGATGACCATACAAAGAAAACCAAGATAAATTGGATTACGTGTAACGCGATAAACGCCATTTGTAACCACTGCATTTACCGAACCGTGTGGGTCAAGTGTCGTGTTCGCTTTTCTAAATTCGATGAATGCGCCCACACCTAACAGAAATCCAATGAAGGCCAGCGCGAGACCGATGTTTCGCACATTACCCGGCACCGCGAATGGAATTTGAACAAACCTGCCGAGCAATATTACAACGATAATATAAAGCAAAGCCACAATAGGCGGATGGACATTTTTATTGATATTTGGGTGGTCTTTTTGTTTTTCGGACATGTCTTCTAGCTCCAATTCTCCAATGTCTCTTTGACCTTCGCCAAAAACCAATCTGCGGATGCGCCATCGAGGATGCGGTGGTCGAATACGAATGACATGTAGACCATAGGTCGAATTGCAATCGCGTCATCTATAACCACCACACGCTTTTGCATCGCGCCGACGCCGAGAATTCCGCATTGCGGTTGGTTGATGATGGGGAACGCGAACAACGATCCGCTGATACCATGATTGGTCAGTGTGAACGTCCCGCCTTTGACTTCATCAGGCTGCAATTTTTTATTCCGCGCGCGATTGGCAAGGTCATTCACAGAACGAGCCATTGCCAGAAGCGAGTGATTTTCCGCGCCTTTGATGACTGGTACGATCAGCCCTTCTTCGCCGAGTGAAGTTGCCATGCCTATATTGACATTTTTATGAACCAACACGCCTTCATCGCTCCACGAGGAGTTGACCATTGGATAGGCTTTCAATCCTGCGACAATGGCTGTCATGAAATATGCTGTGAATGTAAGGTTGACTCCATCTCTTTCAAATACAGCTTTATTCGCAGCGCGGTGTTTTGCAACACGGGACATGTCCGCTTCCATCACGGTCAACACATGCGGTGATGTGCTTTTAGACATAACCATGTGTTCCGCAATGGATTTGCGGATGATCGTATGCTTGATGAGTTGGTCGCCTTCAATAGCAACGACAGACGGTCCCTGCGGGCGATGGGCGATGGTCTGCGGTCCACGGTCTGTTGTCGTCTTTTTGCCGCTTTCCACAAATGCCAACACATCGTTCTTCGTGATGCGTCCATTCAAACCTGTGCCCTGTACTTGAGTCAAAATCACGCCATGCTCTGCGGCGATCTTTGCAACGACGGGAGAGATGAAGCCAAGGTCACGGTTAGTAGTTGGTTGTTGGTAGTTGGCGGTTGGTGGACGAGTCACAATGGGTACGGAAACTTTTTCTGCCGGCTTACTACTGTCAACCGCCAACTGTCCACTATCAACTACTTCCCCAGCCAACCCGATGATCGCCAGCAATTCTCCAACCCTCGCGGCTTGACCTTCCTGCGCAACGATTTGTAAGACCATGCCAGAAGCAGGCGCAGGAATTTCGGTGTCTACTTTGTCTGTGTTCACTTCAAGCAGCGGCTCCAACTCATTGATGGAATCGCCAACCTGTTTGAGCCATTTTGTGACAGTGACTTCGTCAACGCCTTCGCCGAGACGTGGAACTAAAACTTTTGTCGCCATAATTTCTCTCCAGTTGGTGGTTATCGGTTGGTAGTTGACGGCAAGCTGTTGATTAATGCATAGAGTTTTTTGCGTAAATTTTGAATCTTCTCATCCATTGAGTCAACATCTTCCTTGCTCAGATATCCAAACTCTTGAGCTAAAACCAGTTGAGTATCTACTTCTGCCAATGAACCAAGTGAAATGTGTAAAAATCTTCGGAAATCACCAGGCGATTTTCTCGCCTGACCTTCTGCAATATTCGATGGGACTGAAACTGCCGCGCGACGAATTTGGTCTGCAAGAACATAAGTTTCCTGCTTGGGGAATTTTCCAGTTAATTGATATACAGCTTTGGCTATCTTGATTGCTTCTTGCCAGACAATCAACTCACGATAATTTCTCGCAGAAACCTTTTCCTTTTCCATAAGTCCTCGCTGTCAACTACAAACCGTCAACCATCAACTTCTACCCATCAACTAAACAAAGGATACGCCTCAGGATCAACCTCATTCATCATCCCATAAGCCGCATCAAACACTGTCTCCACATTCGGTTTTGACCAATAATCGCCGTCACTTCCATACGCAGGACGATGGGCTTTGGCGGATAAAGTTTTTGCAGGAGAATCCAAATGGAAATAGCCGCCTTGTTTTTCGATGACTTCCTGCATCATGTAGGCAGTTGCTCCACCAGGCATATCTTCATCCACGAACAACGCACGGTTTGTTTTCTTGAGCGACTCTACGATCCTGCCGTGGATATCAAACGGCAGAAGCGATTGCACGTCAATTACTTCGATTTCGATTCCAACTTTGCTGAGTTTATCGGCTGAATCCATCACAATACGACAGCACGCGCCGTAGGTCACCACCGTCACATCTTTTCCTTCGCGGATGGTTTCAGGCACGCCCAATGGCAGCGTCATTTCGCCGATATTATCGGGCAGGCGTTCTTTGACACGATAACCATTCAACACTTCAACAACAATTGCAGGTTCGTCTGATTTCAACAATGTGTTGTAGAACCCAGCCGCGCGAGTCATATCACGCGGGACCAGAACATACATGCCGCGCACGAGATTGAGTATGCCAGCCATTGGCGAGCCAGAGTGCCAAATGCCTTCCAGCCGATGCCCGCGAGTTCTTACAATAACGGGCGCTTTTTGTCCGCCTGCGGTGCGCCAGTGGAGAGACGCCAGATCATCAGACATAATTTGCAGCGCGTACAAAACATAATCAAGGTATTGAATCTCGGCAATCGGTCTCAATCCGCGCAGGGCCATGCCGATTGCCTGTCCCAAAATCGTCGCCTCACGAATGCCCGTATCGGTCACGCGCAGTGCGCCATATTTTTCCTGCATGCCTTTGAAACCCTGGTTCACATCGCCAAGTTTCCCGACATCTTCACCGAACGCGATCAATTTCGGCTCCCGCGCCAGCGCAGCGTCGAACGCGGCGTTCACTACATCAAAACCGAACATCGTTGGCGAAGACACCGAATACACAGGTTTGACTTCATCCACTTTCAACGCTGTGCCAGAATACAAATGCGAACCGTAGCGTTCCAAATTAATTTTGTCGTTCTCGTTCTTCCATTGAATGAGGATTCTCTTTGAGGGATTCGCTTCGTCGCGCAGGATCCTCAACGCTTCATGTGCGGCGCTATGGATATCACGCCTCGCCACCGACGGGACGTTTGCCAGCAGATCCCTGAGCATTCTCAACTCTGAAACATGATTCGAACTGCCAGCGATCTCATCGAGCATGTCCATCACCTGATTGCGTTCATCGAGAATCGGGGAGAGAAATGCGTCCCATGCAGATTTGCGGAATCCTTCCACAGCTTCGTAATCTTCTTTTTCAACAGAGGCAAGTTCAGGGCTGGACATGATGCGGTTGTCTATCATCCACTTACGCAAACGAGTCATACAGTCAAACTCTTCTTCCCACTTTAATCGCTCGGCTGTCTTATATCGTTCGTGACTGCCGGATGTGGAATGTCCCTGCGGCTGGGTCACATCAATGATGTGAATAAGTGCGGGGATGTGATACTCGCGCGCGATCTCGGCCGCGCTGAGATAGGTTTCGACCAGTGCGGGATAATCCCATGCGTGGACGGTGTAAAGATCGTAGCCACGTTCGATTTTGTCGGGTGGCGCATCGGGGTCGCGCTCGAAACCTGTGAGCAGTGTGCCGATATTTTCCTTGACCATTTGAAATTGATTGGGGACAGAAATGCCATAGCCATCATCATAAATGGTGATAATCGCTGGAGCCTTGAGCACGCCGATGGCATTCACCGATTCCCAAAAGAGACCTTCAGCCGTTGACGCGTTGCCAATGGTTGCGAAGGTGACTTCATTACCGTTGATCGAAAAATCTTTTTGATCGCGCAGTTCTTTGAGATTGCGATATACCACCGACGCATACGCGAGACCGACAGCGCGCGGCATTTGCGTGCCAGTGGGCGAGACATCCGCCGCAGTGTTATACATTTTTGTTTGCGCGCGCCACGTGCCGTTGGGGTATAAATTGCGCGAAGAAAAATGCGCGTTCATTTGCCGCCCTGCGCTGGCGGGGTCATGGGTCACATCTGCGTGAGAGTATAGCTGGGCAAAAAATTCCTGAATGCTCATCATGCCAAGCATGAACATCCAGGTTTGATCGCGGTAATATCCAGAGCGCCAGTCACCTTTGCAAAAAGCGCGGGCAATGGCGAGGTTGGCAACTTCCTTGCCGTCGCCAAAGATACCGAACTTGGCTTTGCCGCTCAAGACTTCGCGTCTGCCAATCAGACTCGCCTGTCGCGATTGATAGGCGAGTCGGTAATCTTTGATTATTTCTTTTTTATCAAGGGGCAGCGCAATAGAGCCCTTCTTTTTGGGCATGTATCTCTCTCCTGAATTGGATGTGTTTAGGGGGATTATAACGGAAAAGGATGAAGGCTTGCATTGAGCGATGCCGAAATGATGAAAAGAAAAACGCGACCTGTCCGAGAGGAGGGTCACGTTTCAATTCAACCAATCATTTTTTTCTTCGCTGCAAACTTTAGCTTCTTCTCTTTTACAGCAAACTGCGAAGTTTGTTTTGTGATGGGATAGGCGAGCGCAGAAGCATGTCCCACCGACTGTGCGAGCGCCACATTGATGAATTGATTCAAGCTCACGCCCTCGCGTTCAGCCGTCTCAGCTAGTTGACGGTGCAGAGAGCGCGGCAGGCGCACAACGAATTTTCCGCTGTAATCTTCATTTGGCGCGGGTTCGGGGATGGGAATCCCCTCCTCAAGCGCGACCTCAATCCAGCCGCGCATGGCATCATCAATAGATATGTGGCGTAATAGATAGAGTGCGAGTAAACTTTGGGTATGATCACATATCGAAAGCTTCTCAAAAAACCACAGGTTGCCAAAAGTTTGATCGGGATGTCACTGGCCGAGTTCGACAAGTTCTACGTTGAATTTGAACACGCTCACGAGGAACGTCTTCAGTCTTCAACGACAACACGTGCAGGCAAGAAAAAACGCCGACGTGCGACAGGAGCAGGCCGAAAGCACAAGTACGATTTGCGAGACCGCTTACTAACTGGCGCAAAGGTTTCGCCATCAACTAGCCAAACATTCTGTCATCTTCCGCATTGTGTGCGGCTTAGTCAATCGCCGTATTCAATTGCGCCCACTGAAGCAGTATAGCCCTGCTTAAGAGCCTGCGCCATACCTTGCAACGCGCCAACCTTATTATTACGCCACATATCTATTGTAAAAGTGGATGAGGGTGTATTTATTCGCCGCCTATTTTTCTTCAGCAAGATGGAAGCGATGCACAAAACGGTGAAAAATTGGCACAGCCAATAGGGCAACTGAAGCAGGCAAAATCGTACCTGAAAGGGTAGCTCTGTTTTTTGCATACTCTGCATATATGGAATGGCGCTTGCGGTAAAATTAGATTAATGCAAATTATACATGTGGATGAACATTTACTTATCGTTAATAAGCCCGCAGGACTCTCCATTCTGCCTGATGGTTGGGATAAGAATGCGGCGTATCTTGTCAAACTGTTGGAAGCACAATATGGAAAAATATGGGTTGTCCACCGCATTGACAAGGTGACCAGCGGCATCATCGTCTTTGCATTGACAGCCGAGTCACATCGCTCTCTGAATATCCAGTTTGAAAAACATCAGGTGGAGAAAATTTATCATGCCATTCTCACTGGCGCACCCAAATGGGATGAAAAGATCACGAAATTTCCATTGCGTGTGAATGTCGGTCATAAACACCGCACGATGGTGGATGACAAAAGCGGAGTCCGCTCTGAGACGAGATTCAGGATTCTTAAACGGTACCAAGCCTCAGCATTGACGGAAGCGATGCCGATGACAGGGAGAACGCACCAGATCCGGGTCCATGCATATGCGTTGGGCCATCCGCTGTTGGGAGATGTCCTTTACAGTGCGCCAGAAACAGGGATCATCCCGCGCCCGGCGCTTCATGCTTACTCATTAAAGTTCACACATCCAAACACAAATGAGGCGATGAACTTTGAAGCAAGATATCCGGAGGATTTTCAATCCGCTCTGGACATGCTGGGAAAGAAATAAGCCAATGCGAAATTATGGTATATTTTAGTCAGGAGCAATGCTATGAATGAACGAATCCTAATTATCGAAGATGACCAGGCAATTCTCAAACTTTTGCAGCGTGGCTTGGCGTATGAAGGTTACACGGTGGACACAGCCATTGATGGGCGCATGGGTTTGATCGCTGCGCGCGACCACACACCCGATCTGGTTGTCCTGGATTGGATGCTGCCCGGTATGGACGGCTTGGAAGTGTGCCATCGTTTACGAACTGGCGGTTCGATCCCGATCCTGATGTTGACTGCGAAGGACACTGTACAGGATCGCATTCAAGGCCTGGATGCGGGCGCGGATGATTACATGGTGAAGCCTTTTAATTTGGATGAACTGCTTGCACGGGTGCGTGCTTTGCTGCGGCGCACTCAACCCGAGCGCATTCCTGTTTTAAAATTTGCTGATCTTTCGCTCGATACCGGTTCGCGTCAGGCCTCACGTGGAACCCGGGTTGTAGCGCTCACGGCAAAAGAGTATGAATTGCTTGAGTTGTTCCTGCGACATCCAAAACAGGTGTTGACTCGTGAAGTAATATTTGACCGGGTATGGGGCTATGATTTCGGCGGCGAAAGCAACGTATTGGAAGTGTATATCCGTTATTTGCGTCAGAAGTTGGAAGGCGGTGGCGAGGTGCGTCTTATCCACACCGTGCGCGGCGTGGGATATGTGATGAGAGAAAATCCGTAATCCGTAAATTGGGTCTGATAAACTCAGCACATCGCGCTCAGGACTACCCGACCACCAACCGTAAACCGTAAATCGAATGTCCCTGCGCCTGCGCCTAACTTTGCTTTACTCAACATTCATGGGTGGAATTTTGCTTATCTTTGGCGCTGCCGTTTATGTTCTCGTTAACGTGATATTGCTCAATCAAGTGGATACCATGCTGGAAAGTGTAGCGCGTGATATTACACAGGTTACCAAGGTTAATTCGGTGGGGGAGTTGAGCCTGATCAGCCTGCCCCCATTGGATATGACCTCAAACGCCTACGTGCAGGTTTGGGGACCGGACGGGAGTTTGGTTGCGACCTCTCCCAGTATTGGGGCATTATCCCAACCCCTCGATCCGATTGGATTGAAATCTGGTCTGACCTTCTATGAAGATTCCTACCTCGATGACGCCCACCTGCGGGTGTTGAGCGTTCCCCTTAAATTGGGTGATCGGGTAATTGGAACATTGCAGGTAGGCGCCAGTTTAGCAGTAGTGGACGCGACACGTAATAATCTGCTTTCGACCATGGTTGTTATTTCAGTGCTGGCAGTTTTACTGGCGATGATTGGATCCTGGGCAGTGCTGGGGCGCGCGTTTTTTCCTTTGGAAGCCATCACTGAAACAGTGGATCAGATCAACCGCGCTGATGATCTTTCGCGGCGCATCCCGTATCAGGATGAGACGGAAGATGAGGTCGGCAGTTTGGTGGTCTCATTCAATCAAACCCTTGAACGTTTGGAATCTCTTTTTACTTCACAACAACGCTTTCTGGCAGATGTCAGCCATGAATTGCGCACACCATTAACGGTTATTAAAGGCAACGTGGATTTGATGCGTCGCATGAAGGCGGCGGACGAAGAATCGCTAAGCAGTATTGACCAGGAGGCGGGCCGGCTCACACGCCTGGTGGGCGGACTACTGATGCTGGCGCAGGCGGAATCTGGCAAACTTACCCTCAACTTTGCACCGGTGGAATTGGACTTGTTGCTGACTGAAGTCTTTACGGAAATGCGTGTGCTGGCCGGCAGTAAAGTTCACGTGCATCTTAATGATATTGATCAGGTCATGGTTAATGGAGACCGCGACAGGTTGAAGCAGGTTTTATTGAATCTGGTTGCGAATGCAATTCTATATACACCACCGGGCGGGGATATTTTCCTTAGCATTTCCAAATTGGGTGACCAGGCGCGGATCATCGTCCGTGATACGGGGCCGGGCATTCCCGCAGAAGACCTGCCTCACATCTTTGACCGTTTTTATCGCGCGGAGAAATCGCGCACGCGTTCAAAGACCAGTGGATTTGGGCTGGGACTGTCGATTGCACATTGGATCGTGGAGCATCACGACGGACAAATCAAGGTTGAGTCGAAAGAGGGGAAAGGAACGACCTTTGTGATCTGGTTGAAGATATTGGGGTAAGCCACGATTCTTTAACCCAAAGTCGCCAAGATTTTATGCTTATTCTTTGCGACTTCGCTTCTTGGCGTTAAATTTCCCCACAAAATCTAAGCCCAGATAATATTTTTTTCTAAGCAGTTTAAGGCAAGCTCAACCTTTGATGAGCTTGTTTGCACAGACTGACCCCATATTTTTCATACCATTCATTTAACGCAGCGCTTGATGCAAGTCCACTTATTGCGTCATGATAAATGGGTGTGCCATATTGTACGTATCTTTTCGTTTGAGCAGACCATGTCCATTCGGCGCGTTGGATGATGCCAATGCCGCCGTTGTAGCCGGCCATGGCGAGGTGTGCATCGCCGTTTGCGGCTTCGAGGGAACGTACAAGGTAAGCGAGACCGCGAGTGGCATTGGTGTTCGGGTTGAAGGGATTGTCAGTTGAGATAAAGTGAAATGGCATCACTTGAAAGAGTCCCATTGCGCCGGCGCTGGAGACGGCACGCGGATCCCCACAGGATTCGATTTGCATGATGGTGGCAACCAGGTTCGGGTTTAGATTCGAAGCGGATGCCCACCCAGAGATAGAGTCAGTCCAATGTTGGACTTCCATTCTAAAGATGGGGGAAATGCTGGTTGACCTGGAATCGGGCGGCGCAACTGAAGGAAGCGGTAAAGGGTTTGTGTTCCATGCAAGGGATGCGAGCATTGCGCTGATAAATATGACGGTGAGTGGTACTATTGCAAAACCAGGCAAACAGCCGCTCCTTTGATCGTACTGGGTCGCGGCTGTTTGCTGAACTGGTTTTGTAGAGCGAGCGCGGGGCATGTTTATTTTCTCTTTTCTGAAGTTGTATTTCATCCTGAGCGGAGCCGCATACTTTGCGGCGCAGTCGAAGGACATTGGTACTTCGACTGCGTTCGGACGAAGTTCACGTCCTCCCTCCGCTCAGTGAGGACAGGCCTTTTTACGCGTCGAAGTTGTGATCTCAGTTCTCTGAACTGCGCGCATTATAAGAGACGGGATGATACGTTGGTTCAGGTGGTATGAAAGAAGACGGCTCTGAGTTGAGGGTCTGTTTGGGGGCCGGGCTGAAGGAGGATAGGGAGTTGACCGGCCGGTTGTTCTGCGATGCCGAGCGCGGGATAGGTTGATTTACAGGACGCTGAGCCTGAGTTTGAAAGGACGGGCGCGCTTGCGGTTGTGCATTGTATGGGCGTTCGGTTTGATTTTGGCTATGGTGGGATTGCGCAGTTGTGAAGATGCGGTCGCCGGCGAGAGAGAAGGTACCAATGATCAGCAAGCGCACCATCCAGACCATGACAGCTACGAAAATGGGCACAACCTTGGTAAGCGTTTCCATACTCATTACAGCGCTGGATTGCAGGTTGCCGTTATTAAAGATCGCAACCGATACGCCCCACCAGGTCAATGTGGCGTTGAAGCCGGCCGCCAACAACCAGGCGCCAAAGAGATAATACACTTCGGCAGGTTCGTCACGCCCCTGTTCGGGGGTGAAAATGCGGGCGATGCCGGCAAAGTCAATCCCGCAGAAGGCGATGGCCAGGATGGTCGCCCAGCGAAAGCCTGCGAATTTCAGGTCACCGAGCATGTCATGCAGGGCATACTGTGTGGTGCTGAAATTGAAGATTTCAAATGCCAGCAGGGCGCTGAGGATGATCATGCCCCAGGCCGCGCCGCGGTTGAATTTTCTGTTATGGACCAGGCTGTTCCACAAGTTTTTCAAGCCATCCCCTACTGGATAACGACGGGTTGTATTCATTTCGACCTCCTTGTCGAGTAAATAAGGCGAATTTTAGAACACATGTTCTAAAATGTCAAGGAGGAAATTTCTGGCTTTTTGTGGTTTTCTCAATATCAAAGCTTTTTAACGCGTATACTCAAGGTAAGGTATGCACTGAGTTACACACCCCTCGGTGTTGGCGTATCCCGCTTCGGTGTGCAAGTATTGTTGGATTTGCTGGATAATAAAAAAGACCGAACACACCGAATTACAAATGATGAAATTTAAATCATTCCCGTTTCCATCCAAACCATTTCGCTCCCCGATTCCCAACTTCACACTTAGGTCACTTAACCGCGCAGATGATCCCGGACGCCACCCTAATTTATGGTTGAATATTTTGGACGCGCTTGGGTTGTGGTTTGATTCATGATTGTCTCATGTCATCCGAGGAGAGCGTTCGCCTGCCTCGATGGTTTTTCGAGGTCCCGACGAATCAATCCTAGTAACAATGTACGAGATTGCTTACCTGCACGGCACTATCCCTTCTCTGGCAACCGGTTACAGGTAATGCAGAGTGGTGCAAGTTTAAGACGGAATGCTTTGCGCATCGCCCTTGCAATGACGAAAGCCTAAATTATTTTCGACGAATTACTTTTATCAGGATTATCTTATGTCTAGGTTGAATAATAAGTTTCGGGATATTCTCGTCTCAATTCAAAAGAAGTCATTTGAATATTATTTTTATTTGGCAATTTTAGTTATTCTATTCCTGTCCTATATGGCAATTGGATTCTTCGCCACAAGGATCTTTGATAATGGAAATATTGTTCGAGATGCAAATTTTGGATTCAATCAGCTAAAGTTGTGGAGATTTAGGGAAGTAGCTTTTGTATCGTTTATTTTTTTATTGCTCCTGATATTTTTCCGTCGAATAAAAAAGCGAATAATGCTGTTTTTTGAATATCTGGAAAAGAAACCCTGGCGGGTTGGTCTATTTATTGCAATTTGCGCAATAACCATGACCGCGATTTTTCTCATTTTTTCCACAAATTTCATCAATAAGGATGGTCGTTCGTTTCAGCGGAAATTTGATCGTGACGTTCCCGCATTAGGCGCTCATGTAACACATGACGAAATGTGGGAACTTTACTTTCATTCACGCTTTTGGTTCTATACCAATCAATACTTTGGTTGGGACGTTCGATTTTCCTATCGCGTTATATCAAGTTTTATGGGCGGAGTCTTTATTTATGCCTTATTGAAATATGCACATCAGCGGTTTAATGAGAGGTGGTTCGCCCAGGCTTTGCTTATTTGCTCGGGAGGGTATATGCAGTTGTTTTTTGGGGATGTCGAAAACTATACAATAACAGCGGTATTGATCTTTATTTATTTCTGGTTTTCGGATAATTATATTCAAAAGAAAAACTCGTTAATCGCTCCAACGGTCATTTTGTCAATCGCTTTGGTATTTCATCTTCTGAGCGGTTTTTTCCTTCCATCTTTAATGTATCTATATATTTTGGCAATCCGGCGCAGGCAATTTCGTTCTTTAATTTCAGGCTTTATTCTTTCGGTGATGATTATTTCGTTGAACCTAGTCTTCTTTTCCTACCAGGGACTTCCCATCGACAATCTCTGGACATACAGTCATGCCTCTGGAGACGGCGGAAGATATGATCAGTATCTGGTCTCGCCTGGTATTGAATATTATTCCCAGATCATCAATTTACTCTTTTTGCTCATGCCAGCTTTTATTTTAACTATTCCACTTATTGTCTTCAAACGAATAAAATTTTCTGAAGTTAACATTTTCTTGTTGATTTCCACGGCAGGTGCATTGCTGCTGACTCTGGGCTGGAAGGCTCAATTGGGTGTCTATAATGATTGGAATTTATTCGCCATTACCGCGCTCCCAATATCCTTGCTGGTTTGGAATAATTTTCACAGTATTTTGGATGCCAATCTTAAAAGTGAAATAGCTTTGATCGCCGGCTTTGTGTTTTCTTTCCATTCTTTGTCATGGGTCATATCAAATCATCTAATCGGGCGGTAGTTGTATTCATGATGGCAGTTTTTGGAGTGAGTCATAATTGCCTGAGCGGGTAGTGTCGTGGAGCATACTTTAAAAATCTGGTATTCTCGCCATTCTTAACAGTGAAGATTCTAAATGTCCGGTGAAGAAAAACTTATGTAAACATCATAAATGAATTCAGTTTTTTCGTTATAATCAATTCCATGGAACGATTAGGATCCCATCGAAATCTATTCAAGCAGATCCTTGCCATACTCATCAGCGGATTTGTGTTGTTCCTGGCTGTGATCCTGGTCTGGATGATGGGCTATCAACTGGCGTACGCAGGGCGGATTTTCCCCGGTGTTTCCGTGGCAGGCGTGGACCTTTCCAGTCTTTCCCCCAACGATGCCGCGCTGAAATTGAGTCAAACCTTATCCTATCCCATTACAGGAAAAGTCCTGTTCCGCGATGCGGATAAAATTTGGGTTGCCTCCCCCGCAGAATTAGGCATGGTCTTCGACCCCACGGCCAGCGCCTTGGCCGCTTATTCTCATGGACGAGAAGATGGTTTGTTCACCGCGCTCGCAAACCAGATCAACGCTGGCGGACTTGGATCAGACGTTGCGCCCGTTGTCATCTTTGACCAGCGCGTGGCATACTCTTATTTGCAAAATATTGCGGCACAGGTTGATCAGTCAGTTGTTGAGGCAAGTTTGCGCCTGGAAGGAACGAACGTCGTCTCAGAGCCAGGTCGGTTGGGGCGTTCATTAAATCTGGATGCCACTTTAATTTATCTTGGCGCGCGGCTGCAATCCTTCCGCGATGGGGAAGTGCCGCTTGTCATTCAGGAGACTTCTCCAAAGTTGATGGATGTTTCATCACAGGCAGAAGCCGCCCGCCGCATACTCAGCCAGCCATTGACCATTACTTTGCCAAATTATCGCGAGGGCGACCCCGGTCCGTGGACATTTGATATTCCCGTCCTCGCAAACATGCTAGCCGTGACTGTCGTTGAAAATGGCGGCGTCACAGAAATGCAGGTTGGGCTTAACCCGGATGCTTTGCGCGCTTCCTTGAATGACCTCAAAGTTTTGGCCGACCGCCCATCCGCCAATGCCCGCTTCCTCTTTAACAATGAAACGGGGCTGATCGAACCCATTCAAGCCTCTGCCATTGGGCGAGTCATGGATGTGGAAGCCAGCATCGTTGTGATTAATGCCTCTTTATTAAGAGGCGAACATAGCGTTGTCCTCAGTGTTTCAGAACAACAACCTGCCGTTGCAGATACGGCCAACGGCGCGGAGTTGGGAATCACCCAACTTGTCGCTGAGCAGACCACATATTTCTATGGCTCCAGCACCGCGCGTATTCAAAATATCGTTGCCGGCGCTGCGCCTTATCATGGATTGCTTGTTGCGCCGGGCGAGACCTTTTCCATGGGCAGTGTGCTTGGCGACGTCAGCCTTGATAACGGCTTTGCCGAAGCCCTCATCATTTATGGCGGACGCACGATCAAAGGCGTGGGCGGCGGCGTGTGTCAGGTCAGCACCACACTCTTTCGCACCGTGTTCTATGCGGGCTTTCCTGTTGTTGAAAGAAACCCTCATGCCTATCGTGTTTCATATTATGAAAAGACAGCCAGCGGCGCAATTAACCCGAACCTTGCGGGTTTGGATGCCACCGTATACTTTCCGCTGGTGGATTTCAAATTCCTAAACGATTCACCCTATTGGCTGTTGATGGAAACCTATGTTGACGGTAACAGCCTCACTTGGAAACTCTATTCCACCCCCGATGGGCGCAGTGTTACATCGGAAACGACAGGCCCGATCAATGTTGTGCCTCCGCTGCCGCCAATCTTTGAAGAAAACCCGGAGTTGAAAGCAGAACAAATAAAACAAGTGGATTATCCCGCCCAGGGCGCAGATGTGACCGTAACGCGAACCGTTTGGCGCAATGGTCAAATCTATTTTACAGATCAATTCCAGACATACTACCAACCGTGGGCGGCAGTCTGCGAATACGGTCCCGGCACAGAAGACCCTGAAAGGGCAGCCAAAAAGAAAGAACTTTGTCTCTCGCCAAATACTTAAAATAGACTTTATCGGAAATAGGGTTATGATAGGCGAATGCTGACATACGATGAACTCAAAGAAAGCCCGAGGAAATTTGTTTCGTTCACCAGTCTGACACCCGACGAATTTGATTTGCTTCTACCAGCC
>Ga0194120_10003438_pt1 | contig 25777 bp, 22 predicted proteins | sample TA2MahCa65mmetaG_FD_148642 | JGI IMG/M metagenome (GOLD analysis project Ga0194120, IMG submission 148642) | Freshwater microbial communities from Lake Tanganyika, Tanzania - TA2015019 Mahale Deep Cast 65m | ecosystem: Environmental > Aquatic > Freshwater > Lake | place: Tanzania: Lake... | reverse complement strand
GTGCGCGAGGAGCTGAGTAACGCTGTGCTGGACTAGCTATGCCGGATCCCCAAGCAGTATTTTTTGCAAAATTTCTGAATTCACGGTAGCTATACCCTTTACCAATCCCGTACATGTATTCCACTCTAGCAGAGATGGCATATCCAAGTGATTTACGTACATGGAAACCAAATCCCGGTGACAGGAATTGAGAAGGAACATCTCCTCTGATTTGGAATAAGCCAGCTTTAACACCTACTTCCCACTGGCTACGGGGTTTTGCAGGATAATTGTAAGTTCCGTTCAGGAACTCTGTGTGCTGAGGCATTAGCTTTGTGGGAATCAAAGAAGAGTCTCTCAAATCATAGGCGTTACCTACTTTTTGTGAAAATCCATAAGATACCGACAAGCTCAAAAGGAATGCCAAAACGTATGCATTACTTCTCATAATGAAGGGGTTGATGAGTTAGTTAAAAGAAAATTATGCACAAAGTTAAGCAAAAAATGGAAGATTTCAAATTTTTTGTTATGTATTAATTTTTCGTTTCATGCTATTTTTCAATCACTTAACAGTTTTTTGCTATTGCTTTTATTCTCATTTTTTTCAACCCGGTAACCCCCTAATTTTGTCCCTTGCATGAATCTGCCCACCCACCTGGTAAAAGAGGAATTAGAAATTTTTGAATTAAAGTTCAAGGAAGCTGTTCAAAGCCAAGCCCCTCTGCTCGACCGAATCATGCGTTATATTGTAAAACGCAAGGGCAAACAATTAAGACCACTTTTTGTATTACTCTCCGCAAAACTCTGTGGCACCATCAATGATGCCGCTTATCGTGCCGCTTCATTAGTGGAGATCCTACACACCGCAACTTTAGTTCACGATGATGTGGTTGATGATTCCAGCGAGCGAAGAGGATTTTTTTCAACTTATGCACTTTGGAAAACCAAAGCCAGCGTGTTAATAGGCGACTATTTACTGGCAAAGGGTTTATTGCTTACACTAGAGTATCAGGATTATAAATTATTACACATTCTCTCTGAAGCGGTAAAAAAAATAAGCGAGGGCGAACTGTTACAACTTGAGAAAGCACGCAACCTGAATTTGCAAGAAGAAGTTTATTATGAAATCATAAGAAACAAAACAGCTTCTTTGTTAGCATCTGCTTGTGCAGCAGGAGCCTGGGCCACCAGTCAAAATGAAGCGTTCAGTAACCGGCTGCTAAAATTCGGCGAATTCACCGGAATGGCTTTTCAGATCAAGGACGATTTGTTCGATTATACCAGTGAAGACATTGGAAAACCTACGGGCAACGACATTAAAGAAAAAAAACTAACCCTTCCACTGATCTACACACTTAACAAAGTGGACCGCTCAACACGAAGAAAAATTATTTATATCGTTAAGAATAAAAAAGAAAATAAAGAGGAGCTGAACTGGGTGATTGGAGAAGTCATCAAAGCAGGAGGAATTGATTATTCCATTCAAAAAATGAATGCATTCAAGGAAATGGCCATACAAGAATTGCATCATTTCCCTGATGGTCCAGTTCGGAAGGGGCTGGAAGACATGGTCAGGTTTGTAACGGATAGAAAATATTGAAGCGTTGGAAAAAAGGTGGATTATTAAATCTGTTGATCAGGAAAAGGTCAATGCACTGCAGGAAACCTTGCAAGTGCATCAGGCGCTCTCTACACTATTGCTGCAAAGAGGCATAGAGGATTTTGAGCAAGCACGCTCCTATTTTAGACCGCGATTAGAGGATTTACACAGTCCCTGGCTTTTAAAGGACATGGACAAGGCTGTAAACAGAATCGAAAAAGCCATTGCCCAACAAGAAAAAATATTAATCTACGGAGACTATGATGTGGATGGCACAACGGCAGTGGCCAGCTTTTATTTATTTCTTAGTTCTATTCATTCGCAAGTAAGTTATTACATCCCTCACCGATACAAAGAAGGTTATGGGGTCAGCAAAACAGGAATTGATTATGCTGCGGAAAATGGAATTAAACTAATCATCTCACTGGATTGTGGAATAAAATCAGTGGATTTGGTTCACTATGCAAAGTCCCTAGGGATTGACTTTATTATCTGCGACCACCATTTGCCAGACCCAGTGCTTCCTGATGCCATAGCCATTCTCAATGCCAAGCAACCCGATTGCCCTTATCCATACAAAGAACTTTGCGGCTGTGGAGTAGGCTTTAAGCTAATGTGTGCATTGGAAGAAAAACTGCAGATCAGTGATAAGAGAGCATTTGAGCAGCTTGATTTAGTAGCCACAGCCATTGCAGCAGATATAGTTCCCATGACAGGGGAAAACAGAATATTAGCTTTTCACGGTTTGTGTAAAGCCAATAGCAATCCAAACCCAGGCATTGCAGCACTTTGCGAAGGAAGTAATCTGAAACAAAAACTCGATATCCAAAAGCTGGTATTTATCATAGCTCCTCGCATCAATGCAGCCGGAAGAATGGATGAGGCCGGTAAGGCCGTAGAACTTTTTATTGCAAAAGATAAATCAGCTGCGCTCCATTTTGCATCGCAACTTCATAGTGACAATACAGACAGGCGTGAAGCCGACAGGCAGATTACCCGAGAAGCATTGGAAATGTTAGCCTCAGACGCCAACATAAATAATAAAAATACAACCGTGGTATACCAACCGCATTGGCATAAAGGAGTAGTGGGAATAGTAGCGTCCAGGTTAACTGATCATTATTATCGCCCAACGGTGGTGCTGACCAAATCCGGAGATATCGTAGCGGGTAGTGCAAGAAGCGTTATTGGGTTTAATCTTTACGAAGCCATACATGCCTGCAAAGAACATCTATTAGGATATGGGGGGCATTTTGCAGCAGCCGGGATGACCTTGGAGGAAAAAAACATACACGCATTTGCTGCGGCCTTTGAGCAAGTAGTTGCAGACACCATTCTGCCAGAGCAAAAAGTTCCAGTGATTGAAATTGATTTAGAAATTGGCATGCAGGAAATAAATTGGAATCTCTATAAATTAATTGGGCAGATGGAACCATTTGGCCCTGACAATTTTCATCCTGTATTTTTACTCCGCCGTGTTTGGAACACGGGTTATTCAAAAATTGTCAAAGACGAACATATTCGTTTTTCCGTAACCGATGGGCAACACAGCTTCAATGGAATTGGCTTTGGATTAGCCAAAAAATTCAACCTGCTACTACAACAACAATGCGTTGATATTGCATTTACTTTAGATGAAAATGATTTTAATAATCAACGCACTTTACAAATGCGTGTGATTGATATCAGAAAGCATATTTCATCGTAAAAAAAATACCCGGCCGCTAAAGCAACCGGGTATGGTAAATGATTTTCGTGAAAAATTATTGAATGACCAACTGTTGTACCCCTACCTGAATACTTTCATTAGCCAATACAACTCGGTAAATTCCAAAAGATAGATTGGCTGGCAAGGAGATGGCTTCATTGATATATGTTCCTTGAACATTGATTTGTTTTTGCCAAACACATTGTCCTTGTTGACTGTACACCAGCAAAGTATAATTACCCGCTGTGAGTGGAGAATGTGTAATACGAATTACCCGTCCGCGTTCTGCAGGACTTGGGAAAAGCTTAAACCCATCACCAATTCTAACTGTGGTAAAGGACTGCTGCGCTCCATAACTAATGGCACCAGCAGTAGTTACATACCCTTTAAAGTAATAGACAGTCCCTGGTTGCAATCCGGAAAGGGAAACTGTAAAATTCCCATTGGTATTTACTGTTGCAGCCACACGGGTTCCTGTTCCGTTTGCAAATCCATTAATGGTACTGTATTCAACCCCATAACCGGAAGGCATGGTACAGCCCCCGCTTCCAAACGAACTAGCCAATGATGCGGTGCTATTAGTAATTGCCGATGCAGCTCCTGTTGTAATTGAAGGCGGAGTATTGACGCCTGTACCGGTTGCTGCAATACTAGCTGTAGCGCCGCCACCACTCACCGGAATAGATCCAGTATAAGTTTGAACAGCAGTAGGAGAAAAACGAACATATACAGTCAAAGATTGTGAACCTCCCGAGTGGGACAATCCTAAAGTTCCACTGTAAGAGCCACCAGCAGTTTGACTAAATGTAAACCCAGCCAATGGCCCTACGGTAATTGACTGATTGGTCAGGTTAGCCCCTGTAATAGTGAATGAATTGGGTCCACCATTGGCACCCACACAAACCTCTCCAAATGGAGCCAGTGCAGATAGGGTTAACTGTGCAGACGGAGGAGCCGCGGTGGTGAAAGATTGCTGGCCTCCATAAGAAGTACCACCGCTATTAGTAGCGTAGGCTTTGTAATAATAGATGGTCGCTGCGGTCAATCCACTTAGCGCAGAACTGAAATTTCCACCAGTTAAATTTGAAGAAGCCACTCTTGTGCCAGTTCCATTTGTAAATCCGTTGGTTGTGCTATACTCTATGCCGTAAGCAGAAACAGCACTGCATCCGGTTGCGGTAATAGAGCCTGCCAAGGTTGCACTATTGCTGCTTATTCCACTAGATGCCCCAGAGGTAACAGCAGGAGCTGTGTTAATACCATTGCCGCTGGCCGCCAAAGTCACGGCCGATGTAACACCCCCGCCAGCAACAGCAATATTTCCATTATAAGATTGAACATTGGTTGGCGAAAAACGAACAAATAATTGTTGAGAGTAGCTTCCTCCGGGTTGACTCAAAGAAAGTGTGGCCGTGTATGTACCGTTAGTGGTTGTAGAATAACTATAGCCGTCAAGAGCAGCCACGGTAACATCCGCTGTTGATAAATTACTACCCGTTATTGTAAAAGAAAAAGGACCGGCAGTTGTTGTAACGCAAACCGCACCAAATGCATTAAGGGTACTAACAGATAAAGTGGGGCTCAACGATACCGTTGTAAAACTTTGCTGCGCTCCATAGGCTGTACCCGCTGCAGTAGTGGCGTAACTTTTATAATAGTAAGTAGTTCCTGCTGCCAATCCACTTAAATTGACGGAGAAATTTCCACCTGAGAGATTTGACCCGGAAACCTGAGTGCCGGTAGTAAAATTATTGGTTGTGCTATATTCAATTCCGTAAGCAGTAACCGTTCCACAACCATTAGCGGTAATTGTTCCTGCTACTGTGGCAGAACTTTGCGTCAAGGAACTGGCAACACCAGTTGTAGTGGTTGCAAGGGTGTTTACTCCTGCACCAGTAGCTGCTACAGTTACAGCTGCACTTAATCCCGCGCCAGACAGTGAAATGCTTCCATTGTAAGATTGAACAACTGTGGGATTGAATTTTACAAATACTTCCTGAGAAAGAGAACCGCCAGTTACAGGAATAGACAATGAGCTGGTATAGGTTCCATTAGCAGTGGTAGCATAGCTAAATCCATTCAATGAGGCAACAGTTAAATTTCCACTAGATAAATTTGTTCCGGTAATGGTGAACGAACTTGGTCCAGCAGTGGTGTTAATACATACGTTTCCAAATGCAGACAATGCACTTGTTGTAACCATTGGCGTACTGGAACTGGTAGTAACGGTTATCTCATTGGAATTTACGGAGGCCACTCCACCTGCAACAGCTCGTACTACATAATAATAAGTTGCTCCTGCTGTTAACCCGCTTACACCATAAGACGTAACGCTGCCCACATTTTGATTTTGAAGAACATAGTTATTTATAGTCCCGGTTGTACTGCCTTTAATATAAACAGCCGAGATTCGGCTAGTGCCTCCGGAAGCAACTGTAGCACCTCCAACACTATTATTGCTGGTTTGTAACCAACGAAGCGAAACCGATGGTTTGTTGGCAGCATCAGCAGGCAGAGCAATATCAGCAAGAGTACCCCAGGTAGTTGCATTACCTGCAAGTACCGCTGTGGTCAATGTCAATGTACCCCCGGTCACATCAGTCCAAGTACCACCGGCTCCCACTTTATACTGAAGTTTAAAATCTTTTGGACCTGTGCTGGAAGATCCCTGCATGGAAGAAACAGTTATAGCAGTTGCTCCTGTAGTGTTTACATCAGCTTGCCAATACTTTGCATCGGCACCGTTATCCCACCCATTGGTAGAAACAGAAAAAGGATTGGCTCCAGTAGTTATTGTAGGACCTCCAGGCCAAGAAACAGTGTTGCCTGTAAAACCCTGAGGAGTTATAGTTTGAATCGTAATGTTGTTTGTATTTCCTGCATCGGCAGTTTGTGCAGTAGCAGCTGCCGTAGTAAAATTCCACCCCGCCAATGTACTGGTTACTTGCCCGGTTGATTGAGAATAAACATCCAGGTAATAGCCGGCAGCTCCTGTAACAGCATTCCAATTAGCCGTGAATCCATTTCCACCAACAGCAGTACCAGCGGTGGCTACTGGTGCAGTAATTGCAACACCTGTACCAGAAAGAGCAGCAGTTGCAGTAGCCCCGCCACCTGAAAAATTCAAATTACCTGTAATTGCTCCTACTGTTTGTGGTTTGAATCGAACGTAAACAGGAGTGACGGCCAATGTTGCAGTTCCGTAGGCAATGTTTGCACTTGCTCCCCAAGTAGAGTTGTTAGAAGAAACTTCAAAGTCTGCGTTTGAAGGAGTAACCGTAATGGACCCTGGAGCTCCCGTTAAATTAGCCCCAGAAAGATTTGCAGTTTGTGAAGCAGAAGTAGCACCAACAGTTGTGCTGGAAAAAGCAGTAAAAGCAGCTATTGTTAATGAGGGTGAAACAGTACTACAAGTGTTTTGAGCTGTGGCGCTGTTTCTTGGCAACACTGATAACAACTCAAAATCGGTGCTATTATTATTTGCGTCCAGACAGCCCCCATTTTTTCTAAACATTGACTTGGTGTTGTCGATTCCTGAAGCCGAAAAAGGGCTAGTTTCGCTGCATGTAGGGCTTGCGCCATAACCCAAAACATCCACAACAGAAGGTGCAGAGCAAGCAGTTGTTCCATTCAGTGCAGTGCTATTATTAACTAAAGCAACTTTACCTGTAGATCCACTTAAATTAAGGGTAGTATTAATTAATTCAGCGGTTGGTAATATAGCACCCGTTGACGCCGATGCCAATGCAATTAAAAAATATTTACCTGCAGCCAAAGTAGTGTTTGCCGGAATTGCAGCAACTGCCCAATTGCCTGTGCCAGAAGGGCCAGTTGCAGAAGCATATTGAATACTCCACCCGCTAATATCAACAGGGGCAGATGTTGCATTAAAGAGTTCAACAAAATCCTGATTATAGGTTGCTCCGGTATTGCCTCCCCCACCATATACCTGACTAATTACAACCGTTTGAGCATGTGCGTAAGTGCAAAAACACAAAAGAAACAGCGCAATTAATTTTTTCATAAAATATTATTATTATTATTTAATTCCAAGACAATTGAACATCATCGATTGCAGAAGAAGGACGATTACCACTTCCGGTGGTAGCAGAAAGAGTGATTATGCGGATCCAGACTTTCTGATTTAAGTTATTCAAGCTGGTACCAAAGCTTACGGCAACAGGCGTATTACCAAAGGTTCCCAAATTAGTGATGAGCGTTGCTGGATTGCTGGTCACCGCAGTAAAAGTAGAAGGGTTGTCACCCAAACCATATTCTACCCGCCAAGCAGTTGTTCGTCCACCTGGTGTTGCATCTAATGATTGCAGTAAAAAATTAAGTTGAAAATTTGCTTTACCCGTAGTGTTATCTAACAAAAACACATAGGCAGCACCTGGATCATACCCTACAGCACTGGTCTGACGAATTCCCAAAGCGCGGTTGGTATGTGCTCCTTGCGCAGCAGCATCACTGCTTGCTGTCATGCCTGTATAAGAAGCAAAATTTTTCAAGCCTGCACTGGTCTGGTTCCAGGCCGTTGGACTACCTAAACCGGTTGCGGGATAAAAAGGCATATCTCCTGTTCCAAGGGAAGTAGCAGTTGCTCCAATTTTTACAGAAATACCTTGCGGTAACCCTGTTGCAATCCCATCAAAATTTTGAATATAGGGCGAACTGGTCAACGGTATTCCACCAGAACCGGGAAGCGGACCTGATCCGGCAACTACGTCAGACAAACCACGAAAAGAAATTTGCTTTACAGTATTAAAAGGAGTCAAGTAGCCAACAAAGGAATCAGCCGTACCTGGAAAACTGTTATTGGCAAATGAAGCGGCAGAAGAAGTAAACGCAATAAGCGTACCTGTTGCATCAGTCATCGTTACACTACCACCCCAACGTCCACCGGTACCACCAACCAAAGAGGTAATGTTAATAATTTTCACCAAGGTAGATTCCCATGTTCTGAAATTAGTTTGAATAGCAGAAAAAGTTGCTGCCCGCGGCGTGATAGATTTTCCGGTAGAAACACGTGTGGCATACCCAAGAGGAACATTATTTAATTGAAGTAATCCATTATACTCAGACAACTCCTGTCCCGATACATTGATGTCTATTGAATCACCCAGATCAAAAGTATGTGCACTGGAAAAACGAACACAAATGCCTGCCAGCCCCGTGCCCTGTTGTAAGTAAATATTTTGTGCATTCAAATTACTGGTAGTTCTATCGCTGATCACTACACCGGTTATTCTTTTATTGTTGGGCACAAACAGGGCACTGCCATTATATTGCGAGCGAAGATCCTCAATGGGGAGCAATGTAGTAGGGCCCGTTCCGCATCGAGAGGAATTAAATCTTACATCTGCCGTGTCTCTGATTGTTAATTGACGAGTAGAGCCAAAATAGGAATAGATTCCAACAATTGATCCATTGCCTGCAGGTACTTTTACCTCAGCAAAATTTGAATAGTTACTGGTGCGTAATGTTATTCGATTTGCCGAAGGAGCCGAACAGCCCTGTATAATTCTATTGCCAGACTGGCCCGCATCAGCAAATGATTTTCCCGTGTCGGTCACTGCAAATTCCATGTCCTTAAGACGGATCAAGGTGCTGATATAGCGATCCTGCAGAGTAGTAGTAAGTTGTGTGGCTGAAACTTCAAGTGGAACAATGGGTTGATTTAACGCTCCTTTGATTAGATGCTCATCAAATAAATTATAGGCTAACAATGTAACTCCTCCCTGGCTTAGGTAGGCAGAGTCAACTCCTCCACCCAATTGAAGCGTGCCATTATATTGGCCTAGATACAATCCCTTTACTTTGATGAATAATTTTCGTCCAACCGGATAGTTATTAAATAGATTGGCACTTCCCAATCGTAACAAAATTCCTCCGGTTGCATCCTGAACTGCAATCTGCTGATAATAATTTCCACTACGATCATCACAAGCCACTACTCCTTCAATAACATGGTCGTCTGTAATGCCTATTGCCGCGCCCGAAGTATATCTGGTTTTTAAATCTTTGATACTAATAGTGGCTACTATGCCAGGTTCACCTTCGTGGGCAGGTTGATCATAACTCTTTTTACAGGCAACCACACTGAAAACCACTAAGGCAGCCCCTACTACAGAAAAGATTAAATTTTTTACGCTTAACATGGTCAAGTATTTATTGTATATCAGCTGCACTACGAATGCCAATTTGAGTTGCATCCTGCGTTGTTGTTTTGTAAATAGAAACATAACCGGTAATCGAGCGACCAGCCGTGTTAATAGTAATAGCGGCTGCTGTCCTAACAAATAGTGTTAAACTTCCTGTAGCATCAGTTAGGGTGTAAGTAGTCCCGGCACTATTAGTGGAAGACTGTGTTATATTGGTTAAGTTATTAATCTTAACCAGTGTAGAGGCCCAGGCATTTCGGTTAGCAATAATTTCTGCGCAGGTTGCAAGGCGAGGAATAATAGAGAGCGTGAGTGGCACAATAACAATTTTGTCCATAGGAACACTCTTTAATTCCAAATCACCATTATAAAGCAATAACTGTCCAACGCCTGCCGCATCTATTTCCAGTACAGACCCAATAGGATAGACGGGAGAACCCACAACCGTGTACAGGTAAATTCCACCCCCATTTTCATCTTGCAATCTAAAGTTTCCAGTTGCTTCATTTGCACTATTGGATATTACCATACCCCTGATCTTTTTAGTTCCTGTAGGTACCAGCACTGTTCCCGTGCCGGGATACAACGCACGGAAATCAGCAATTTTCATGAGTTCGCTGGCCGGACTTGGAATAATGGGATCAGGACCTGTTGGACCAATGGGTTGTTTATTGCAGGATAGTAAAGTAGTGGCAAACCAAAGGAGCCAAAGGGGAAGCCGTGATTTTTTTATTGCTATTGATGCAGACATAGTTAATCGTTGATTCATGTATTAAAAACGAAGTGTGGCACTGGCAAAAAAGTTTAACCCATATGCATAAAACAAACGAGGAGGAAATTTTCCAACTTCAACAGGGTCAGCCGCAATCAATTGTTGATCAAATCGAAGTTGTTCAAATCCGCCAGTAATGATTTTTTTATTATTCATCAGATTATTAACCCCCACATTAAAAATCAGGAAAGTGGGTTTGTTATTTACTTCATAGGACTTGGGTAGTTTCCAAGAGTATCCACCAAAAAAATCTATAGTATACTGCGCATCAAATTTTGTTTGATCAAAAACGAATTTATAGTCGGCAGTACCAGGTGTTAAAAATTGAAGCGCATCCCATGTACGTCTGAGCGGATTCATACTTAAATAGGATTGATCAAAATAACTACCCGTTAAACTAACAAACCAAAATTTAGGAGATCGGTAATTCAAGGAAACGCTATAGGCTTCCATGGGAGTGGAGGGAACTTTGAAGTTTTCCATGTAGATGATATCTCTACCTAATATTGCCGCACTATTGTCAACGGTTATAACCGCTTGTTGGCGACTGTCAAAGTAATAACGCCCAACGGCGGCAGCGGCATTGAACGTTAAGGTAGGAGACAGTTTTACTTCAACTCCAAATTCACCGCCAAAATGCAAACGATCTATGTCACGAATTGCATAGTTTACAAAATTCTGATAGAAGTCATGATAGAAAACCATGATGTCCATTCCCTTTTTAAATTGCGTGTAGTAACCTCCGATTCTTGCTTTTATCTTGGGAGTATTGAGCACATAAGCAGCCTCTCCTGACAAAATCTCCTCACTTTGCAAATCAGTCTGTTGTGCGTTGCGTGTGCGTGGAGAAATGTATACATTCTCAAAATAGGGAGCACGAGTTAAGTAGGCCGCGTTTGCCGTTACATAATTACGTCCATTGATCTTGTAGGTGATACCCGTTTTTCCTGCATAGTCTAAGAAACTATTTGTGGTTCCTTTTCCAAGAGGCTCATTAGGGAAAATCCCGTTCCGAACATTCCCTTGACGATAGAAGGATGTGGCGTAGAGATTACCAGCCAGAAAAAAATCGAGCTTATTAAATTTAAATACCCCCTGCGCCCAAGAAGCTGCACGTGAAATATTCAAATTATAGTCATAGCCAAAACGATCTCCTACTTTTAAAATTCTATTAGGTCTGTCTACATCAAATTGATTCGCGCCATTGCCCACGCCAAAATCACGTTCTGCAAATTGGTTCACATTTACATAAAAATCTCCTCCCAACAGGTCCTCAACTTTTTTGAAATAATGATTTTGTTGTGTTTGATAAGAAATGCCAACGGTCAAATCTAAATGATTCCCAATCCGGGAATTTAAAACGCTATTGAAATTGAATCGAGTGGTATTGACAATCCGATCCTCGACAATATATCGGGATCGATTTCCACTGATATCGTTTCCAATGATACCATTTGCATCTTTAATTGTACTATAGCTAGCTCCATTCACCCGATAAAGACGTGACCAGTTAATCTGACGAAGGTTAACATTTGAGCGCATAAGTGCAGCAAGTCGGTCTGCCTGTGCTTTATCAGGTGAGCTGGACCATATGCCGGTATAGCTGGGTAAGTAACGGTAATAATCCGGTCTTGGATCTGCGGCATTGTACCAATCAAAACCTGTTACTGAGCGATTTCCTGTAGAAATGCTCAATGCGGTGGCCAAGCTGGAATTATTTCGGATCGTAAACTCGTGGTTAAAAATTGCTACTGGTTGATGCGTTCTTCCTATGCTTACATTGCGCTTTTTGCCATTTTGATAACCCCAATTGGGATTATAATAAGGCGTTCCTGCCAGATCTATCATTTCTTGCACAGATGCTCCTTGCCTGCCATTTTCAGTGGGCGCATCAAACACAGTGAATGAAAGCAGATGGCGTCGATTTATTTTTTTATCAATGCCTGCAAAAAAAGCCCAGCCATCATAATAAGTGCCCGGCACATAGCCTTCATCAGCCCAACGACGGCTTCCACTTAATGCAAAAGCCCAACCTCTTTTGTTTAAGCCTGTAGCATGCGTGAGCATAATACGATTATTGTAATTACGATTAGCCGCTGCGTAACTAAATTGAGTCTGCGCACGTTGTTTGCTGGCCCTAGCATCAATATTGGTGTTACCCCCAATATCGCCGAATGCAAAGGTGTTGGTGCGCAAACCCCACGACACGTCTCGGTTGCGCATCACATCGTTCAAACCGCCCCACAAACCAAAAGGAGTAAATCCATTATCCAAATTATCCATAGAAATTCCATTCAAAAAAGTGCTGAAATGATCATTTTCATACCCGCGTATTCTAAATCGTACCGCACTAAAATTGAATGAAGCCGCTGAAAAAAATGGGTCCCGTCCTGCAGTAAGCAACGAAGACACATTTTGCCCACCTGTATTGCCTATTTCTCCTTCATCCAAAGTGATGGTGGGAATATTGTCCAGCAACGCATCTTTTACCTCGTCCAGGATGGCGGTGTCTTTGTTTGCCGTGGAATCAGGTTGTGCAATTGAAGTAAGTTGAAAACAGAGCAGGGATAAGAACAAGGCCACAATACGCATGCAATGTAGTTTAATGGAGAAACGAAGTTATAGTCTGAACATTTAAGGAATGGCAAAAAGTTAAACACATTTTAATGAAAAATTTTCACAGCGCAGTGCCAATAATATGTAGTTTTATGCCCCTTAGATTTCCTATGAAAAAAAACCTGCTTATTCTGACATTTTCCGTTTTCTGCTTGTCTTTAAATGCCCAAAAAAAACAATACAAGTCTGCGATAATAGGGTTTTATAATCTGGAGAATTTATTTGACACCACCGATAACACCTCAATCAATGATGAGGAATTCCTGCCTTCAGGAATTAGAAGTTATAATACCGCCGTTTACAGAGATAAGCTCAGTAAATTGGCCTCTGTAATTGCACAAATTGGTACTGAGTATACTTCCGATGGTCCTGCCATACTGGGTGTAGCAGAGATTGAGAACGACACCGTTCTCAATGACCTGATTAAAGAACCCCTGATTCAAAAAAGAAACTATCAGTACGTTCACTACGACTCCAAAGATGCCCGTGGGGTGGATGTGGGGTTACTTTACAACCCAAGTTATTTTTCTGTACTATCCAGCAACAAGTTATTTGTTTCTCTCCCCGCAGGTTCAAAAGATGCTTATTACACTCGAGACATACTATGGGTCAAAGGAAAATTGCTCGGTGAAACCATTCATGTATATGTGAACCATTGGCCAAGCAGAAGCGGAGGTGAAAAAAGAAGTGAACCCGGAAGAATTGCGGCTGCTACAGTTTGCCGAAAACACATCGACAGTATTCTGTTAAAGGAGCCCGAGGCAAAGATCATTGTCATGGGTGATCTCAACGATGACCCAATTAATAAAAGTGTAGAAAAAGTGTTGAGGGCAGTGGATAAGGATCAGCTACATCAACAAGGTACCTTATTCAATCCCTGGGTTGACCTTTACAAAAAGGGTATTGGCACTTTGGCCTATCAGGATGCTTGGGGACTTTTTGACCAAATAGTTGTTTCAAAGCGCTGGCTGGACAAAGAACAAAAAGGATTCTTTTTCTATCAGCCTCAGGTATTTAATAAAGAATTCCTGGTCGAAAACAAGGGGCGTTACAAGGGCTATCCCATGCGAACCTGGGATGGAAACAGCTACCGGGGTGGATACAGTGACCACTTCCCAACTTATTTATTGATAGTCAAACAGTTAAACAATTAATTCTTTACTGGACTTTTCCAAGAGTATAAGCTTGCGTAATAATTAGATTTCCCGTATCTTTGCCGCCCCCAAATCTGGATTCGCAGATTCTTTTTCACTTTGGTGAAATTGTCCAATGGGATAAACCGAATTGTTAACCTTTTTCGGCATCATGCCGAAAACAAAAATTGGTACATGAACAACTATGAACTGATGGTGATCTTCACCCCTGTTCTGAGCGACGACGAGTTCAAATCCCAGCAAAAAAAGATTGCTAAGATGATCACCGATGCCGGTGGTACCGTTGTTGCAGAGAACGCCTGGGGCCTCAAATCTCTGGCCTACCCTATTCAAAAAAAGACTACTGGTCTTTATTGGGTACTTGAGTACAGTGTAACTGCTGACTTCATTGAAAAATTAAAAATTCAGTTGTTACGCGACGAGACGGTACTCCGTCATTTGTGCACAAAACTCGACAAATACGCCGTCGAGTACAATGCCCGTAAGAGAAGTGGTGTAAAATCTAATCAACAAAAAGCAATGGAGGCCTAATTGTATGGCAAAGAATGAAATCAAATACCTGACGGCCATCAAAACTGATAAGCGCGTCAAGAAATTCTGCCGATTCAAGAAATATGGCATGCGTTATATTGACTACAAGGATGTAGAATTTCTTAAAAAGTTCCTTAATGAACAAGGTAAACTTTTACCACGTCGCCTTTCAGGAAACAGCTTGAAATTTCAACGCAAAGTTTCCGATGCCGTGAAAAAAGCACGTCAAATGGCGCTGTTGCCTTATGTAACTGATCTTTTAAAATAACCTCACCCTAACTCCTTTTAAAAGGAAGACAGTGCAAAAGCACTGGGCTGGTGAACAAAAGAAAAAAAATGGAAGTCATTTTAATCAAGGATGTAGATAATCTGGGTGCTGCTAACGAAGTAGTAAAAGTAAAAAACGGATATGCCCGTAACTTTTTAATCCCTCGAAAGCTGGCAGTAGAGAACAGTCCTAGTAATCAAAAACAATTAGAAGAGCGTTTAAAGCAATTCCAAAAGAAAGAAGCCCTCATGCTGGCTCAAATCAATAGTGTAATTGCTAAATTCAATGAAGGACCTCTTCGTTTGGGAGCTAAATCAGGCACAAGCGGTAAGATTTTTGGAAGCATAACCAGTCTGCAAATCAGCAGAGCTATTCGTGAGCAAAAAGGATATGAGATTGACCGTAAAAAAATATCTATTGCCGAGGAAGTGAAGGAACTGGGAAACTACAAAGCCGTTATCGACTTCGGAAACGGGAAGTCCGCAGAAGTCAGCTTTGAGGTAGTTGCTGAATAAATGAGTAAATAATTATCCAAAACCAACTGTAAAGTCCTCTTCGGAGGACTTTTTTTATTTTCCTAATTTTTTGTCAACCAATATATTATAAGAAGTTTACCAGACAACCTGTACAAAGTGATGTGGCAAACTAAAAAAATCGTTACTTTGCCGAGTTATTGGTGCTCTTTCAGTTTCACATGTCCAGAACGATTCGAATACGTAGAATGTTCTTTAGGTACTGTTTACTGTTGACACTGTTTATTTCTTAAAACCTAACAAGATGAACATTTACGTAGGAAATCTGAGCTGGAACCTTAAAGATCAGGATCTGCTCAATCTTTTTTCAGCCCATGGTGAAGTAACCACAGCTAAAATCATTAATGACAAATTCACTGGTCGTAGCAAAGGCTTCGGTTTTGTGGAAATGCCAAACGATGATCAAGCACAAGCTGCTATCGCTGCCCTTAACGGAACAGCGGTTGATGGCCGTAATGTGGTTGTAAACGAAAGCCGTCCTAAGCCTGAAGGCAGTGGTGGCGGTGGTGGCTTCAAGAAGCGCAGCTTCGGCGGCGGTGGCGGTGGCAACCGTGGTAACCGTGGCGGTGGCGACTACAATCGCGACAGCTTCAACAACGGCGACTACTAAATCATTGACGGTTGAACCGTCGATTCAATTTACTCCTATAGTCCGGTCTTAATGACCGGACTTTTTTTTGTTACCTTCGCACTGAAATGACTGAAAAAATTCTGATCCTGGATTTTGGATCACAGTATACACAATTGATTGCAAGGGCTGTACGTGAAGCAAATGTTTATTGCGAGATTGTACCCTATCATCAAGCTGTGCAAGTTGAGCCCACTTTAAAAGGCATAATCCTTTCGGGATCTCCGGCTTCTGTTAACGAAGAAAACGCTCCAACCGTTGATATTGCTGCCCTTAATGCACAAGTTCCAGTATTAGGAATTTGCTACGGAGCCCAACTCACAGCCAAATGTTTTGGCGGCCTTGTTGCCAAAAGTAATAAACGCGAATATGGGCGTGCTCAATTAAGAAGGATCAAAGAAGATCTGATCTTTAAAGGCATGGACTTGCAATCGCAGGTCTGGATGAGTCATAGCGATTCTATCAAAACTCTTCCTGCGGGTTATGAACTTCTGGCCGACACTAGCAGTATTCCCGTAGCTGCTTTTAAAAAGCAAACTGACACTCAGCCATTGTATGGTGTGCAGTTTCATCCTGAGGTTTATCACTCCACTCAAGGAAAAACTTTTTTAAAGAATTTCTTATTGGAGATCTGCGGATGTACACAGGACTGGACGCCTGCCCATTTTATCACAGATACGGTAAATGCATTACGCAATCAAATTGGAAAACGGCGTGTAATAATGGCACTTAGCGGAGGAGTTGACTCAACCGTAGCTGCAACACTTATTCATCGTGCCATTGGTAATCAACTAACCGGAATCTTTGTAGATAATGGGGTGCTGCGAAAAGACGAATTCAATTCAGTGCTGGACATGTACCGGGAAATAGGACTACCCGTAAAAGGAGTTAATGCCAGCGAACGCTTCTACAAAAAATTAGCGGGCAAAACAGACCCTGAAGCAAAACGCAAAGCCATCGGTTCCTTATTTATAGATGTATTTCAAGAAGAGGCCGCACAGTTAGAAAATATTGAACTATTGGGACAGGGCACCATCTATCCCGACGTAATCGAAAGCGTATCCGTTCATGGCCCCTCCGTTACCATCAAATCTCACCATAATGTGGGAGGGCTTCCTGACCACTTGCACCTTGAGCTGGTAGAACCACTCCGATTATTATTCAAGGATGAAGTAAGAAAGATTGGATTGGAACTGGGCATTCCTCCGTCAATGATTAGCAGACATCCTTTTCCTGGTCCTGGATTAGCCATTCGAATCATTGGAGAAGTAACCGATTCACGTGTTCAATTACTACAAGCAGCCGACCAAGTATTTATACAAGCCTTAAGAGATAAAGGGCTGTATGATTCAGTTTGGCAGGCTGGTGTAATGCTACTTCCCGTTAAAAGTGTAGGCGTAATGGGAGACGAAAGAACTTACGAATATACCGTAGCGCTCAGAGCCGTAACCAGCGTTGATGGAATGACTGCAGATTGGGCTCATCTACCCTATGATTTTTTAGCTCATGTTTCCAATGAAATTATCAACCACGTAAAGGGTATCAATAGAGTTGTTTACGATATCAGTAGTAAGCCACCCGCTACGATTGAGTGGGAGTAATTTGCATTGAATTGTATGAAAGTCATTCGCATTTTTTGGGCACTGTTGCTTGCAGGCATCCTATTTGTCCAGCCCTTGTTTGCGCAAAACAACCTACCCAAAAAATCAGTTCGAATAGGACTCCTCCTGCCTTTATTGTTAGACTCTGCCATTGACCAAGAAAATAATTTCAAGTTCCCGCCAAAAACTTTTCCAAAGTATTTATTACCCGGGCTGGAGTTTTACGAGGGAGCTCTACTAGCCCTGGACTCCCTCAATAAAAAAAGAGCATCCGTTCAATTAGTGGTGTTGGATACACGTGCTGCCAAGCAAACTATACAAGAGCAACTTGAAGCGTTAACAGGGCCCCCACTTGATTTGTTGCTTACACATTGTAATGCAACTGAGTTGAGAATTATTGCAGCTTATGGGTTAAAAAAAAATATTCCAGTAGTCAATGTAAATCTGCCAAACGATGCAGGGATCACTGAAAACCCATTTTTAGTATTACTCAATTCCACTCTTCGCACGCAATGTATTGCCCTGGCAGATCACATTCAATTTCAATACCCCAAACAACAAGTGGTGGTTTTTCGTAAAAAGGGAGTTTTGGAGGATCGGATACGCAGTTATTGGGAGGAACAGGATCAAACAAAAAAAAATACTAAGTGGAGCTATGTGGATCTACCGGATAGTTTTTCGATCAATCAACTTAGCGCCAAATTAGATACTCTCAAACCTACCATTTGTATATCAGGGACTTTAGATGAAGAATTTGGAAAACGAATGGCTGAACAGTTGGCTACTCTTTCCAATCAACGATATAAGGCCAGCTTATTTGGGTTACCCACCTTGGGCGATAACAAAGATTTTTCAAAACCTGCATACAGCGGCATAGCAATAACCTACTGCACTCCTTATTATAATCCACGCACTGATTCTGTGAGCCAGCAGGTACAACAATTTTTTTCTACTAATCTCTATGCTCGCCCGAGTGATATGGTGCTCCGCGGCTTTGAGGCTGTTTGGAAATATGCAAATCTCCTGCTTAAGTACCCTAACAATATTGCAAGCCACTTAGACGCTAACGAATTTGAATTATTTCGACAACTTCAAATCAAACGGGTTATTGGAAAAGAAAAAAAGCTGGATTATTTCGAGAATAAAAAACTTTACTTTCTCAAATGGCAGGACGGAATACTTAAACTGGTTTCCTGATTTCTCCTTAATCCCTAATGCAATTTTTTCTGCAAACTAGATACCTGCTGCTGCAGATCTGACACCACATTTGCAAGCTGGCTCATATCCCAGCGATGTTGAGCATTTGCCTTTGAAATAACCACCTGCGCCTGCCACATTTCAATCACTTCCTCGGTATTCACTGTGTAGGGATGAAATACAGGATTGTCACTTACCAGCGTGAGTTTATCTTTCTGCTTATTATTTTTCTGAATACGTTTATACACTATCCCCTCATTGCGAGAGACTACTATGCAAGGCGTGTGGTTTTTTATTTCTTCCAAGTCATTCACTTTTTCTCCCACTATAACAGAACCGCTTGGAGTGGGTAACATGGAGTCTCCAATAATTTCAAAAGCCCTGAAATTTCCACCAGTTAGCATGGGAAGGGTGAACGTGTTGAGTTCGTCTATAAATTCGGGATCTGCATAACCAGCCAAGTATCCAGCTGCTGCTTTTACTGGAACAAACGGAATCTCTGCAGGACCTGAAGCCATTTTAATTGCCCTGCGCTGACTCAAATAATTTGCTTTTTGATCACTCAGGTCTTTCCGAAGCAAATCGTCCATGGTCAACTTGAACAAATCACAAACGCACTCCAATACCTCATAGCGAGGCTCAGCCCTTTCTTCTTCATAAGCCCCCAACAAGGACCTTTTGATGTTAAGTCTGTTGGCAAATTCTTCTTGTGTCCAACCTCGCTGTTTGCGGAGATACTTTAGGTTTTGATTAGAGTAGGACATAGGATTCTAATTTATTTAGTTGCAAAATACTAATATTTTTAGATTTTCCAAATTTTTTAGCCTCCATCTTGGACTTCGCCCAAAAAAATGGGAGTTTTACATCGATATGCGCACAAAAAAATCAAACACCCGCCCTAAAACCCCAACTGCCAGAGTAGTTGAAAAAAATAAACCCGTAATTCTGATTACTAACGACGATGGTATAAGTGCCCCCGGTATTCGCAACCTGATGGAAGCCATAAAAGACATTGGGAAAATTGTGGTAGTGGCACCCGACAAACCACAATCAGGCATGGGACATGCCATAACTATTGGAGAGCCTCTTCGTTTGCATAAAACACATCATTTCGAAGGCATTGAATCGTATTCCTGTTCAGGCACACCTGTAGATTGCGTGAAGCTGGCAGTGGACAAAGTTCTTCATCGCAAACCAGATCTCTGTGTAAGTGGAATCAATCATGGCGCCAATCATAGTATTAATGTGATCTACTCCGGCACAATGTCCGCTGCTGTTGAAGCGGCTATCGAAGACATACCCTCCGCGGGATTTTCCTTATTAGACTTTAGCATTGAAGCCGATTTTTCAGGAGCGCGTTACTTTGCCAGACAAATTGTTGAGTTGATGCTTAAAACTAAGCTAGGTAAGCATACCGTACTTAACGTGAATATACCTGCCCAACCATTGGAACTTCTAAAGGGAATTAAACTGTGTAGACAGGCCTATGCAAAATATCAGGAGAACTACGTGCAGCGAAATGACCCGCATGGGCGTCAATACTATTGGTTAACTGGCGAATTTCAGAACTTTGACAAAGGAAAGGATACTGATGTTTGGGCATTGGCCAACAACTATGTTAGTGTGGTGCCCGTTCAATATGATCTGACACATACTACTTATCTAAAACAATTAAAGGCTACATGGAAAAAATGATTTTCAATAAAGACAATTTAATACTAGGATTGGTATTGGGCTTTGTAGGCCCCCTTTTAGGACTTCTTTTTCTTTATTACTTCTTGTATCCTTCTTTTACTTTATTGGAGTTTTTGGATTCCTTCTTTCATGAAAACAGATTGCTGACTTCCATTGGTTCACTTAGCTTGCTGGTCAATGCGATTTTATTTACTTTTTATGTGAATACTCAGCGTGACCAAACTGCCAAAGGTATTTTTATCATCACTGTTTTTTATGGCATTGGAATTTTACTGCTAAAGATGTTTAATTAACTACATGCGCTATTACATTATAGCCGGAGAGGCCTCTGGTGATTTACATGGAGGCAGGTTAGTAAAAAAAATTAGAGCGTTAGATGCCGAGGCAATCATCCAAGCCTGGGGAGGTCAAGAAATGCACCAAGCAGGAGCTACTCTTGTAAAGCATTATAGTCAATTAGCCTTTATGGGATTTGCAGAAGTAGTGAAAAACCTGCCTGCTATTTTTCGGAATATTCAATTTTGTAAAAAAGATATTCAAGCCTTCAATCCCGATGTGCTGGTGTTGATTGATTATCCGGGATTTAATTTGACCATCGCCCCATGGGCAAAAAGGAAAGGCTATAAAGTTGCCTACTATATTTCCCCGCAGGTATGGGCCTGGAAAGAAGGCCGTGTAAAAAAAATGAAGTCCTGCATTGATCAATTAATGGCCATACTACCCTTTGAAAAAGAATATTTTCTCAAGCGGTGGAATTGGCAAATTGAATATGTTGGCCACCCCTTACTGGAAGCAATTGATCAGACCTTGCAACAACCCCCCACTCCTATTTCAAGCATAAAACCCATTGTTGCCCTGTTGCCAGGTAGTAGAAAGCAAGAAATCAGTCAAAAACTTCCTCTCATGCTGGAGGTAAGTAAACATTTTACAGATTACCAATTTGTGGTGGCTAAAGCACCCGGACTTCCCGAGTCATTTTATTTATTATGGCAACAACAATATCCAACTGTATTGTTCGTAGCAGAAAAAACATATGATCTGTTGCGTCAATCACAAGCCGCCTTGGTTACTTCGGGCACGGCCACATTGGAAACCGCATTGTTACAAATACCTCAAGTAGTTTGTTACAAGGGATCTACCCTGTCCTACGAAATTGGCAAACGATTGGTAAAAATTAAATACATCTCCCTGGTGAATCTAATTCTGGACCAGCCACTGGTTGAAGAACTGATTCAATACAAATTGACTGTTCCTGCGCTGGTCAATTCCTTGGAAAAAATTATTGCAGATACTGCCTCCCGAAATACTATACTGGATGGGTATGCCAGACTACGCACACTTTTACAGCAAGAGGAGCCAGCTTCCAAGAAAGCAGCTACATTAATTCTGGCCTTAGCTAGAAAATAAGTTTAATGGCCAGGATGATCAGGCAAAGAATAAAAATAAATAGGCTGATGCGATTGATCCCGTGCATGTAACCTATCCAAGCAGATTTAGGTCGGGAAGGATCTTTCTTTCGCAGATAAAGATATTCAGCTAATTGATGTAAAACACGCAGGCCTGCCATAAGTTACTATATTGTTTGAACGATTATACATGCTGAGGCTTTTGAGCTAATGCTAACCTCCTTTTTTTTACAAACAAGAAGAATGCTATTGTCAAAATCTTCAATAGCTATAATATTTAGTCTGGCCCCAATAATCAAATGGTGCTTTTCCAAATACTTAAGAAAGGTAGTGGAATGATCAGTTACACCCATGACGATGTAATTTAAACCAAGTTTTGCTTCCGATAATTTAATAAAATTACTTTTTTGAATATTCCCCTTTTCATCCGGGATAGGGTCACCGTGTGGGTCGTAAATTGGATTACCAAGTATCGCAGCAAGTTTGTTAATGAGCTTTACATTATTTACATGTTCTAATTCTTCAGCAATAGCATGCACCTCGTCCCAACCAAATCCTAATTCCTTTGCGAGATAGGTTTCCCAAATTCGGTGTCTTCGAATAATATCCAACGTCAATTTTATGCCTGCAGCAGTTAGCCGGGTACCATAGGATTTTTCATAAACGACATATTTTAATTCATGCAACTTTTTTACTCCTTCAGTAACCGTTGCCGGATTTAAATGGAGCTTACCAGCTATTTTTTGATTACTAACAATGAGCGTATTATGGGAGGAGAGGTGATAGATGGTTTTCAAATAATTTTCAATAGTCTCTTGTCTCATGTATTTTCTTTTTGGGATGCCTAAATTAATAATTTTAATATTCTAAATAGTAATCACCTTTGTCTAAATAAATAGCCCAATGAAAAAGAAGCTGTTCGCCCTGTTCATTTTATTGGTCATTATTGGATGTAAGAAAATAATGCCCTTTAGCCCAAAGGAAGACGAGATTTTGGATGGACCAGTTGAAGGTTTAACAACAGCTGAAACACAACAATTCCTAAGGGGAGATATCGCTTTCAATAATGACATTTTTACTCCTCAAACTGGGCTTGGGCCTCTGTTTGTAGCTAATTCCTGTGGGTCCTGCCATGCGGGGGACGGAAAAGGACATCCGTTTACTACCTTAACACGTTTCGGGCAGGTAGATAGTACCGGAAATCAATGGCTTTCATTCGGTGCACCACAATTGCAACATAGAGCCATTCCAGGTTATACACCTGAAACTTTACCTAGCGGTGTGGGATTTTCAAAAATACTTCCCCCCGCAAATACAGGATTAGGTTATTTAGATGCGGTTTCAGATGCAGCCATCATTGCCCTGGCTGATCCGACAGATCGGGATGGCGATGGTATATCAGGTGTGCCAAATTGGATCAATGTTCCTGCTTATTGTCAGTTAAGAACAAATGCAATTTCACAAGGTGGAAAATATATTGGACGATTTGGAAAAAAAGGTGCGGCCTATGACTTGCTACAACAAACCGCAAATGCCTACAATCAGGATATGGGGATTAATACCACTTTTGAGCCATTCGATACTTATTCAAAACTAAAGGTTGATCCAGAAATAAGCGATGTTACCGTTCAGCATGTTGTGTTTTATTTAAAAACTTTAAAAGCGCCAATCCAGCGGAATCAAAACAGTTTAGCTATTCAAAATGGGAAGCAACTCTTTTTTTCTACGGGTTGCGAAAAATGCCATAAAGCTTCGTTACAAACCAGCATATCAAGTGTTGCAGCACTTTCCAATAAAACCTTTGCCCCTTATACTGATTTGCTATTGCACGATATGGGTAGTGGTTTAGATGATAATTACACTGAAGGATCGGCCAAAACTTTTGAATGGAAAACACCAGCCTTGTGGGGTCTGGGATTGTCCAAAAATTCTCAAGGCGGTAATTATTTTTTAATGCATGACGGCAGAGCGCAATCCATTGAAGCTGCAATTTTAATGCACGGAGGTGAGGGACAACAAAGCAACACTAACTTTAAAAATTTATCCAAGAGTGAAAAGCAACAATTAATTATTTTTTTAGAAAGCTTATAATGGAAAGAAGAGATTTTTTAAAATCAACCTGCCTAACCTGTACGGGAAGCATAAGTGCTTCATGGCTAATACAAGCCTGTACACCACAAAAATATATCACTACTGTTCCCGAAAGGGGGAACAAGCTGGTAATTAAAAAAACGGAATTCACCCTACTAAAAAAAGGCAAACCCATACAGCAGAAATTTATTCTAATTAAACCCGATAACACACAGTTTCCGATAGTTATTTACCAGTTAAAGGAAAATGAATATAAAGCGCTATACCTGCAATGTACGCATCAAGGTTGTGAGCTTACTCCTCATGAAACTATGCTGGTATGTCCTTGTCACGGAGCAGAATTTAATATACATGGCGAGGTAATTACGGGTCCTGCAGATATCAGCTTAACGTCCTTCATCATTACAACAGACCATGAAAACATCTATGTCCAACGTTAATTTAATAAAGCCTTTCCTTACCCTACTACTTCAACTGAGTATTGTCCAATTCTCCTTTGCTCAAAGTGATACGAGTAATGTAATCAGGTCTCAGGCTGACACATCCAAAATGCCTTTGAATGTTGACGCAATTTATAGTCGTCCTTTTTTGCAAAATGGCAAGCTCCCTATAGCCATTGGTGGTTATATTGAAGCCAATACGCAGTATGCGGTTACCGACGGGATAACTGAAGGGTTCTCTGCCCAAATGAGAAGAATGACGTTGTTTTTCTCCTCATCCATACACCGGAAAGTAAAATTTCTGACCGAGATCGAGTTTGAAGAAGGCACCAAGGAGATTAATATTGAGTTTGCTGCCCTGGATTTTCAATTTCATCCTATGCTCAATTTCAGAGGTGGAATCATAATGAATCCAATTGGCGCTTTCAATCAAAACCATGATGGCCCACGTTGGGAGTTTGTAGACAGACCCATTTCCGCTACACAGCTTTTGCCCGCTACGTTTAGTAATGCGGGCTTTGGCATTTTTGGAAAAGTATACAAACCAAGCTTGGTGTGGGTTTATGAGTTGTATTTTACCAATGGACTAAACGACAATATTATTGGAAATGCAGAAAATAAAACCTTCTTGCCTGCCACCAAATTAGACCCCAATAGATTTGAAGAGAGTTTTAATGGCAAGCCACTCACCAGTGCTAAAACTTCATGCAGATTTAGAAAAATTGGTGAGCTGGGTTTATCCTATATGGGAGGCATTTATAATAAATTTCAAGAAGATGGATTGGTGTTAGATAAAAAAAGAAGAGCAGATATCCTAGCTATTGACTTTAATACTACCCTCCCTAAAACTAACACTGCAATTACTACTGAATTCGCTTGGACTTTTGTAGATGTGCCAAGTACATATACACAACAGTATGGCAAAAAACAACAGGGAGGCTTTTTTGATATTGTGCAGCCGATCTTAAAAAAGAAAATGTGGAATTTTGAAAAAGCAAGCTTAAACGCAGCGGTTCGTGCCGAATATGTAGATTGGAATGTGGGCACCTTTAATGAAACCGGAGGCAAGATTGCTGATGAGGTTTTTGCTATTGTCCCTGCAATCAGTTTCCGAACTTCAGCTCAAACCGTTCTCCGGTTAAATTATCGTTATGAATGGAAAAAGGATATTTTAGGAAATCCGGCTGCACGAACAGGGGCCATACAATTTGGAATAAGCAGTTATTTTTAAGTTAGCAACTGCAAAACACCCAAAATAATTCAATGAAGTGGAGAATACCGGAGTCGAACCGGTGACCTCTTGCATGCCATGCAAGCGCTCTAGCCAACTGAGCTAATTCCCCGAGGGCGGCAAATATACCGATAATCCTTATTCTCCCCAGATCTGCTCCTTA
>Ga0194120_10003430_pt1 | contig 25839 bp, 17 predicted proteins | sample TA2MahCa65mmetaG_FD_148642 | JGI IMG/M metagenome (GOLD analysis project Ga0194120, IMG submission 148642) | Freshwater microbial communities from Lake Tanganyika, Tanzania - TA2015019 Mahale Deep Cast 65m | ecosystem: Environmental > Aquatic > Freshwater > Lake | place: Tanzania: Lake... | reverse complement strand
GAAGAATTCTTTGTAGAATGTGCCTGCCCATGAGTTCTCCAGACGTTTCCGTTGTTTCTCTGGCAGTTCACTGGCGGCGCTAATCAATGCGGGTTGTTGGCGTTTGGTGTTTTTTCTGAACATGCGTTGATTGTATTAAATTTTTTCGGTTTTGACGAGGGTTGCTACCCTTTTTGCAGTGGAGTCATATAAGGAAAAGGGGAGCATTGCATTGTGCAATGCTCCCCAATATTCTACATTCGATTAGGGCAGTTCAGCGCGGGCTTCGTCCAAAATCTTGTTGGCGAACTCTTCGAGCTGGGCGGCATAGTCTTCATACTTGAACTTGCCATCGTTGGCAAAGTTGAACATGAACCACATGTTCACATCCTTGTCCTCGCCGATGTCAATGCCGGGTTTGCCTTCCCAGCGGGCGTTGATGTAGCCGGGGACAATCTTGGCCAGCGATTCAATGGGGCTGCCATCAAGGTTCTCGAGCGCCTGGCGAATGCCGGGTTTGTCGCCGAAGAAAGAAAGGTACAGGTCAATCGAGGCCGCATCCACAGAGACGGGCATCTTGCTCGGCACGCCGCCCGCCGCCTTGGCGAGTTCGGCATCCTTGGCATAGGCTTCCTTCGAGAAGGACATCCACTTGGCGAAGTCATACGCGGCTTCGAGGTTGGCGGTGGTCTTGGAGATGACGAGGAGGTCTGTCACCATCACCTGGTTTCCGCCGGGGATTCCCATGAAGTCCCAGTTGAAGGTGGCCGCAGCATACCCCGGAATTGCCCAGCCGCCATCCCAACGCACGCCAGATTCCTGGTTCATGAACAGTTCCCACGGGCCCTGTGCCTTGAAGTTCTTCTTTTGCTCATCGGAAAGTCCCTGCCAGGTGTGGGGCTTCATTTCACCGGCCTTGGCTACGCCTGCCTTGAAAGCGGCAGAGTTATAGTTCATGTGTGAGCCGTCGAAGCTGAACCACTTCAGGTTGCTGTCTTGCGTGTTCGGGTACCAGCCCATGATGAATTCCATTTCATCGAGGCCAAGTTTGCCCTTCTGAACGTCAGTGATGGCAGTGGTCGCGGCGAAGAAATCATCCACCGAAACGCCGTAAGCGGGCGCATCGAGGTTCGCGGCATCGAACAGGTCCTGGTTGACGAAGTAGCCCATCACGAACTGCGCAGCGGGAACCGCCTGAACCTTGCCGGAGAAAGTGGTGGCATCCTTCAAGGCTTGCGGCACATCCTGCCAGTCGGGGTCATTGGCAACGAGGTCGGTCAGGTCGGCGGTCCAGCCGTTCTTGACATACAGCGGCGTGCCGTCAGCCATGAAGACATCTGGCAACTCGCCCTTGGCGGCGTAGTTGGTTAATTTCTCATCCCATCTGCCTTCGGCAGACATATCCACAAATTCAATTGTGACATTGGGATGGGCTTCCATGTACGCCGCAACCAATTGGCGCTGGATGTTGTTTTCCTCTTCCGTGCCCACATTCCAGTTGGCATAGCGCAGGGTGACGGGTTCCGGCGCCGCGGTCGGCGCTTCGGTCGGGGCGGCAGTTGGAGCTTCAGTGGGCGCTTCCGTGGGAGCCGCGGTCGGGGCGGGCTTGGCGCCGCAAGCTGCCAGGCTGGCAACCAGCACAAGCAAAATAGCCGTGTTCAGAACTTTCATAAAGACTTTCATTTTCTCATTTCCTTTTGAGGTTTTGAATAGGTTTACATACTATGCAAGGACAAGTCGAAATTATTTTGCAGGCTGCCTCCTTTTCAATTCACGAACTTCCCAAAACAACTTTTACCGTGTGCGTTTTTTCGTCTGAAAAAACGGGGAGAAGATTGCTCTCGCAAACGCGACCATCAACGGTCACGGAACAAACGCCATGATTAACATGCTGCGGATTTTCCACCTCAATTTCATAGATGGCATTGCGGAATCGGCGCGTGACTTTGAACCCGCTCCAATCGGACGGGATGGCGGGTTCCACCAACAGACCATTTTCTTCGGGACGGATTCCCAAAACCCAGTGTGTGGCAACATAATGCAGCCATTGTGCCGAGCCGGTGTACCACGTCCAGCCGCCGCGGCCGTAAAATTCCGAGAGCGGGCCATCTATGTTGCCCGGCGTGACATACGGCTCAGCCTTGTACGTTTCAATATCCGCGCTGCGATTCGGCGGACAGATTCGGCGGTACGCTTCATACGCCAATTCAGGTTGACCCGCCGCACTGTACGCCCAAACCGACCATGTCGCGGCGTGGGTATACACGCCGCCGTTCTCGCGCAGACCCGGCGCATAGCGCGTGACATACCCCACATCGGTTCGCGGGCGGGTGAAGGCAGGATAGTTAAGCAATGTGCCGTAATCCTTAAGCAGGTATTTCGTCACCGAGGCCATCGCGGCTTGCGCGCGTTCTGCGTCCGCCGCGCCGCTCATCACCGCCCAAATATTGGGCATGAGGAAAATTTTTCCCTCCTCGTTTTGGCGTGAGCCAAGCAGAAGTCCGTCGTCGGTGGTGGCTTGCAGATACCACTCGCCATCCCAGCCAAATTGATTGAATGATTCTTTCAAGCCTGCCCGCACATCTTCGCACTTTCGCGCAAAGGCTTCATCATCCTGCCTTCGCGCCAGCGGAATGAAATCGGCGAGGAGCATGTAGAGGAATTCCGCCACCCAGAAACTTTCGCCTTTCAGCAAAGTGCCGACCGCGCTCAAGCCGTCGTTCCAATCGTGGTCGCCCATGAGCGGAATTCCGCGCGGCGAAAAGCGCGAGAACGAGCGTTCGATGGCACGCTTGCAATGCAAATAAAAAGATTCAGCGGGAGCATTGAGATACGGAACAGCTTCATCCAGAACGCTGAAGTCGGCTGTCTCTTTCAGGTAGGCGGAAAGGATGAACGGCATCCAAAGCAAATCGTCTGAGCAGTTGGTGCGCGGCCCGCCGCCGCGAATTGAAAACCACCAATGCAGCACATCGCCTTCGATGAATTGTTGCGAAGCGTGAAGCAGTAATTGTTTGCGGGCGTAGTCTGGTTCGCTTTCGAGGAATATCTGGCTGTCCTGCAACTGGTCGCGGAAGCCGTATCCGGCCGAAACCTGATAAAAAGCAGACTTGCCCCAAATGCGGCACGAGATGGCCTGATATTTCGACCAGATGTTGGTCATAAAGTTCAGCGCATCGTCGGGCGTTTCGACGCGTTCCGCGTCGATGAATTTCGACCAGAAGGCATTCACGTTTTGAAATGCCTGGTCGCTTTTCTCCACAGACGTGAATCGTTCGATGAGTTGACGCGCGTCCTCGCGTCCATTTTCCGCCGCGCCGAGGGTGAAGATAATCGTCTTCGATTGTGACGGCTTGAGCGTCACCGAAACTTGAAGGGCGGCAATTGCGTCAGTAAAGCGGCCCGCCCTACCCGTCAAGGATGATGCGGTCATCGCCCTGGGTTTGTCGTCGTTGTTGTAGAGTCCGAGGAAGGATTCTTTGTCGCAGTCGAAAGATTTCAACGGTTCGCTGACGGCCATGAACGCGGTGTACGGCCAGTCCACGTTGTTGTGGCGGCCTTTGTCGTCTGGAAATCCCCACAGGCATTTGGTTGCAAAAACAGCATGCGCGTCCACGTCGGCGGATGTTTCGATGAACAGTTTGTGAAATTCGCGGTGCTCGTCGGGAGCGAAACCCAGCAGCCATTCGGCGTAGGATGTGACATCGAGCTCGCGCGTTTCTTCGCTGTGATTAGTGAGCGTCAGTTGGAAAATTTCCACGGGCGCGTCCGCCGCCACAAAAACGGTCAGCGCGCTTTCGATGTCTTCGACTTGATGGATGAATCGGGAATATCCAATGCCATGCACAACCTGGTATTTTTGATACGCCCGCATAACCGGCTTGTATGCCGCCGACCAATAGGTCTGACGCTTCAGGTCACGGATGTAGAAATATTTTCCCCAATTGTCTTTGACCAAATCCTGAAACGAGCGCGTGATGCGGTTCTGCCCCGCGTTGCCGCGCCAGCTATAGCCCGACCCTGTTTGCGATACCATCATGGCATAGTCGCCATTGCTGATCACATTCCCCCACGGGCGGGGAGTGAACGGCGTGGTGATGATGTATTCGCGGCCATCTTCCGCAAAGTAACCGTATGGATTCTCGAATTTTATTTTCATGCGCTCTCGGGAACTCGTATACCTTTTCTTTTTGCGGACTTTGGGATAAACTGTCACCAATTAGGTGAAACGTTTCACCGTTTCGCCAAAATTATCACACCCTTTTTTGTTTGTCAAGATATTTGCAGGCTTTTGCGAGGAAACATGCCCCAATCTGCTGAAAACTTTATCAATCAACTGCTGAATCAAATGACAACGGAGGAAAAAATCGGCCAGTTGAACCAGTTCTCTGCCAGCGCCGACCTCTCCCCCGACCTGCTGCGCCAGGGAAAAATCGGCTCGCTCATCAACGCATCTGGCGCGCTGACAGGGCAGGGATTTTCAGATTCAGGCAACGCAGAGATCAGCAATCACTTTCAAAAACTCGCGCTCGAATCGCGCTTGAAGATTCCGCTCATTTTCGGGCGGGACGTGATTCACGGTTTTCGAACGGTGTTCCCCATCCCGTTGGCGCAGGCTGCCGCGTTCGACCCGGACCTGGCGGGGGAAGCCGCTTCGGTCGCCGCGCGCGAAGCGACAGCCAGCGGCATCCAATGGACGTTTGCGCCCATGCTGGATATCGCCCGCGACCCGCGCTGGGGACGCGTGGCAGAAGGCAATGGCGAAGACCCGTTCCTCTGTTCGCAAATAGCCGCCGCAGTAGTGAAAGGTTTTCAAGGCGAAGACCTATCCGCACCGGATAAGATGGTCGCCTGCGCTAAACACTATGTCGGTTACGGTTCTGCCGAGGGCGGGCGCGATTACGAAGGCGGAGAAATCTCCGAACCGACTCTGCGCGACGTATACCTGCCGCCCTTCCGCGCCGCCATCGAGGCCGGGAGCGGCACGGTCATGTCCGCGTTCATTGACTTGAACGGAATCCCCGCCACAGCCGACCGCCGCCTCTTAACCAACGTCTTGCGCGGCGAATGGGGCTTCGACGGTTTCATCGTCTCTGACTGGGAATCCATCAAGGAACTCATCCCGCACGGCATTGCCGAAGACGAGGCTGACGCCGCCCAACTTGCCCTGCACGCCGGTTTGGATATGGATATGGTCAGCGGCGTGTTCTTGAACACCCTCGGCAAAAGTTTGACAGACGGAAAAATTTCGCGGGAGGAATTGGACGAAGCCGCGCTCCGCGTGTTGCGAATCAAACACCGCGCGGGACTGTTCGATCATCCCTACACCGACGCGGGGCGCGCCACCCCCGACATTCTCGCCCCGCAAGCGCGAACCCTTGCGCGCAAACTTGCGCGTGAAAGCATGGTCTTGTTGAAGAACGAAAACAACCTGCTGCCATTGCAGGGCTTTCGCCGCATTCTTGTTGCCGGAAGTTTTATCCATGCCCGCGCCGAACTCTTCGGCACATGGACTCCAGATGGCCGCGCCGAGGATGTGACTCCGCTCGATGAAGCGCTGCGCGAAACCGCGCCGAACGGCATGGAACTGTGGTTTGCCGACACGCCCGACCTGGCGCTGCATCTCGCGCATCAAGTGGACGCGGTGGTCTTGCTCATCGGCGAACATCCCTCGCGCTCCGGCGAAAACGCCAACGTCAGCGATTTAGGTTTGCCCCCCGGTCAATCTGAATTTGTGGACGCGATGAAAGAAATTGGCAAGCCCATGACCCTCGTCATCTTTGCGGGGCGTCCGCTGGCAATTACCCGCCAACTTTCGCAAGCCGACGCCGTGTTGTACGCATGGCATCCCGGCATCGAGGGCGCGGCGGCATTGGGCGAACTGTTATTCGGCCACGAAGCCCCGTCAGGGCGGTTGCCCATAACCTTCCCGCGCGCCACGGGGCAGGTTCCCATCTATTACAACCAGAAAAACTCCGGGCGGCCGGTACATCCCGAAGGTCAATTCAAGACGCGCTACATTGACCTGCTTCCCTCTCCGCTTCTCCCCTTCGGTTTTGGATTGGCTTACACCCAATTCGAGTACGGCAATCTTAAGTTGAGCAGCGATGTGATGCGCGGCTCACTCGAAATCAGCGCGGGTGTGACGAACGTTGGCGCGCGCGTCGGCGTGGAAACGGTTCAACTCTATGTGCGCGACCTGGTTGGCTCGCTCACGCGTCCGATTCGGGAATTGAAGGGATTCCAAAGCCTGACACTGCAACCCGGCGAAACGCGCCGCGTGACCTTTGTCCTGCGCGAAGAACAACTGGCCTTCACCCGCGCCGACGGAACCTTCGGCACGGAGCCGGGCAACTTCCACGTTTGGGTAGCGCCCGACAGCCAGCGCGGGCTGCGCGGAGAGTTCTGCCTGTAAAAAGTTTCGTGCCCAAAATTGGAGGAATCAGGGAACCTTCATGTCTGGTTGAATGAGTGGGCGCGGCTGATGATGAGGCTTCAAAATACAAAACCAAAAAGCCGCCGCAGCAAATGATCTCGGTGTTCGACCATGTCAGTTTAGCAGGACGGAACACAATGCCGAACATTTCCTTCCGTTGGAGCCGCTTTCACTGGAGGCAATGCGGCATTACATCGAATCAGAGAAGCGAGCAGATGCTGACGCCCGCGACCGTTACGATGAACTGCGCCTGCTCATCGGCGACGATATTTCCGGTATTCAGAAATTTATCTACACTATCACCAGCAAAAAGGCGGCGCAAACCCTGCGCGGACGTTCGTTCTACCTGCAACTGCTGACGGAGGTGGTCATGGGCTTCGTCCTCGCCGATTATGCCATCGTGTCGCATCGGATGCGGAGACAGGCGGAACGTGGGCGGGCGTGAACGCAACGGCGAACCTTATTGCTCCGTAGGCTGCAAATATTTCCTAAACCTGCCGGGCTATCTCGGAATGGATTGGGGCGCGCACATTAATCCGACCAGCTTGCGCGCGGGGTTATTGACGTTCGAACATCAGGGGTGTGAACAATTCGAGAGCGATGAAACGGAGGAAAGGAGAAAATAATTCGCGGAAAGGGCTGATGGGCGTATACGATCCAGGAAATTTCCGCGTTACAAAACCTCCAGCAATCCTTTTCCGAGTTGTGTCAGGCGCATATCAGCCAGTTCCTTCGACTTGAAACCGTACTTGGTCTTTGTTTTATATTCGCACTCCAGGCAGCCAAAACCTGCCAAAGGGTAAACCACCAGGCGCGCAATCACCGAACGCAGGATGTCATCAACGAAGGTTTGGTCTTCGCTGGGCCAGGTCAGGCGGGTCATCACGACCAATTCATCCGCAAATTGCTCATAGGAAATCGGTTTGCCAACCTTCAATTCCAGCAAACGCGAAAGGGTGATTTTCCTGAAGTCGGGCGGCAAACCCTCGCTCAACCCCGAAACGGGGAAGGCAATCCTCCAATCTTCGTAATGCCACCAAACATCTAACATGAAGCCAAGTTGAAGCGGGGCAGCCGCCTTCAAGAACGCCTCGCCGCTGGATGTCAATTTCCAGATGCGCGCCTGCCCGCCTGCGACCAGCCCGCCCGTGTTGGCAAGCATGTGAAGGAAAAACAGCCAAAACACGTCCTCTTCGCTTCGCGGTTTATAAACCCTGCCGCCGATTTTTTCATCAAGGATGGGCGGGTCCACGAATTGCGCGCAGACCTCGCGCACGGCTTTGAGCGGCAGGTTACCCGTGGACTGCGTGCCAACGGGGCGTTTTTCCTTGAGGTAGTTGAGAAGCGTAACCATATCGCGCCGCACAGCCAGCGACTCGATTCGGGAAATTTGTTTTTCATCCAACCTACCGACCCAGTTTGCGATTTTCGCAAGAACCTCTTCGCCAGGCAGCAGGTCAGTTTCGTAGAAACCCTATTCGTTGATTCTCGCGCGGCGCGGATTTTGTAAACCCGCATTTATCGCGCTTATGTTGAATCGTTCGGGGTCGAAATCGCCGCCAACCCAGCGCAGCGTTTCTTCGTGTTCGAGATGATTGGGGTCGGAGATGGTTTTCAGGAAATCTTCGTACCCCCACACGCCGCCCACGTCTTCGGGCGGGCAGGCGCGTTTGCCCGCGACGCAAACGGGATAACGGGCTCCTTTTTCGGCAGGCAGAATTTTTTCGACAACCAGGTCGTGCAGCCAGCTATCGCCAAAGTCGTACTCGTATCGAAATTTGAATCCTTCGCGGTTGACGAATTGATTTAATTTGAAACGAGACCCGTCCTTTGTTTCCATCATGCCAAAATCATCATCGAATGGTTCGCTGTAAAACTCGCCATTGATGATGAAGTGATGCAGGTGGCTGTTCGTCCAGCCCATGACGGTTTGCAAAATGTCATGTAACTTCGATAGCGTGACGTTTTCATTCACAAGAAATCTGCGCCAGATGGGAGGCTTAGAATCGTTAAGCGTGACTTTGATTTGGTAGATGGATTTGGGAGCGGGCATGGGATTCTCCTTTTGTAAACGGACTCGAAAGTCTCCCGACTTTCGACGATCAAACGTCAGGAGACGTTTGAGTCCGTTTCGTAGATTTTAACTTCGCCATTTACATTCAGGAAGACGAGCCGCGTCTTTGCTTTAACTCGAAGCTGCTCCCCGATTGCCCGAGCATAGCGCGTCACTTGAAGGCGGTACTCTTTCTGTTCGATGATGGCGCGGGCTTCTTCGTCGGAGCGGACTTCGTCGGTTTTGAAGTCCATGATAGTCCAATCGTTGTTTGCGCGATAGAGCAGGTCAATGACGCCGCGCCCTGCTGTTGAGAAGTATGGGACTTCGTGATGGCGTTCGGCGGAGTCGAGTTCGGTGAAGAGGGGATGCGCATGGAATCTTTCCAGCAGGCGGCGAGATTCTTGTATGGCGGCGCGGATTTCGGCTTCGGCGGTGAGCCCTGATTCGAGGGCGAAGGGTTTGAGGAAGTCGTCCAAATCGTCGAAGCGCCAGCGGCGGATGGCTTCGTGGACGAGGCGCCCAACGAGCCAGGCGGGGGCGCGGGGAGTCTTTGTTTTGGAGACGATGCGCCAGACGCGCTGGGGCGGATCCGATTCGCGGGCGCGGGTTTTCTCATCGGCAGGCAGGGGAGTCGGGGCGAGGGGTTCGAGCAGGTCAGACTCGCGGGGAGAGTCGCTTTGGGATGTTGAAGCAGGCTGGGGCGAGTCCGAAGCGTCTGTTTGGGAGTAGGGATAGATTGAGGCGGAGATTCCGTCTGTGAGGAGGGGATGTTCGAGCTTAAGATTTTCCAAAAAAGAGAAATGCGAAAGCCAGCCTGTGAGTGAGAGACCATCCTTTTTGGTTTTGACGTGACCGCTGACGAGGAGTTTTTCTTTGGCGCGGGTGGCGGCGACGTAGAGCAGGCGGTTGTCTTCGGCTTGGACGCGGTCGTCTTCGAGGCGGGCGGCGAGCTGCCAGGATGTGGAGTGGAAGTCGTCGTTGCGGAGGTCGAGGAAGAGGGGCGTGTTGAGTGTTGCGTGTTGCGTGGCGAGTTGGATTTTGTCGGCGCGGGCGTGGGATTGGTGGGCGGCGTCGGCAAGGACGGTAAGGGGGAATTCAAGTCCTTTGGCTTTGTGGACGGTCATGAGTTGGACGGCGCCTGAGGAGGCGGGGTCGGCGGGGGCTTCGCCTTCGCGCAGACCGACGTCGCGCAGGGTTTGGACGTAGGCGAGGAAGTCTGTCAGGCTGACGAGGCGGGAGCGGTGGGCGTCGGCGAGGAGTTTGTCCACGTTGCGAACGCTTCGCGTGCCGTTGGGGTTGCTGGATAAAATGGCGCGGTAGTGGGTGAGGTCGAGGAATCGTTTGAGGATGTTTGCGGCGGTGACGCGGGAGGAAAGGGCGTGGAGTTCTTCGAGAATAGATAAAGGGTGAATGATGAAGGATGAAGGATGAATTTCTGTTACAGGATACGGGTTACGAGTTACGTTGTTTACCTGTGTACTTGTGTACGTGTCTACTTGTGTTCTTAACGACTCGAAAATTTTAGCAGGCTTGGTTGCGCCGTTGGGATAGCGCAGACGATAAATTTCAGCGTCGGGAATCGCGAAGGCGGGGGAGCGGAGGGCGCCGACGAGGGCGAGGTCATCGGTGGGGTCGGCGATGGCAGCGAGGATGTTGAGCAGGTCGCGGATTTCGGGGCGGTCATAGAAGCCGCGCCCCGCGACGGTGACGAAGGGGATGTCCGCTTTTTCGAGGGCGGTTTCGTAGGCTTCGAAGGCGGTGGAGGAGCGGAAGAGGAGAGCCATGTTGCCGTAGGCAAAGCCTTCGGTTTCGTGAAGTTCGCGCAGGCGTTTGGCGAGGGCTTGCGCGGAGGCGGCGCGTCCTTCTTCGGCGGAGTCGCCCAGCCCGAGGTGGAATTCGATGTAGGGCGGTTGGATGGTTTCGCGTTCGGGTTTTTGGCGGTAGGCTTTGAGCGGGGCAAAGGGAACGGCGTGCGGTCGCGCAGGGTCGTCGGTCTCGCCGAGGATGGGGGCGAGCAGGGAGTTGAGGGAATCGAGGAGGGGTTTGTGGGCGCGGAAGGTGAGGTCGAGGTCGATGAGTTCGCCGCCAGAGGATTGGATATCGGATTGCACCTGGCGGAAGACGGTGACATCGGCTTGGCGGAAGCGGTAGATGGATTGTTTGGAGTCGCCTACGATGAAGAGATTTACGATTTCAGATTTGCCCCCTTCGGGGACTTCGCGATTTGCGATTGGGGATTGCGGATTGAGGCTCGGCGGACTGAAGTCCTGCCTCAGTTCATGGAAGTCCGCTGAAGCGGACTCGGGCGCGCCGTCAACCCGAAGGGTTTCCACGTTCTGAGCAGGCGGCTTCAGCCCCGCTCCAAAGTCCGTCAACGCGTAGACGATTTGACGCTGGCGGTCGTTGGTGTCCTGGAATTCGTCCACGAGGACGGCGCGGAGTTCGGATTGAATCTGCTCGCGGACTTCGGGGTATGTTGTCAGCAGTTGGGCGGTGAGTCCTTCGAGGTCGTCGAAGTCGAGGGATTGACGTTCGTCTTTGCGGGTTTGGTATTCGCGCAGGGTTTGGTCGAAGAGACGATGGACGGCGGGGAGGGACGCGGCAACCTGCTCGTCGAGGGAGAAGCGGGATTTTTCGGCGAGGAATTTGAGGTTTTCATCGTAGAGGTCGCGCAGGGTTTTCATCGATTCACGGACGGATTCAATGTCATCCCAATTGGCTTTCTGTCCCTGCGTGGAGGTGGATTTGCGGAGGGCGGTGAGGTTTTCGAAAACCGAATCCCATTGCTGAACGGCGCGGAATTGTTGGGTTTTGTCCCAATGCGAGAGGACGGATTGACGGGACAGTTCGAGTTTGTCTTCGGGGGAGGATGATTTTATGGAGGCAAGAATGGAGAGGGAGTCAAGCCAAGTGGGAGAGTCAAGGTGGGTTGCGAGATACGAGTTAAGAGTTGCGGAGAAGGTTTCGAGTAAATTGGGTTTTGGTTGGCGGGGATTCGGCGGGCTGAAGTCCTGCCTGGCACAGCCCCCTGTGGGCAGTTCGTGGAAGTCCGCTGAAGCGGACTCGGCGGCAACGTCCAGCCTGCGGCTCATCAATGAATTGAGAACCTGTCGCAGTTCGTTTTCTTTGAAGACGCCAAACAGCGCGGCGGATTGTTCGTCGGTCGCCGCCCATGCCAACGCGGACTCAATCGCTTCGGCTTGCAGGGCGGAAGCGAGTCCCTCTTCGAGGACTTCAAACTGCGGGTCGAGTCCCGCTTCGGCGGGATGGGAACGGAGGATTTCGGCGCACAAACTGTGAATCGTTCCAATTCTTGCCGAATCAATATCGGAAAGATGAAAGATGAAAGATGAGAGATGAATGTCTGTTGAAATTTGAGAAAGCGCGGCGCGAATCCGTGAGCGCATTTCGCGGGCGGCTTTCTCGGTGAAGGTGATGGCAAGGATGGAACGGATGGGATAACCTTGTTCGAGCAAATGCAGGTAACGTCCCACCAGCGAGAGGGTCTTGCCCGACCCCGCGCCCGCCGTGACCGCGATGGCGCGCGCCGAATCGGTGACGGCTTGTTGCTGATTGCCTTTGAAGTGGAATTGATCGAGTACAGTCATCAGTGATCAGTTTTCAGTAATCAGTGTTCCAATGTTAGAGAATTTCAAAAACAAAAACTGTACTCACTCCATTGATGGGTCCTTCGACCGCAACCCGCTTTACGCGGCACAGTTCTTCAAACTTATTTGACCCGATGGCAGAACATACCAACGGATACCTGTTTTTGTAATCCAGCGCGGCATGAATATCACCCGACCGAATCGAGACTGTTCTCTCGCCTTTGCTTCTGGAAACATCCACGTAGGTTTTCTTGCAATAGGCACGTACATCATCAGCGTGACTCATGTTAGTATCCTTTCTTGTATCTCCAACAAAAACTTGTCGCAGGGCAATAACTCGGACAGCCCTCCTCAGGCGGCTTCGGCTCGAAGTGACCCGCGCGGATTCCCTTGACATGATTCACCACATGCGCGACCGCCGTCTCGAACGCGCCGTTCACGCCGCCATCGAATTTCTCCAACTTCAAACTACTCGGAGCAGCGGAACCAATGTGCCAATAGAATCCGCCCGACACTTCGCCCAGCCCCAGCGCGTCACGCGCCGCCATGGCATAAATCGGCAGTTGCAGCCTGCGCCCCTCTTTCAAATGCGTCGCGCTAATTGCCGCGCTCCCCGACTTGTAATCAATCACGCGCAGAGTCCCATCGGGCGCGGCGTCGAGTCGGTCAATGTAACCGTGCAGTCGAATCTCGCCAATCGAAGTTTTCAAAACCAGCGACGGCTGTCCCATCCCAAAACGCGCCTCCATCGTGTGCGGTGTGAATCCCTGCGATGCCTCATCCAACGCGGCAATCGTCTTTTCCAAAACGCGCGTCAACTCCGCCTGTTGTTGAGTCCACAACGCGGTTGGGCGAAAGCCATATTTTTCGGGCGCGTTCTCGAAAACTTTTCCCGCCGCGTCCTTCAACTCCGCGCCGCTATAAACCATTTCCAAAATTTTATGATACATCGAACCCAGCGCGCGCACATCGAATCCCTCCTCTGCTTCCTCACGCGGCTCCAGTTCCAACGCGTGCGCGACGAAAAATTCAAACGGGCACGTCCCATAACTTTCGAGTCGGCTCGCGCTCCATCCGTGACCCGCGCCAAAGCGTTCGCTCAAATCAAAAAGTTCACCTTCATAAATTCCTGTTGCTTTGGGATTCATTCTTGCCCGCAAAACTTCAATCCCATTTTTGATGTGGATGTCGAAGTCATGGGCTGATTCGACCCACTCGACCTTCGACGCCGCCTCAGCCGAATCCAACTCCCAGACATCGCCTCTGACTTTAACTGGGGGCTGGTCGCCGCTTAGGCGGTTTACCTCCGCCCAAAACGACGACGCCTCCCACGCCTGCCCATCGTCCGCGAGATACGGACGCGTGAGCAAAAGCCTTTGCCGTCCACGCGTGACGGCTTGATAAAACAACGTCCCCTCGTCGCCATGCAATTTGGTTTCGAGACCCAACGCGGCACGGTCAGACTCGCGCAACAAAATATCTTCGCGTTCCTGCTTCGGGAACTCCCCCTCCGAGAGACCCATCAAAACGACGGCTTCAAATGAAAGCCCGCGCCCATCCAGCACAGACGCGGCAAACACGCCCGACTCGGCAGGGACGGTGAATGTCGCAGAGTCCACCGCGCCGCGCAGGTCTTTGTAAAATTCGGCATAGCCCAGTGAATCATTTTCCAAAACAGACTCCGCCAGAACCAATCCGCGCAAGACATCCTTGAACGCCTGCAAAGCGGATATGTCCCTTTCAGCGGCGGCTTGATTTGCGCGGGCGCAAGCGACGACATTCAAACCATTCTCCCCTCTCCCTGTGGGAGAGGGGCTGGGGGTGAGGGCGTCATCGCCAATCAATGTTTCGACGAATTTCACAAACTCTTTTATCGGAGCCTGAGATGGCGGGGCGAGCAAATTCACAAATGATTCAAATTTTTCCTTGACTCGTTCATCTTGCGGAACGCTGTTCATCGTTTCCCCATCCTCATCCGCCAGCGTCTTTTTCTTTTGCCACAACTCGAACGCTTCATGCCACTGTTCAAGTCCCTGCGAAACTTTTCCCGCCCGCGAAATTTCATCCAGGGTCGCGGCGGAGTTGACATCAATTCCCAACCCGCTGAAATCAAAATACGGACTGCGCCACGACTCAATCAATGCGCGGCGCGACCAATCCTGAGCTGGCAATGAAAACAAAGACATCAGCGCGGCAATGACGGGGTTTTCATTCAACGGCTGTCCGCCCACCACCCGCAGCGGAATTCCAAACTCAGCGGCGGTTTCTTCAAGGAAGGGACGATACGGCTCAAGGTCACGCGCAAGGATGGCGACTTCGCTCAATTTCATGCCATCGCGGACGATCCGCGCCTTCACCCACCGCAACGCCGCGCGGGCTTCCGCGGCGCGGGTTTGGGCTTCGACAAATTCGATTTCGGATTTTGGATTTACGATTGACGATTGATGATTCTCGAACAACAATGATTCGACATTCGCAATTTGCGCCGCGAGCATGGACGAAGACTCCATCGCTTCGGGCTGGAGATTCAGGCTGGAGATAATCGCCTGTTGCGCGCGGTGAAAACGATGATGCGCGGCGCGTTGCGGATGTTCGGTGTCACCCGTCAGCGTGATGAGTGTTTCTTTGGCGCGATTTGCAAGAAGCGATAAAACCGCCAGTTGCGTAGGGTTGAATTCGTCAAAGCCAGAGACGGCTAAAAGGCGGGTATCAGCAAATAGCGGGAGTTTTGATTCGAGCGCAATCGCCGCCAGCCAGCCGCGTCCTTCGTTGTCCGCCCAGTTTTGAGTTTGCAGCCAATCCTGATAGGCGGAGTAAACCAGCGCAATCTCCTCCAGCCGCGCACCCATCCCTTTAACGGAATCAGTAAACAGGTCGGGGGTGATTCGCGCGCGTTTGAGTTCTTCAATCGTGTTGCGGAGTAAGGTGATGAAGCCAGGCTTGTCGCGCAGCGCGGCAAAGTGAGCCATCGCGCCGCGCTCGCACAGGTCATCCACGATGGAGCGCAGCAGGCGAATCCGCACGGGGTCGGTCAACAGCGGAATCGGCTTGCCTGCGCGGGTCAACAGTTCGGCATAGAGCGTGTGAAAGGTGTGAACGCCCACGCCCAAGGCGCCGCCTGCAGCGCAAAGCCGCTGGCGAAAACCAGCGGCTTGAATGGAATTGGGCACAAGCACAATGACGGGGGAAAGCGGCTCCTTCGCAAGCGCGGCGCGGATTTGCTCGATGACGAATTGCGTCTTGCCATGTCCTGCGGGGGCGAGGAGGAGGCGGGGCATAAAAGGCTAGACTTGCCAATCTTCCGTCTGTAAATTCGGCACACGCTTGAATTCAGCTGTGTTGTGGGTAACTAATGTTATGTTATTTGCCAGAGCGATGGACGCAATCAATAAATCGTTGGGACCGATAAGCGCCCCTTGTTTTGCCAACGCGGCACGCAACTGACCGTATTGTTCAGCGGCAGAGTCATCGAAAGGCAGCGAGGTAAATTGCTGGAAAAATCTTGCCAACAAAGCGAGGTTGGCTTCACGTCTATTGCTTTTGTATGCGCCGTGATACAGTTCCGCTTTGACCACGGAACAAACCGCAATCGTTTGAGGAGTGACGCGGGCTATCTTTCGGGCAATGGGAGTATCCCGTTCGTTCAACAATTCAATACAGGCGTTTGTATCGAGCAGGTAAATCATTTGAGTTCATTCCGCGTTTCGTATTGACCTTGCGGTTCGCGCGCCAAAGGTTCGCCCTGCCATCCGCCAATTACTTCCGTGAAAAAATCAGGCGACCAGCCTGCAACACTTTTTGTAATGGGATTGAAAATCAATACAATTTCCAATTCAGTATCTATCACATCGCTTGGCATTTCGAGTTTGAGAATGCCGTCTTTGCCGACGCGGGTATGTAAAGTTAAACTTTGCATAAAACATCTCCTTGTCTTGCATTATACAGCCTTAACAATTTGCTCCTGCGCCAACGCGACCAACTCTTTGACCGACTCTAGCAACATCTCCCCCGTCTTCGCGGACAGGGGAACCGCTTCTTCCCCCGCTTCGGGCTGGGCGGTTAAATCCCGAACTTGCGCCAACCTTTGAGACAACTCCGCAGGGAGGCGCTCTTTGTCCACGAGTTCGGACTGGACAAGACGGGCAGACGGCAAATCAGATGACGGGTCGCGGTCGGTGTGGAGGGCGAGGAGGGAGGTGAGACTCCAGCCGAGGGATTCGCGCAGGGGACGCGTCATCTCTTCGGGGAAGTCGCCTTTGAGAAGCAACTCGGCGAGGGCGAGTCGTTTTTCGGCAAAGGCGAGTCCTTCATTGGCGCGTTTGCGGCGGATGGAGGGCAGGTCGGCTTTGCGTTCGGGCGCGGAGACTTTCTCGGCGCGGTAGGCGATTTCTGCGGGCGCGGGTTCGGCGGCGAGGGCGGGGATGAAGGCGGAGAGCGAGTGATAACCTTCGGAGTCCATCAGGTGTAGTTGCGGGATGTCTTCGATGTAGTGTTCGCTCAGTGCGAGTTCGATTGCGGGACGTAAGTCGGCGGGCGCGCCAGAGACGACGACGATGATTCCCTCGCCTGTTGCGCCTGGCATGTGCGGCGCTTTGCGGACGAGTTGGATTCTGTTCGGGACGCGATCAAGCAACAGGTCGGCGAACCCGCTCAAAGTCGGGAGTGAAGCGGGGCTATAGTCTGCGGACGGAATCTCAGGCTCGGGCGTGGATTCCGCTGGCGCGAGGGCAAGTTCCACATCGGCTGGGGACTTTAACAAATCGCCCAATTTTTGCAGCAGGCTTTGACCCATATCCGCAAATTTGATCGCGGTGGGCGCTTCGTCTGTGCCGAATACGGTGGCGAAGACATTTTTCTTCGCGGCGAGGGTGTCGAGCATTCGCTCTTCGATGGTGTCTTTGGCGACGAGGTTGATGACCTGCACCGAGGATTTTTGTCCGTGACGATGGGCGCGGGCGATGCGCTGTTCGAGCACGGCGGGATTCCACGGCAGGTCGAGGTTGATGACGAGGCTGGCGGCTTGCAGGTTGAGACCCACGCCGCCCGCGTCGGTGGAGAGGAAGACGCGGCAATCGGGGTCGTCGAAAAATTTCTGGATGAGGTCGCCGCGTTTGGCGGAGGGGACGGCACCCGTCAGTTTGACGTAGCCGAGGCCGATACGCTGGAGGATGGGTTCGGTGAGTTCGAGCATGTTTGCCCATTGAGAAAAGATGACTGCTTTGTGACCGTTGCTGGCGATTTCCTCGCTGAGGATTTCATCGAGTTCGCCGAGTTTGGGCGCGGTGGCTTCGCTGTCTTTGATTTCGATTTCCTTGTCGTGCAGGGCAAGCGCGTTGCAGATGAGGCGCATTTTTACGAGACTCATCAACAGGATTTCATGCTCTTTCGGCGTGAGCGGCTGGCGTTTGAGTTTGGCGAGAAGTTTGGCAACCGTTTCCTGGAATTCCCGATACGCCTTCCATTGCTTGTCGGTCATCTCGACAAAGAAGTTATTGTCCACGCGCTCGGGCAGGTCTTTCAGCACCTCGTCGCGGGTGCGGCGCAAGACATACGGCTTGATGAGGGCGCGGAGTTCGTCAATATTTTTGTAGCCGAGAACTTTGTACGAGCCGCTCTTAGTTTTTTCGAGTTCGTAGAATCTATCGTTGAAATGCCAGAGCGGACCAAGAATGCGCGAGTCGAGGAATTGGAAGATGCTGTAGAGTTCGTCAATGCGGTTTTCGAGCGGCGTGCCAGTGAGGACGAAGGCATAACGGCTCGGCAATGACTTGACCATCATGGCGGTTTTTGCGCGCCAGTTTTTGATGCGTTGTGCCTCGTCGAGAATGACCAGGTCGGGGTGAAGTTTGAGCAGTTCATCCATGTCAAAGCGGACGAGTTCGTAGTTGATGATTTTGAAAAACGATGGGTCGCGGTAGAGTTCGCAGCGGGCTTCGAGGTTGCCCTCCACAACGGTGACGGACAGCGTGGTGAAGCGTCGTATCTCGCGCGCCCACTGATGTTTGAGCGAGGCGGGACAGATCACCACCGCTTTTTGAATGTCGCGCATTTCTTTCAACAATGCGGCGGCGGCAATGGCTTGGATGGTTTTTCCAAGTCCCATGTCATCGGCGAGCATGGCGCGGCGACCAAAGGCGAGGTGCATGGCGCCCTGCTCCTGGTATGGATACAGTTTGGTGGAAAGCACATCGAAGGTGCGGCGTCCGCGCTTGACCTGGTCGAGGAACCAATCCTTTTGCTGCTGGACTTCTTCGCGGTCTTGCAGGAGCGACAGGTACTCAAGAACCGCTTCGGTCACGCGGACGAGGGAGCGGTCACGGGCGGGGAGCGATTCGACTTCCGCCAACAGCGTGGGCAAAGCCTGGAGCGGCGAACCAACCAACAGTCCAGCAGAATCGAAGTAACGGTTGAGCAAGTCCTTCACGCGGACGTTTTCTGGAATCGGCAGGACAATCCGCACGGTCACATCCAGCGCGTGATGCAGGTAGATTTGAGTCCCCTTGGGGCGTTCGGCGGCGAGTTTTTTGAGTTTCTTCCCATGTTCTTTTTCGAGCGAAATCAGCACGCCTTCGATGTGTTTGCATGTGCCGATTAAATTTGTCTTGTAATCGGGGCAGGTGCAGGAGTTTTGCAATTCGTCCAGCGAACGGATTTCCACCCGATAGGATTTTTTGGAAACCGAACTGACTTCAAACAAACTGAAAACGGGATGGCTGCCTTTATTGACGATCTTGAGAATTTCCGCGCGGGCGCGTTCGCGTCGGCGTTCGATTTGTTCCTGAATGTCTGAGGTCATGGGGCGCTCCGCAGGAGTTGGGAATATGTTGCCGCTGCGGATTATACTTGTTTTGGGATGTCACAGCATGATGACGATTCGTCTCACGCGGCATATATACTTGGCACGGTCACAAATTAAGGTTTTCTATGACCTGAATCGCGGGGCTAAATCCCCTGCCAAGCCCGCTGAGCAAAAGCGCAATTTTTGCCCGTGTTCGGTATATATGTATACGGGTATAAATTTCGCAAGCGAGCGTAGGCGGCAACGTAGGCGGCGGAGAGAATTCTCCGCCGCTTTTGATTTACATGAGTTTCACCGTGTATTTACTATAAAATTTCAACCAGACCCTTCGCGCCATCCACGCGGACACGGTCGCCTGTCTTGAGGCGGGTGGAGGCATCGCCGCAGCCAACCACAGCAGGGATACCTAGTTCGCGGGCGACAATGGCGGCGTGGGATAGCGCCGCGCCTACATCGGTGATGACTGCGGCGGCGCGCGGAAAGAGCAAAGTCCAGGCGATGTCTGTTTGCACGGCAACTAGAATTTCGCCAGATTGCAGGCTCTCCCCATCCATTGGACTTTCAATGACGCGGACGATTCCTTCCACTTTTCCAGCGGAGCCAGGTGAGCCTGTAATTCGTTTCGATTCTTTGTCAGCCTTAATAGCGTTTATGTCATAAACGTCATTGCGACGGTTTGGGTCAGCAGACCATTGGAATGGGTCGAAACTTCCGCGAATGATTGTGGGATAGGGCGGTAAAGCCATCAACTGTGCGCGCATGTTTTTTCTCGCATGGATATTCGACAACGCGGACTTGTCACCTGAGAGGAGCGCTTGAATCTCTTCCAGCGTGAGGAAAAACACATCGTCACCGATTCCGCTGACGGTCCCGACGCGAAGCGCAAACAGACGCGCCAGCCATCGATCCCGCACATATTCCGAACGGACTTGTTCCCGCATCCGCGCGCGTCTTGCATTTTCCTGCAATTGAAGTTGCATGGAATTTGCCTGTCTCGGATGAGCAGACACAAAGCGGTTCCACGCAGCGGCAACTGTTTCTTTGTGACTCTTCAGCATGGCGTCCACATCAATCGGCGCCTTTTGGAAGCGTGCGATTTCCTGCTCTAACCAGTCAGGCGTTTCCATTGGCGAAGGCGCGGCAAGTTCGAATTCCTGCGAGCCGCGATGACCATATTGTTTGCGATACTCCTCTTGAGTCATTTTTCCATGCACCACTTGCGATATTCCCAGCACGAGACCGAGGCTGGCGAGCAATTCGTTTTCGGCGCTCAAATTGGTTAGCAAGGTATTCGCATCTTCGGGCGCAATCAATCGCGACAATTTCTTACGCAATTTGGATGTGTAGTCCATGGAGGCGTTGGCGGCGCTCATCACCACCCAAAAACCCTGTTGAAGATGATCTTGAATATCCTCCTGCCAGATTTTGAGCAAACCAGACGGAGTTTGTTCCTGCTCTATTTTTTCTTTGCAACGAGCAAACCACTTCGGCGTCTCTGTCAGATAGGATGTCTCAATTTTGGACGCCCATTTGAGTTGTGCAAAATACCGAGAGAAGTTGTGCAGAACAGGAAAAAGTTTCCAGCGCGGATAGGGAATCAAGGGGACTTCAACACCAGCGGGCAGGCGCAGGTTCAATAACTCTTCCATCATGCTGATAGTTAGTTTTCGACTCAAGCCTAACAAATGCAACGCGGTTGCCAAACTGCTGAAATTGAAATAAGCCCAGCCGCCAACAATTCCCAACATGGCATGACCTGGAATAAAAATCATATCCTTGAAGGTAAATTGCGCCACCGACCAGGTGAGCGGCGTCATGGGGTATGAAAACGCCTCTCCCAAATTGGTTTTCGTCCATAGAAAATCTGTGGATGCGCTTTCGTTCCAGACAAATGAATCGTTCTGATTCTTGCTCATTGGATTTCTCCACTATATGGATTTCATCAACTTTACTTCGCCGCTCACCTGCACTGCACCGAACGCAGTGCGGTGCAAGTGTCGCCCGTCGACGCTGACATGGTCTCCATCTTTGAATTGGGATGTGGCTGTTTGCGTTCCCAACACGGCAGGGATGCCGTACTCGCGCGCGACAATCGCCGCGTGGGAGAGCGGACCGCCCGTATCTGAAACAACCGCGCTCGCCAATGTGAAGAGCGGAGTCCAGGCGGGATCGGTGTAGGGGCAGACGAGCACATCGCCAGATTGGAGTTTGTCAAATTCAGCGGGACCGTTGATGACTTTCACCGTCCCTTCGGCGTAACCCGAACTGCCCGATAAACCTTTCAAGACAGAAGTATTGGAAGTGGATTTTTTTGCAGTTTGCCACTGTCCGCGCCAGGATTTCATGGCTTGCGGTCTAGCTTTCTCGCGGCGCAGGATCAGTGAGGTGGTTTCTCCTGAAGATAAAGAACCATCCAGCGCCGCGTAAAGTTCGGGCAAAGTCAGATAAATGATTTGCTCCAACTTTGGCAACGCTCTGCTGTTCAACAATCGTTGTGCGGCTTCGTCCACGCCACGGCGGGCTTGCAGGAATCCTTCTTCAATGGTGTAAAGCGTGGACTCGCGCGCGATGTGTCCGATGCGGAATTTTTCCAGCGTGGAAATGAATCGGGAACGGAACCAGGCTGGAAGTCCAGAAAGGAGGCGCTGGCGAATCTCATCAGAGTGAGTTGAGTCGGTATGGGGTTTATCCGAGCGCAGAATGACGGCAATCGTCGTCAGCAAGGTGGCGGGAGTCTCAGACCAGGAGCGGTTGGAAAACGGGAGATACATGCGCATGGTGCGCGCGCCGTGTTCACCCAGAAAAGCCTGAACCTTTTCGAGCAGTATTTTTCCTTCGGCATTTTTTTGGATGGCAGACAAAACCGAATCCAAAGGTGTGTTCAAAAGAATTTCGCGGGCTTGTGGAAGTTTCGCCGCTTCGCTGGCAAGTTGATGCAAGGCATGGTCAATGACTGCGGTTTTGAAGGGCAGGTCGGCGAGCAAATCCATGACGTTGATTTGTTTAGAATCTTTTGCAAAGCCCATCAATAATTTCAGGAACGCGGAACGAATTACGGCAGGAATGATAAAGTCACGAAAACGGATGGCGCCCACGCGGCTGGTAATATTCGCCGCGCTTTGGATGAATTGAACGAGTTCGAGATTGCTCAACCTGGTCACATCCACTTTGCGGAGGGCATTCAACTCGGAAGAAAATTCCGCGTGTTGTCCGTTAAGCCAGATGTTTGGGTCTGACTTTAATTTCTTGAGCAGGTACACAAACGAAAAAAAGAAACGAAAGTTCACGCGTGGGTTGGGCGGAGCGATGGTGGGAATGCCATCTTTATCGAGCAGAATGATTTCACTGGACGGAGGCAACTCCACACCATAGTCATGAATCGCATTTATCAATTGTTGGTAACTGTCGGTGACGGGAAAATAATCCAATGGGAAGGGCGGCTCAGGATAATGCTCTAAAATATCATTGACAATGGCATGTTGCGCGCGATTCAAAATTTTAGGCTTTGGCGTGTTGACGGTTAACGATGTGACGGGACGGGTCTGCAAAAGGTAAAGTTGCCCGCCAGCGATTGCCCATTCAATATCCTGCGGCACGCCATAATATTTTTCCACCTGTTCGCCCAAGGCGGAAAGGCGGCGCAAAGACGAAACATCCAAACTCAGCCGCTCGCGTTCCGTTGGCGCGGTATCAGATTCCAGCGTGCCGCCATCGGTCATGTCAATGCGCGTGGCTTTCGTACCGCGTGTTTGCTCCAGCACGCGAAAATGTTTGCGCGCAATTTTGAACGTGTCGGGCGTGACGCGCCCGGAAACCACGCTCTCGCCCAAGCCATATGCGGCGTTGATAAGCATTTCACTTTTTTGATTCGTCACGGGATTGACCGTGAACAAAACGCCCGCCACATCCGACGCCACCATCTCCTGCACCACCACCGAGAGGCTGACCTGTTGATGCGGAAAATGATTCCGCTCGCGGTAGGCGATGGCGCGTTCCGTCCACAACGAAGCCCAACAGCGCTGAACGTGCAGGGTCAAGCGTTCGTCCCCGCGAATGCCAAGATAACTTTCCTGTTGACCTGCAAAACTAGCATCGGCAAGGTCTTCGGCGGTGGCGGATGAACGGACTGCGACGGGCGCGAATCCGCCGTTGAGTTTTGCATACGCTTCTTTTATGGACTTTGAAATTGATTCTGGCATCGAAGCGTTTTCTATCCGCCGACGGATTTTTTCGCCAGCCTCACGCGCAGGCAGAGTCGCCAACAGACGTTCCATCTCAGTCCATAAATCCATCTCGCTGATGAATTGCTTGTACGCATCTGTCGTGACGCAAAACCCAGGCGGAACAGGAAGCCCCGCGCGAGCCATCTTTCCCAGGTTGGCGCCCTTGCCCCCCACCAAAGAAATATCTCCCAAATCCAGTTCATGAAACCATGCGATTGTCATCATGTTACCTTTTGCAAATGAATAGAAAGTGATTGCTCTACGCGCTTACCTTGCAACGGCGATATAAATCCCAACAGAAGGCCAAGTACGCCGATGATTGCCAGCGTCCCGAAGATGGATGCAAACATTCCTGCGTTCACTTCACCAACTGCCAGCCAGATGCCGAGCAAAGGAATACCCATCGCTCCGCCCATGTTGCGCGCCATTTGGATCAAGCCACTGGCGGTGGCGAGATGTGATTCTCCGCCTACGTTTTGCGCCGATTGCAGATATACGGGAAGCAGTAATCCCATGCCCGCGCCGATGAGAGCCGCCATCCACGTAATACTGCTGGTCATTGTCACGGTCAACAAGGAGAAACCGACAATGACAAATATCCACGCCGCCGCCTGAGTTTGACGCTGCCAGCGGCTCGCCAGTCCGCCACCCACGCCCGACGCGACGCCTGCCATTAGCAGCGTGGGTAACAACGCCAAGCCTGTGGCGGTAGCGGTCTGCCCGTGGATTTTTTCCAGATAGAGCGGGAAGTAAGCGACTGCGCCGTTTGTGACAAATCCCAGCAGCAGCGTTCCCAAAACCGCTCTCCATAACAACGGGTGGCTTAACAATGCTATCGGGATGACGGGAGCCGATTGTTTTTGCTCCCAACTCACAGCGAGTCCAAGAAGCGCAATTGCGCCGAAGCAAAATGCAATTCCATATACGAGATGATTCGCGCCCAAACCAATCCACTGAAATCCTAAAAGTCCCAGACACAAACCAGAGCCGATGAGTAGAGCACCGAGCCAATCAATTTGAAGGGTATCGATTGGCTGGGTTTTGTTTGGAAACCCAATCATCGCCAATGTCATCGCCAACGCGCCAAGCGGCAGGACAAGATAAAAACCCCAACGCCAGGAAAATGTGTCTGTAACCCAGCCGCCGAGCGGAGGTCCGATCAAATTGGCAAGCACCTGCACCGCGCCGATGATGCCAAATATTTTGCCGCGTTCATTTTCGCCAAACAAATCCCCGATGGATGCCAATGCCGCAGGCGCCACCGCTCCCGCTCCGATGCCCTGCACCACGCGAAAGGCAACCAACTGCCCCATGCTTTGCGAAAGTCCCACCAGCGCAGAGCCGAGGAGAAAGACGAGCAGTCCAATTACGTACAGCGTGCGGCGTCCAAAAATATCCGCCAGCCGCGCGAACAGCGGAATGGTGATGGTGGAGGCGAGCATGTATCCGCCGAATACCCAACTATATAAATTCATTCCGCCTAATTGGTGTTCTATGACTGGCAGGGAGGTGGCAACCAGAGTTTGCATGAGAGCCGATACGCTCATCCCTACCAGGAGACCGCTGAAGCCAATCCATTTTTGATTCATGGCCGCGCCGACAAGCCTTTCAAAACAACATCCACAGCGGATTCGAGTCTTTCCTGCAGCGTTACGTTTTCGGTAAGCGCCCAAAACGAAACCGCTGTGAAATAGATTGCGGCTAAAACAAGCGCAGCATCTTGAACATCAACATCATTGTTCAATTCGCCATTCTCCTGCCCGGTGCGAATCAGGTTTGTCAGTAATTCCAAAAACCTTCTCTTGTTGGGAGTATTTGGCTCTGTGGAAACATTTAGTCGCACCATCTGTTGGGTAATGGGCTTATTGGCCTCGTGCCATTCCGCGGAGGCGGCTATGGTGTTTTTCAAAACGAGAGGAATTGGCAGTTTAGCCTTTATTCCTTCCTCTGCGGTCGTAGACATCATTTCCATTGTCATTTCCCCAAGTTGTTTGAAAATTGCCTCCTTGGTGGGAAAGTACGTGAAAAACGTGCCTTTGCCAATGTCAGCGGCTTCTGTGATATCAGAAACAGTGGTGTTTTCGAAGCCGTTCTTGAGGAACAATTCCATTGCCACGCGGAAAATTCGTTCTTTGGTTTCTTTTTGGCGTTTTTGGGTGCGAGTGAGAGTATCAGGCATGGGTAACTCCTGGCAAATTTTGTATAAATACTAACACTAATATTGACTACGGTCAATATTAGTGTTAGTATAATTCCAGAGCAATTCCCCATACAGAAAAGGAAGTCAAGGAAGGCGCTATGAAAACATCACACGGCTGGATTTGTGCGCTAAGTTTTCTCACTGGCGCAGGCATCCTGCTCCAATGGATTTTGGTGTGGACTGGCAGGTTCCCCGTTAAGGAGAGCGTTCCGGGGTTCCGTAACTATTTCCTTTCGTTTCAGGTTGCGGACTTGTGGTTGATTCTACTGGCTTTTTTGACAGGAACTTTCATCCTGCTGAAAAACCCGAAAGCCCTCTTGTTTGGAATTGCACTCGGGTCAGCAATGGTGTTTTTCGGACTGTATTCCCTGCTGTATGACCTGAATACTGGGCTGTTCTACGATTTTTCGACAGGCGGAATGTGTCAATGATTTGAGACACCGAAATTGATAATTTAGTCACTCGAAAATGGGAGCGACTTGTTGTGGACAAAATTCGTGTACAATGGGCATTGCCCCAAACGAAACGGGAACGGCGC
>Ga0194120_10003427_pt1 | contig 25848 bp, 27 predicted proteins | sample TA2MahCa65mmetaG_FD_148642 | JGI IMG/M metagenome (GOLD analysis project Ga0194120, IMG submission 148642) | Freshwater microbial communities from Lake Tanganyika, Tanzania - TA2015019 Mahale Deep Cast 65m | ecosystem: Environmental > Aquatic > Freshwater > Lake | place: Tanzania: Lake... | reverse complement strand
CGGTTGGATTGACCAACGACCTAAGCTTTACACCTCAAAATGATGTCACCATTTGTGAAAGCAGATCTACCCAATTAACGGCAGTTTCCAATGGTTTGCAATATGATTGGACTCCTGCTACCGGACTGAGTGCGGTCAATATATTTAATCCTGTGGCCTCGCCTGTGAGTACCACACAATATGTTGTAACTATAACATTAGGCCGATGCGTTGATCGAGACACGGTTGTGGTAAGAGTTAACCCGGCTCCTATTCCTGATGCAGGTCCTGATCGTGTAATTTGCTATGGGCAGTCTGTTATTTTGCAGGGGTCAGGTGGAACAGTTTACCAGTGGACTCCATCCACCTACTTGAATAATCCTGCATTACCCAATGCGATCTCCACGCCTGATCGTGATATTTTCTATGTGTTAACTGTGTTATCTGATGCCAACGGTTGTGCAGCCTTGGTCACTGACACTGTACGAATAACCGTTACGCCTCCCATACAGGTTAAAACATACCCGGCCGATACCATCGGATATCCAGGAGATCAATTTGTATTGCTTGCTGTTCCCAATGAACCGGCAGTAACTTCTTATATCTGGACTCCGGCAGTGGGGCTCAGTAATCCATTAGTCAATAACCCCACTGTAACCATTGGTGCCATTGGTTCGGATGTCAGGTATAAAGTAGTTGCCTCCACCAACACAGGATGTAAGGGTGAGGCCTATGTAAATGTTCGTGTTTACAAAGGACCTGATATATATGTGCCAACTGGGTTTACCCCTAATGGAGATGGGAAAAACGATAAGTTCACTCCTTTTCCGGTGGGCATGAAAAGCTATAATTATTTCCGAATCTTTAATCGATGGGGCCAGATGGTGTTTCAAACGCGTAAGATGATGGAGGGATGGGATGGCACTATTGGAGGTCAATTACAACCAGACGGAATTTATATTTGGATGATAGAAGGCATTACCAAAGACAACCGGGTTATAACCAAAAAAGGTTCGGTAATGCTGATCAAATAGACCTATTTTCGCGACGCATATTTTTACAACATGGTCGATGTTATATTGGGCCTCCAATGGGGCGATGAAGGAAAGGGTAAGATTGTTGATTTCTTCGCAAAAGACTATCAGGTTGTTGCTCGGTTTCAGGGCGGACCTAATGCAGGACATACCCTTTATGTTAATGATAAAAAATTAGTACTGCATCAAATTCCTTCTGGAATTTTTCATGCTGGCATTGTTAATTTAATTGGGAATGGGGTAGTATTGGATCCAGTAACGCTTAAGCGCGAATGCGAAAGTGTTGCTGCCTTTGGAGTAGATGTAAAGAAAAACCTATTTATTGCGGATCGCACGCATATCATTATTCCCACACATCGTGCATTGGATAAGGCCGCTGAGCTTTCAAAAGGGAATCAAAAAATTGGTTCAACCTTGAAAGGAATTGGTCCTGCTTACATGGACAAAACCGGTCGCAATGGATTACGCGTGGGAGATCTTTTGGATAAGAATTTTACCACCCAATACATTAAACTTCGGCTAAAGCACCAACGTTTGCTGGATAGTTTTGGATTTAATGAGGACATCAGTGCTTGGGAAGAAGAGTTTTTTGAAGCCATAGAATTTTTACGCCAACTCAATATTGTTAACGGAGAGTATTTTATCAATGAAAAAATAAAAGCAGGAAATAAAGTATTGGCCGAAGGTGCACAGGGTAGTATGTTGGATATTGATTTTGGTACCTTTCCTTTTGTTACCTCCTCTAACACCATTGCTGCCGGTGTTTGTAATGGGTTAGGTATTGCGCCAAGACAAATCGGTGAAGTTATTGGAGTGACCAAAGCCTATTGCACCCGTGTGGGCAGCGGACCTTTTCCTACCGAATTGGAAGATGCCACCGGTGAAGAACTACGTAGAATAGGGAATGAGTTTGGGGCCACCACAGGCAGACCGCGTCGTTGCGGCTGGATTGATCTGGTTGCACTTCGTTATGCTTGTATGATCAATGGGGTAACACAAATTGTAATGACCAAGGCTGATGTGTTGGATTCTTTTCCGGAGCTGTCTGTTTGTACTGCTTATGAAATAGCGGGCACTAAAACAACGGAGATCCCCTATCAATTAGAGCGAGTAAAACTAGAACCCTTTTTGGAAAAATTTGCGGGGTGGGGTGTAGATACCAGCACCTGCAAAACTTACTCATCACTTCCAGAGCCAATGAAGCGATATGTGAATTTCATAAATTCATACCTGGGGGTGGAGGTGAAATACATTTCTAACGGACCGGGCCGAGAACAATTGGTTACGGTTGCATCATAAAATTTATTTTTAAAAATTTGGCGGTTTAAAAACTTCGCCGAAAATTTACATTACTAATCCGATTCTGCTATGGCCATTAAATCAGAAAAGGCAAAAAAGCCAGCTACAACTACACGAAAAATTTCCGGTGGTGCTGCGACAAAAGATTCTTCTCTCTCTAAAAAAAATCAAGAGGATGATGAGAACGAGGATGAGGTAGAAGATGATTGGGAAAAACAGGAGGACGACAATTGGGATCCTGATTTTGATGAATTTGATTTGCCCAAGTCAAAAGGGAAAAAAGATCCTGCAAAAAAAGGGGAAGAGGAAGACGATTTTAAAATTGAGGAGGACGAATTTGATGATGATCTCTTCAATGACAAGGACCAGGACGAAGAAGACGATTTTTAATTTCTTCGCAATAATAGTTGCAAACTTTCCTCTAAAATTTGTCCTTTGTTTTCTTCAAAGGCGTGCATACAGGGGATTGATAATCGTAACCGATAATTTCCACGCATCGAGATTGTTTCATCGAATGAAGGATTGTATCGTTTGAATTCCGCAGGATCCACACCCGTGTATTTGATAATGGCTTCTTTCTTATAACGTCCTTCTAACAATACCGTAGTAGTTCCCTCTTGGGCAGCCACCGATAAGGGCAGGGTTAAACGTTCTCCTTGTGCCTGAACCTCATCTCGAGTAAGTGTTGTAGCGCCACCCTGGCCTTCAAAAACATAATGAGTGGCAATAAATTTTCTAACATGGTTTAATGACTCTGCTGGCAAATAGCGTTGTAATTTCCAAAAATCTCTGCTACCACTCAGTCGGATTGCTCGGTTAACAGTTCCCTCGCCGCCATTATATGCAGCAATCACTAACAGCCAATCTTGAAATTGTTTATACAAATCAGCCAGATAGCGTGCCGCAGCTTTGGTGCTTTTGATATAATCCATCCGCTCATCTACCTGACCGGAAATTTTTAAGCCATATCTTTTTCCTGTGGCGGGCATAAACTGCCAGGGACCCACCGCGCCTGCCCAGGAAACTGCCGTTGAACGCAGTCCGGATTCAATAACGGCCAGGTATTTTAATTGTCCGGGTAAATTATTTTCTTTAAGTACCTGGTCCATCATGGTAAAATAGGGGAGCCCCCAATCCTTTATCTTTTGCAATCCGGGGCCTGCTCGGTGCATATAGCTCTCTACAAAACTAATGGCTTGGGGATTGAGTTTAACTCCTGTGGGAGTATTCCAACTGGCGCTATCAAACAATTCATTAAACCCTCGGAAATCAGTTTGTGCCTGGCTGTAAGGAGCAGAAAAAAATAACAGGAAAACCAGAACGAGGGATCGTCCCAGTTTTACCAAGAGGGGCATACCAATCAAAAGGAGTGATTACTTAACAGCGTTGTTTACATCATTGGCGCTGTCCTCAATTTCCTTCTTCACATTATTCTTGGCGTCGTTAAACTCACGCACGCCTTTGCCAAGCCCTTTCATCAACTCAGGTATCTTGCGACCTCCAAATAATAAAAGCACAATAACCAAAATGATGATGATTTCGTTGGTGCCGAGCATGCCTAGCAGGATAGGGGTAGTCATAAAACTAAAATTGTGGCTGTAAAGATAAGACAGACTTGGGTTAACGGAAATAAAAAATCCTGTTCGTTTTGGAACAGGATTTGCTGATAATTTTAAAATGAATTAAGCTTGGGTTGTTTCTGCTACAGCCATTCTCTTTTCACGGATACGAGCGCTCTTACCGCTACGTTTACGTTGGTAGAACAATTTGGCTCTACGTACTTGACCTGTTTTATTCAACTCGATGGAATCAATATTTGGAGAATAGAAAGGGAAAACTCTTTCCACGCCAACTCCGTCTGAAATTTTACGTACGGTAAAGCTGGCTGTACTTCCAGTGCCTTGCTTTTTAACCACATCACCTTTGAAGGACTGGATACGCTCCTTGTTTCCCTCAATGATCTTGTAATTGACGGTGATATTATCGCCGGGCTTAAAAGCCGGAAATTCCTTTTTTGCCGTCAGCTGCTCGTGTACAAAGGCAATGGCGTTCATGTGTAAAAGTTTTAAGGAGGGCAAAGTTAATGAAAATGAACCTATCTGGCAACATTTACCGCTCTTTTTTCCCGGATAACCGTAACCTTTATTTGGCCGGGGAAGGTCATCTCTGTTTGAATTTTTTGAGCTATTTCAAAGGAAAGTCTATCGGAGTCCTGATCGCTTACCTTCTCAGCCTCAACAATTACGCGCAGTTCCCTACCGGCCTGAATGGCATAGGCTTTTTCAACCCCAGTATAGGACATGGCCAGGTTTTCCAGATCCTTGATACGCTGCAGATATTGCTGCATAATTTCTCTTCTGGCACCCGGACGGGCACCAGAGATAGCATCGCAGGCCTGAATAATTGGAGAAATCACGTATTGCATTTCCATTTCATCGTGGTGCGCGCCAATGGCATTAACCACCGCCGGGTTCTCGCCATATTTTTCAGCCAGTTTAGCTCCCAACAGGGCATGGCTTAACTCACTTTCCTCATCGGGAACTTTACCAATATCATGCAAAAGTCCGGCTCGTTTAGCCAGTTTAGGGTTGAGTCCTAATTCGGCAGCCATGGTAGCACAGAGATTGGCGGTTTCACGACTATGCATCAATAAGTTTTGTCCGTAGGACGAACGGAAGCGCATTCTGCCCACCATCCTGATCAGCTCTTTATGAAGGCCGTGAATACCCAGTTCAATAACTGTGCGTTCGCCAATCTCCATCACTTGTTCCTCAATCTGCTTTCGCGTTTTTTCTACCACTTCCTCGATACGAGCAGGGTGAATACGACCATCGGCCACTAAACGCTGTAAGCTCAAGCGGGCAATCTCGCGGCGAAGAGGGTCAAAACTGGATAAAAGAATCGCTTCCGGGGTATCATCCACAATTAGATCTACTCCTGTAGCGGCTTCAATGGCACGGATATTTCTACCCTCCCTACCAATGATCTGTCCTTTGATCTCGTCGCTCTCCAGATTAAATACAGTAATGGAGTTTTCAATGGCCTGCTCAGCTGCAGTACGTTGAATGGTTTGAATAATTATTTTACGTGCTTCTTTCTGAGCCTTCTGCTTGGCGTCCTCGATAATTTCCTGTTGTAACACCAGGGCCTTGGTCTGCGTTTCGCTGCGCAGGCTTTCAATAAGCTGTGCCCGAGCATCATCTGCAGAGAGATTAGCTACCTTTTCTAACCGACGAACATGTTCTTCCTGATTTTTTTCCAATTCCGCCCGCTTGATATTGGTCTGTTCTACTTGGCGGTTTAGGTTTTCTTTCAGGGTTTCGTTTTCCTTGATTTGTTTATCAAGATTGTTCTCTTTTTGGCTGATGGACTGCTCCTTCTGGCGAATCCGATTTTCTGAATCAATCACCTTTTTGTTACGCTCCAGCACCTCTCTTTCATGAGCAGATTTCAGCTGAACAAACCTTTCCTTGGCTTGCAATTCTTTTTCTTTCCGAACCGTTTCAGCCCTTAGTTCAGCTTCCTTTAAGATTGTTTGTGCTTGAATTTCGGCCTCTTCTACCTGCTTACGACTCCCTTGTGCAAAGAGGACTTTTCCTACCAGGAGGCCAGCCCCCCCGGCGATTACGCCAATAAAGGCGTACAATATATTGAGATCCATTGAATTTTAGATTTAGTTGTTTCACAATGCTTGTTCCACAAATTAGTGGTCTACAAAGGTAGGAAAAGATGTGTAAATAAGTAAGTGGGGGTTATTGCTGAAGCCCGCTTTCGATTAAACCCTCCAGCAGGGCCAGTCCTTGGCCAATAGAAGGGTCTTCCTGCGTGTTAGCCGTGGATACTATGGCCGGCTGTTGTGTTGCGTACCAGATCATGGTCATGGCAATATAGTCTTGCATGTCTTTACCCACATACAGCGTTTTCAACTCCATGATTTTGTCGTTGATTTGCTGGATGGTTTTTCTAACCAGTGCCTCGTCTTTAGGCTCCACCTTTATACGATAGGTTCTGTCGCCAATTTGAGCGGATATGGGTATAAGTTCAGCCATGAGTTTATTCTCCTAATTGAGCAATACACCGATCGATTTCTCGGATATATTGATTGATTTTTTTCTCCATCTCTTTTTTGTCCTGATTCTCCAGAGAGCCGGTATTTATTTTGAGCACCGTTATTTGTTCATGTAGCTGCGTGATTTGTGCAGCTAATGTGTCTTTTTCCTGCGTGCAAGCAGAGAGTTTTTCCTTTAATGTCTGATTCTCTGTACGCAACTTTTGTTGCTGCTCAACCAGTTGCTGTAGCTTTTGTTGTATGCGTGCTAAATCGTGTTGAAACGTATTCATTTTCTCAGGTTGGCGCCTAACTCTTTTTCCAAGGAAGTCAGGATTTTGTTAGTCCACTCTTCAATTTCTTTATCCGTTAAGGTTCTTTCTAAATGTTGAAAAGTGAAATTGACGGCTATGGATTTTTTACCCACACCCAACTTATCACTTTCGAATATATCAAAGAGTTTGATATCCTGCAGACATTCAATACGAATCTTCTGCACGGTAGTTTGAATCTGCTCCCAGGTTAACTGTTGAGGAACAATGAGCGCCAGATCGCGTTGCACTGCGGGAAAGCGAGGAATTTCACGCAGGGTACGAGGTTGTTGATGAGCAGCAGCCGCTAAATAATTCCAGTTGAGTTCTGCATAAAACACGGGTTGTTTGATTCCTCTTTGCTCCAGTGTTTTTGAAGAAAGCTCACCGCCAGATCCAACCGATTGCTGGTTGTGAATCCAGGAAATTCCATAACTATAACTCGTTGAAGAGTTTGCCTCCAATTTTTTCTCTGTTAGCGTAAGCCCTAAGCCTTTCAACACCGACTCTACGGCTCCTTTGAGTGTAAAAAAGTCTGCAGCGCTTGCTCCTTGCCTCCAACTGCTTTCTTGCTTTTGTCCGGTAATGACCAAGCAGCATCGTTCTAGTTCTTCAAATAGATCAGCCGTGATTCGGTTATAATTTTTTCCAAACTCAAACAAACGGAGATTTAAATTTCTATGATTGAGATTATGCGCCACTACCTCTAAAGCGGTTTCAAGCATGCTGGGTCTCAAACAATTTAGGTCAGCACTCAAACTATTGATCATAGTCACTAATCCCGGATTGTTATTATAGTATGCCGCATTAGTGATGGAATTGGTCATGATCTCCTGAAATCCCATACCTGCTAGTTGATTGGAGATTTTCTCCTTTAGTCCCGCCTTCCAATTATCGGGGTCAATGGCAGGGGACAATTTAATTTGTGTAGGTATTTCAATATTGTCCAATCCGTCAATACGAATCACCTCTTCCACAATATCCGCTTGCAGACTAATATCTGTTTTATGCGTAGGCACCAACACAGTAAAACTCTCTGCATCTTCTCTGGACCATTCAAATCCAAGACTGGTTAAGATTTTTTTTACAGCGGTGGGTGGATAGTGCTTGCCGCTCAATTGTTGAAGCATTGACCAGCGCACGACTACAGTTTTCTTGGGTTGTGGAGCAGGGTAGCAATCAATCAGTGATCCCACCACAGTACCACCAGCAATCTCCTGGATTAATTGAACGGCTCTTTCCAATACACGAACGGTGGCTTCTATATCTGTTCCTTTTTCAAAACGGGTAGCTGCATCTGTTCGTAGTCCGTGTCGGAATGAAGTTTTACGAATAGCGGTTCCTTCAAAAAAAGCACTTTCAATAAATAATGATTCCGTTGACTCTTTTACTCCACTGTGAAGGCCACCAAAAACTCCTGCAATGCACATTCCTTCTCGAGTATTGCAAATCATTAAATCTTCCTGATTTAATTTTCTGGAATTACCGTCCAGCGTAACAAAGTCCGTATTGTTAGAAAGATTTTTTACAATAATCTGGTTTCCTTCAATAGCTGAGGCATCAAACGCATGAAGGGGTTGTCCTGTTTCATGCTGAATATAATTGGTGATGTCTACAATGTTATTAATAGGACGAACGCCAATGGCTTTTAATCTTTTTTGCAACCAATCAGGTGAGGGTTCAACTTTAATTCCCTTGATTGAAATTCCTGAATAGCGAGGACAGGCTTTACTATTTTCAACAGTAACCTGTATTGGACCTGATTTACCGCCTTTGTCCAGTGAAGAAACCGCAGGAAACAGCGGAGCGAGTTCTTTGTTTTGATGATGATTGAGATAGGCGCATACATCTCTTGCCACTCCCCAATGACTCATGGCATCCATCCGATTGGGAGTTAATCCAATTTCAAAGATGATGTCCTCGTATAAATTGAAATACTCCGAAGCGGGAGTGCCAGGAACTGCTGCAGCATCTAATACTAAAATTCCCGCATGACTTTCGCCCAAACCAATTTCGTCCTCGGCACAGATCATCCCCTGACTTTCTTCTCCGCGTATTTTTGCAACCCGCATAGTTAGCGGTTGACCTTGCATAGGGAAAATAGTAGTGCCTACGGGAGCAACCACTACTTTTTGGCCAGCAGCAACATTAGGGGCCCCGCAAACAATGGACAGCAGTAGTTCTTGACCAATATTAACTTGGGTAAGTGTTAGCTTATCTGCATTGGGATGTTTGGCAGTACTTATTACTTCTCCAATGATTAAACCCTTTAGCCCGCCTTTAACTTCCTCATAATACTGCATACTTTCTACTTCCAATCCAATGGAAGTAAGCAATTGACTCAGCTTTTCCGGAGCTGGTTTTTCAGGCAGGTAGTCGCAAAGCCATTTGTAAGAGAGTGTCATCTTCGACCCAACATTTATTAGTTGCGAAGATAATGGAAAGGGGCTTGTTTACATTCGGTAACAAACTGCATTGATGTTCATGCCAGCACCTACGGATGCAAAAAGTACAATGTCGCCCTTTTGCAAGGAATGCTTGGTCCAATGATCTTTTCTAACCAGGTCTAGCAAAGTAGGAATAGTAGCTACTGAACTGTTGCCAAGACTATGTATGCTCATAGGCATGATATGTTCAGGAATTTCTTTGAGTCCATATAGCCTAAACAATCTTTTGATGATTCCCTCGTCCATTTTTTCATTGGCCTGATGAATAAACACTTTTTTGACCTCGCTGATTGAAACACCTGCTTTGTCCAGACAATCTTTCATTGCCGCAGGTACATGTTGCATGGCGTATTCGTAAACTTTTCGGCCTTTCATTTTGATATAACGCACATCAGGGTCTGCTTCAGGTAAATTACTTTTTCCTAAAAAAAGATAGTAAGCCTCCTCAGTACAATGGCTCTGAACGCTGGCAGAAAGTATACCGGATCCGTTTTGTTCACTCGGTTTGCACTCTAAAACAGCAGCACCTGCTCCATCGGAAAAGATCATACTATCCCGATCATAACGATCCACCACACGGCTTAAGGTTTCCGTTCCAATCACTAAGGCCTTTTTGGCAACCCCAGCTTTGAAAAAGGCATCAGCTTGGATCACTCCCTGAAGCCAACCGGGACAACCAAATAAAATATCATAAGCAACGCAGGAAGGATTATGTATGCCCAATTCGTGTTTTACCCTTGAGGCTAATGCCGGAAGAATATCCGTTTGAATGGTGTTCTTTTCTACATTCCCAAAATTATGAGCAACAATCAACTGGTCCAGTTCTTCGGGATTGACACCACTTTCTGCCAAGGCAATTTTGGCAGCAGTTACGGCCATATCGGAAGCATCAACATTTTCTTCAGCGTAACGTCTTTCTTCAATGCCGGTAATTTCTTGAAACTTTTCTATGATCTCTGCACCGTTTGCTTCAATCTTTTTTTGATCTTCTGTATAAAAAGTTTGAGCAACAAATTCCTGGTTTGTTTTGATAACCGATGGAATATAACACCCGGTGCCTGTGATTATCGTTTGACTTGCCATACTTGTAAATATAGTATCCTTTTGCAAGAACGGCTGTTAGTCAACTATGCAAACAAATATCTTCTTACTTTTAGGGCTCAAATTGAATCTATGTCCAACCAATTGCTTAAAGGAAAAAAGGGAATCATTTTTGGTGCACTTGACGAACGTTCAATTGCATGGAGAACGGCGCTTCGTTGTCAGGAAGAAGGGGCACAATTGGTATTGACAAATGCACCGGTAGCCTTACGGATGGGAGAGATCAATAAGTTATCAGCGACCTGTGGAAATGCCCCTGTTATTGGTGCCGATGTAACCAATATGGACGATCTTAAAAATTTATTTGAACAATCCATGCAACATTTTGGCGGTAAGATTGATTTTGTGTTGCATTCCATTGGAATGAGTTTGAATGTGCGAAAAGGGAAGCACTACACAGAAATGAACTATGAGTGGAACGGAAAGACCTTGGACATTTCTGCCATGAGTTTACATCGGGTGTTACGCACTGCCTGGGATTTGGATGCCCTGAGTGAGTGGGGTAGTGTGGTGGCCTTAAGTTATATAGCTGCACAACGAGTATTTCCAGATTACAATGAAATGGCCGATGCCAAAGCCTTATTGGAAAGCGTAACTCGCAGCTTTGGATATCACTACGGTGTTAAAAGAAAAGTAAGGGTGAATACCGTTTCTCAATCACCCACTCGTACCACTGCAGGAAGTGGTGTGAAGGGCTTTGATGGTTTTATGAATTATGCCGAAGCCATGAGTCCGCTGGGTAATGCCGGTGCTGATGATTGCGCCAACTATTGCATAACCTTGTTTAGTGATATGACCCGGTTTGTAACCATGCAAAATCTATTCCACGATGGTGGATTTAGTTTTACAGGCGTAACACAAACGGTAATTGAAAAAATGGAAAAATAACTTTTCCAACGCGTTAGTACTCGTCCTCGTTAAATAAGAAGTCGTCTTGTGTCGGGTAATCAGGCCAAATGTCCTCGATGGTTTCATAGACATCGCCTTCTTCCTCCAACTCTTGAAGATTTTCTACCACCTCGATCGGAGCGCCAGATCGGATTGCATAATCAATCAACTCGTCTTTTGTAGCAGGCCAAGGGGCATCTTCCAAAAACGAGGCCAACTCTAGTGTCCAAAACATAGTCCGATTTTTGCGCAAATGTAATAGGATTAGGTTATTTTCCAAATAACCATTCTACAAGATCCTGATTTGGGGAGATTTTGATAGCTTCGGAATATATTTGTTCCCCTTGTTAAAAGCCAGAGGTATTTATAAAAAACATGGATCCGTGGAGGTGCTCCGTGGATTGGATCTAACCCTCAATAGGGGCCAATTGGTAACTATTGTAGGGCCATCCGGATGTGGAAAGAGCACACTGCTGCATATTTTAGGAACTCTGGACCAGGCCGATGAGGGTGAGATTGAACTTGAGGGAGTTAACCTGAACACCTTGTCCGGAACTGAGCTGGCTAAGTTCAGAAATCAAAAAATTGGGTTTGTTTTCCAGTTTCACCACCTGCTTCCTGAATTTACTGCTTTGGAGAATGTAAGTATACCGGCTTGGATTGCCGGACGAAAAAGAACGGAAGTAAATAAAGAGGCCACTGAATTGCTGGAAAAACTGGGGTTAAAAGATCGCATCACGCATAAACCCGGTCAGTTATCTGGTGGAGAACAACAACGTGTTGCAGTGGCAAGAGCTTTGATAAACCGACCATCAATTGTATTGGCAGATGAACCAACCGGTAATCTGGATGGTGCTCATGCCAGCGAACTGCACGCATTGTTTCATTCGTTGAAAAATGAATTGGGGCAAACTTTTTTAATTGTAACTCACAACATAGAATTAGCCGCACAAAGTGACCGTGTTCTTACTATGCGCGACGGGAAATTTGAAGTTTAGGGATTAGTGCGTGGCTTCCATGGCAGTTCTGTCGCCCCTAATTGTTGACCCACAAATCGGGCCAGAACAAAAAAATAATCACTCAAGCGGTTGAGATAAATAATTACCAAGGGCTCCACCTGAAGGCCTTCGTAATTCATGCGCACACAGCAGCGTTCAGTTCTTCTGCAAATGCATCTTAATACATGTAAGTGTGAAACGGTAGGATGCCCTGCAGGCAGGATAAAACTTTTCATTTCAGGCAAGGCTGCCACCATTCGGTCTATTTCCTTTTCAAGTAACAATACATCATCTTGTTTCAGATCAGGCAATGCAAGCCGGGGTTCCTTTTCGGGATCACAGGCTAAATGGGATCCAACCGTGAATAACCGATCCTGAATCTCAGCCAATATTTTTTTGATGTCTTTGTCTTCGATCAAATCATGACAGAGTCCCAAATAAGAATTTAATTCATCGACTGTTCCATAGGACTCAATGCGAAGATGTGATTTGGAAACCTTTGTTCCTCCTATCAAAGAAGTGGTTCCGCTGTCGCCTGTTTTGGTATAAATTCTGAATGCCATTACGGGGTATCTGTAGACTGCAAAAGTAGTGCAACATTGGCTTAATCAACTAAGCAGTAGTGGCAGACTGGGCAAACAGGGGGTTTGGTTTGTCTGTTTCTATGACCCCATCTCTCAGCCGCACAATACGTCGAGTGTGTTTGGCTATATCTTCCTCGTGGGTAACCACTACGATGGTATTTCCGTTTTGATAGATCTCCTCAAAAATATCCATGATCTCTCCTGATGTACGGCTATCCAAATTACCGGTTGGTTCATCGGCTAAAATAATTGAAGGGTCATTTACCAGGGCTCTGGCTATTGCCACACGTTGACACTGCCCACCAGATAATTCATTGGGCCGGTGATGACTGCGGTCAGTAAGTTTTACCAGCTCCAACATTTGCATGGCCTTCTCCAACCTTTCTTTCTTTTTCATGCCTGCATAAACCAGGGGCAGGGCAACATTTTCTGCCGCAGTTAAACGGGGCAGTAAATTGAACTGCTGAAACACAAACCCAATTTCTTTATTTCTAATGGTGGCCAATGCGTCGTCCTCCATTTTGCTTACATCATTGTTATTGAGAATGTAGCGACCTGCGGTAGGGGTGTCTAAGCAACCAATGATATTCATGAGCGTACTTTTTCCGGAACCAGAAGGCCCCATGAGCGCTACGTATTGGTTCTTACAAATATCCAATGACAGTCCATTCAATACGGGCAACTCCTGTTTGCCCATGAAGTAGCTTTTCCTGATTTCTTCCAAATGAATAATGCTGGCTGCCATATGCTGATTTTGTAACCTGAGCCAAAGATAACTGATCCCTTTTGCTATCTTCGCCCTCAATGGATAAGCAGAAGCAAATTGTGATGAGTGGTATACGTCCCACAGGGTACTTGCACCTTGGAAATTATTTTGGGGCGCTTCGTAATTACGTAAAAATGCAGGAAGTGTATCCCTGTTTTTTTATGGTGGCGGATCTGCATTCGTTGACTACACATCCGGATACATCTTTCCTCAAAGAAAATGTACATCGTGTTTTAGCTGAGCATATTGCTTGTGGTCTTAATCCAGACCTGGTGGCACTTTATTGTCAGAGCCACGTTCCTGAAACGGCCGAGCTGTATCTCTATTTGAATATGTTGGCTTATAAGGGCGAACTTGAAAAAACCGTAACATTTAAAGACAAAGCTCGTTTGCACTCGGAAAATGTAAATGCGGGATTACTGACCTATCCGGTTTTACAAACTGCGGATATTATTCTACACCGAGCTTCATTGGTTCCGGTTGGAAAAGATCAGGAACAACATTTGGAAATGGCCAGAAACTTTGTGCAGCGGTTTAACCATCGATATGGCCAGGTTTTTCCGGAGCCACAGGCTTTCAATTTCGGAAATGAGTTGGTTAAAGTGCCCAGTCTGGACGGTACAGGTAAAATGAGTAAAAGTGAAAACAACCTGGCTACCTTATACCTGGCTGATTGCGATGATACCATTCGTAAAAAAGTAATGAAGGCAAAAACGGATGCAGGGCCCACAGCACCCAACACTCCAAGGCCTGACTATATCGAGAATCTATTTTTATTAATGCAATTGGTCAGTGATTCGGCTACTATCCAATTGTTCGAAGAGGCTTATCGCAGTTGTACCATTCGGTATGGGGATATGAAAAAACAATTGGCCGAGGATATGATTCGGTTCATGGCTCCTATTAGAGATAAGGCATCGCAACTGCAAAAAGATAAAAGCTATTTAGAAAAAATCATGAAGCAAGGTGCTGAAAAGGCAGGAGCCAGTGCTGCGGCTACAATGGAGATTGTGCGAAATGCGATGGGACTCAACTATTATTGATTTTTCCTACTTTTAACCCCCACCTAAAATTGGCTTCGGCCCCCTCGGCATGGCAAAGGCAAAAAAACCAAAACATATTGCAATAGCTGGTAACATTGGAGCAGGTAAAACAACCCTTACCGAGTTACTCAGTAAACATTACAAATGGATTCCCCATTTTGAAGACGTGGATCATAATCCTTACCTCATGGATTTTTATGAGGACATGCCCCGTTGGAGCTTCAATTTGCAGATATATTTTTTGAACAGCCGACTGAAGCAGTTGGTTGAAATTCAGCAAGGAACTGAAACCGTAATTCAAGATCGTACTATCTATGAGGATGCCAACATCTTTGCTCCCAATCTGCATGAAATGGGGTTGATGAGCAAACGTGATTTTGTCAATTACTATAATTTTTTTCAAACTCTTAAAACTCTGGTACAGCCCCCTGACCTGTTAATCTTTTTGCAGGCCTCCGTGCCAACCTTGGTTGGACAAATTCAAAAGAGAGGGCGCGATTACGAGGAGAACATACGACTGGATTACTTAAAGAAATTAAACGAGTATTACAACAAGTGGATTGCTAATTATAAAGAGGGTAAGCTATTGGTTATTGATGTAGATAAGGTCAAGTTTGCAGAACGCGAAGAAGACCTGGGCGAGATCATCAGCAAAGTGGATAGTGCGCTCTACGGTTTATTCTAGCACCTTTAGCAATGATTTTAGCAGTGAAATACTTGATCACTTGCGAAAGCGATTTTTGTCTTGATTAATTTTTTGTATGAAATATCTTCCACTCAATCCGGCGTTGTTTACGGAAAACAGACAACGTTTTACTAAAGCGCTACCCTCCGGAACGCTGGCCATATTTGTTAGTAACGATGCAGTTCCCTCCAATGGTGATGCCTTGCATGCGTTCAAACAAAACAGTGATCTATACTGGTTAACGGGTATTGAGCAGGAAGAAACCATGGTGGTGCTATTTCCAGACAATCCAGATCCAAAATATCGTGAAGTATTGGTATTGGTTCGCCCCAATGAATTGAAAGAAAAATGGGATGGCCGACAATTACGGGCAAAAGAGGCACAGGCAATCAGCGGCATTCAAACCATTGTATGGTTGGATAGCATCGATGCGTTATTGCAAACCTGGATTCATTTAGCGGATACGATTTGTTTGGACAGCAATGAAAATGATCGGAAAGGCGGTTATTTCAATACGCGTGAGTATCGTTTCATTGAGGAAATGCAACAGCGTTATCCTTTGCACCAATATTGCAGAGCGGCAAAAATCATGCGCCAATTACGCGCAATCAAAACTCCACTGGAGGTTGAAGTAATCGAAAAGGCCATCCATATTACGGAGCAAACATTTCGACACCTGCTAGGTTTTGTAAAACCCGGAGTGATGGAATACCAGATCGAAGCAGCTATCTGGCATTCGTTTTTAACTCAACGCGCAACCGGACCTGCCTACCACAGCATTATTGCAAGTGGGGACAGAGCAAGAACATTGCATTATATAGCTAACAATCAGGAGTGCAAATCCGGGGAGTTGCTATTGATGGATTTTGGTGCTGAATATGGAGGTTATTGCGCTGATCTTACTCGCACTATTCCAGTCAGTGGAAAGTTTACGCGGCGCCAAAAGAATGTATACAATGCTTGCCTGCATTTGCACAATTATGCAAAGAGTATTTTAAAACCGGGAATTTCCATTGTCCAATACACGGATCTGGTTGGAGAAGAAGCTACCCAGCAGTTTTTGAAATTAGGATTAATTAGCAAATCAGCAGTTAAAAATGAGGATCCTGAGAATCGGGCTTATCGCAAGTATCTTTATCACGGCATTTCTCATCATTTGGGAATAGACGTGCATGACCTGGGTACTCGAACAGAGCCTGTTAAAGCGGGCATGGTATTTACTATTGAGCCGGGAATTTATATTGAAGAAGAGCAATTGGGCATTCGGATCGAAAACAATGTTTGGATCACTAAGTCTGGTAACAAAGATTTGATGAAAAATATTCCTATTGAGGCCGATGAAATTGAAGCATTGATGAAAAAATGAATATGGTCAAGCAAATCCCTAACCTGTTTACCCTGTTGAATCTTGTTTTTGGGTGCATGGCTTGCGTAGCCGCATTACAACCCGGTATCATAATGACTACAGACAGCAATGGTCAGCTTTATTACGATGTGCCTGAACAAATTTGGTTGGCTTCTGTTTTTATCTTGGCTGGGGCAGTTGTTGATTATTTGGATGGATTCCTGGCTCGCTTGTTAAAGGCAAGCTCTGCCATGGGGCGTGAACTAGATTCTCTTTCAGATGTGGTGAGTTTTGGCGTGGCACCTGCTTTAATCCTGTATCAATTCTTAAGATTGTCTTGGGCGCAGGGGGAGCAAGGATTGAATCAATCTATTATTGTGTTGTGGCCGGCTTTTTTATTACCCGTAGCGGCGGCTTGGCGTTTAGCAAGGTTCAATTTGAATCAAGCTACCAACCCTTCTTCATATTTTAAGGGATTGCCGGTGCCAGCGGCAGGTCTTTTTGTGGCATCGCTTCCACTGGTGTATTGGCAAACAAACCAAGCATGGGTTACAGCTTTGTTGCTCAATTCACTTTTCTTATATAGTGTAGTGTTGGTATTATCCGGGCTCATGCTATCGCAACTCCCCATTCTTGCATTTAAATTCAATTCTTTTGCTTGGAAGGAAAACAAGCTTCGTTATGGGGTTTTAGCAATGGCAATTTTATTGCTAATGCTTTTGCAATGGCTGGCTATTCCACTAATTATTATGTGTTATGTTCTCTTATCTTTGTTTTTTAAAAAGCAGTTTGCATGAGTTATATGGCCGAAATAAAAGTAATGCCTCACAAAGAACTTTTAGACCCACAGGGAAAAGCGGTATTGGGTGGCCTGTCTAATTTAGGATTGGCGGGTGTTGATGATGTACGGGTGGGAAAAAATATAACATTGCATATTGAAGCTGAATCCTTGGCAGCAGCTGAAACCATTGCTCGAGAAGCCGCACAGAAATTATTGGCTAATCCGGTGATGGAATATTTTGAATTACACTGCCAACAAGCCTGATCAAATCAAAAACCACGGCGTTTGACGGTTATCGAGCATACAGATTCTGGTCCGTCCAATTTATCTTCCACCACAGCCCTGTATTTGGTGCCTACTCCCATTGGAAATTTACGCGACATTACTTTGCGTGCATTGGATGTTTTGCAAGCCGTTGATGTTATCCTGGCAGAGGACACGCGCACCAGTGCCGTATTGTTAAAGCATTATCATATTCAAAAACCCATAAGTCCTTATCATCAACACAACGAGCATAAAGTGTTGCAGCATCTGGTTGATCAACTGAAAAATGGTAAGAGGATGGCATTGATCACTGATGCCGGTACTCCGGGAATTTCAGATCCAGCCTTTTTATTAGTAAGGGCTTGCGTACAAGCCGGCGTTCAAGTGGAAACCTTACCAGGGGCTACTGCTTTTGTTCCTGCACTGGTGAATAGTAGCTTGCCTACCACAAGATTTTGCTTTGAAGGATTTCTTCCACTCAAAAAGGGTAGACAAACTTTGTTAAAATCACTTGCTGAAGAAGAACGAACCATCATTTTATATGAGTCACCTCAACGACTGATAAAAACATTGGAAGAATGCTGCATTTATTTTGGCGAAGACCGGCGTTGTAGCGTAAGCCGAGAATTGTCAAAGCGGTTTGAAGAAAATTTCAGAGGAAGTATACGCGATTGCATCAATCATTTTTCTGCTAGTGCCGTTAAAGGTGAAATAGTGATTGTGCTGGCGGGAAGAGCTTAATTAATAACTTATTCATGATGACCAGATTTTTCAGTACGCTGACATTTATGATCTGCTCCTGTTTTGCTTTTGCTCAAACAGCAGATTGGCAACAACGTGTTAATTATAAGATGGAAGTGGACATGAACGTAAACACCAATCGTTTTACAGGGACTCAGCAATTATCTTATTGGAATAATTCTCCTGATACCTTACAACGCGTGTTTTTTCATCTTTATTTCAATGCTTTTCGACCAGGCAGTATGATGGATGTTAGAAGTCGTAGGCAGGGAACTATAACAGTGGGTCGAGGCGTGGATTGGGATGGAAGGGTAAAGGATCGTATCCTTAATTTAAAGCCCGAGGAATGCGGTGAACAAACCGTAAAACTGCTAAAGATGAATGGTAGGGTTCAACAACTAAAAGAACATGAGACTATTTTAGAAGTGACATTGGATCGTCCTATTCTTCCGAAGAGTAAAGTGGTTTTTGATCTGCAATTTGAAGGACAGGTGCCCTTACAAGTTAGACGAAGTGGTCGGGATAACCCAAGTTCTGGGGTACGATACTCCATGAGTCAGTGGTATCCAAAAATTTGCGCCTATGATCAAGCCGGATGGCATCCTACTCCTTATGTGGGGAGAGAATTTTATGGCGTATGGGGAAATTTTGATGTAAAGATTAGTATTGATAAACGATATATACTCGGGGGCACCGGCTATTTACAGAACCCACAACAGATCGGGTATGGTTATGAATTGCCTGGGCAAGTAGTAGAAAGGCCAGCTGGAGAGAAATTAACCTGGCATTTTGTGGCCCCTCAAGTACACGACTTTATGTGGGCAGCAGACCCGGAGTATATTCATCGAACACTTAAGATTCGGGATAGTATACCTGCAACCAAAACTTCGCCGGCCATTCCTGCTCTTACGCTGCATTTATTGTACAAGGTTACCAATGAGAAAGCAGAGAGTTGGGAAAAAATATTAACTGATGCGGCGCGTGCTTTGCCATTTATTGAAAAGCATTTTGGTGGCTATCCCTACAAACAATATTCATTTATTCATGGAGGTGATGGGGGAATGGAGTATCCTATGTCAACATTGTTGATTGGACCAGGAGCCTGGCTGCATGAATGGATGCATAGTTGGTATCAGGGGGTTTTAGCTACCAATGAATCGCTTTACGCCTGGATGGATGAAGGGTTTACCACTTTTGCCGAAGATCGGATCAGCGCATTTCTGGAGTCGGATCAATCCTTTGCGCACGCAGGCTCTTATCGCGGTTATCTGAATCTGGCCAAGAGTGGTCGGGAAGAACCACTCACCACACACGCTGATCATTTTAATACCAACTCCGCTTATAGCGCTGCTGCTTATACTAAGGGAGCCGTATTCATGGAACAACTGGGATACATTACCGGTGCTTCGGTGCGTGATCAACTATTATTGGATTATTATGACAAGTGGAAGTTCAAGCATCCAACCGTTCAGGATCTAATTAGTTTATCAGAGAAAAGAAGTGGATTAAAATTGGATTGGTATAAAGAATATTGGGTTAACTCGGTTAAAACAATTGACTACGCCATTGATAGTCTTTGGGAAGAAAAAGGATCCACTCAGGTTCGATTGAAGCGTATTGGACTGATGCCAATGCCAATTGATCTGCAACTGACTTTTACCGATGGAACAAAAGAATTGCACTATATACCACTTGATCTGCAATATGGCCAAAAACCAGTAGAAGATAGTTCCCTTGCCCGTATTGTTTATCCGGCTTGGAAATGGACCCATGGAACATATACTATTAGTACCACTCGAAAAATAACCTCCTTACAGGTGGTGGAAATTGACCCTTCACAACGGTTGGCCGATTTGGATCGAAAAAATAATCAACTGAAATTAAGCTGGGAGCAACCCGGTACATTATCCGTTCAATAAACTAGCGAGGAACGTAGAGTAAATATTTATTTTCAAAAAAGAGGAGCGGAAATAACGTTGAAAGAGAAAGTTGTTTTGGTTTTGTTCCGCTGATTTGAATTTCTGTCGCTAAGTCGCCACCTTTTAAACAAAGTAAACCGGGAGCAAGTTCATTTCCTGCTGTTCGATTTTTTTGTTGAAGAAGCGGCTTGCTCCAACTCCACAATTCTTTTAAGGGAGCTACAGCTCTGGAAACAGCAAAGTCAAACTTTCTGTTATTGATCTCTTCAGCACGCGTATGTTGTGTGGTAAGGTTAGTAAGACCAATGGTTTTTGCAATGGCTTCAACCACTTTTAGTTTTTTACCAATACTATCAACTAAATGAAAGCTTACTTCAGGAAAAAAAATGGCAAGCGGTAGCCCGGGGAAACCACCTCCTGTACCAATATCAATTATTGAGCTGCCTTTTGCAAAATTGCCAACGGCAGCAATACTGAGCGAATGCAGTATATGTCTTTCGTAAAGGGCCTCAATATCCTTACGAGAAATAACATTGATCTTTTCATTCCATTCCGCATACAATGGCCCCAGCTGTTCAAATTGCGCCAGTTGCACAGGAGTGAACTCAGTAAAATATTGTTGAAGAAGTGCTACTCCAGATGGACTAGGATCAGGGGCTGCTGTCATATCAATTCCAGTTTTTTGTAGGCCTTTTCCAAAGGGCAGGAAAGAAAAACAGGTAATAGAAAAACATCCACATGTCTAAAAGAATAAACCAAGGCCAGAGGTCCTTCTCGTCCAATTTATGCATGGCTTTATAGAGAATAACTGCCTGTGGTAGCAGCTTTATAATTGCTATACCAGCCACCCATTGCCAATTGCAAAAAGCTAATGCCAATCCCAATAACGGATAAAATAAAAATTGAGAAATGAAGTAGAGTCCTAATAAAAATTTATGCAGCGACTTATAATATTTAGCAGTAGTGTAATGGCGAGACTTTTGATTTAGCCAGCTTCCCCAGGTTGTTTTAGGAATTGATCTGGTGAGCGCATCCCGGTCGATTACCACGGCTGTATTATGCTTATTGGCAAGCTTGTTGATAAACAGGTCATCGTCTCCGCTTGGAATATGATTAATTGTGGAGAAGCCTTTAGTGCGCAAGAAAAGATCTTTCCGATAAGAAAGATTACGACCCACTCCCATATAGGGAACTCCCGCTAATGCATAGGAAAGATATTGCAGTGCAGTGTGGAAGGTTTCAAAGCGTATTAATTTATTTAACAATCCTTTTTTGCGATGGTAACCTCCATAGCCCAATACAATCTCTATGTCTTCTCCATAAGCCTCTTGCATTTTTTGCATCCAGTGTTCGCTGGAAGGCACGCAGTCTGCGTCGGTGAGCAAGAGAATCTCATGTTGTGCTTCCCGGATGCCAATGGAAAGGGGATATTTTTTACCAGCGATCAATTTTGCCTCCTGAGTTAGCTCAACAATATGCAGGTTTTTAAAAGTTCGCTTTAATTCCTGTAAAATAAATTTTGAGTCATCAACGGAATTGTCATTGATCACTACTACTTCTTTACTGCTTGGGTATTGTTGCAAGAGCACACCGGGAAGATTGCGCGCCAGATTCTCATCCTCATCTCTGGCGCAAATCACTACAGATACAGGGTGTTGGCGTTGCGTGGTTTTTTCTTTCTTACTAAAAAATGCAAGCCGACTAAAAAACCAAGTATAGTAGAATAATTGAACCAGGGCTGCGGTGGAAAACGCATAGAATAGCCATTCTCTCCAATCTATCATCAACATAGCGGCGAAGATAATAAGATACTTGTATCTTGCACAAACAATGGCGGCCTTACAATTTTCATTGGAAAAAACGGATAATGTTTCAAAAGCCCGAGCGGGGCTTATCCAAACGGATCATGGCACAATTGCTACCCCCATTTATATGCCGGTGGGTACTGCTGGAAGTGTAAAGGCGGTGTCACAACAGCAGTTACGCGAATCCGTACAGGCTCAAATTATTTTAGGCAATACCTATCATCTCTATCTTCGCCCAGGAGTGAGTGTTTTGGAGCGTGCCGGTGGCTTGCATCAGTTTATTGGATGGGATAGGCCTATACTGACCGATAGCGGGGGCTACCAAGTTTTTTCATTATCTGTTACGCGTAAGATCAAAGAAGAGGGAGTGACCTTTCAATCGCATATTGATGGAAGTCGACATTTATTTTCGCCGGAGTCGGTTATAGATATTCAACGAAGTATTGGTGCGGACATCATCATGGCTTTTGATGAGTGTCCACCCGGCGATTGTAATTACCAATATGCTAAACAGTCCTTGGAACTCACGCACCGATGGCTGGATCGTTGCTTTAAGCGTTTTAATGAAACAGAAGCTCGATACGGGTACACACAAAATTTATTCCCTATTGTTCAAGGGGCTTCATTTAAGGACTTGCGAAAACAATCCTGTGAACATAGCCTATCAAAGGATGCAGTTGGGTATGCTATTGGCGGACTTAGTGTGGGTGAACCGGAAGCGGTACTATACGATATCTGCGGATGGTGCTGTGAACATTTACCTGCCCAAAAACCACGTTATTTGATGGGCGTAGGCACACCTTGGAATATTTTAGAGTGTATCAGTTTGGGGATTGATATGTTTGATTGTGTCATGCCTACTCGCAATGGCAGAAATGCCATGCTTTTTACCAGCGAAGGGGTAGTCAATATTGACAATAAAAAATGGGAGTCAGATTTTTCTCCATTGGATACCGGCATTGATTCGCCCATTAGCGAATACTATAGCCGGGCCTATCTCCGACACTTAATTAAGTCTAAAGAATTTTTGGGATATACCATTGCCAGTATACATAACCTGGCCTTCTATCGATGGTTGGTTACCGAAGCCAGGAGAAGGATTATAGCCGGAGATTTTACTCCTTGGAAAAAGGAAATGATGATCAAACTTCAACATCGTTGCTGATTACTTTACCTACTTTTGATTATGCAGCAGCTTGACCGTTATATCCTAAAAAAATTTCTGGTAACGTTTGTATTCTGCATGCTTTTATTTACGGCCGTGGCAGTAGCGGTGGATATTAGTGAAAAGACAGACGACTTTGTTCAATCAGGACTCACTTCAAAACAGCTTTTTGATCAGTATTATATTGGTTTCATTCCACATATCTGGAGCTTACTTTTTCCACTCTTTGTTTTTATTGCGGTCATTTTCTTTACGTCAAAAATGGCAACACAGTCTGAGATCGTTGCTATTTTATCCAGTGGCGTCAGTTATAATCGGTTTTTAAGGCCATATTTCATTGGAGGAACTTTATTAGCCTTGTTTTGGTGGGTGGGAAACAGGTATTGGATTCCCAAAGCCAACATAATAAGAGGACAGTTTCAATCCACCTATTTAGATCGAAACGATCCTTCTAGATATGTGACCTATACCAATTGCATGAATTGTTTTTATTTACGTGTTGACACCAATGCCTTTGTGGGCATTCGGGATTATGACACGGTCAGTAAAAGCGCAAGAGGTGTTTTTTTAGAACGAACAGAAAACGGGCAATTAGTCTATAATCTTCGCGCAGATAACATGATGTGGGATACTTTAACCAAGCGATGGAAATTATCCAGGGTTACGGAAAGACATCTTGATTCCATAGGAGAACGCGTGGGTTTTCATGACACCCTATTGCTACAATTAAATCTAAATCCGGAGGAATTACGAAGGGATGAGTATCTTAAGGATAAGCTGAGTACCCCTATGCTGGTGGCTCATATTCGCAGAGAGGAATCAAGAGGTACCGAAGGGCTTGACACACTTAAGGTGGAACGATACAAGCGCACCGCTGGTGCCTTTAGCGTAGTGCTACTAACCTTGATAGGGGTAACTATTGCCAGCCGAAAAACCCGCGGGGGCAGTGGGATGCATATGGCCCTGGGTATAATAATTGCTTCTCTGTTTATCATGTCTGACCGGTTTTCTACCGTGTTTGCCATAAAAGGGAACCTGCATCCATTATTGGCAGCCTGGTTGCCTAATTTGGTTTTTTCCCTAGTGGCCTTTAGGCTTTATCGTACTACACCAAAATAAATAGCCTTGCTCTATTTATCACAAGGTTAATTTTTGTCCGGCACCTGCTCTGACGTAACTTTGCGCATCTCATTTTCACGTTTAAAAAGGGCTGCTATATGGGTATCATGAAGGACAGATTTATAGAAAAATCAACAACTGTTTCTGCCGAGATCAAGGAAATGCTAAAAGAACATGGCAACAAAGTAATAGGAGAAGTAACACTCTCTCAGGTTTATCAGGGCATGCGCGGTATTACAGGGTTGGTCACAGAAACATCGCTGTTGGATGCGCAAGAGGGTATTCGATTTAGAGGATATTCTATCCCTGAGTTACAAGCTAAATTACCCAAGGCTTCCGGAGGCAGCGAACCTTTGCCGGAAGGATTATTTTATTTGATGATGATTGGTGAATTACCCTCTGAGGAGGAAGTCAATCATGTGACCAATATTTTGCAACGTCGTAGTCATGTGCCTTCTCACGTATTCAAGGCTATTGATGCATTGCCACTCAATACACATCCTATGACCATGTTTGTAGTAGGAGTGATGGCACTACAAACCGAAAGTTATTTTCAGAAGAGATATGCAGAGGGTATAAATAAAAAAGATTACTGGTTGCCTGTATTTGATGACAGTATTGTGCTGCTTTCTCGCTTACCTCGTATTGCAGCGTATATCTATCGTCGGAAATACAAAAACGGGGAGCATATTCAACCCAATGGTCTATTGGACTGGGCTGGCAATTTTGCGCACATGCTTGGTTACGAGGATGAAGGTTTTAAAGAACTCATGCGTTTATACCTGACCATACACGCAGATCATGAAGGAGGAAATGTTTCCGCTCACACTACACACTTGGTGGGTTCTGCATTGAGCGATCCTTACTTGGCCTATGCGGCCGGAATGAATGGACTTGCAGGTCCCTTGCATGGTCTGGCCAATCAGGAAGTGGTCAAGTGGATTTATGAAATGCAAAATCAACTGAACACAGATGCTCCAACCAAAGAGCAGATAGTTGAGTATGTAAAAGATACTATTACCGCTGGCAAAGTTGTCCCTGGCTATGGGCACGCTGTACTCCGTAAAACGGACCCTCGGTTTACGGCACAAATGGAATTTGGAAAAAAGCATATGCTAGATGATAAGTTGGTAAACACGGTTTGGAATATTTACGAAGTGGTGCCTCCTATTTTACAGCAATTGGGAAAAATAAAAAATCCATGGCCAAATGTGGATGCACATAGCGGAGCCCTGTTAGTGCATTATGGAATGGTGGAATACGAATTTTATACCGTGCTGTTTGCCGTGAGCCGTGCATTAGGGGTATTAACCAGTTTGTGTTGGGATCGTGCATTGGGCTTTTCCATCGAACGCCCGAAATCTGTTACCACCGATGCAGTCAAAAAGTGGCTGGATGGTAAGGAGCAGATCTGGGGAGAATAAGGATTATCGGTATATTTGCCGCCCTCGGGGAATTAGCTCAGTTGGCTAGAGCGCTTGCATGGCATGCAAGAGGTCACCGGTTCGACTCCGGTATTCTCCACT
>Ga0194120_10003426_pt1 | contig 25854 bp, 33 predicted proteins | sample TA2MahCa65mmetaG_FD_148642 | JGI IMG/M metagenome (GOLD analysis project Ga0194120, IMG submission 148642) | Freshwater microbial communities from Lake Tanganyika, Tanzania - TA2015019 Mahale Deep Cast 65m | ecosystem: Environmental > Aquatic > Freshwater > Lake | place: Tanzania: Lake... | reverse complement strand
CGTTCGCTGACCAGAGGCGGCCGGCTGATAACCTGTGGCGCGACGACCGGTGCGGCGGTTCAATTAGATCTTCGCCATATTTTTTCTCACCAACTCACCGTTAAAGGGTCCTATATGGGCACACGTGCCGAATTGGTCAAAACCGTTGAACTGATGGGTCAAAAACGGCTGATCGCCGTGATTGATCGAACCTATCCATTATCGGATGCTCAGGCAGCGCAAGAGCAGATGTTGAGCCGAAACTTCTTCGGAAAAATCGTCCTCCAGTGTTGAAGCTACAGAGTCTGAGCATCGCGGGTCTGTCAGAGCGTTCTTTCAAGCACGTTCAGTTTAAATTTATGGAGGACGCCGGGGCCGCTGTTGCGCCGATCGTGAGCAAGTATCCCAAATCCGTCGGACCGAAATCGTTAGTCGCCCCTGTGGCTAAAGACATGCGTCAGGCATGTGTTGGTTCATTATTGGCCAAGCGAGGCGAGGGACCGCCTTCGTTGGGAGTGTGACGGACACAGACGTGATGCGAAGGACCGTGGCAAGTGGCAAACCGTTGGGCAAGTTGATGGTGGAGAAGAGCATGACGACCTCTGTCTGCACGATCAAGAGAAATGAGTCGGTCAACGAGGCTCAGGGCATGATGGCCGAGCTAGGCGTACGCCACCTCAGCGTGACAAAAGGCAGCGAAGTCGTCGGGAATATCTCCGTGCGCAACCTCCTAGTTCGCTACAAGCGTCGCGCGCACTCGAAGATCGCTGAAGTGGTGGCCTCCGAGGAACCGAAGATCACGAAGGATTGAGCTTCCCTCCTAGCATTCAGTTGTCAGTTTTTAGCTAAATCATAGGGCGAGATCGCAATCTTTCGATTGATCCGAATTTGACAGCTGGTTGCTAAAAGCTGATCGTCTAATTATTTCGTGAGCTGTTGCACCAGATGGCCAAGTTTCGGACGAATGAGCTTCTCCACTTCCAGTCGGACGGCGTGTTCGGAGCCGAGAAGAGAAAAGATCACTCGGCCGTTGATGGTCCCAGCCATGGCGCGCGTCATGATGGCGACTGAGCCGATCTCCTGATAGGACAGCATGCGGAAGAATTGGCCGAACCTCTCCAGCCACTTTTCGAGCATTGCATCCACGGATTCAAAGGTTGAATCTCGCTTCGTAATGTCAGTTCCCTCGCTCATCATGATGGCCTAAACTACCGGATTGATCGTAGCAAGGGCGATCTGCAGTTGAATGAGCGAGGGGTCATCTTTGACCACGTGATAGGAAGCCACGGAGTGCCTCTGTTCCTTCGGCAACCGCTGGATCAGCTGCCCGCTGACATCGCTATCAGATATCCGTGTGTCCACTGCAAGTGATAACGGCGCATCCGATCGACTTGGGGGTGGCAGATTTGTGCTCATCGTGTGTGCCCATGAAAATTACCTGTCAACTTACCGCTGTCAGCCTTCAGCTCGCTCAGAACCTGACTGCTGACAGCCGGAAGCACATTGAGATTGTTATTTCCATACCGCATCCGGGTTAAGCTTTGAGGGTGGGGTACCTTTCTCGACATGTTCATCGAGGATGGTGGCTACATCCGCTTCTGTCACTTTGGAGTACCAAATATTATCCGGATAGACAACGACGGTCGGCCCCTGTTCGCAGGGACCAAGACACCCGGTTGCACTGATCAGCACTTGACCTGGTGGAACCGCCCGCTGCATCAACCCCATATTAAAGGCCATCAGCAGCTGTCCAGCTCCTGCCGACCCGCACGAAGGCTTGGGATGGCCCGGAGGCCGTGAATTGGTGCACACCAGAATGTGATATTTTGGCTTTGGCATGTGAACTCCTTCGCTAGAAGCTGTCAGTCATCAACTGTCAGCTGTCGGTTGTGAGGATGATTGCTGAAAGCTGATCGCTGTTTCATTTTGGCCGGTAGGCTTCCCATTCCTTACGACATTCCTCCGGTAAGGCCCACTGTTTGACTCCCTTCAGGACCCACTCCAGATAGTGATCCTTGGGCTTGAATTTGCCGATGGGATTAGCGGCGTACGTCGTCACCAGCTCTTTCTCACCAATAGGCGTCACCACATTGACTTGCAGATGTCGGTAGGCCCCTTGCGGAACATCCTGCTCAAACTCATCCATGATGGTCAGGTCTTCGTCGGTCAGCTCAAAGACGCCGCCCCAGACCTGCTCACCGGGCGACGGGACGATGCTGGCCAATCCGCAGCGCCATTGTGACGACCAGCGGCAGAAATTAATGGTATGGTCCGTCAATGTGGCGAGATACAGAAACTTGTGTTCTGGGGCGCGCCGCTTGAGCTGGGTAGGGTTAAGTTGATCAGCGTATAAAAAAAACTTCATCCGTGCAGCTCATGGCAACTCGATCGTTTACGTGTGCTGGACTACTTCTAGCATATCGCCTTTTGGACAGACAAGCGGTGGCCTCCCATTCTCGTCCGTTGACAGAAGATGATGGCCCTTCCTAAGATGCCGACGGGCTACCGTCTTGTCCTTGAACCCAGCGGGGCCAAGCGTCTGATATTGAAATGGCGGCATCCCTGAAGCACACACTACGGCGTGAGGTTTCGTGGTTCGAGTTATCCAAATTGTTGCGCTGTCCATCCTCATCCTTGGTGCGTTGTATTACACCTGGACTGGTTTGCCGAAAATTAAGTCGGCGACCATGGACAAATGGGAGACCGAAGCGTTGACGCTAGTACAATCCGCCCCCGCGATTGGAGCCGCCACAATTCTCGATGCGATGAACGAACACGTGCGCTCGATGAAGGATCGCGGGCAGGGAGTGCGGCTCGGCGACTGGCGAGTCGCGCACGTTGAAGGCGACATCTACGAGATTCGTGTACAGCTGCGAGATCAAAGTGTCCGAGGCCAGTGGTTCGAGCGGGAATACATCTGGCATGCTCATCTAGGCCGCAAAAAAGTCAACGCAGCGTCGCTCCCTGCCGATGGTGTAACACCGAAAGAGCCTGACTCCGATCAGTCGAATATCTCAGTAGTTCCTAGGTTCAGCTGATATGATCACGAGGCAAGCAGGCCTGGTGGGAGGGCGATCTGAACGTGTTCATCCTCAATCCGGACTTGGCAGCAAGGCACTTCAAAATTCGGGTTGCCCTCTCGCTGACCAGACGCCACACTAAATTTCCAGCCGTGCCAGGGACACTCAACGACAGCCCCTTGTAGCGTACCTTCGCCTAGGGGACCCCCGGCATGAGGGCACGTATTGTCGATAGCGAAAAACGTTCCATCGACGTTGAAGAGGGCAATCCAGACCCCATGAACCTCCACGGTACGTCCCGTCCCTGGCGGAATATCGCTTACACGAGCCACGGTCACAAACTCATTCATCAACTACCACCTCCCATTTGTAGTACCGAGCGCTGATTGGTCAGAGCCGCCTCCTTGCTTGATTTCAGGAAAGCCTTATGGCATAGACATAGTAGAGCATGTTCCGGCACATCAAACGGTCTCCTCTCGTATGGAGGCGCGATTAGATATGAGGGTATCGCATGGAAATGACTCTCCTCCTCAATTCGACGTATGAACCTCTCCGGGTTGTCCATTGGCAAAAAGCGATCGCGCTCCTCTGGCAAGGCAAAGTCGAAGTTCTCGAAGTCTACGACCGTGAGATTCACGGGATCTCCCTAACGATCAAGCTCCCGGCAGTCATGCGGCTGCTCAAGTTGGTGCGCCTGAAGGACAGCCACCGCGCGGTTAAGTTTTCCCGCATCAATATTTTCACGCGAGACGGTTACGCCTGCCAGTATTGCAATCTTCGGTTCCGGACGGAAGAACTCACGTTTGATCACGTGGTGCCCATTGCGAAGGGGGGAAGGAAGACGTGGGAAAACATTGTGACCGCCTGTTGGCGGTGCAACAACAAGAAAAGCGGCCGTACACCGGATGAAGCCGGGATGAGATTGAAGAAACGTCCGGTGAAGCCACGGTGGAGTCCTGTTATTACGATCACCATTGGCATCCGCAATACGCCGGAGAGCTGGCGGGATTATCTCTACTGGAACGTGGAACTGGATGCAGATCCGGCTGAACCATAGTATTGAGTGCTGAGCATCAAGTATTATGCACTAACGAGTTGCGCTCCTGCCGCCTTCCCCTCACAACTCGATCCCAATAAAAAGAACGGATATAGCTGATCGGTTCATTAGTATACGCCTAGCGGATTGGCAGGTATTATAGCGATGAGGCGATGAAAAGGGGAGGTAGGGTTTACCCTGTCGAAATCTCTATTGTATGATACGACAGGTTGTCGTGCGTAAATGGGCGTGGAGGAAGGCGTCATGGCAGCGAATTCTGGTTTTCCATTGGTGTTGGATGTGAAAGGGTGGACTGTTTTGGTCATCGGCGGAGACGAAGAGGCATCCGAGAAAACGGAGCGGTTGCTCGCATCCGGCGCGCGTGTCACGGTGATCAGCCCTGGCCTCAACGAACCGTTGCGCGAACTGGCCGCCTCGGGGAAGGTCATTCATCGTGGGCGCCATTTCCGCGACGCCGATCTTGACCATACGATCCTAGTACTAAATACCATCCGAGGAGATCGTGATTTTGCCAGACTGTTGCTCGCCAAGGCAAAAGAGAAGGGTATCCTTGCGTGGTCAGTGGACTTCCCCGAAGCCTCCAGCGTGACGATGCCAGCTGTGGTGGCGTCCGGTCATGCCCGTGTCGCAATCAGCACTAGCGGAGTGGCGCCGGCCTTATCCGGGTTCATGAAAGAGGATCTCGAACGCATTCTGGACGGTGAATTTGCCGCTTTTGTCGACTGGCTTGGAGAACTACGGGAACAGGCGAAGAGTACTGAGCCGGATGCCGACAAGCGGCGAGCCTTATTGCGCGAAGCGTTAGATGGATTCCGCCTCTTGGGCAAAGTGCAGTACCCGAAGGTGTGGGCGGCAAAGAACGCATCAGTCGCGAAGCGAGAAACGTGAGGCACAAGAGATTGGGAGGCCGAAGATGGTTTTATTGGAATTCAGTATGACGCCATTGGGCAAGGGAGAGAGTGTCGGTAAGTACGTGGCGCGGTCGCTCGACATTATCGATACGAGCGGAGTGTCCTACCGGCTAAATCCCATGGGAACCGTCTTGGAAGGGGAGTGGGATGAAGTGATCGGGGTGGTGACACAGTGTTATGAACGAATGAAGAAGGATTGCAATCGGATCTCCTGCACAATCAAGGTGGATTTTCGCAAAGGTCATACAGGCAGGCTACAAAGCAAAGTGGCGAGTGTCGAAAGGAAACTCAAACGCTCGATCAAGCAGTAGCGATCTAGAGCTCTTGGTGTCAACTGTTAGGGGTGGGTCCTGGCTACCGTCGATTAGACTTGTCGAGACAAAGGCCCTGCGACAAACACACCAGCCCGCATCACCCCTGCAATACGGCGCTTATCCAACAACCAATCGATATGGGCAAGCACGTTGCCTTCGAAGAGGACCAGATCTGCCTCGTAGCCTCGTGCAATCGTCCCGATTTTGTCCTGTAGGCCAATTAATCTGGCGGCTTCGGCAGTCGATGCAACAATCGCCTCCATCGGTGTCATGCCCAATGCCACCATGCGCTCAAGCTCCTGCGCATTGTCGCCATGCAAGTTAAATGGTGTCCCGGCATCGGTCCCCATGGCAATCGGCAAACCATAGCGGTGGGCTAACTTGAAGCTGGCTTGATGCCGTTTCGTCATCGCTTTGGCCTTGTCAAGCGCGCTGTCGGGAATGCCACACCCTCGCCGGCACGCGGCCGTTGTGGCCAGAGCCGAGAGGGTCGGGACCATATAGACACCATACCGTTGAAACAAAGTCGCCGCTTCGTCATCCATCAGCGTGGCATGCTCGATGGAATGAACGCCGGCACGAATGGCGTGTTTCATGCCTGATGCGCCATGCGCATGGGCAGCAACTTTTCTCCCGGCGCACCGAGCTTCATCGACGGCAGCCTGAAGTTCTTCCTGCGTCATCTGGGCTTCGTCGGGTGACGTGCCTGGGGTCAAGACACCACCGGAGGCGATCACCTTAATGACGTCGGCTCCGGCACCGATTTGCGCCGCGACCGCCTGTCGAACCTGTTCAACGCCTTGGACTTCTTGCCCGATGAACCGCGCATGGCCGCCGATCATGCAAATAGCCAGGCCGGCGCCGACGATGCGGGGTCCCGGTACTACCCCCGCCTCAATGGCCTGCTTCAGCGTAAAGATGGAGTGGTCTCTCGAACCGACATCGCGCACTGTTGTGAATCCAGCCTCCACGGTTGTCCGCGCATGCTTCGACGACTTTAGCAGGGTATAAAACGGTGTTTCCGATTCGACTGCCGCGACAACATCCGGTTCGGCACCTAAACACAGATGCACATGGCAGTCGATGAGCCCGGGCATGACCGTCAGCCCACGTCCATCGATACGTGTGGCACCTTTCGGGATAGTGATCGACCGGCTAGGACCGGTTGCCACGATCTGTGAATTGTGCACGACGATGGTGGCTCGATCGAGCACTGCGCCAGTGCCATCAATGAGACGGGTGTGGTGGATCGCGATCGTCATGACGTGGCGGCACAACTGTAGACTCTAGCCGCCGCTTGCAAGGCAGCACCCGGCGTGGAGAGCCAACCGGATTGAATGCCGATCTCTTCCAATGCATTCAACAAGGTCAGCACGTTGGCCTCAGTACTGGACTCTCCCATGAGCCCAATCCGCCAGACCTTGCCTTTTAATGGTCCCAAGCCTCCTCCAATTTCTATGCCATAGGTCGTCAACAGGCGCGCCCGTACCGCTGCGTCATCGATCGACGCCGGAAGCGACACACAACTGAGCATCGGCAGCCGTTGATCTAAAAGTGGTACCGGGTCGAACCCGAGGGCGATTAGTCCAGCAATAAGTGCATCGCTGTTGAGCCGGTGACGGGCATGGCGGATCACCATTCCTTCTTCCTCCACTAGACGCAGGGCTTCTCGGAGCGCATAGAGCATCGAGATGGGCGCGGTGTGGTGATACGCCCGTGTCTGCTCTGCCCAATAGTCGGAGACGAGCGCCATGTCGAGATACCAGCTTTGACAGGGGGTACGGCGATTCTTGATGGCCGCCACGGCGCGATCGCTCAAGGTAAAGGGAGCTAACCCCGGAGGGCAACTAAGACATTTCTGTGTCGCGCTGTAACAGGCATCGATCCCCCATTGATCGACTTCAACCGGGGCACCACCGAGCGACGTGACCGTATCGACAATGAACAAGGCATTGTAGTCACGGCACAGGCGTCCCACTGGTTCAATTGGTTGCCAGACTCCGGTCGAGGTTTCCGCATGGACCATGGCCACGGCTTTCATCGGACCTGACCGCTGAAGGACTGACGCAATAGCCTCCGGTTCGATGATCCGACCCCATGGAGCCTCAACACGAATCGCTTTTCCTCCGCACCGTTCCACCAGTGTAGCGAGCCGTGCGCCAAAGACACCGTTGATACCGACGATCACGGCATCGCCAGGTTCGATCAGATTAACAACTGCCGCTTCCATTCCGGCGGATCCGGTGCCGGAGATTGCAATAGAAAAAGGATTGGTGGTTGCAAACAGCCACCGCAACAGAGTTTGAATGTCATCCATGAGACCGAGAAAGATTGGATCCAGGTGCCCCAGTAATGGCATGGCCATGGCGCGCAACACGCGGGGATGCACCAGGCTCGGTCCTGGTCCGAGCAAGAGCCGCCGAGGAAGATTCAAATCTTGCAGCATCGAGAAACTCCCTGTGTTGCGCCCTGTGAGTATAGCCAAGTCCGGGCTGGGAGGCTATGTGGTTGCCCACCACTTTCCAAAAGTGGGTAGCCATTTTGAGGGGGATGGCGCGGCGTAAGGCTCATGCTATAGTGTCTCACATGGCGGAACATATCGTTCAAATGACTCAGCAGCAAGGTCCTGCGGCGGATAATACATGGCTATGCACTCGATATCCGCGTACGCCATTCGGGTCCAGCTTTTCCAGACTTGTGAGTGTCATTTCGGCGGGACTGTTGCTTGTCGCGCTAGGATCAATTCTTTGGTTTTCCGCCACAGGGGAAAAGTTCGATCGGCTGGATGATCTGGACCGTGCACTTGACTTGATGGTTAGCCGCATCATGGAGGCACAGGATGGGCTGCAACGTTCACCTGCCTGGCAGCAACGCGTAAGCGAATGGATGGTGGGCAGCAGTGAAAAAGAACGCCTCTTGGCCATTCAATGGTATCAAGAACTCGCTGCCACAACAGACAGTCCCTCTGCCAAGCTGCGGTTGGCGATCCTCGAGGCTGAAACCGGACAGGTCCAGGAAGCACTGGATCAGGCGGCTCGGTGGTGGGATCTCGACACGCCCATGCCGCTCTACAGCCAATGGATAGTGGCAGCCTATGGGACACAGTCTTTATCGCGTGAGCGGGCTATCGAGTTGCACACGACGCTGACGGATACGCTCAAAGCAGGGTGGTTTTACAACCGGCTGATATCCAGGCTGGCACAGCGCACTGACGATCACGCACTCTTGGCCACGGTCGAGCGACAGATCAACGTTCAGGGCCTCCGAATTCACACTCGATCGAATCGACTGATGTTGTTCGAAGTTGGGTGCCTGATAGTTGGTTCGACCATCCTCATCGCTCTGGTGTGCTGGCGGTCCCGGCGTCCAGATGCAATGCGTCTGCATCAGCCGGTAGTTCCTCCGCCCTGGACAGCTGGTACAGGCACCGCCGTTCTGCTGCGTGGTGGCGCCATGGGCGCCATCATTACTGCCGCCTTTTTGACCTTTCCTCTCATCGACCACGCATCGCTGCGAGTCTTGGTGATCCCTTTGGCTAATCTGCCTCTCCTGGCGCTGACCTATATTCATTTGCTCAAACCGGCTGGACTCGATTTTCAAAGCGGGTTCGGTCTGCGCCTCAAACGGGCGCAGCTTGGCCGGCTGACCGGTGCCGTCTTCGCGGTTGTCGCGGCAGGATTGTGGGGAGAATGGGTGATGGGACGGGCTGCCGATGCCCTGAATCTGGCCAATCATTGGACAGAATGGTTCGATCCCAACCTTGTCTGGGCATCAGGATTAGCGCTCACGGTCAGTTTGCTGGAGTATGTGGTATTTGCGCCCATTTTCGAAGAGATTGCCTTTCGGGGGTTGTTGTACGCCATTCTCCGCCACCGATTATCCTTCGTACCGGCCGCGCTCCTGAGCGCGAGCATCTTCGCCCTCGCGCATGGGTACGGGTTGATCAGTTTTATGAGTGTACTCTGGAGTGGATTCTTGTGGGCGTGGATGTACGAGAAAACGGGAAGTCTTATCCCCGGCATCATCGCGCACTCGATGAACAATCTGCTGGTCAGCCTGGCCGTTATGGTGCTCCTCAGAAGCTAACGGGTTGGCCCGGCAAGTTGATCCAAGGCGCTCCAGAGATCGGGATACCGCAATTGCCGATGACCGCTCCGGAGCAGCGCAAGGAGTTTCCCGTTGGCGATCCGTTTGCCAGCCGGTCCGTTAGCATCGCTTCGTGTAGGGGATTGAATCCCCCAATGGTCCTGAGCTCTCCGACAAATCTCCGTCCAAGTGTGTGGTGTCCCATCGCTGACGTTATAGACCTCACCAGGCAATCCTCGCTCGAGTGCCGTGAGGCAAATCTCAGCCAAATCTTCAGCATGAATGAGATTGACGTATTTGCGTGACGGTCCCACGCGCCCCTTCCTGATCCAGTCAAGCGGGTTCCGACCAGGCCCATAAATCCCCGCAACGCGAAGGACAGTTGCCCCGCAAGCGGTCCTCAAGAATTCTTCGCCTTCCACACGAGCTTGTTCTTCCGCAATCAGAGCTGTCTCATCGATCCAGGGTGGGGGATACTCCAGTGAATGCCCCTCCATGTAGGCTGACGTGCTACCGAGGATCACGACACGATGCGAACGAAGATCATGGGCTTGTACTAATTGCTGGACCTGATGGAGGGGAGTAGCGGGAAAGCACCAGAGGAGATCGGCGTCCGATGGAATCGTCTTCCACGTTTCCGATTGTTTCAGATCGAATCGCATACGCTGGTGGGAAGGGATATGACTCAGACGGCTAGCTGGATCCCGGCTAGTTGCCAGAACATGGGTATATCGAAGCCCTGCGTGAGCTAAGACAAAGCGGGCGGTATAGCCGGCACCAAGTATGACGAGCGAGGGGGACATGATTTAAGGCTGTCCTGTATGCGTCAGTGGACAGTGTGCCAGCCCAAGGCAACACGAGTCCATGAAAAACACAGAGCTCCAGTTGACATATTGTTTCCATGATGTGATACGGGCACTGTGACTCCGGACAACATTCTAACGCAGAGGACAACGATTACGACACGGAGGTGGGTGTGGTTGGTTCTACCGGGATTGCTGCTCCTATTCGACTGTCCAGATGGAGGCTGGGATGAAGGATTTTGAGGGGTCGCGCCTAGCAGTGTCGCCGTTTCGTCGAACAGAAACTTTCTTTATTCGAGCAATCGGAAGACGAATAGCCTTTCAGGATATACGATCGGAGCGGGTGGGAGGGCCGCGACAGCAGCGGCGATTCCTCCGCTATCCACTGGTACCACGGCCTTACTTCTTCTTCATCGACCACGCCGGCAGAACACCCGCCAGAGGAGATTCGCCTGACTGCCCGGACCGAAAAGTGCTAACAACCGCTATCCATGATTGAACAGATCCGTGATTCCTTGTGAGACACACAGCTGGAACCACACAAGATCCAGCACTATCTGCCAAGTTTGCTTCAATAGCTTCGAGAAGAGCGTGTAAAAAAACATCGCCAAGGGTAGAAAAGTCCCGAGCCGGATACCAATCCGTCATCGAATCAGGAAACACACACCACAACCAGCAGCCTGTTGGTTTCGTATCAGATCGTTCGGCATACATCGATTTCTCTGTCGATGCATGGCTAGCTACGTACGTCAAGCCGTAGAGACAGGCTACTGTGCTCCGCAGACCATTTCCCTCACACCTTGACTCAGATTATTGGGCTCAATTTTCGTCCATATGCTCCCAGGGGAAGATACGATTCCTGGAGTCGCAACACCAGTCCCCATCCGACCGTAAAAGTCGGTCGCGGCCAACGAGCGCACTCGGTTTTCTAAACAATCGATTTGTTTTGTGAAAATCGTTGAAAAAAAACGGGTGGGGGAGCGGTTCCCCTGCATTGACTTCCAGTCGATCAGGACCGCCAGCGTGATCAGCGCGCCGTCTTTCCGGACTGAGGCCAAATCGATATAGATCGTTCGGATCCCCGGTGATTGATAGATCTCGCCAAGGGGTACCCATTCGGCAAAAGACATTCCCCCGCTGAGGACGAGAAGCTTGAGTATCAGACCGAGCAGATAGCGCATGCCACACTTTCAAGATGCTGATGCAGCTTAGCCATTGGAAAGATGCAGATCAAGCGTTCCCAGGAGGGGGTACGCCACGGATCTTGATCCGGTCACCGTACTTCATGTAGCTTAAGTAAATTTGTGCCGCTTGGTTGTCCCACCCTGGTACCGGACAGGATCACGATTTTTTCACCTGCTCTGGACAGTCCTTCCGCTTTGAGCCGGCGTTCTGCCTCCTCCACACGTACCTCCGTGTGCTCAATCTTGGCCATGGTGTACGGGTGCACACCCCAATAGAGCGCCATCTGCCTCTTGACCGATTCGAAGGGGGTAAAGGCGACGATCGGCGCCGTCGGCCGTTGTTTTGAAATCAGACGGGCAGTGGTCCCCCGCTCGCTGAAAGCCACCACGACACTCGCGGCGATTGCTTTGGCCGCTGCTGATGCGGCGGTGCAGATAGCGTCCGGAAAAGGCAGCTGTTCCATATCGGCAGACCACTTGCGGATCACCTCGAGCTCGACTTCCCCTTCGGCAGCTCGAATGATCCGATTCATCACCTGGAGGGTTTCGATCGGATGGGCGCCGATCGCTGTTTCCGCGGACAGTATCACGGCATCGGTGCCGTCGAACACGGCATTCGCCACGTCTGAAGCTTCGGCTCTTGTCGGCCGCCGCGCGGTGGTCATGGACTCCAGCATCTGTGTTGCAGTGATAACCAACCGGCGGCAGCGGTTGGCTTTTGCAACAATCCGTTTTTGTAGCATCGGCACGGCCTCCGGCCCCATTTCAACACCGAGATCTCCGCGTGCGATCATCACACCGTCTACTTCGGCCCAAATTGTATCCAACTGAGCCACGCCTTCAGCTCGTTTGATCTTGGCGATAATCCCTTGATGTCCGCCATGCTGAGCGATCAGGACCCGCGCCACGCTGACATCCTCCGGTCCGCGCACAAATGAAAGGGCGATATAGTCCACCCCCTACGCAACACCAAACTGCAAGTCTTCACGATCCTTTTCTGTCAGTGTAGGCGCACTCACAGTGGTATCGGAAAGATTTATGCCCTTGTGCGAGAGAACTCGACCTCCAGTGATTACAGTACAGTTGACGGAGCAGTCCGTCAGACGGGTCACACGCAATTCAATCTGGCCGTCGTTGATCAAAATTCGCTCGCCGGGCTGCACGTCACGAGCGAGAAACGGGTAGTTAACTGGCAATTCCTGAACAGGGGGGGGATGTGGCGCGCACCTGCGGCGTACTGCCTCGTTCTCCGAACAAAGCTGGTGCTACCAGTAATCGCACCGACTCGCCGACTTTGAGTTCGACTCCATCTTTCGAGAGGGCGCCCACTCGTATTCTAGGACCTTGCAGATCTTGAATGATGGCCACGGTCGCATGGTGGCGTTCAGCAGCCTTCCGGATCGCGGCGATCGCACCGGCATGGGAGGCATGGGTCCATAGGAAAAGTTCAACCGTGCCGCATCCATGCCGTGTTCAATGAGACGGCCCAGCATGGCCAGTGACACACTGACTGGATCAATCGTGCAGACGATTTTGGCTTTACGCATAACTGCCTCCTTGCCGCAGCTTATCATTCGCATTCGCTAGACGCTACCGCGGTAAAGCCGAGAAGGACACGGGCGTGTCGTTTTATGGAATCCAGAGGCCGATTGAAAAGGTGGCCGCATACCCGTCGGCCTTCGGCGTAAGAGCCACCATCAGTCGGTCCCCGCCGTCTCGAAAGATGAGGTCATGACGGTTTCTCACACGCCGGGGTCCCCGTGAAGAGTAAGGAAGGCTCATATGAACCTGATCGGTGAGCTCATCGGGAAAGTACACTTGCGAGATAACCGCAAAGCTCTTCTTCGTCTCCGGTGTGGAGCGAATCTTAAAATGAATGTGTACAGTTCTGATCGAGTACCAGCCGGGATAGATTGTGAGGAATTGCGTCGCCCCCCCTGCGTCGGTGAGTTGGCATCCGCGCAAAAACTTCTGCCCGAGCGTGTTGAACCCCGGATCCTGCACATCCGAATAGACTCCCATGGCGTCGCAGTGCCAGATGTCAATGAGAGCGCCAGACAGGGGACGACATGCGCCCGCACTGATACGCATGACCTGAAATATCAGTGTCAGCGGTGTGCCCAGTTTAACCTGCCCGGTGGCTGGATCCGAGCGAATGTCAATACGGTTTAATTGCTCATCGACGAAATAGGGGCCTTCGGTTTGCTCAGGCCGAACGATACAGGAAGGATCTGCCACGCTGGCAAACATCGGCTTGGGAAGCAGGCTGTCTTCCGTCAGCCATATCCCTCCAGTCGCAGCAAGAAGTGTCATCACTTCACGGCGAGAAAGCACCGTTTCCATGGGCGCGTTGGACTCTTCCATTTCAGTCAACTGTCTCACACACTCACTGGATGAGGGAAAATCATCATCGCTATCTGCCCTGACGTCGCAGGTGAACACTCCGTGGTGGCGGTGGAGGAGGCGCACTTGGCCCTAGCGCAATGTGGGGACTGCAGCCATAGAATCTTCGACTTCCCCAATAGCCCCCCAAAGTCCCTCCATACGCACCATACGGATAAAAGCCGCACCAGCCATAAGATGGCACATAGAAATCGTAGAAAGGGGTCCGATCCCTTCGACGTTCAGCCGCGATCCAACTCCAATCGATCAGGTGGTTGATCAATCAACAGTCTGGTGGTTTCACCTGTGACTGTGCCGATCACCGTTACAGGAATACCTTCCGGCAGACTAGCAGGATTAAGCCACGCTTCTCGAACAGCCAGGAATCGGTCTTTCGACCGGAAACGGTCCTTTGTGATGGGCTCGTTGTGTTTCGTAGAAAGTGGCAAAACTTCCATTTCGGTTCCTGTAGCCGTCCGTTTGATCCATCACCGAACGCAGTCATCATACCAGGCGAATATCAGGATGAACATGGCTGCGCCAAACAGAACGAACCGACACGATTCAGAGTATCTCGTATGGCCTGAGCAATGAGTTGACATAGCCACATTGATAGAGTAGAGACGAATGAGTGACGGAAGTTGCAGGGATAGTCAGTCAACGGTAGACAGGCCCGCGAGTTTACATAATCATTCTTATCAGACCATGACCTTTAATCTCTTCAGTCGCATCCACAGAGAGCTGTCCATTACTGTCAGTGCATTCCATGAGACTGTCCTTGCGATCTCGGAGCGTGTCAATCGAAAGGTCCAGATAATTCGACTCCATTGGCAGGCGTCAGCCGTGCTCCAACAAATTGACGCGTTAACCGAAGATATTGGCCGACAGATAGCCACCCACGCATCGCATTGGTTTCTCGCTCAAGGCCAATCCAACCCGGATCTGAACGATCTTGACAACAGCCTGTCTCATGCCGCCATGCAAGTTCATGAGCACAAGCAGACTCTCTTCCAGATTGATGGTCACATTCGTGAGCTAAAAATTGAAGTAATTCATGAGGAACTTCTCCGACTTCATCATGATCTCAAGCTCAGATCAGCCAGGATTGATCGCCTGGCGGTTGCAAGAAATGCGGCCGTAGTCGGCCAATCCATCAACATGCTGCCGCACTCTTCATCAGTCCGCGTGGTGGCAATCCTGCGTGGTTCTTTTGTTCTCGCACCGTCCGACAATCTGATGTTTCGCCCGAACGATATCGTTGTTCTGATTGGCATGGAGGTGGACTTAGATCACATTGCCCCCTGGTTTATCGCTGAACGGGTACTCCACGCTCCTTCCGCACAATCTGCCTAGGTTCGGTAGAGATATCCAGCAGACTTCATTATCATTATGGCACGGATGGCATGAGCATCAGATCGTACCTCAGATCGCGTGGCCTCGTCGTGTGGGTGGTCTTCACACTGGGAACACTCCTTGATACGGCGCCGCTCCGAGCTGAACAGAGCGCTGACACTGCTACTCACGTTTCCAAAGGCATTCGCCTCCTGGAAGAAATTCAAGCGGTCATTACTGATTTGGCTGAACAGGCGACGCCCACGGTCGTCAGTCTCTTTCCCGTCACCGGTAGCAGCCGTGCACGTGATCGGGGAAATGACCGCACTCCAAATGCAACAGGGTCAGGATCCGGGCTAATTGTTGACGGCACGGGGTACATTGTTACCAATAACCATGTGATCGGCGATGCCGTCGAAGTCGACGTTCGATTCTCCGACAAAATGAGATTGACTGCCCAGGTCGTTGGCAAGGATCCCGATACAGATTTGGCCCTCCTCAAAGTGACAACCGATCGGCCGTTGCCGAGCGCGCGATTTGGCGATTCTGCTATGGTAAAAGTGGGGCAATGGGTACTGGCGGTGGGAAGCCCCTTTGGCCTCGACCGTACCGTCACACTTGGGGTCGTCAGTGGCGTCGGCCGAGAGAATATCAACTTATCTCGGTACGAAAACTTCATTCAAACCGATGCGTCGATCAACCCCGGCAATTCCGGTGGTCCTCTCATCAATCTTCATGGAGAGGTCATTGGGATCAATACCGCCATTATCAATTTCGCCCAAGGCATCGGATTCGCCATTCCATCGAACATGGCCAAACAGGTGATTGAGCACTTGTCAGCAGCAGGCCGAGTGGCACGCGGCTGGTTGGGGGTCGGCATTCAACCGCTGACCCCGGAGCTGGCCAAAAAGTTCGGCGTGGCGGAAGACGAAGGTGTGCTTGTCAATGAGGTCTTCCCCAATGATCCGGCGGCTGCGGCGGGTATCAAGCCCGGTGACATCCTCATCAAAATCGACGATCTTGTGGTGGATTCTCCCAATAAACTGTCACGCGTGATTGGGACGTTCACACCGGGAGCCACGGCGAAGATCGAAGTTATGCGTGATTTCATGCGTGTAACGCTGGATATTCGTCTGAGTGAACGCCGCGAGGCAGCCGCGGCGACTTCCCCTCGTTCACCCAAAAGCGAGATGCAGCTCGGCCTCGAGATACAGGAATTCACCGTAGCCTTGGCCGAACAGTTCAATCTAAAGGAAGCGAAAGGGGCCCTCATCTCGAAGGTGGAGCCTGGCAGCTTGGCCCAGGCTGAAGGACTCCGGGAGGGTGATCTGATCATAGAAGTGAATCGCCGTGAAATCCTCAGTGCTGAGGATTTCACGGCGGCGATCAGCGAGATCCGCCGTAGGGATACTGTGTTGCTTCGAGTGCTGCGCGAGACACACGCCTTCTACGTAGTGCTCACGCCTACTAACTGAATCTCTTGTCAGTGCACTGCGACGGCGTGTCGATCTGCCTTGTGCGGCCCAATAATTCTGGCGACGAGATCCCTCGACACTTCCTCATATCGGATAAACTCCATGACATAGCTCCCCTGCTCGCCCGTCATGCCGTTAAGGGCCGGCGCATATTTCAGCAATTCCGTCAACGGCACAAGCACGGTGATCCACTCTTCATGATCATGTGCGCTCATCGAGAATCCTTCGTCACTGCACAAAAACTGACACCGCGGACGGTTTGCACTAACAAACTCGGCAGCTTTTAGCCCTGCCATGGCATAACCCGTTGAAATAGCGAGATGTGCCAATTCAGTGCAGTTCTTGCCGTTCTTATTGTTTAGACCACCAGCTGCACACTTAGCCACAGGGGAGGATACGATGGAATGCCTGAAGTGCAACGAGATGATGATGTTGGAGTGGTTTTCGGATTTCTTTCTAATTTTCTATGTCTAGAAATGAATTCATTGCGACGCCATTATCGATCGGACAATTTCCAATAACCGAAGAAAGAGTCTGGTAGCACGCGAGCCTCAACCCGTTGCCATGTGCGAAGTGCAGCGCGCTTTCATGATGTCCAATCTGCGGTGAGTCGACAGGGATTGTCATTAGTGGATTGAGCCGCGTTTGAGTGGCCTGACTGAGTCATAGCCCTTTCACGCCACGAGTGCCAAAAGAGCTCGGTGTTGATCCCGTGCTCGCGTATCACAGACTGACCTGCCTGTAGGGATACACCGCAAGTAGTTGAATTCTCATCAGTGAGCCTCTCTCCCCATGGACCGTTCTTGACCCCTGCAAAATCGCTGTGTTAGAGTTTCATCCGCTCAAGCGTCGCGACAGCTTTCTGCCATGCGTGTTATTGCGGGAACTCATCGTGGACGGCGGCTTCGCAGGCCACAAGGATTAGCAATTCGACCCACGTCCGATCGGGTGCGTGAAGCGCTCTTTTCGATCATTGGGAATCGACTGCTGAATAGCCGCTTCCTTGATCTCTATGCAGGAACCGGTGCCATCGGCGTTGAAGCCTTAAGCCGGGGGGCAGCCCATGTCACCTGCGTGGAATCCGATGCTGCAGCGCTGACACTGCTGCGCCGAAACGTTGAGGAGTGCAAAATCGCTAACGGCATGACGATATACGCGCACCCGGTTGAACACTTTCTCCAGCGACCCGACCGATGGGGCGGTCCCTATCAGATCATTTTTGCCGATCCCCCCTACATGAGGACGCACGAGTTTATTGATCTGTTGACCGAGACGATGGTGAACCGGTTCTTTACCGCCGAGACATGGCTGATCCTTGAACATGCGAACAAAACCTCCGTCCCTTCTTCTCTAGGCTCTGCGATCAGAACTCGGCACTATCGGTACGGTGATACTGCCTTATCGCGCTATTCCATTCCAGATACTAAACAGCGATGAAGATCGGCATCTACCCCGGCACGTTTGATCCGGTAACACATGGACACACCGACATTCTCACCCGAAGCCTGCGCGTGTTCGACAAAGTCGTCGTCGCGGTCGCGCCGAACCCAGCCAAGCATCCTCTCTTCAATCTCGCTGAACGTCTGGAGATGGTGACCCTCGTCATGAAAAACCTTGGTCAGGTAGAAATCACAACGTTCGAAGGACTGCTGGTCGACTATGTCGAACGAACTGGAGCCCACGCGATTATTCGAGGACTGCGCGCCATTTCCGATTTTGAACACGAATTTCAAATGGCTCTTATCAACCGAAAATTGGCCAAGCATGTCGAAACTGTCTTCCTGATGCCGAGCGAAGAATACTCATATCTGTCCTCTACCATTATTAAGGATGTTGCCCACCATGGTGGGTGTCTGACAGAATTTCTGCACCCTGAAGTCGCGCGCCGCTTGCAAGAACGCATCTGGAGCCTCAAATCATGAAACTTGCCGTTCGAGTCGGACGGATTACTCCGTCTCCGACGCTCGCCATGACCGCTACCGCCAAGTCGATGGCTGCCCAAGGTATTGATGTCATTGATTTCTCATCAGGCGAACCGGATTTCGATACTCCTGAACCGGTGAAAGCTGCAGCTGAAGCCGCGATCCGAGCTGGGTTTACAAAATACACCCCGTCGTCTGGCATCGATGAGCTTCGGCAGGAGATTATCGACAAATTCCAGTCGGAACAAGGGCTCCGTTATGAAAAAGCCCAGATTCTTGTCTCTTGCGGCGCCAAACACTCGCTGTACAACTTGGCCGCAGCCTTCTTGGAATCCGGCGATGAACTCATTATTCCGACTCCCTACTGGGTATCGTACGCCGATCAAGCGCTGCTAAACGATGCAACTCCCGTTTTTTTTCCAACAGACGAAGCCGCCGGGTACGCCATCGATCCGGACAAGCTGGAACGGCTGGTGACGCCACGAACCAAAGCCATCCTCGTTAATAGTCCAAGTAATCCGACGGGTGCCGTTTACGATTGGAGAACGCTCGAAGCGATTGCCAGCATCGCGCTCCGGCATCAACTGCTCATCATCTCCGACGAAATCTATGAGAAAGTGCTCTATGACGGTGCCGTTCACCGAAGTATCGCGACACTGAGTCCCGAAGTTGCTGAACGGACCATCATCATCAACGGTGTCTCGAAGGCCTATGCCATGACCGGGTGGCGTATCGGTTACGCAGCCGGTCCCAAGGACCTTGTGACGGCCATGGCAAACATTCAAAGCCAAAGCACATCAAACCCCTGCTCGATCTCACAAAAAGCCGCCGTCGCGGCATTGAAGCTTGGCGGCCCCTTCACAGAGAAGATGGTCGTCGAATTCGATCGGCGGCGCAAGGTTATCGTTGATCGACTCAATATGATTCCTGGGGTGTCCTGCCGCCTGCCAGGCGGGGCCTTCTATGCGTTCCCCAACATTGCTGGAATACTCGGACGTCAGGGGCCAGCCGGACCGATCGAGTCACCGCACGACATGGCCCAGTATCTCCTGAGGGATGCGCGGGTGGCCGTTGTCCCGGGAGAAGCCTTCGGCAGTCGCACGCATATTCGATTGTCTTATGCGACGGGCATGGAGGCTATCGAGAGAGGGATTCGGCGGATCGAGGAGGCGTTCAAAAACTTGGCCGCATGAAGGGTGTAGTGCTTGACTCGGCAGGAACTGACGTTATGACTCGACAGAGACCATGAGTACCGCTTGGAGGATATCCCGTGCCAACCTATGAATATCAATGTGATAATTGTTCCCACAAGTTTGAAGCCAAGCAAAGCATCAAGGATGATCCGCTTTCCTTCTGTCCGCAATGTGGACAACCAGTGCGGCGGTTGATTTCTTCGCCTGGCATCATGTTCAAGGGAAGCGGTTGGTATGTTACCGACTACTCCAACAAGATGAAACCCCCGTCCGGCGAGTCCACAGACTCGGGAGCCGCCGTGAAGAAAGAACCCGGCACGGCCGCGGCAACCGAATCCTCTGCTTCACCTACGTCTAGCCCCTCGACGGCAGCGCCTGCATCCTCACCGCCGAGCACACCCACGTCATCAGGGACTTCGTCAAGTTCAAGCTAACAGGATCTGCCTACCGCTTCACCACAGGCTTTTTCTTCACCAGGGACGTCGCAGACAGGTTTGTCTTCGCCTTGGCTGGAGCTTTCCCCAAAGCCAGTACCTTGCTCCCTTTGCCGCGTGATGCTTCGAGCCGACGTTGCATACCTGCAATGACTTCCGTCTTCTCCCGGTTGACTCGACTCAGTTCGTCGAAACGAAGTTGAAGATCTTGCCGTGCCATTGAGAGATCATTGACCTGGCTCTGCAGCTGAGTCTTCTCCATATTTAAGGTGTCCATTTCCGAGCGTAGCTCTTCAAGTTGTGCGTGTAGTGCCGGCGGCCAGTAGTCGCACCCCGCTACACTCAAGAAACAGCCGAACCCCAGGGCCATCCCCAATACTCGCCGTACCACCTGCCTCTTCGTATTCGTCATCGCACTTCCTCCTCACCGCACGGTGTCCTGTGAATTTTCAGTCTACGACCCATCCAGTCCCACTGTGTCTAACATGTTCGTCCGGCCCTGTCGAGAGCGGCGGATCTTCGATCTGATTGATACTCATCAATGCAGGACCGCGCGATCAACGAAGAGCTCGATGTGCGATATCCTTCCGATAATAACAGTCCTGGAAACTAATACCCGCCACGGTCTCGTAGGCCTGGGCCTGAGCCTCTTTTAATGTTACGCCCCGTCCGGTAATTCCCAAGACACGCCCCCCGGCCGTGACCACCATCCCGTTCTTCATGGCCGTCCCAGCATGAAAGATCATAGCCCGGCGTACTTCCTGGTCCGCCAAACCATAAATGGGCATGCTTTGCTGGTAAGAACCGGGGTATCCCCCGGACGTCATCACAACACACACTGCCGTTTCGTCGTGCCATTCGACGACCAGCTGGTCGAGCCGATGTTCGACGACCGCCTGGAGGATCTCGATCAAGTCCGTCTTCAGCAACGGCAAAACCACCTGCGTTTCAGGATCCCCCATCCGAGCATTGAACTCCAAAACATAGGGCACACCTTTCACCACCATCAAACCGGCATAGAGCACCCCCTGAAACGGCGACCCCAGGCGAGCCATGATCTCAACAATCGGTTGCAAAATCGTGCGCGTCACGTGTTCACGGAGGGCCGGCGTACCTAAGGGCGCCGGACAGTACGCCCCCATCCCGCCGGTATTAGGGCCGGTATCGCCATCCCCGATACGCTTGTGATCCTGTGCCGGCAACATCGGCACGACGGTCTGGCCGTCCGTAAATGCCATGACAGTTAATTCTTCGCCGTCGAGATATTCTTCAATTAAGACCTGTTTGCCTGCCAAGCCAAACACCGCCTTCTCCATCGAGTCAATCACGGCATCGCGGGCCTGTTCTCGGCTCGTCGCAATAATGACTCCTTTGCCTTGGGCAAGCCCGTCTGCTTTGATCACAACAGGGAGCGGGTGTTGTTCGAGATAATCGAGCGCATCGACCGTTTCGGCGAAGCTCTTCGCACGCGCAGTAGGAATGTTGGCCTGCGCCATGATCTCTTTGGAAAAGACCTTGCTGGCTTCGAGCCGTGCAGCATTCTTGGTGGGACCAAAAATCTTGAGTTTCGCCCTGCGAAACTCATCGACGATGCCGAGCGCGAGCGGAGCCTCCGGCCCGACAACGGTCAAATCAATCCGTTCACGCAGGACGAAGTCTTTCAGTCCATCGACATCGTCGGCCTTGAGAGGGACGCACGTAGCCAATGATTCAATGCCGGCATTGCCAGGCGCGCAATAGAGGGTGGCGTTACGAGTACTCTGTGCAAGGGTCCACACTATCGCATGCTCGCGCCCTCCGCTTCCGACAACGAGAATTTTCATGCGTGGGGTTTCAGCATCCGTCAATGACGGAAATGGCGCATGCCGGTGAGAATCATCGCCATGCCATGCTCGTCCGCTGCTTTGACGATTTCGGCATCCCGAATCGATCCGCCAGGCTGAATGACGGCGGTGATACCAGCTTGTGCCGCGGCATCGAGTCCGTCGCGGAATGGGAAAAATGCATCTGAGGCCATCACGCAGCCTTTCACCGGCATCTGTGCCTTCATGGCCGCAAGCTTGACACTATCGACCCGACTCATCTGCCCCGCGCCAATCCCTACCGTCTGTCCAGGTTTGGCATAGATGATCGCGTTCGACTTCACGTGTTTGCAAACCGTCCAGGCGAAGGCACAGGCGGCATATTCTTCATTCGTCGGTTTCCGGACCGTCGGCACTTTTAGCGATTTCAGATCTGGCAGCATACCGAGGTCACGATCTTGTACGATCAGCCCGCCGACCAGCTTCTTGAGGTCGCACCCCTCTTGCTTCCCCTTCGTGAGTTGCCCGACATCCAAGAGACGCAAATCCTTCTTCCGCTTCAATTCGGCCAAAGCGTCTTCGAGAAAGCCCGGCGCAATCACGACCTCAACGAAGGTCGACGTGATCTCCTTGGCCGCAATCAGATCAACCGGACGATTGAACGCGATCACCCCGCCAAAGGCGGAGATCGGATCAGTCTCCCTCGCCTTCACATAAGCTTCAACGGGTGTGTTGCCAAGGGCCACACCACAGGGATTGTTGTGCTTGATGATTGCGACCGCGCACGCCTCATATTCCTTGGCGAGTTCAAGAGCGGAATTCGCATCAAGGAAATTATTGTACGACATGGCCTTGCCGTGCAGAATCGTCCCACGCGAGACGGACGGTTCATGGGAATTCAGCTCGCGATAGAATGCGCCCTGTTGGTGTGGATTCTCCCCGTAACGCAAGGTTTCCGCGAGTTCGAATTGCAGCGAGAGCACCTTGGGAAACTTCACATCCCCACCCTGCGCCTGTTTCTCGAGATAGCCGGCGATCAAACTGTCGTAGCGTGCCGTATGCTGGAACACCTTCATCGCCAATTCTCGCCGGAGCCCAGGGGGCACCGTATTTGCCTTCACCGCGTCCAGCACTCGCGAATAATCCGATGGATCGACCAAGACCAACACATCCTCATGGTTTTTCGCCGCGGAACGCAACATCGACGGTCCACCGATGTCGATATTCTCAATTGCATCCTCAAAGTGGCAGCCGGGCTTGGCAATGGTCGTTTCAAAGGGATACAGGTTCACCACCACAACATCGATCGGACCAATGCCGTACTGGGACATTTGTTCAACATGGGCCGGCAAAGACCGACGGCCCAAAAGGCCGCCATGAATCTTTGGATGCAGGGTCTTGACCCGACCGTCGAGAATCTCCGGCGAACCGGTATAGGCCGCCACATCCGTCACCTTCACGCCTGCGTCGCGCAAGGTTTTGGCCGTCCCACCGGTGGAAAGAATTTCTGCACCAAGCGTTTCCAAACCCTTCGCAATATCGATGACCCCGGTCTTGTCCGACACACTGATCAATGCTCGCTTCATGCCAGGCATGTTGATGCTCCTTGATTCTCAGAATGGGGAAAACAGGCGTATTCCACTTGGATAAACTATAGTCAGATTAGCAAATGACCTGCCCAAGTTCAAGGCGACGAGCGGCGTGTGCCTCAGTGAACACCACACCGCAGTAGAGGGGATACCCCTTAGATCAATAACGTGTCCGGCTCAATCGTGCAGGGTTGTTTTTTTTGCCTCACGCGTTACAATACGATTCAATATACGCGTCAGTCCGTTCACCTCTATTACCTACACAGGGAGGAAGAGAATCGTGAGTTTACGAACCATTTTCTTACTTGTTGTTGCAGTGATGGCCTCCGGCATGCCTGGTACCGTGGTGGCATATGATGCCAGTTCTAATTCCAGCAGCACCGATCCATGTAATCAGGTCATCTTCTCCGCATACACACCGGCTCCCTTCTCAATGGACAACAACAATACAGAGGTGCCTTCGAAATCTGAATTTTCATTTCTCGCTTCCAAGGTAACCTCCTCAGAAAGTATTAAAGTCATCATCAAGGGCCAAAAAGTTCCCCTCACCGTTACCACGGTCAGTAACGGATACTTGGTGAAAGGCAAACTGCCCGACACCGTCAAAAGCACGTATATTCGAATCGAGATATTCGCCACCGGCCCCAATCAATGTGATCGCGCGGATGGATGGCTGCTGAAAGTTGCGAATTAATCCTGGGTGCCAGCGAGGTAACTGGGCGCTCGCCCGGCTGAAGCCGGTGTGAGAATGTGTCATGCGCACCAGTGTATGTCTTGGCCTGTATGTGATGTGGCTGCATGAGTACCCGCGCTAATCCCTCGGTTATGCTGTCGGGCCCACCGGTCTCCCGTTGGTTAGGATTTTCCCCCGAGTTTAAAACAGACAGTTTGGGCTACCTGCTGCGCTGCCACAAATACGGCGACGTGGTAAAACTTCCCATGGGAATACTCGCCGCATGGCTTCTGCGTGAACACGATCCAGCCATTTATCTGCTCAATAATCCGGCCGATGTCCGACATGTGCTGGTCGTCAACCAAGACAATTACACAAAGGCCCCGGTTCCTCCGGTAGAAGCTCGCGTGTTTGGGCGAGGCGTGTTACATACGGAGGGGACACTTCATCATCGGCAACGACAACTCGTCCTGCCGCATTTTCATGGGGACCATGTCTCGTCCTATACAGATCTGATCACGGAGGTGACCGCCGGTGTGACCGCCTCGTGGCACGACAGCGCCACAATCGATATCGGACACGCCATGACGCAGATCACGCTCTCCGTAATTTGGCGCGTCCTGTTCGGACAGGACATTGGAGCCGACGCCCGAACGGTGACACAGGCCATCACAACGGGACAGCATCTCATTAAGCTCCAGTACGACTCGGTGTTCGCTCGCCTGATGCCGCTCTGGATTCCAACCAGACTGCATCGTGAATTTTCCGGCGACCATAGTCGTCTGGAATCGATCATTCGCTGCCTCATTCGTGCTCGACGTTCGACACCGGCACAGAACCTAGACGTCCTCTCTCTCTTGCTCACCTCGACTGACCCGACTGGGAAGCCGCTCAGCGAAGACGAAATTCGTGATGAACTCATCACCTTCCTGTTGGCGGGTCACGAAACCACCGCAAATGCCCTGACGTGGGTGTGGTTTCTGCTGGCTCAGTTTCCTGCCGTGCGTGCGCGACTTGAACAGGAACTTCACGTGTTGTTGGATGGCCGCCTCCCGACGAACGCTGACGTCCCCCACTTGCGATACACAAAGATGATTTGGAAGGAAACGTTGCGTCTCTATCCGTCGGCGTGGCTGCTTCATACCCGTATGAGTCGTGTAGATGACACGCTCCCGTCCGGAGCACACCTGCCGTCCGGCGCGAGAGTGTTCATCAGCCCGTGGAGCCTGCACCGAAACCCACAGTGGTTTCCTGATGCCGACCGATTTGACCCAGAACGTTTCTCGCCTAAAGCCATCGTGAGCCGTCCGGCGTTCAGTTATCTGCCGTTCGGAGGGGGTGGCCGCCGCTGCCTCGGAGAATCGTTTGCTGAATCGGAGGCCCTCCTGATCATAGCAACCGTTGCGTCAAAGATTCGTTTTCGATTGGCAGACGAACAGCCTGTTCTTCCAGATCCGCTGATGACGTTGCGGCCGCAGATCCCAATACTGATGACGGTCTTGCGCGTTGAGGGATACAATTATCTGTCAGGAAAAGCATGATCTCGGATCTTGTCTCTTGTCTTTCCCATATGGGTTCCGTATGAACGTGTGCACGGATGTCAGGAACTGTGATCTATTTCGCTAAACCCAGGAACGTTTGCGATGAAAATGCTGATGATCGTATTTCGCGAGTCAATTGCACAACAGATCCATGCGC
>Ga0194120_10003425_pt1 | contig 25861 bp, 26 predicted proteins | sample TA2MahCa65mmetaG_FD_148642 | JGI IMG/M metagenome (GOLD analysis project Ga0194120, IMG submission 148642) | Freshwater microbial communities from Lake Tanganyika, Tanzania - TA2015019 Mahale Deep Cast 65m | ecosystem: Environmental > Aquatic > Freshwater > Lake | place: Tanzania: Lake... | reverse complement strand
AAACCTGAAATCTTGAAGAAATATGCCAATCCTATTGCTGGAAAAATTGGCATATCTCTAATGGAATTCTGGAAAGCATTTGAAATTGATGAACCTGACGATATTGTTTTTTTACAAGCTAGTAAGGTTGATTTCCAGAAACTTTGAAAAGGATTCCAAGGATATATCGAAAAGTGTTGGCCTTTTCTGGTTTTTTTCCACATGATCATTTAATGCAAAACAGTTAACAAGGCAATCTGCTTTATTTTTCTTAAACCACTGTCGAACAAATTTTTCATCCGTTAAGTCATGTCCCAACTGAAGATCCAATGGAATTATCTTGTTGTTTCTCTTCATTGCCTTACATATTTCAGTGCCTAGCAAACCCTCTGAACCAGTAATTATGATTCGTAAATTTTGTGAATACATAGTATGCTATTATTATTTGAAATATTTATCTAAATAACGGTTTACAAAATCTTTGTATTTTACGCATGTTTCAGTAGGCGATATCAAGGATTCATTTCCACGTGCACCTTGAATTATAAAGTCACCCGCATAGTGGATTTGCGATAAAGTGGAAAAAAAGGATTCAAAATCAACATTACCAGTTCCCAATGGAACTGAGACGCCTCCGACAAGTCGATCTTTGATGTGTATGTTTGTGATGAGATCACGTAATACGATTAATTCATTATTTACATTATAATTTAGGGAAGTGCTATTACCAACATCATAATTGGCCTTTACAATATCACTTGAAAAGCCGAGCAATAGGGCTCTAAAGTCATTTGCAGGCAAATCAGTCTCAAGATTCAGGATTACGTTATTTTTTTCTGCTATCGGTATAGCTTTTTGCAGATTAAAACAAAATTGTGCCTTATCCGATGGCGAATTTTTAATTGATGAAATATCGACAAGGGGTATTTCAATTATTTGAATGCCCAATTCATGTGCATTGGTGATTAAATTTTGTAAAATATTCAAATTTTTGTCTAATTCGGATTCTGATTCCGAGAATAACTTGTGAGTCATGAAGAAATCCGCACAAATAGAATTTATTGTTATTTTATGCTCTTTGCATAAATGTGACATAATGTGTTTGTCTGTCAAGAGAGGATTATCATAGTCATCAAATATCCACTCCATTAACTCAAATCCAACTTTTTCTGCTATCTCGAGTTCTTGCATCCAAGAAAATTTCGGGAAACACTGAATTTGGTTATTTATTGATTCCACTAATCTGCCTTGCATGAATCCGATTTTTTTTGTGTCCATATCTTATCATAGAAAATGATATTAATCATATTAAAATGAATTTTTTGTGCGGAAAAAAATCGTCGAAAAATGCGGAAAAATCAAAATTGTTCTGACAGACGTTGACGGCGTATTAACTGACGGAGGAATGTATTATTCACAGGATGGCGATTCAATGAAAAAATTTCACGTTAGAGACGGGATGGGAGTAAATATTCTTCTTAGAAATGGAATAAATACAATAATCATAACAAAAGAAAGAACAAAATTCGTCAGAAATTGGGCTAAAAAAATGAATATCACTAAACTGTATGACGGTGTGACAAAAAAAGAAGAGATGATCAGAATAATTTGTAACGAGTTCAATGTTAAACCAGATAATCTTGCTTATGTAGGAGATGATGTTAATGACATAAAAATAATGATGAGAGTTGGTTTTGCAATAGCTCCGAATGATGCAGTATTGCAAGTAAAGGAAATATCAGATTATGTTTGTAATTTAAATGGAGGTAAAGGTGTACTCAGAGAGGTTGCGGACTTAATTTTAGATAATCAATTCGGACATAAAAAAATTTTATACTAAAGACATATTATCTATAAAAAGTAAAGCGCTGTATGGTTTTCATTACTGCAGAAATAGGAATCAATCATAATGGAGACATAGAAATAGCTAAGAAGCTTATTGACATTGCGAGTTCAGCTGGATGCGATGCGGTAAAATTTCAAAAAAGAACTGTTGAAAAAGTATACTCTAAAGACGTTCTGGATTCTCCAAGAGAAAGCCCATGGGGAACAACAACACGAGAACAAAAACTTGGCTTGGAGTTTAACGAGTCGGAGTATGATGAAATCAATAGATATTGTAAAGCGAAGAAGATTGAATGGTATGCCTCTGCATGGGATATTGATAGTCAGTTATTTTTACAAAAATACAATCTTAATTATAACAAAATTGCATCCGCTATGCTCACCAACAGGGAGCTACTCAGAGTTGTTGCTGAGGAAAAAAAACACACATTCATTTCTACTGGTATGAGTACAATTGATGAGATAAAAGAGGCTGTTTCAATTTTTAAGCAAAAAAATTGCCCCTTTGAGTTACAGCATAGTAATAGCTCCTATCCCATGAAGCTCGAAGAGGCAAATTTGAAATGTATTGAGACATTAAGAAAAGAATTCGATTGTAATGTTGGCTATAGTGGACATGAATCTGTTGGTTATTTGGTGTGCCTAGTAGCTGTGGTTCTTGGAGCATCGTCTATAGAGAGACACATCACATTGGATAGAGCAACGTATGGTTCTGATCAGGCTGCATCATTAGAGCCAGCTGGTCTGTATAGATTAGTCAGAGACATCAGAAGTATCGATATTGTGATGGGAGATGGAATAAAGAGAGTCTGGCCCTCAGAAATTCCAGTCATGAATAAATTGAGAGTTAAAACTTGAAGACAAAATACGATGTTGATAAAATTTCACAAATCTTTGATGATAGTATCAAAACAATACAACAATCCAAAATACTAGATAATAAAATCTCTCTAGTAGTACAACAAATTTTGGCCTCCATACGAGTAGGAGGCAAAATAGTTGCAATTGGTAATGGAGGAAGTGCTGCTGATTCTCAACATTTTGTGGCTGAATTTATTGGAAGATTTGAGAAAGAACGAAAAAGTATTCCCGCATTAGCGTTGACAACAGATACTTCAATTTTAACAGCATTAGGTAACGATTATGGATTTGAATTTGTTTTTTCAAGGCAGTGTGAATCGATGGTAAACAAAAATGACATCATGTTTGCAATAACAACAAGCGGCAAATCCAAAAATATTCTAGAGTGTATAAAAATTGCAAAGAAAAATGGAGCATATGTAGTAGGTGTCACTGGCAATAATAGAAAAGAGCTTGAAAAGGATTCTGATATTGTCTTATCAGTGCCATCCGAATCCACTCCACGAATTCAAGAGGCACACAGAATCATATTACATATCATCTGTGAATTGGTTGAATTAAATTTCAAGTAATTTTATTAGCAAACCACAAATATTAGGATGATTGACGATATAGAAATTCCGCAATTTGAAAATCCAATTCAAAATCAATCATATGTGCATGAATTTTTGGTATTTCATATGGAAGAATTTTTCCTTTATAGATTAGCTTATTAGTCAGAAATTTTTCCGTATAAAATACAAACAAACCGTCAACTATCCACACTATTGGAGCATCTTGTCTCCTTGTGACATTATGTGCCGGTAATTTAGAAGGGATTAGAAAACCATTCTCATTAGCTTCCATCATTCCAAAGTATGGATTTGGGTGAGCTTTAATTGCAGCAAAAACTCCATCGCAGTTTTTCTGTTTTAATAAACTAATTGAGCCAGAGATATCGCTTTGATCTATAAACGGAACTGTACAATCACGTAAGGCAAAGATATCAAAATCAAAGCCAATAGACCGTAGTTTCGGAATACAAAAATTGAGAACCTCATCAGTAGATGTTGTATCACCAGATAATTCGCTTGGTCTCATAAACGGTATTTCAGCGCCAAAATCTTTTGAGATCTTTGCAATTTCCTGATCATCAGTTGTCACCACTACGTGATCAAATAGATTTGAGTCTATGGCAGATTCAATTGTATGAGCAATCAATGGTTTACCGCCAAGTGGCCTGATGTTTTTCTTTGGAATTCCTTTTGAACCGCCTCTTGCGGGAATGATACAAATTGATTTGTTTTTCATTGAATATTGAGAATTAGAACGACTGATAAATATTTAGTAATTCAATGCAAGTTAAACAGAGCTGTAAAAGGAATCATCATTTCTATGGCGATATTCATTAATACTATAATGAGACGACGAATCTTGGCTTCTTTTAGGTTTGCGACGAATCTTAATTAGGTATTAATCTATATACTCATAATGATCACTTTTCTCAATTGCAAGTAATCAAAGTTGCTGATAAAACAATTGGAAATGATAGTCCTTGTTTTACCATAGCAGAGGCTGGAGCAAACCATGAAGGAGAAATTAATAAAGCATTCGAGTTGATAGATGAAGCAAAAAGATCAGGAGTCGATGCAATAAAATTTCAGACATATACTGCTGAAAAACTAACCACTAAAACAGCACCCAAATACTGGGATGATGGAATCAAAAACGAAACACAGTTTGATGTTTTTAATAAACTAGATAAATTAACCGATGAAGACTGGAAGAAGATTTTCGATTATGCAAAGGAGAAAAAAATAATTTGTTTTTCAACACCGTTTGATGAATCATCAGTAGATTTGTTAGGTTCTTTTGATGTACCAGCATTTAAAATTGCGTCAGCAGATATCACACACATACCATTAATTAAGAAAATTGCTTCTAAGGGAAAACCAATTTTTCTTTCTACCGGAATGGCTTCAATTGATGAGACGCACGAAGCAGTTTCAGTAATTGAAAGTGAAGGTAATAATCAAATCATAATAATGCATTGCATTACATCTTACCCAACAAAACCCGAAGATGCGAATTTGGAGATGATTAGTTTGTTAAAAAAAGAGTTCCCGAATTACGTTATAGGTTATTCAGATCACACCTTGGGAACTGATATTGCTGTCTTTTCGACGTTTTATGGTTCAAAATGTATTGAGAAACATTTTACGCATAACAAGAATCTCTCATTAAGTAGGGATCACAGGTTATCTCTTAACGCAGATGACTTTAAAGAATTGATAGAAAAGATTAAGTTGGCTGAGATGTCACATGGCTCTAAATTTCGTAATAATTTTTCCGCGGAAGTTGAATCAATAAAATATGCAAGAAGAAGCATTGTGTCATCTACAAAAATTGCCAAAGGTACAAAAATTACCAGGAATTTGCTTGAGGTCAAAAGGCCAGGTACTGGAGTACAACCGAAGTTTTTAGATCAAGTGATAGGAAAAGCAGCATCTCATGATATTGAGGAAGACATACCAATCACTTGGAATGACTTAGAATAAAACATGATCAAGGATAAACTGATCTTAGTTATCGCCAGAGAGAGTGGAACAAAATATGTGTCAAAACAGAATCTAAGACTAGTTGACGGGAAGCCTCTGTTATACTATGTATTGCAGACAGTTTCGACCGATCTAGACTACCATGTCATAGTAAGTACCGATTCTGAAGAGATCAAAGAGTATACAAAATTTTTTGGAGTTTCAATCATAGATAGACCAAAAAAACTTACCAAAGATAATACAAAGTTGGAAGACATTGCAATTGATGCACTAGAGAGATTAAAGAATCAGAACTTGAAATTTAAAAAATGCTTAATAATTCATCCACACTTTCCATTAATTAAAAAAGAAACAATTAAGAAGTTTTTTTCTAAAATCAGCAATGAAATTTCAGTTGTGTATGGATATGAAAATGAATTTGAATTAGATGATTCTTTTGCTGTTCGTAGAAGAAAAGATAATCTAATTAGATTAAATGAAAAAATTGTTAAAATTAAAAAGATTGTTTCTTTTGATTGCCAAAAATTAATTGAGAACAAAAGTTTTGGAAAATGTTTTTATGGTTTGCCAATATCAAGGGATGAAATTTTTTCGCCTAGTAGTTATCGTGATTTTTTTTCTTTAGAGAGTATCATAAAACGAAAGAGAATTTTAGTCAGAGTTGATGGAGAGAAAAACATTGGCCTTGGACATGTGTACAATATGCTCACGGTTCTGAATAACATTAGAAACGAAGATATTTTGATTTTAATGAAAAAAAACCTAGACCTAGGTTCAAAAAAATTTAATGAGCACCTATACAAGGTAAGAACTTTCTCAAACAATACAGAGTTATGGAAAATAATAGATGAATTTGATCCACATATTGTGTTTAATGATATACTAAACACATCAGCTATATACATTAGGAAATTAAAAAAACGTGGTATTTTTGTCGTAAACTTTGAAGATTTGGGTGAGGGAAGAAAATTTGCAGATTTAGTTTTCAATCCCATATTTCAAACCACTAAAAGAATGAATAATGAGCATTATGGCTCACAATATGCTTGTGTACGAGAAGAATTTCGAGTTTTTAAGAGAAAAAAGCTTAGAAAGAAAGTAGAAAAAATTGCAATAACGCTTGGCGGAATTGATAAAAATAACAACACCTTGAGAATTCTTTCCATAATTCAGAAATATGATCTATTAAGTGATGTCAAGATAATAGTAATACTTGGATTAGGTTTCACACATAAATCTAAAATTTACGGCCAAATTAAAAAAATGAAAGCTTGTGGATATGATATTGATGTGATTGAAAAGTCAGAATTCCTTTCAAAGTATTTGGCTGATTGTGATTTTGTGATAACTTCAAACGGTAGAACGGTCTTTGAAGTGGCATCACTTCAAATTCCGATTATTTCATTGTCTGTAAATAAAAGAGAACAACAACATGATTTTGTTAGAAAATATGATGTTGGATATGATGTTGATTTAACAAAAGATGGTTGCGAGCCCAGATTTGTTGCAAGTGTCAAAAAAATATTAAAAATCAACATTAGACAAATGAAGATAAAAAACCTTGAGAAAACTGACCTGAAAAAAGGAATCGATAGAGTTACAAGAAAGATAATGTCAGAATTTGAATCGGTAAAATTAATTCATACTTGATTATTTGATTGCAAGTGCTGTAGAAAGAACCTTAATGGATTCATCTAGGTTGTTTAACGGCTTCTTTCGTTTTTGAACACATTTAATAAAATGAGATAACTCTTCCACATACATTGGATTTACATTATCTGTAAGCTTGTAGTTATCATTAATGACGAACTTCGTCCATTTTTGTTTTTTATATGGATAAAGCATTATTTCGTTTTGTAATGAGTCCCAATACAAAACACCCCTGTTACCTCGGATTTTGAGTCGTTTGTAAGATGGTCTCGAAAAATAATCCAAATGAAGTTCTACTACAATGTTGTTTTCTAGTTTGATTATTGATGCAGATAAGTCATCCACGTTGATTTTAAGATCACTGAATTTTCCATTAATTGATTTTATTGTCTTTGGGTTACCAAACATCCAGATTAAGTAATCTAATTCATGTATCTGAGTCAGAGTAACTCCCCCACCCAATTTTCTTGTAGCCGCATATCCTTTAGAATAATCTTCAGACGGATGCCAATCAGGCAAAAAGGAGCCATTTTCAGATTGAACTGATATTATTCTTCCAACTAGTTTTTTATCTATAAGCTCTTTCATTTTACGAATTGGTGGATAGAATCTGTAATTGCACCCCACCATAACTACAAGATTGTTTTTTTTAACAATGCTTTGTAGTTTTGCTATATTTTTTGACGAGTTTGATAGTGGTTTTTCTATAAAGAGATCTATTCGTTTTTTTGCTAATATTAAAGCAAATTTAACGTGTAAGCTGGTTTCATTAGTAATTAGTGCAGCTAACGGATTCTCTTTTATGCATTCGACCAAATCAGAACGAATAGCAATTCGGTTCTTGTTCAGTTGATAATTAACAAAATCTGTAGTTCGAATATCTTTTCTCTTGGAGAAGATAATGATCGGAGATTTAGTTATTGTAAGAAGATTATTTGCGTGACGCTTTCCAATGGAGCCAAATCCAACAATTAAGAAAGGTCGAGAAGAAGTCATCTAGTAATATCTACCAAGCTGTCCATCCCCCATCAACAATCAGATTGGAGCCAGTCATGTATGATGAAGCATCAGAGCAGAGATAAATTATGGAACCAACATATTCATCTTTTCTTGCCATTCTACCCAACATTGTTTTACTAGAATAGTTTTTGATGAAGGACCTTGTTTGGTTTCTTTCAACTCCACCTGGAGATATGGCGTTTACTCTAATTCCAGTATTGGCCCAATAAGATGCCAGATACCTAGTTAGGTTTATGACGCCACTTTTTGTTGCTGAATAGAAGGAACCTGCGTTCTGACCACTGTTTCCATAAATTCTCTGATCTGGCGCAACTATTCCATATGTAGAGCTAATGTTAATTATGTTTCCTCGTTTTTGTTTTTTCATAACTTTTCCTACTTCCTGACTCATAAGAAAGATTCCAGTCAGATTCACTGCAATTGCATCATTCCAATCTTTTAGAGATAACTCCTCAAAGGGAGTTTTTCTAATTTTGTCATTGCCTTGATATGCAGCGTTGTTAATAAGGACATCAATTTTTGAATACTTTTTCATTGTTTTGGAAACAAGATTCTTGATCGAGGATTTGTTTGTCAAATCAAGCTTTATCGGCTCAGGATCTACGTCATTAGTAAGTTTAAGCTGTTTTCCAATCTCTTTGCATCTTGGATAATCCAAATCTGCCAATACCACATTTGCGCCCATTTCGCTTAATCCTTCCGCATACTGCGATCCGAGATTTCCAGCAGCCCCGGTGAGTATGATTACTTTTTCCGACAAATCAAAAAGGTTTCTTGCGTTCATAATATTATACCACTGTTATTTATGAAACCTATTTTTAATAAATTCTTCATCTTGTTTTAATGATTTGATGTATCCTTCGTTCGGTTTATGATCTTTGTTTATTTCTATTAGAGATGGTTCTTCTTTGAGTAGACAAAGTATATCCTCCATATGTATCGGGTTTTTCTGGATTTTTGAGATTATTATCCTGATTAATTTTAGATCAACATCATAATCTAATGTCCATCTTAAATGAGACAGATCTTCAGGATGAGAGAAATTTTTTATTCTAAATTTTTCTTTATTATTTTTAAGATATGGAGTCACGTGTTCACGCTCAGATGGAAGAATTGCATTAAGATATGCAGATTCGAGTGCTTCAAATGAGAATACTTCTGTTTCATTACCATCTGGAAAGGTTCTAGGAAATGTGTTTGTAACATAGTCATATTTATTTTCTAAAAATATTGAGATTCCTTTATCAACGATAGACGGATCAATCAATGTGCAATCAGCAGTTGTTCTTAAGATGGCAGATAGTGAATATTGTTTTGCACAGTGATAATATCTAGAAAGTACATCCTCCGGATCTCCTCTGAACACATCTATTCCTAACTCTATAGCATATCTTTCTATTATAGTATCTTCAGGGTTTGTACTTGTGGCGATGATTAATTTATCAATGAATTTGCAGGATCTTAGCTGCTTGATTGTATAGAATAGGCTAGGGTTTGTTTTATCTACTTGCATCATGACTTTTCCAGGTAATCTAGTTGATCCCGTACGTGCTTGTATTATACAACCTAGCAATAGAAAGTTGAAGAGGATCATAGAGATAAATTTAATGCATCAATCAACAATATCAAAACAATAAAGTATCAAAAAAGTTGTGAAAAACAAGATCAATGAAGACATTGTATTTAATTGAAAATGCGGGGATTGATGAGGTAAAGGCCATATCTAATGAAAAAGACAAGTATGTAGTTGTTTTTGATTATAAATCACATCTATTACTACAAGGTTACAAAATAGAACACCAAACATCAGATGATTTTTTTACTGATGCTGAAAGGAAGTCAATTTGTGAATTTTGTCTATCATTAACGAACTGGTATGATGTTTTTGACGAACCAGATGTTAGATTTCATGATGTAAATCTGTTAAGTATAATTGATAGAAACGAAATATTAGAGAATTTAATGAACATAGTACCAAAAATTCATGTTACAAAAAAAGTTATAGAAAAAATACAGCCGGAGAGGATTTTTTCATCAAATACAATTCACGATTTACTTACAAATGTAGACAGGGAAATAAAACCGATTAACGACTCAGGTTACAATAACACACACAATGTCACTTATGATAAAATTGATGTTTCATATGGAATAGGAAATCTTAATCTCGGAATAAGAATCAATAGAAGGAAATATCAATTTATCAAAAATCATTTAGAAAAAATAGTTTGCAAGACACTTGAACTAAGGGAAAAAAATGAAAAAAAGAAAAAAATAATTTTACTCGAATTTAATCCCGAAATTTTTTCTGACCTGTTAGAAGAAATGAATAGGCAGGGAATTCAGCCCATTTTAATTAATTTTAGACGTTCTGCAATTTGGTCCAAAAATTCAATTCGAAACTTAAGAAAAACACATTCAGTTGTAGGAATTCCTGATGATTTCATAGACAAAATTACATTGTTAGAGATCAATCGTATTCACCATAGTTGTTTGAAGAAAATTCACGATATGTTTATGAAAGAACAAAAATTATCTTCTATTTTTGTATTAAATGGAGTTAGATTTGAACAACATGTGAAGAAAACCTTTCTCAGAATATTAGAGGATAGGATTAAAGAATATTTAATTGGAATATGTTTAGCGGAATCAATTAACAAATTAAATGATGTGATCGGAATAATTACACTCAATGTGTCTGGAGAGATAGAGAAGATTTTCTCACTTACAAATCAAAAATCACCTGTAGTGCTATTACAACACGCATTTGCAAATTATACACAAGAAACATCATACATAGACGCATTAGACGATTTTCATTTGATAAAAGACAAGATTGCAGTATGGGGAGAACAAATAATGCAGTATCTAATTGAAATCAGAAAAGTCTCGAAAGACAGAATAATTGTTTGTGGCAGTCCAAAGTACGATTCCTATACAAGTGTTAAAAAGGAAAAACAAGAGAAAATTATTCTTATAACTCCAAGGCCAATAATCAATCATGTAGAAGGAATAAGAATCAGCACATATGAGAAATATGAAAAAACCATAGACGCGATATTAGAATTATCCAAGAAAAAGAATTTAAAAATTATTTTCAAACTACATCCTCAACAAAATGAACATAATGCTATGCTCAAAGAATACATAAAAAAGAAAAACCCTACCGCAACTATCTTACAAAACAAGTCCATCAATGATCTGCTCATACAATGTGATCTTCACGTAAATATTGCATCAGATAATTTTGATGCAACAAGCGTACTTTTAGAATCCATGATCATAGGCAGGCCTAGCATAAACATACAATTACAAAAATCAGAGATAGAATTCGAGTTCATGAAACATGGGGCAGTAAAGACAATCAGTTATGATTCAGACATCATAAAAGAAATTAGTCTCTTATTGGATGAGAAAGAAGCTGCAGATATTCTTATAAATTCCCAAAGATATCTGCCGCATTATCTTTCAAATCACGGAAAAGCTTCCGCACATCTAGTTAATTCATTATTGTCTGCTCAACAAAACAAATAGACATAAAATACAATAATAATGTAATTAGATAATGTTAACCTATAAAGAAATTAAGAAAATACGCAGTTTGTATTACAATAACAATAATATTTCTCAATATTTACGTAAAAAAAGACATGAATCTGAGAACTCTATCGATACAATCTTGTATTCATATGATTTACAGGGAGGACGTGACTATGCCAGACGAAATGACAAACTAATATCTGAGAATAACAAAAAAGTATCCGAACTTATTTCCAAAAAAATTTCTCAGTTAGGAGCGAAGAGTTTTCTTGAGGTCGGTACTGGAGAAGGACTAATCCTTGGATTAATAAATTCAGAGAAAATACGAAACGCCACAAGGCTTTTTGGTTTGGATTTATCCTTAAGCAGACTCTTATTTGCAAAGAGATACCTTAAGGAGAGAAAAAGAAATGCAAATTTGTTTTGCGCAAACATGACCAATATTCCGTTGCCTGATAACTCAATCGATATTGTATGTACTGTAATGTCAATGGAGCCTAATCATGGAAGAGAAAAAGAGATTTTATCAGAACTTTTCCGTATAACAAGACGTTATCTCATGTTGATTGAACCTACATATGAGTTGGGCTCGAAACAAACAAGAAAACACATCATCAAACACGGTTATGTTAGAGGTCTTCCCCTACACATATCCAAACTTGGTCATAAAATTTTAACACACGAATACTTGGGCCTTTCACATCCAGATAATGAAAATGCATTGATAATTGCAAGGAAAAAAAATGTGTTACCAATGACTGATGTAGTGCATTTTGTTTCTCCCATAAGTAATAAGACCTTAAAAAAATCGAAAAATTATTTTTACTGTAAAGATGACGGATATCTGTATCCAATAATAAATAATATACCATGTTTAGTAAGGGATAACGCAATACTAGCATCACAGATCCACAAATTTAGAAGTTAGTTTCATACATTAATTTAGCAATCTTTTCTATAATTAGTTAATTCAATAATCTAGAATTTGAAATAGATGAAATCATTTGAACCAATATAGAAAAACAATATCAGGATTATTATCCATGCCATAAATGTCAACCAATAACGTGGTTGTAGATTGTTAACTAGATCTCGTAAATCTTTTTTATATGAAATAAGATGGATTGTGAAGAAAATCAATAGCAAACTGATGGGAATATAGTTATGAGAAATGATTTGCGTAGTTTTTGCTGTTTCAAAATCTAATATTATATATTTGAACATCGAATATGTTGAATCGTTAAAATTCTGAACTCTAAACGGGATCCAAGTCCGAAGATATGAGAACTACCTACAACTATTATTCTAAATGATTCGGAGTGTTTTTCTTTCATGACTTCATTTCCACGAAATCCATTTTCATTGATATTTACTGTATTAAAATGTTGATTTGGTTTTAGTAATCTTATTACATTGTTTTCATAATGTAACTGTTTATACTCTTTACAAATTTTTTCATTTAGATCATATGATCTATCTGAGAATACCATAGAGGTTATGATAGGCCCGCATTTATTGTCAATTTCTTACATTGTTATTTGCGATGAACCTTCAATTGCCACTAGATTTACCAATAATAATATCAACAATTTTTTCATATTCTATTAGTATTAGAGATAAGACCCTCGATAAATAATTAAATTTACTAATTTTAATGCGCTAAATCTTGTGACAAATTATGTAATTCCTTGTTTAACTCATCATGTATACTGTTTCTGAAAATATTGTCTTTTTTGTACCAGATGTTGCCTCGGAATTTTTCCATAGTGTTTATAAATTCATTTTTTGATATTTGAATATAGCTACAAAAATCATTAATATATTTCTGGGCACACTTTCCATCATATTTTAAGACCAACTCAATACCAGATTTTCTGTCCATGAACCCATCCCTTAGATCATAACACACATGATCCATGCATTGACCAAATCCAAATTTGATGAATTTCAGCATTTGATTTACGTGAACGAGATCAGAATCAATTTGAGCAAAAGGTACGTACGTTCCTATTTCTTTTGGGTTGATGTTCTGTCGTTCTTGAAATCCATATTTTTTAGAAAATTCTGCATTGCCTCTATAGGACCAATCTTTAAGATAATACTGAATCCAGATTCCACGTATATTCAGATCCAATAGTTTTTGAACATCATAATGAAGTAAGTATAAGTCATCTTCAGTCACCCCATCAACATCTAGGTATTCTTGCCAGCCTTTTGATAATGTCTGTAGCTGATATGCCTTAAGCGCATCAGAGTCAGTTCCCACACCAGTTAGACTTGCACCTACAGTAAGACCGGGATTTTCTCCCTGAATTATTAATGGAATTTTGAATTTTTCTGCTATGATGTATGTTGAAGCATACAGAGGAAATTCGGTAGCTTTGACAGGGTTAAGATGAGTAAAAAAGTCATATCGGACTAACTTTTTCATTATTTTAGAATTTGGATGGATTGTAATGACATCAAATCCTAAACGTTTTAGATTATCTATATTAGATCTACCAAGATCAGTTATGTTTTCAGGCTCGTAGTTTACCAACAAACACCTAAGACCAAGTTGATCTCTTGCAGTTACGGCTTGTTTTGTACTATCTTTCCCGCCACTAACGCCTATTGCACAATCATATGGACCAGTAGATTTTTCTTTTGCGTTTTTGGCAATGGATAGCAATTCATTTTTGCGTTTTTGCCAATCAATTTTTTTTTTCTCTTCTTCCCAAAGACATGCACCACATATTGAATCATTATTAAAAAAAATTCCAGGTCTTGTGTCAGGCTGTACACATTTTTTGCATATTTTCATCCATGTTTGCATCAATAAACAGATATTTTAGTTTAGTTAGAATTTCAGATCAAATTTTGTGTTGTTGGAATAGGAAATAATATGAGACAAGGATGGCTTGGATTATATACTGAATGTAGGAAAACGCATTGTGAAGATTTTAGCAATTACTTTAGAGAAATGTTCAGGTTGCGCATTATTAGTAGACGATAGAATTGTTTTTTCTGTAAGTGAGGAAAGATATACACGAATAAAATCCGATTCTTCATTTCCGATGAATTCAATAAAAGACACAATGAGTTTTGCTGGCCTAAGAGGAGCTGATTTAGATGTTGTAATAATATGTGGAAATACTATTAGTTTAATCCCATCTTTGATCAATGAATACTCTAATGTTTCAGTAAAAGAGCAAATCAGAGCAATGGGAGAGTATTGGTATCCGAATTTGATACTAGGACAAAATAGATCATTTTTGGAAGTGTTTAAAGAAAGAATTAACCTAGAACAATTTCCATTCAATACTGAATTAGGAAAAAAATTTGACGTTTTTAGTTTGCATAATCCATATACTGAAGAAGATGGAAAAAAAGTGTCTGAGTTCTATAAACAAATAATTGCCTCAGTATTGGGAATTGGCCAAGAAAAGATCATACACATGGAACATGACTGGTGTCATGCTGCATATGCATTTTATGGAAGTCCAATTCGCGACGATAACACACTAATCGTGACAGCAGATGGGTGGGGAGACGATCTTAGTGGAACATTGTCGCTATATTCTGATGACAGCAGACAGATCAAGAGGATTAAAGAGTATAACCATAAGGATTTCCAGCTTGCAAGAATCTATCGTTATACTACATTGGTTCTAAGGATGCTTGCAAATGAACACGAATACAAAGTCATGGGCCTTGCTCCATACTATAACGGACCAATGACAATAGAGGTTGAAAAAGTTCTTGATAGCATGTTACAAATCAACGGTTTGGATTTTACATTCAACAAAGAGATTAAAGACATTTTCTATTACCTAAATACCAACTTAAAGAATTTCAGATTTGATCATATTGCATCAGGATTACAATCATTTACTGAAAAGATACTCGTAGATTGGTTTACCAACTCCCTGAAAGAATATGGAGCGAGTAGTGTAGTTTTTGCAGGAGGAGTATCTATGAATGTAAAGGCAAACATGAAGATTTCCCAGATTCCTCAGATTAAGAAGATGTTTGTTTGTGGGGCAGGTACTGATGAGACTTTACCTATTGGCGCATGTTATCATTGGGCAGAAATCAATGGAGTTAGCCCCAAGCCATTGACTTCTCTTTATCTAGGAGGAGAATCAACATATCAGGAAAACGACATCCCAATAACATCAAAATACAAAATTGAAAAATTCAGTACGATTGATCAGATCCTGGAGAAGATCCTTGATAACAAGACCATTGCAGTTTGCAGGGGGAGGATGGAGATGGGGCAAAGAGCTTTAGGTAACAGAAGCATTCTAGCAGATCCACGGACAAGATTGAATGTTGAAAAGATTAATCATTCTATAAAAATGCGAGATTTTTGGATGCCATTTGCTCCCGTTATATTATATGAGCACCACCAAACAATACTACATAACCCAAAAGATCTAGACTCTCCCTTTATGACAATTACCTTTGAAACCAAAGACGGGAAGAATAAAATTCCTGCTGCTGTGCATCAATCAGACGGTACGGCGAGAGCACAATTATTGAAAAGAGAGCAGAATCCAGTTTTGTGGGATTTGATCAACAAGTTTTATGAAAAAACTGGTATTCCTGCATTATTGAATACTTCTCTCAATCTTCATGGCGAACCAATTGTTAGAACTGTAAAAGATGCATTAAGAGTATTTGAAAAATCAGAGCTTGAAATTTTGTGGTTAAACGAGCACATTATTGAGAAAATTAAAAGTTAATTACAAAATGGAAAAATTTGTCTGAAGTTATAAGTACTTTGATTATTTATTTAGATTAGTTGAAAAGAGTAAAAACACTAACAGCAATTGGTTCAACAGAAATTATTGGATTAGCTGTATCATCTCTATTTTGGTTGATTTTAGCTAATCTAGTGAATCCTGAAAACTATGGTAATATTTTTTATTTGATCAGTATTGCAGGTGTGGCGTCATTAGTTTCACCAATCTTATCTAGTTATGTCAGTACTACATATGCTGCTAAAAAAACTGAAGCATTAACAGGATTATACACAATATCGTTTTTCGGCACAGTAATCGGTATTTTAGTAGTCTATTTGATGACAAACAGAATTGATGTTTGTTTTTTGATATTCGGTTATGTTTCCTCTAATCTGACAATGGGAAAAATGTTAGGTGAGAAGAAAATTAGAGCATACACTAGTACAAATTTATTCCAAAGATGCTTGACGCCGGTTTTTGGGTTTTTATTTTATTTCCTGTTTGGGTTTGACAGCATTTTCTATGCATTAGCATTAACGTACATACTGCACATCGTAATTTTTGTTAAAGAGATAAAGATTCAAAGATTCAATCTTGCAAGTATTAAACCAGGTATACGATTCATATATTTCAATTATCTGAATAATTTAGCAGGGTTAGTTGGCGGCCAAGTGGATAAATTATTGATTGCCACTCTGTTTGGCCACACATTGTTAGGAAATTATTCGTTAATAACACAAGTCATAGGAATAATGATGATTATTCCCAACATATTTTTCAGATATGTCCTATTGGAAGATCTATATCAAATTGAAAATAGAAGACTAAAGAAAAAAATTGTTTTGTTTGCTATTGGTATATCGATTCTTGGATTTTTCATACTACCACAAACTATATCCCACATATTTCCAAAATATTTAGGGATATCAGAAGCAATCGGAATAATGAGTTTGTCTGTTCTTCCCTCTACTTACAGTAGGATTCAAACTTCCAGATACTTGAGTCAAGAAAAAGGACTTATCATTCTGGGAGGGACTGTAGTCTATGCTTGTTCATTGTTTCTTGGAATAGTCACATTAGTCAGCTTTATGGGAATCACCGGCCTAGCTATATCTTTTTTAGTAGCAAGCTTCTCTCAAGTAATTGCTCACACAATACTTATTGCAAAATTATCTTAGCATTTAAGAAACATCATAAATAAAATAATTATTGTAATTGTTTAAATTTACAACATCAACTAGATTTGGATGTATGTATTTTCTTTCCATATATGTGTCCATTTAATCTGTTAGATAGCCTTGCGAATTGACTATTTCTGTAAACCATACAAACAAAACCTGAATCTTCAAGTAATTTTTTTATGTCTTCAAATTTGTGAGATGTGAATTGTGAAACATACTCGATTTTTATTTCATCTACATGCTCCAAAAAGCTCACATTTAGATACATTTCACATCCTTTACAATCCATTTTAAGTAGATCTATTTTTTTAATTTTGTATGCTTCTAGAATTTTTGAAAAGCTGATTCCATCCACCATAGTTTGCAAAGCATTTTCACCGTATCTATTATAGGTAAATGAAGAGCCGATGTTTGGAGTATCGGGAGCCTGAAAGAAATTTAATTTACCATCTTTTCCTACTGCTGCATTGATAGGAATAATATTTGCAGACAGATTAGGATTTAATGACATATTTCTTAACATCGCATCAAAATTGGGCTTTATTGGTTCAAAGGCATAGACTTTTGCACCTTTACTTGCATAATATAATGGAGTATCACCACATTCTGCACCTACGTCAACTACTATTTTATTTGACCAATCATCAGAATCAGTTATTGCGTGTATATCATCAATAAAACATTCCATAATTGTATTACCTGGATGAATTGAATCAAGATAAAATTTCACCCCAGAAAATGTTTCTATAATTTTTTTTCCTTCATTGACAAAAATTTTTAGAGTTTTTTTCCGATATTTGCTTATATCTTTATTATTGTCAGTAATAAAATCTGCTCCAGCTCGAACACAAAGAAATAATGTTTCAATTAAATTTTTGTCCTCCTTAGAAAAATTACTAAGAGGTATAACAAACGAATTATTAAGATCAAAGGACAATTGAGCTGAATTTTCATTTAATTGTTTATAGCTCGCTGAGAATGTCAAAGAGCCTACGAAATAATACATTAGAGTAAAATCACGTTTATCAAAGGATAGTTTTGGTAGGTTCTTCAGTTTAATTGTAATTTTCTTAAACCCAAACAAAATTGCAAATATTAGGCTCAACTTTTTTTCGACTATAGAATGCGATGTAAGAAACGGTGATAGATAATACAGAAAACCTATATTTTGCCCAAGATTCACAAGATATGAAATTTAATTCAGACTTATGACTTTTTTTAATTAGTTTATAAAAACGCTTTAATAGGCAAATCTTTCAAAATTAATTTTGAAAACTATGAGAAAGTTGAAATATTCAGAATAGAGCGCGTAAATGTGGATTTTTCTACTAGGTTGAATTGTGAACAAAAAACATTACTAGAAATTCTAACAGATTATGAAGGTCTAGTCAAGTATTTACCACGACAACTAACTGAGGTTAAAGTTCTAGAAAAACAGGATAACCAAACTACAATAGAGACAACCATCATGTTCAAAACATTGATTAAAAAAGAAATCAAACAGAGAATAGTTATTGTGGAAAAAGAAGACAAATTAGAGGCTAAGATTTTAGATGGTCATGCAAAAGATACAGCTATTTCAATTTCAGTAAATCCACAAGATTCACAAACCCAAATAGACATGAAAATAGATCTCAAACTAAGTCTTAAAGCAAAAATCTTGTCACCAATAATAAATAGAGAATACAAGACGTTACTTACGGGTATTTTAACTAAAATGGAAATAGATGCTCAAAGAGTAGAGGTAGAAAAATGAATATTGTAGACTGGCAGAAATTTTCAAAAGAATCAAACATCTTCAAAAATCGTAATCCAACAAATTGGGTCTTTTTAGAAGAATTCCTCACTAGAGACTTTTATGAAAAATTACGAGAATCATACCCAAAATTTGACAATACTTGGGAAATGGAGGATTCGTATGATAAATTATCATATAGAAAATATTGGAAGATGGATGGCAAAAAAATCCTCATACCTGAAAAGGACGATAGATATAGCGATGCTTGGAACGAGTTTATGAAGTATGTATGGTCAGACGAATTTTGTAAAAAATTAGCAGAGTTCACAGGAGTTCCAATTACAAATCTTAAACATTTTGGATTTATGCTGATAAGGAAAAACGGTTTTCAATTACCGCACACGCATAATGTCAGCGATAAAACATTAATTGTTATCTTGTATTTTTCTGAGAACTGGGAAAAAGGTGATCCTGGTGGGACATATCTTTCTGATGGAAACGATGAGTCGAAGATCGTATTTGAGCCGCATAATCTTGATAATACATGTCTGATTGTTCTTGATGGACCACATGCTGCGCATGGGGCCAGAAGAGTTACAAAAGACGTTGAAAGAAAGGCCATTCAATTAACATACGAGCCATTTTCTTCGGTAGCTGGATGGTATGTCAATTTAGGAGAAAGTAAAACGGAATTACTTGATTTATAAAAAAGAACGAATTCTACATCAAATTCATTTATTCTGTAGATTTATTCAGAGTATTGTTTGAAATAAGCAAAGGATATAGCAATGAATTATTTTGATAACAAACCTACTGCCAAGCGGATCATTTACAATATTATTCGTTATCAGTTGTTAGACAGACATTATTATGGATTTACTGCAAAGTTAAGGCCACTGCCAGATCTTATCATAATTGGAGCAAAAAGATGTGGCACTACGTCTCTCTATCAATATCTAGGAGAGCATCCGTGCATAAGTCGCTCAATGAAAGATAATGTAGGTTTTTTCAACAACAATTTTGAGTTGGGTTTGGACTATTACAGATCATTTTTTCCTTTAAAACCAAGAAACAAATGCAAAAGACACATCACATTTGAAGTCACCACATCATACATGCAGGAATCAAAGACTGCCCAACGAATTTTCAAAACACTACCAAATGTAAAATTGCTCATAATTGTTCGAAATCCAGTAGATCGCGCCTATTCAGAATATAATCTAGAAAAAAATAGACAAAGCTTCGAAGAATCAGTGTTTGAGGAGATGAAGAGAATAGACACGGAAGACAAAGCATTATCAGAGAGCAAGATAGTTGAATTGTTTTCACGTGAAAGATACCACCTAATAAGAAAGAGCATGTATTATCAACAACTAGTACCATGGTTACAATTATTCCCAAGAGATCAAATCATGATCCTGTCGACAGAAGATTATGATAAAGATACCCAAGGCACATATGACAAGATTTTTGATTTTGTAGGAGTAGAAAAATACGAAATAAGAGAATCAGAAAAGATCAACAAAGGAAAATATTCGAAAATGAATGATAAAACAAGGCAGATTCTACTTGATTATTTTAGGCCGCACAATGAAAAGTTTTTTCAATTAATAGGAAAAAAGTTCGAGTGGGAGTCATAAATTGCTTAATACCAAAAACAGTTTATTGTGATTTTTTCCATTTTATCCAATTGTAGTCATCGAATGAAACATTCAACATTTCGTTATCATTAGGCCTCCATGCAAGGTCTGCAAGCGCAAGAACCTTAGAAGTTTCATCAGATAAGTTAATGTGAGCAGACGGAACATTATTTGGAACACATACCAATACGGGTTTGTTATCACTGGATTCGATCTCTATGTATTTACCATCTTTCTTTATAATGAATACAATCTTGCCGTGGATACAGACAAAGTAGCTGTTACGTTTTGTATGAAGGTGTGGTCCTTTTGTTTCTCCTGGGTTGACTGAGCTTACATAAATCATCTTTATCTGATCTTTTATCAGATTATCCCAGTCTCTCCAAACTACAGTCAAGGAACCATTTATGGATCCATCTAAGGTTCTTTTAGTCGAATGTTGTTCTAGTAGAGTCGACCAGACAGAATTATCATTCATCATATTTATTATTAATGTGTGCATTAAAATTTAATTGGTTTGGAATAGACGACTTATTATCAAGTATTATAAGCTTGAGCACTGATGATTTTTTTGATATAGTTTGAAGCTTTTGGTTACTGGTGGATTGGGTTTCATTGGTAGCAATTTCATTTTACAGTTATTGAGTAAGAACTTAGATTATAAAATAATTAATCTTGATGCTGAGCTTTATGGTTCAAACCATAAGAATCTAGAAGACGTAACAAATTCAGGCAATTATCGATATGTCAAGGGTGACATCACCAATTCGTCACTATTAGAAGAATTAGTGTCAGATTCAGACATAGTTGTTAATTTTGCTGCAGAATCATTTGTCGATAGAAGCATATCTAATGCAGAACCATTCTTCAAGTCTAATGTAGAAGGAGTTTTCAAATTATTGGAAATTGTAAGAAGCAAGAAAAAAACTATAGTACAGATTTCAACTGATGAGGTTTTTGGTAGTATGAAAATGAACAGTGCCAATGAGGACACAAGGTTTAATCCATCAAGTCCATATTCTGCAACTAAAGCTGCAGCTGAATTGCTAGTAAATTCATACCACATAACATATGATTGCAACACGATTATCACTAGATGTACAAACAATTATGGCCCAAGACAATTTCCCGAAAAATTGATTCCAAAAGTCATAATGAGGGCAATGAATAACATGAAAATTCCGATATATGGAAATGGTAAAAACATTCGAGATTGGTTATTTGTAGATGATCACTGCGCTGCAATTCTTAAGGTGATTGAAAAAGGAAAATCTGGTGAGTCATACAATGTTTCTGCCAATAACGAGATCGATAATCTAACAATAGTAAGAAAAACGCTAGAATTAATGGACAAACCGGAAGACTTGATAGAATATGTGGAGGATCGCCCAGGACATGACTTTAGATACAGTATGAATTCGACTAAAATACGAAGTCATCTAGGATGGAGTGAAAAGATATCCTTTGAATCAGGTCTTGAAAAGACAATACAATGGTATCTTTCACATCAGGATCATTGGAAGGATGCATCTAGAATAACTGAAAATTCGACGCCATGGAAAGAATAACCCTAATTTAAGGATCAAAGAGATTCAACTTAGTATGAAAGGCATAATTCTTCATGGCGGACATGGGACAAGATTAAGACCACTAACACACACTGGCCCAAAGCAGCTTTTACCAATTGCTAACAAACCCATGTCAGAATACTGTCTTGATGCAATCAAAGATTGCGGTATACAAGAGATTGCAATAATCGTAGGAGGTATTGGTTCTGATAAGGTCAAAGAATATTATGGGAACGGATCAAAATTTGGAGTAAAAATAACATATGTGGAACAAGATTACCCAAGAGGAATCTCACATGCAGTAAGAATATGTAAAGATTTTATAAAAAATGAAAAATTTCTTGTCTTTTTAGGTGACAATATAATTCAAAAAAGCATTTCTGAGTTTGTTAAGAGCTTTCAGACTTCGGATGTTTCTGCATCAATATTCCTCTGCGAGGTAGACAATCCCTCTAGATTCGGCATTGCGGATATCAGAGATGGTAAGATTACAAAGATCATGGAAAAACCAAAAAATCCGCCCACCAACTTGGCTGTCACCGGGATCTATCTTCTTACACCTGAAATATTTGACATAATTGATAGGTTAAAACCATCATGGCGTAATGAGTTAGAGATTACAGATGCATTGCAAATGCTTTTGGAGGAAGGTTACAAGATTACTTATAACATGATTACAGATTACTGGAAAGATACTGGAACTCCAGATGACATCATACACGCAAACATGGCAATTCTAGAAAAAATGAGTCCCTATTTTTATGGCAAAAAAGAAGGAATGGTCAACATTAATGGAAATGTAATGATAGGAAGCAACACCATAGTAAAAAACGAAACATCCTTGGTTGGTCCTATCATAATAGGCAGTAACTGTATAATTGAGTCATATACCAAGATAGGACCAAATGTAAGCATAGGAGACAACTCCAGATTATCCGGATGTGCAGTAAATAACTCCATAATAATGAATGATTGTGTTGTTGAGGGCAGCATCAGTATTACAAAGAGCATAATTGCAGCCAATTCAAATATTTCATTTCTAGCAGATAGCAGAAAAGATAAGGTGTTTTTGTTAGGCGAGGGAACAAGAATAACATTATGACTCGTCCAAACTATATTAGTAGACAAACATAAACAACAGAAAATGAAATTTCACAAAAATATACTAGATATACAAAACATAGATAGTGTAGAAACAGAGCTTCAAAATTTTATCAAAGATCAAGTCTTTGACAAATTCAAAAGAAAAGGCACAGTAGTAGGAATTAGTGGTGGAATTGATTCCGCACTGACATGCGCATTATGCACCAAGGCAATAGGCAAAGACAATGTTCTTGGAGTATTGATGCCAGAAAAAGACTCAAAATCAGAAAGTGCAATTTATGCTAGAAATCTTTGTGAAAAATTAGGCGTAAGATTTGTAACAATCGACATAACAAACATCCTTGATTCGTTTAATGTGTATAGCACAAGAGAACAGATAATAAAAAAATATTTTCCAAGTTTCACCAATCAAGACAAATACAGAATTGTTGTGCCCAACAGGCTTGCCAGTAATTCATCCATATCATTGCCACATCTAGAGATATTAGATGAAAAAAATCAAACGCATAAGATAAGACTGTCTTTACATGACTACCTGGATCTTACTGCAGCTACTAACATAAAACATAGAACTAGAATGGCTATGTTGTACTATTATGCAGAAAAAAGTCACTTTGTTGTAGCAGGTACAACAAACAAGTCAGAATTGGTTCAGGGATATTATGTCAAATATGGGGACGGGGGAGTAGACATTGAGTCCCTTGCAGAAATCTACAAAACTCAAGTATATCAAATATCAAGCCATCTTGGCATACCAGATGAAATCATAAATAGAAAACCTTCTCCAGATACGTGGAATTTTGAGGTAAGTGATGAAGATTTTTTCTTTGGGCTTCCCTATAGAACATTGGATTTGATTTGGTATGCAAGTGAAAACAACATATCGCCAGAAACAATATCATCCCAGCTGGGTTTGACCCTTGAACAACTAGAACGTATAATGGATGATCAAAAAAAGAAATGGAAATCGAGTCAACACATGCGTGAAATACCGCCACGAATAAAGCCAAATATTGTTTTATCAGATAGCTAGGCTGGCCTGAGTCAACAACTTATACTATCAATTCTAAACAACAATCAAAGAGAAAATAATGAAGACTGATAATCCTCTGATTAGCATAATCATACTCAATTACAATGCAGGTAGGCTTTTGTCAGATTGTGTAGAATCAATATTACAAACCAATTATGATAATTATGAGATAATTATAGTTGATAACTTATCAAAAGATAATAGTCATAAAGAATGCAAAGCAAAATTTGATGTAATTCATCTCATTGAGAATAAAGAAAACCTGGGTTACTGTGAAGGCAATAATGTAGGAATGAGGGCCGCAAAAGGTAAATTTGTAGTTATCTTAAATCCAGATACAATAGTAGATCGTGAATGGTTAAATGAATTAATTTACGCATACAATATGCACGGGGACGGATTGTATCAACCAAAATTCCTTGCAACTACAGATCATCAAATGTTGTTGAGTACTGGGCAGATGATCCAGTTATTTGGGTTTGGGTTTTCTAGAGCAAAAGGGATAATTGACGAGAAACAATATGAAAATTTTGAGACCATCGGATATGCATCTGGTACTTGTCTCTTTACATCATTAGAAATCATAAAAAAACTAGGAATGTTCGATTCATTTCTATTTGCGTATCATGATGATTTAGATTTGTGCTGGAGAGCTGCTATGGTGGGAATGAAATCATACTATGTTCCAACCTCAATAGTGTATCATCCAATTGAGGGATATGTGTTCAAATGGAGTGCTTTCAAATTTTATTTAATGGAACGGAACAGAATATATTGTATTCTTACACATTATTCTAGGTCTACAATAATTAGAATGATTCCATCACTAGTTATTCTTGATGTATGTGTTTCGGCATTTTATTTGAGAAAAGGATTATTTTTGGAAAAGATCAAAGCGAATCTTAACATTTTAAAGAATTTGATATTCATTAACAAAAGATATCATGAAATACAAAAAGACAGAATGATAGATGATAAAACCATAATCACAAATTTTACAGATATGATAGATATTCCAGAATGGATAGTAGGGAGAGATGACAATTCAGTGTTCAATAAATATTTAAATGTCATGAGTAAGATTACCAGAAAATTGATTTGATTAGTACATTAAATCAATCCTTAATTAATAAAATCTAAAATAATATGAATAATTATTTACAACATGGATGAAATTTCTAAAAAAGTATTAGATATGTATATGACTTATCCTTACCCCATCCCCACATCAGAAACTCGTAAATCCATTGAACTTCTAAATCTATTACGTATTTTTTGTCTTGAGAATTCTTACTCACTAGAATCAAAGAAAATTTTAGATGCAGGAACAGGAACGGGACATAGATTATCTGAAGTTGCATCATTCTTCATAAATAATGATTATACTGCAATTGATTTTTCTGCTAGATCACTGGAGATTGCAAAAGAAATTACAATA
>Ga0194120_10003422_pt1 | contig 25876 bp, 31 predicted proteins | sample TA2MahCa65mmetaG_FD_148642 | JGI IMG/M metagenome (GOLD analysis project Ga0194120, IMG submission 148642) | Freshwater microbial communities from Lake Tanganyika, Tanzania - TA2015019 Mahale Deep Cast 65m | ecosystem: Environmental > Aquatic > Freshwater > Lake | place: Tanzania: Lake... | reverse complement strand
TAATTTTGTGTGTATGTAAAAAATGTAGCAAGGAAATATTGTCCATTGGAATTATTACGTTTGCATTTATGGTTTTGTCAGCGCTTGGTGTCCGGCATTTTCCATCGTTCGCATTTACCGCTCTTCCTTTCTTGGTATTTGTTTTTGCGTTAGTGAATAATTCTCTGGATGAAAATAAAAAGGTCTGGTCTGGAGTATTTCTTGCTATCCTCGCTTTTTTTGGGATTTTCAGGGGAGTTGGACTTTTGCAAAAAAGAATAATTCCTGGAATCGGGCTTTTGAATGGAAATATTGCCGCGGGTGAATTTTTGCGTTCTCAAAAAATTAATGGCCCGATTTTAAATAACTATGATATTGGCGGATACCTGATTTACTTTCTTGCGCCGGAAACAAAAGTCTTTACTGATAACAGGCCAGAAGCTTACCCACCTGATTTTTTTGATTCAACATATATACCGGCGCTTGAGAGAGAAGAAGAGTTTTCTAAATTGGACGCCAAATATAATTTTAAAACTATTGCGTTTCAACACCGCGACGCCACTCCATGGGCTCAATTGTTTTTGCAAAGGATTATTCGCGATAATAGGTTTGAACAGGCGTTTGTTGACGACAGAATAATTATCCTTATAAGAAAATGAGACTCTCAATTATTATCCCCGCATACAATGAAGAGCGCACCATCGCGGAGGTTGTGCGGAACGTATACCATGTCCAACTCCCATTTGATTGTGAAAGAGAAATTATTATTGTTGATGACGGGTCTACTGACTACACTTCTTTTGTTTTGAATAATTTAAAGAAGGAAATTCCTTTTAAACTTTTTTCACATAAAAATAATCTCGGGAAAGGCGCGGCTATTAGCACGGCACTCGCGCAGGTTAGCGGTAATTTTACCCTAATTCAAGATGCTGACCTTGAGTATAATCCAAAAGAAATACCAACACTTCTTTCAGCTGTCCGCGATGACATATCTGCGGTTTACAGCGTCCGCGGGATAAAAAAATATCCAAATCGCGGGCTACATTTTGTTGCCGGCGCAAAACTGCTCACCTTGCTTGTTGATGTACTATTCCACGCGCGATTATCCGATGTGTATACGGGATATAAATTATTCCGGACAGATGTATTGCGTTCTTTAAATTTAAAAAGCCGCGGTTTTGAATTTGAAGCTGAAGTAACTTGCAAATTGCTTAAATATGGATTTAAAATCAGTGAAATACCTATAACACTTTATAATCCGCGAAACATTTCAGAAGGAAAGAAAATAAGACCGCGCGACTTTTTTGTAGGAGTAAAAACCATTTTTTCATGTTTAGTGTTATAATCTGAAAACAATATGGTCATATCGTATTACGGCGCGGAGTGCTTCAAGGTTCAATTCGGCGATTTGACGCTCGCGTTTAATCCGCCAAGCAAAAATTCAAAAGAAAAATCGCCGAGATTCGGCGCCGATGTCGCCTTTATAACAACATCGCATCCTGATATGAACGGCGCGGAGCAGGTTTCGTTTGGCGATAAAAAACCATTCGTTGTTTCTGGTCCGGGTGAATATGAATTGAAGGGAATCACGGCGCGCGGTTTTCTGTCCGAAACAAAATACGGAGGAGAAAAGAGAATCAACACTATCTATAAAGTATCTATTGAGGGAATGAATATCGTGTTTCTTGGACCACTATCTGACGCCTCGCTTACTGCCGATGTAAAATCGGAAATTGAAGACGCGGACATTCTTTTCGTCCCAATCGGTGGTGGGGAAGTTATGGATTCGGGAACAGCGTATAAACTTGAGGTAAATTTGGAACCATCAATAATTATTCCAATGCATTACGGTGATGACAAAAGCAAAGAACTCGCGAAGTTCTTGAAAGAGTGCGGCGAGAATCCCGCGCCAGTGGAAAAACTTACGCTGAAGAAAAAAGACATAGCAGAAAAACAAGGAAGTGTTACCATCTTACAGCAATTATGATGCCGGATTTTTTTAATAAAATATCCAATCCTCGCGAGCGCGCCGCGTTTATCGCCGCTCTTTTAATTACGATTGCGATTGGCGGTGTGTGGTTTTCTTTCAGATTTTCGTCTTCTCCGGATTTGGCAGTAAAGCCGGAAGTTGAACAGATGTCCGCGGTCAGCACGCCGGGACCTTTATCAAACATCGGAGAAAAAGCGGCAGACATGGTAGTGTTTACGGCGTCTCGCGTTAAGGGTTTCGTTGAGTTATGGAAAAAATGGAAAGATTCCGGTTCAATTGAATACACTCAAGAGGACATGTAAAAAAATTAAAGATGTGGTATTATTGACTTTCGGCCGAGAGGCCGTTTTGTTTTTATGGAAATTCGCAACATAGCAATAATCGCGCATGTAGACCACGGCAAGACAACTCTTACCGATGCTCTTTTGCGCCAAACGGGAGTGGGCGCGGAAGGAGTTTCAATGGATTCCAATGATTTGGAACGCGAACGTGGCATTACGATTTATTCAAAGAACGCGTCCATTCCGTATAAGGGAACGAAAATAAATATCGTGGACACGCCTGGCCATGCTGATTTCGGCTCCGAAGTTGAGCGCGTTCTTCGCTCCATTGATTCGGTGATTCTTGTTGTTGACGCTCAAGAAGGTCCGATGCCTCAAACGCGGTTTGTTCTTAAAAAATCGCTTGAGATAAATCTGAAGCCGATTGTGGTTATAAATAAAATAGATAAGTCAGCCGCCGACCCGCGCCGTTGCGAAGAGCAGGTTTTGGAACTTTTTATTGAACTCGGCGCGTCAAACGAGCAAATGGATTTTCCGGTGATTTATTCAATCGGACGGCAGGGAATCGCGAAGCGGAAGCTTGAAGACGAATCAAAAGACCTTACTCCTCTTTTGGATATGATACTTGAGCGCGTTCCGGCAACTTCTTCCGCGGAACTTTCTCAAAGACCTTTCAGGGCGCAGCCTTTCAATCTCGGATACGATAATTTTATGGGGCGACTCGCGGTTGCGCGAATGTATGAAGGCGCGCTTTCGGTTGGGCAGGAAGTTTATGTAATCGGCGCTAACAAAGCTCCGCGGGCAACAAAAATCACGAAACTTTTTTCATTTCGTGGACTTGAGCGCGTTGAGGAAGAAAAAGTATTCGCCGGAGATATTGTCCTTATTGCAGGACTCGGAGACATAGATATAGGTGAGACTATTGCGGCTGACGCTTCAGCGAAGCCGCTTCCAATGATTGTCGTAGACGAGCCGACCATCGCTCTCAATTTTTTCGTAAATAGCTCGCCGTTCGCGGGACGCGAAGGAAAGTTTGTCACCTCGCGACAGATTCGCGAGCGTCTAGAGCGCGAACTGCAAGTTAATGTTGGACTCAAAATCGATTTTTCTCAAACGGATTCGTTTAAAGTGAACGGCCGCGGGGAACTTCATATTTCAATCTTGCTTGAACATATGCGTCGCGAGGGCTACGAATGCCAAGTGTCCCAGCCACAAGTTATTTTCCACACGGACGAAAACGGAAATCAAACCGAGCCGTTTGAGGAAATTATCATAGATGCTCCGCAAGAATATCAAGGAACAATAATTGAACGACTTGGTAAGCGCAAAATCGTCTTAAAGGATCTCAAGATTCATGAAAATTCCGCGCGACTCGTTTTTGAAGGTCCGACGCGCGGACTTCTCGGATATCGCAGTCAATTCATTTTGGACACGCGTGGCGAAGGAATTCTTTCGTCGCGGTTTTTGGAATTCAGACCACACGCCGGAGAAATCCAGAAGCGCGCTATCGGTTCAATGGTATCAATGATGAGCGGAAAAGCGCTCGGATTCGCGCTGTGGAATCTTCAGGAACGCGGAGTTTTGTATATAGGTCCGGGCGTTGAAACATACGAAGGAATGGTTATCGGAAATACTTCAAAAGGAGAAGAAATGTATGTAAATCCGACAAAAGGAAAACAACTCACAAATATGCGCGCGTCGGGTTCCGACGAGGCGATTTACCTTGAACCGCCGTTTGAAATTACGATTGAACGCGGACTTGAAGTGATGGGCGACGACGAGTATTTGGAAATTACGCCGAAGTCGGTCCGCTTGCGCAAAAAAATCCTGACGAAAAACATGCGCGACAGAAACTAAACCGCGAAACTGGAGTATTACTGTATTGAGAAGTTTTTTGGTTGAGGGCGCGCAGAAAATGTGGTAGGGTGAGAAAAATATCTCGACAGAGATTATTTAAGATTACTTGTCCTGATTTATGGTGAGCGTGGTCGAACCAGCTTGTCGAAGGGAGATATCGAAGGGGATTAAAATAATATGAAAAAAAGACCATATACAACACTATTTTTGCTAGTTTCGGTGGATGGAAAAATCTCAACAGGAGATAATAACTCAATGGATGTTGATAGAGATTATCCAAACATCACAGGTATTAAAGAAGGGTTGAATCAATACTACGATATAGAATTACAAACAGATACATTCTCATTCAACACTGGCCGAGTTTTTGCCAAGGTTGGGATGAATCAAAAGACAGACGAGCCAAAAAAACTGCCCGTGAGTTTTGTGGTGGTGGATAATGAGCCACATCTTACTGGGCAGGGAGTTTCATACCTTGCCAAAAAGTCCAAGAATCTTATTATTGCCACTACCAATAAAAATCATCCAGCGATGGAGTTAAAGAAGTCCTTTGATAATGTGCACGTTTTCGAATACGAAAACGGTGTCGATTTCGAGGATGTATTTGCGAAAGTCGCAGAAGAATTTGGTGCCGAAAGAATGACGATACAGTCTGGTGGCACTCTAAATACAATCTTAGTTCGAGCAGGGTTGATTGATCGCGTTCTACTTGTAGTCGCCCCCGCTTTAATTGGAGGAAAAAATACTTCTACTTTGATGGATGGCGAATCTTTACACACATCAAGGGAATTAGATAAGATTAAAACCCTAGAACTAGTTCATGCAAAACCGTTAGCGCACTCCTATCTTCTTCTGGAGTACCGAGTAAAAAATTAATATAGACTTATGGCAAAAAAGATTATTCAAGATTATTGGAATAGATTTATGACCAAAGAAATTCAAAATAAAATTAAGAGTTGGAAATGGATAGAGGGGTTAGCGTTCGATGTTTTGAAAATGCTCTCTGATGAGCAATTAGGTTTAACAGTTGGTAAAAATATGGGGACGCTCGGCGAGCAGTTTCGGCATATGATACGAGTGCGTTTTCAATATGCAGAAGCTATTGAAAACAAAAATGTTGATAATATTATCGAAAAAATCGACCCAGCAGTAGCGAAATCAAAAGCAAAACTGATTGGACTTTGGGAGAAAGCAAATAAGAAACTGCTCGCTGTTTTAGAAAACTCAAATCCAGAGGAGTTAGAAAACACAACAATTAACTGGAAACACTGGGGTATTGATCAAATGAACATCCACGACCATTTCAATACTCTTATGGACCACGAAACGTTGCACGAAGGACAAATTATCATATATCTTCGGTCTAACGATATAAAATTCCCAGAAAGCTGGAAAGCTTGGGGCTTGTAAAGACTTATGACAGAAAAGGATTATTCAAGATTATTGGAATAGATTTATGGCAACGATACACAAAAAAGTCTGGGGCGAACATTTTGAAAAGATAATTTCCGGCAAGAAAAAGTTGGAATTGCGTGTGGTGTTGATATTGCAATTGATAAGAGTGGATTATTGGATCACGTGATGTTTGTCTATGGTTATGACGATGAAAATTTTTATGTTTTTGAGACGACAAGGGCACCCATAGAATATCTGCCGTACTTAGAAAATCCTCATGTTATGAAAATATCAAAATTAGAAATTAAAAAGAGATGGGGTCGATTCGGCAGAGTGTGGATTGTTAAACCTATTACCAAGGACTAACCTTGGTATTAAAATGTAAGAGCGAAAAGGAATTTAAAAATGGTAGAATGTGGGTATGAAAAAGTTTGAATTTATTTGTGTTGATCTTCAGAACGAATTTGCTTCAGAGGGTGGCAAATTTTATTCTTTCAAACCATCCATTAAATTCTTGAGGGATGTATTCTTTCCTTATTTATACAAAGAAAATATAAAAGTAAATGAAATCGTTTCTGATTACCGTCAACCACGCCCTGGAGATAGCGGTGATGGATGTTATCCTGGAACATGGGGATACGAATCATTATTGCCAACTGATTTGAGAAAATCGGTTTGGGTAAAATGTATGAATTCGCCCATATGGATTCGCGAAAATGGCGGAGTGCAAGACAAAAATCCAGGGTTGCCATACCCTGATTCAGATGGTTTTGGTAAATGGATTGATGTCAATATCGGACCGAGAGAAGAAGTAACGCCGGTGATATTCGGCTTAACAATTGACTGCTGTGTTTTATCGACGATTCAAGAATTTAGTTGGCGCGGATATAAACCAATTATCATTCGGGAAGCAGTAGATCATGCAAGCGGTGAAATAAAAGATAGAGATATAGTACTTGAGAAAACCGCTATAAGATGGTGGGCGCAAGTTTTAAGTTGGGAAGAATTTAAAAAATGGTAGAATGTGGGTATGAACAACAATGGATCAAATTATCGCGAGCTGGACCTGTTGAGAAAACTTGAAGATACTACAAAAGAGCTCAATGACAAACTTGGCCAGAAAACCCGCCCGGCACTAATTCGCTATCCGATAACATTTGGGTTGCTGATTCTTTTTGGAATAGTGGCTGTGAATGAAGGCGCAAAGGGTTTGCTTGAAAAAGTCGGCTTTACAGATTATCCCGTTTACCTTCTTCTTGCTGGTTTGATTGTGCTTGTAGTCACTGGAACTGTTTACAAAAAACTTATTAAGAAATGAGAATTAAGTCTAATGTCCAGACTATTTCTTACATCTGCGGGGTTTGTAAATAGAAAAATCGGCGAGAGGTTTATTTTAGAATTGGGAAAACCCGTCTCCGATACTCGGATTCTCATTGTTGCCTATGCTAAAAATCCTAAGGAGGAATTTTTTGTAAATGAATCAAAAAAAGAGATTGAGGAGCTAGGGTTCAAGAATATTGATGTTGTTAATATGCAAAATGATGTTGATGTCCCAGACCTGTCTTCTCCAGATGTGATTTATGTTTGCGGTGGTAATACTTTCGCTATTTTAAATAAACTTAGAGAGACGGGTTTAGATAAATTTATTATTGAGAAAGTGAATAGTGGTGTTGTTTATGTTGGTGTGTCTGCTGGAAGCATAATAGCCGGACCAAATATTGAAATTGCTGGATGGGGAAGTGAAGGTGACAAAAATGAGATAGGCCTTGAAGATCTTACAGGATTTCAATTTGCAGATATTGCCGTGTTTCCTCACTACCATGAAGAACTAAAAAGTGAAGTTCTAGAATTTAAAAATAAAGTAAATTACCGAGTTGAACCACTAACAAATGATCAAGCTATTTTTGTAAACGGAGATAATGAAGAAATTTTATGAAGTAATCACAAAACCCCGTGCAAAACAAACACATTTTGCCGAAGGTGCTGGTATCCGGTGAGAGAATTTAAAAAATGGTAGAATGTGGGTATGAAAAATATAGATCAGTTTTTGATACATGGGTGTGAGCAGGTGTTGCGATTCTCGCGTGTAGATAAATGGAGTGAACTATCAGAAGAGCGCAAAGTTCAGCTTGGTTTTAATATGGGAGTGGTTGCTCATGCGTTAGGATTAACTAAAGAGGAGAGCTATCTTGCGCTGACTAGCGTGAGAGAAGGCAAGACGTCGATGCAGGACCTCCGTAATCATAAACTATGAAGCGAGATCGCTCAAAACCATTGTCAGCCGCCGACCTAATTAGCCGACTGAATGGCGATCCACAGTTTGTTCGGCGGAACCAGGAGCGCGAAACTCGGCGTCATGCCCTCGAAGCTCAACTGCGAGAAGAAGAGCAGCCTCTGATTGCCGAACTCCGCTCCGTAGGCTTGCGCGTTGACTCCATTTGGGAACTTGTCAATTTCAAGGGGGCATACCCTAAAGCAATACCGATTTTGATTCGACATCTACAGCTTCCATATCATCCAAAAGTTCGGGAAGGCATTGCGAGAGCTCTGACTGTGAAGGAAGCCCGTGGAGTCGCCACTATGTGTATCATAGCAGAACTCAGACGAAGTAAATCGCCGCTTGAGGCGGAATACCGCTGGGCCCTAGCAAATGCGCTCTCCGTGGTGGGGGGCCAGGAAACGTGCGCAGAGATTGAAGCGCTGATGCGCGATGAGGCCCTTAAGGAGAACAAGTCAATCCTACAGCAAGCGTTAAAGGAATGTAGCAAACGCGCAACCCCCAATTGCTAGTCTTCGGTAATCAGAAAGAATGAACTCGCTTGTCAACAGCCTTTGTTGGGTATTCCTGGTTTATATCGGAATTACCAGTGGCGTGCTATCAAAGACGGCTAAGGCCGATGACCTCGAGTATTCCTATGATGGTTTAGACAGGTTAACCAATATTTCGTTTGGTGCAGGAGCGCTCCAAGCATTTGCATACGATGGAATGGGCAACAGAACAAAATGGATTTCCTACAATCCAATGTCTATCTCGGCTATTTCAAATGTCGTGGTCAGGGCTGGCAAAACGAGCAACAAAATCGCTTTTTCAATTGAGCAAATTGATCTCAGACCGCTCTGTTCCAATTTCTGAAGCAAATATCGCTAAGCCTTTTTAAAAACCGAAAAAAAGAAACTGGTCTGTACTGAGTACAGACCAGTTTGCTAATGAGAGCCATTTCCGTTTCTATGAACGAGATAAGCTCCACTGATAAGAACAATACCAGCAACGATCCATGCGACTGTAATCCCAAAGAATTGGGCGATCGCGCCGCTTATCACCAGACCTATTGCACCACCTATATGAGGCGCCATTCCGCAAAAAGACGAGATGGAGGCTCGTTCGTGTGAAGGAATATGCTGATGGAGGTAGCTGTCAGACATTGGTGCCCAGAAACCTCTGCCTGATTCATGGAGGAGGAACAGGAGCACCGCTGCTGACAGTGTTGGTGATACTGCCGCAAGCGATACAGTCACCCCAACATATACCATTGACCACAGAATAATCTCGCGTTCCTTACCATCGACATTTATCCGAGAAGCAATGAACGCGCCAAATGCAATGAAGAACATCATGCCAGTAAATACAAAGCCGAGATGCTCATCTTTGATCTGGAGATTCTTGAAGAACGGCTGCCAGTACATATTGAGAGCTTGGACGGAGTAAATCTGGATAAATGTAATAATCAAGATAAACCTAACCGCCTTGTCCTGCGCGCCATAGCGTATGCTTGAGACTGCGGTCTCTCGCATTGATCGAAACCCTCTACTCCATGAGAATGGGATTCTCACAAAATATTCCTCACGCATCGTGAAGAATGCGAGGAGTGTCACAACCCCCATACCAATACCACCAACGAACCAAGGTAGCGCCGGATTCACTATCGATAGATATGCTCCGGCTATTGCTCCAATTCCTCCGCCAATTTGGTTGTAGAGACTTGCTCTGCCGAAGATCTTGTTGAAGGCACCCTCGTAGCCGTGGTTTTTTAGACTGTCCACGAGCCATGCTTGAAATGCCCCTGTCTTGAAGGTTGTGCCTATGGCTCCAATAATCTCGGCTAACAGGAATCCTCCAAATGTATGTGAGCTCCCGTAGACAAACATGGACAGCGACAGAAGTGCTGCCGATGTCACGTACGACGCTTTACGACCGAATACATCTGCGAAAACTCCGGTAGGAATCTCGCAAATGAAAAGGGTTGTAAAGAACACGGTGTTGACCAGATTGACTTGGAACAGATTCAGTCCATTCTTCATTAAGAACGTTGTGTAGGTCGCGCTGATAATCTCCATTCCACCCGCCGAAGCGAGAAAGGAAAGCAGGTAGTACTGCCCGATAGTTTTCTTCTGCATTTATTACCTCTCTTTTAGATGTTGTTTATGAAAGAACAATTTACTGAACGTGGGACGAAAAATCCCGACTTTCGTCCAGTCGGGATTTTTCTAAAGAGAACTTTGGAAGAGGTTTACAAAGTCATATGAGAAACATCGCGACTAGGCGTAATGGTGCTACCGTGATCGGTAGACGCGAAGATATAGCGCCAAAGGATTTCCTTTGGCTTACAATTCATATCCACGATGTTTCTATAATTATTCATGCAATACATATTATTATATATATATTACTCCGTCAATCTGTTTGGAACAGATCTTAAATAATCTAAAAAATGGTAAAATGGGGGTTATGAAAATCAACAAATTAGGTCACTGTTGCTTACTAATTGAAGTTAAAGGGAAAAGGGTTCTCACTGACCCTGGTAGTTACACCGTTGAAGCTCATTCAAAACTTAAAGATATTGATTATGTTCTTTTTACGCACGAACATCAGGACCATTATCATTTAGAATCTTTAAAAGTAATTATAGAAAATAATCCGAAAGCAATTATTTATTCAAATAATTCTGTCAGTGCATTATTAGATAAAGAAGGAATTGCGCATACACTTGTAAAACACAGCGAGAGTGTTTTCTTGGGGAACATTTCATTATTAGGAATTGGAGAAAGCCACGCGCAAATGCACAGCTCAATTCCGGCATCTTCAAACATCGGGTTCTTTATTGATAATAGACTGTGGTACCCAGGTGATGCTTTTACTAACCCACAAATGAAAATAGAGATACTTGCTTTGCCTGTTTCTGGTCCGTGGATGAAAATCAGTGAAGCTATTGATTACGCACTTTTACTAAAACCCAAAGTAGCATTTCCAGTTCATGACGGAACAAGATTTGGATCAGCGCACGCTTTGCCTTTGAGGATATTGCCACCGCACGGCATTGATTTTATTCCGATGATTGAAGGTGATATCAAAGAATTTTAAATATACACACCTCACTAAATCAAATTACTTTAAAAGTATTATACTTTTATAAATGTTGAGACAATTAATAAATTAAAAATAATTTTAACAATATGCAAAATCCCAAAACAATTGAGTGGGTCTTAAGAATCGCGACCGCGGGGGCTTTCTTTGGACACGGAATGTTTGCCTTGCAGGGAAAAGAAGGTTGGTTTAAATATTTTGAAGCGGTCGGCATCAATAATACGGAAACGATTTTGACCTTGCTGTTTTTAGTCGGACTGATGGATGTTGCTTTAGCGATTTTAGTGTTGATAAAACCGGTTCGTCTAGCATTACTCTGGATGGCTATTTGGGGGCTTTGGACTGCTATGATTCGCTGGCCGGTCGGACCTGATCCAATTTGGGACTTTGTGGAAAGATGGGCAAACTGGGGCGCTCCACTAGCACTTCTCTTACTCATCGGCTGGCCGAAAAATTGGAAAGGATGGTTTAGGTTGTGAAAAAGGACTGACATTAGTGCTGACTATTTACAGAACGGATAAAAATGGATATAAGTTGTAGGTGAAATCGGATAAGAAAAAAGTATTTGTTGGGCTGTCCGGAGGCGTTGATTCCTCTGTATCGGCGGCGATTTTGAAAAAAGCCGGTTATAGCGTGACCGGCGTGTTTATACGCGTATGGCAACCGGATTTCTTTGAATGTAGTTGGAAAGACGATCGACTGGACGCGATGCGCGTGTGCGCGAAATTGGACATTCCGTTTCTTGAATTGAATTTGGAAAAGGAATACAAGAAAGAGGTGGTTGATTATATGGTGCGCGAATATCGCGCGGGCAGAACGCCGAATCCCGATGTTATGTGCAACAGGCACATCAAGTTCGGCGGGTTTTATGAGTGGGCGTTAAAAAAAGGAGCGGACTTTGTCGCGACAGGACATTACTCGCTCGCCGCGCGCGGGAAGCTATTTTCGGGGAGCGACCAGAACAAAGACCAGTCGTATTTTTTGTGGCAGATTAAAAAGGAACAAATCCCACACATTTTGTTTCCAGTTGGCGGAATGGAAAAGACGGAAGTGAGGAAGCTCGCGCGAAAGTTTGGACTCATTACTGCGGACAAGAAAGACAGTCAAGGGCTCTGCTTCGTCGGCAAGATTGATATGAAGGAATTTCTTTCTCATTACATCAAACCAGAGAAGGGAAATATATTGGATGAAAATGGAGATGTGTTAGGGAAGCACGACGGCGCTCTTTTTTACACAATAGGTGAGCGTGTTCTCGGAAAATATGTCATTGCAAAAAACCTTAAGAAAAACACGCTCGCGGTTGCTTCGAAAGGTCCGGCGGGAGAATTACCGCGCGCGCATAAAGAAATTCGCCTCAAAAATTGCAATTGGCTCATCTTGCCTCGCGCCGGCAAGACCTATTCCGCGCGCGTCCGTTACCGCCAACCGTTGCAAAAATGCCGTATATATTTTGATGGACACTCGGTGTCCATCAGATTTGACTCGCCGCAAACGGTGGCGCTCGGGCAGTCGTGCGTAATATACGACGGCGACATTGTTTTGGGCGGCGGAATCATTTCTTGATTTTTTTGAGGCAATCTATTAATATGCTGAATTATGTTTGCTGTTATGGAAACAGGCGGAAAGCAATATCTCGTTAAAGAGGGAGATATTGTAAAAATTGAAAAATTGCCCAATGTGAAAAAAGGGCAGGATGTTTTGTTTGAAAAGGTGTTGCTGAAAGACGATGGAACAAACACGAATGTCGGCGCGCCCTATCTTTCTGATGTAAAAATAAAAGGCGAGATTGTTGACGAAGGTCGCGATAAAAAAATTGAAGTGGTGAAATACAAAGCAAAAAGCCGCTATTTCAAATTGCGCGGACATCGCCAGCCGTTTATGAAAGCTCGGATTGTCTCGTTATAACTCTGCTCTAATTCTTTCAGCGTTTTCTTTGAGGTTGTTTTTTTCGCCTGCAACATCACGGCTTGGAAAAACCCAGATGTGCGCGTGCGGTACCTCGTCCCCGATAATCCTGCTTAACACTAAGTCAGTTTTGAACGCTTTTCTTTGCGCGTTCGCTATTTTGCGGGCAACTTGAAAATACGCTCCGATTTCCGCTGGTGGCAAATCCCATACCCATCTATAATGTTTTTTCGGAATTACCTGCGCGTGTCCCGGGGTTTCCGGATGAATATCCAAAAATGCTATAAAATCGTCGTCCTCATAGACGATTTCCGCTGGAATTTCTTTCCGCGATATTTTGCAAAAAACGCAATCTGGCATATGCATATTATATGCTAAAATTGCGGAATGAAAAAATACGCGATGCTTGAAAGAAAGGGAAATTCTTTGCTGGAACATTTGCTGGTGGCGCGCGGTATTGAAGGCGATGAATCGAAAGAAAGATTTCTTAATCCGAATTATGAAGCGCAAACCCATAATTCGTTTTTAATGAAAGGAATGGATGTGGCGGTAGAGAGGATTTTGCGCGCTGTGGCTGATAAGGAGAGAATCGCTATCTGGAGCGATTATGACGCGGATGGAATTCCGGGCGCGGTGGTTCTTCATGATTTTTTCAAAAAAATCGGATTTGAGAATTTTGAAAATTACATTCCCGACAGACATAACGAAGGTTTTGGACTGAACGCCGAAGGAATTGAAGAAATCGCCGCGCGGGGCGCGCGGCTGATAATCACGATTGATTGCGGCATTACTGATGTTGAAGAAGTCGCGCGCGCGAATACGCGCGGAATGGATGTGATAATAACCGATCATCATCTTCCAAATGAAAATCTTCCTTCTGCTTATGCAATTTTAAATCCAAAACAAAACGGTTGCGCTTATCCTGACAAAAATCTTTGCGGTTCCGGAGTTGTCTTTAAATTAATCCAAGCTCTTTGTTCCAGTTTGCAAACTTCTCAACTTCCAAACTTCCTAACTTCAAGACTTCCGCTCGGCTGGGAGAAATGGCTCTTGGACATGGTTGGTCTAGCCACTCTTTCAGATATGGTGCCGCTTACCGGCGAGAACCGCGTGTTCGCTTATTATGGCCTGAAGGTCTTGCGCAAATCCCCGCGCGCGGGACTCGGCGCGCTTCTGCGCGAATTGCGCGTTGAGCGCGGAAACTTAAATGAAGACGACATCGGATTCACAATTACGCCGAGAATAAACGCCGCATCAAGAATGGGAGTGCCGATGGACGCTTTTCGCCTTTTCGCTACTAATGACGCGCTTGAAGCGGGAATGCTCGCGGAACATTTGAATAAAATAAATAACGAGCGCAAAGGGAAAGTTGCTTCTCTCGTGCGCGAAGTGCGAAAAATTGTGGCTGACGCGCATATCAACAGAGTTCCGTCAGTAGTTGTCGCCGGCAATCCGTCGTGGAGACCGTCGCTGTTGGGATTGGTTGCGAATACTCTTGTTGAGGATTACGGAAAACCAGTTTTTGTTTGGGGAAGGGAAGGTGACCATGTTTTGAAGGGCTCTTGTCGCTCCGACGGGAGCGTCAATCTTTCAGTTTTAATGCATGAGGCGCGGAGCGTTTTTTCGGATTTTGGAGGACACAGGGAAGCTGGCGGTTTTTCTGTTGTTCTGGAAAAAATTCATTTGCTTGAAATTGAATTGGAACGCGCGTATGAGAAAGTGCGCGTTCAGCAATCGGATACACCGAAGTATTCTGTGGACGCGCTTTTATCGTTGGATGAAGTGAATTGGGATGTGTGGCGCGATATTGAAAAACTTTCTCCGTTCGGCGTCGGAAATCCGAAGCCGTTGTTTCTTTTTGAACAACTTACGGTGAGCGCGGTTGAACTGTTCGGAAAAGAAAAACAACATCTTAAACTAATTTTTGAGAAACAAAACGGCGAACGGATTTCAGCGGTGAAGTTTTATTCTTCTCCGGAAGATTTCGGTGGCGTCTCGCGAGGTAAGAAAATAGATTTACTCGCGAATATTGAGCGTTCTGTTTTCCGCAACGCACCCGAGCTTCGTTTGCGTCTTGTTGATATGATTTAATAAAATTTGTATTCTTGAATCATGACTGAATCCATTTATATTTTCACTGACGGGTCTTCGCGTGGGAATCCTGGTCCTGGTGGGTGGGGCGCAATTTTAATTGGTAAGTTTGGAAGTTTTGAAGTTAAAGAACTTGGAGGCGGAGAGGCGCATACGACGAACAACCGCATGGAACTCTCCGCGGCCATCAGAGCGCTTTCGTTTGCGACTTCGCAACTTCAAAACTTCTCAACTTCTAAACTGGTCATCTACACTGACTCCGGCTATCTAGTAGAAGGGATTACAAAATGGATTCATAACTGGCAGAAAAGAAGATGGAAGACGGCTGACAAAAAACCCGTGCTTAATCGCGATTTGTGGGAAGAACTTTATGGACTTGCGGATGGGAAAAAAATTGAATGGAAGCACATAAGAGGTCATGTCGGAGTGGCGGGAAATGAGAGGTGTGACGAGATCGCGACTTCTTTTGCGGACGGAGAATCGCCAAAACTTTATTCTGGTGTTTTGCAAAATTACGGAATAAAAAACATTTTGAATGTCGCGCGCGGATAAAATCTTTTATGCGGCAATAGCCGGTCTTGTTTTCGGGATTTTTTTACGTTCTTTTGTTGATTTTGGAATCGCGTTCGCGTGGTTTATATTTTTTATTGGAGCAGTATTTTTTATTTATTGCTTCGCAAAACACATTTTACAAAAGTCCTCGGACCGCTCGCTTCGCTCGCTCCAGACTTTTGAAAATGTGTTTTGCTCCGCGTTTATTGTGGCAATATTCTTATTTTTCTTCGCGCTTGGAATGGTTCGCTATGAATTTTCTGACAGAGCGGCTTCGCTTACGGTTGGTAGAAATGTTTCCATTGAGGGAATAATTGCGGATGAGCCGGACGAACGCGAGCAAATCACGCGCCTCGTGGTTGAATCAGGAGGCGCGAAAGTTTTAATCACCGCAAACAAAGAGCCCCGCTATTCTTACGGAGACAAAATCTCCGTTAGCGGCAGACTTGAACGTCCAGATAATTTTAAAGACGAGACAACTATGCGAGAAGTTGATTACAAATCATATCTGGCGAAAGAGGGGATTTACTATGAAATGTTTCTCCCGCAAATCAAATTATTGTCGCGTGGCGAAGGAAATTTTATCGCGGAGAAACTTTTCGCTTTCAAAAACGCTTTTATTGAAAACATCAACCAGTTGATTCCACAACCGCATTCCGCTTTGCTTGCTGGATTGGTTGTCGGCGCCAAGCAGTCGCTCGGCAAAAAACTTCTGGATGATTTCCGCACTGTTGGCGTGATTCATATAGTTGTTTTGTCTGGATATAACATAACAATAATCGCGCGTTTTATTGAATGGATTTTTTCGGCGTTTTCGCGGAACAAACGTTTAATTCTTGCGGCGAGCGCGATGATTCTTTTCGCGATTATGGTTGGCGCTTCGGCAACCGTCGTCCGCGCTACTATTATGGCGCTTATCGCGGTTCTCGCGCGCGGCACAGGAAGAATATATGCCGTGACTCGCGCGCTTCTCATCGCAGGCGCGCTGATGCTTCTGCACAATCCAAAAATTCTTGTTTTTGATTTGTCTTTCCAGCTTTCTTTTCTTGCTACTGTCGGACTGATTTATATTTCCCCGATGATAATTCCGAAAGTTAAATGGATTACTGAAAAATACGGCTTGCGAGAAATTGTTGTCGCTACAATCGCGACGCAGATTTTCGTCCTTCCGTTTTTGCTTTACAAGACAGGACTTCTTTCTCTTGTTTCTCTACCAGTAAATCTTTTAATACTTGCCGCTATTCCGTTCACGATGTTTTTCGGTTTTTGCGCTGGAATGTTCGGGTTTGTGTGGAATGTTATCGCGACTCCTTTTGCGTGGATTGCTTACGCTTTACTTGCTTACGAGCTCGCGATAGTGGAGTGGTTTGCAAGAATGTCATTTGCGTCAATTATGATTGCTTCATTTCCGGCATGGCTGGTTGTTCTTTGGTATGCGGCTTACGGTGTGATTATTTGGAAATTGCATCCGAGAAATTCTTTTCAACAACTTTCCAATTAAGATTCGCAAAAAAGTCCTCAATATAATTTTTCTTCCCGCTCGGCTGATAGTCGGCGACATACGAGTGTTCCCACATATCAAGGCCAAGGATGAGAGCACAGTTTTGAAGTTGCCCGAGGTGCTGTTCGTCAATCCACGCGTTCAGGAGTTTTTTTGACGCTTTGTCGTAATATAGCATTGCCCACCCGATACCTCGCGTGAGCGCAATAGCTTTGAACTCGGCCATCCACGCGTCAAACGAATTCCACGTTTCTTCTATTTTCTTTTTCAGCGCTCCGTCCATAATTGCTTGCGAACCGTTTTCAAAAGAAGCAAAGTATACTTCGTGATTGCGCATTCCGTTGAACTCGAAGCCGAATCGGCGATTTACTTCGCCGAGCACGTACGCATTTTTCTCCGCGTCTTGCTTAAGTTCTTTAATCTTATCTAGAATAAAATTCGCGTTTTTCACATATCCAGCATAAAGCTTCAGGTGTTCCTCAATGTTTTTTGCGGAAATTCCTTTGAGTGCAGGTATTTTAAATTTTTGTTCCGTAAACATATAAGTATTATTATACTGCAGAATGCAAAAAATACGCAATAATTTCCATTTTTGTATTTTAGGAATTCTTTTTGCAACGGTGATTTTGGTTTGGTATTCGGTTCTCAAGGAAGACAGAGCTGGAAAACTCACCATTGCGTTTTTTGATGTGGGGCAGGGAGACGCGATTTTTATTGAATCGCCGTCCGGAAATCAGATTTTAGTTGATGGCGGTCCCGACAAAAGCGTTCTTCGTCAACTCGGAAAAGTAATGCCGTTTTATGATCGTAAGATTGACGCGCTTTTCGTGACAAATCCCGACAAAGACCACTTTGCCGGATTCATAGATGTTCTTCGTTCATACAAAGTCGCCGCGGTTATTGAACCTGGAACAAAAGGCGCCTCCGCCGAGTATAAAGTTTTTGAAGAAGAAATACGGAAGGAAGGCGCAAAACATATTATTGCGCGCAGAGGACAGGAAATTGCGCTCGGCGGAGGCGCATTCCTACAAATTTTATTTCCAGACAGAGATGTTTCCGGACTCGCAACAAACGACGGTTCTATTGTCGCTAAACTTATCTACGGCAACACAGCTTTTTTGTTGACTGGAGACGCGCCGAAAGGAATTGAAAATTACCTTGTGGATTTGGATGGAAAAAATCTTGATGTAGATGTTTTAAAAGTTGGGCATCACGGTTCAAAGACATCCACGGGAGATTCATTACTTGGATACGCTTCTCCAGCAATGGCCGTGATTTCATCGGGTAAAAATAATAGATACGGACATCCGAATGAAGAAACGCTCGCGCGCTTAAAAAGATTTGAAGTAGAGATATACCGCACCGACCAACTCGGCACGATAATAATGGAATCAGACGGCGAGAATATACGTGTTAAATAACACCGGCTTTTTTGAGGGTGGCGTATGCGCCGCGTTTTTGGATTGTTTTCAAACCGCGGGTTGAAATAGTAAGAGTAATGTGTTTTTTCAATTCAGGAACAAAAATCCGTTTCTTCTGTAAATTAGGATACTTCCTAACCATTCCGGTCGGATTAAATTGAGTCGCACGCGTGCGGTTACTATAGCCGCCTCCTAGGCGCGATGATTTTTGTGTGATTGGGCAAGATTTCATAAGCTCGATGCGAATCTACAAATTACATTCGAATCTACGAATGCTATGTTATCATATAAATGTGTTTTTGCAATTGTTCGCGGCATTCGCATCCAATTCGCAAGATTAGCATCGAGTTATGGGATTAGATATAATTTTTTCAATCGCTGTGCTTGTTATGTCAGTTGTCGTGCATGAAGTTGCGCACGGAGCTGTGGCGAACTATTTTGGCGACCCGACCGCGCGCCTTGCGGGGCGGCTTTCTTTAAATCCTGTGCGGCATCTGGACTTATTTGGCTCAATAATAGTGCCGCTTTTGCTCGCGCTTACTGGTTCCGGAATAATTTTTGGGTGGGCAAAACCGGTTCCGGTGAATACATATAATTTAAGAGGAAAATACAGCGACATGCTCGTATCATTTGCCGGACCCGCAAGTAATATAATACTCGCTATTTTATTCGGGTTGATTATAAGATTTTTTGGCGGGGTATTGCCGTTGTCTTTTCTGTCCATTTCAGCGGCTGTGGTGCTTATAAATATTATGTTGGCGGTATTTAACTTAATTCCCATTCCTCCGCTGGACGGCTCAAAAATACTTTTTTCATTTTTACCGCAGAGCTCGCAATTCATCGATTTTATAGAGCGCTACTCAATTTTCATTTTGATTTTCTTTATATTATTTCTGTGGCAGTTTATTTTACCAATAGTTCGTTTTCTATTCGGCATTTTAACGGGAATTGGCGGGTAGTGTTGCTTTTTCGCGCCAGTTGTATTATTCTATTTTCCGATGGCGACAATAAATCAGTTGATACGACGTTCGCGCAAAGAGCGTATTCGTAAGAATAAAACGCCGGCGCTTACGAAAAGTTTTAACGTTCTCCGGAACCGTCCGGTGTTTTTTAATTCTCCGTTCAAGAGAGGGGTTTGCACAAAAGTGACTACAAAAACGCCACGCAAACCGAACTCCGCAATAAGAAAAATCGCCCGTGTGCGCCTTACGAATGGAATGGAAATAACCGCTTATATTCCGGGAGTTGGACATACTTTGCAGGAACACTCTGTTGTTTTGGTGCGCGGTGGGCGCGTGAAAGACGTGAACCTGCGTTATACGATTGTCCGCGGAAAACTTGACGCGACAGGAGTGGAAGGTCGCAAGAAAGGAAGAAGTTATTATGGAGTAAAAAAGCCGAAGACGGCTTAGATCGATTCGAATCTGGCGAATTGGATGCGAATGCCGCGAATAAAAAATAAATGTTCGTAGATTCGAATATAATTTGTAGATTAGCATCGAGTTAAATAATATGAGGAGAAAAACAAAAGGAAGAAAAGAGATTGCGCCGGATTTTAAATATGAATCGCAAAAAGTTGCGAAGCTTATAAACTATGTGATGGAGTGCGGAAAAAAAGAGACCGCTCGCAAAATCGTGTATGGCGCGCTCGCGGAAGTTAAAGAAAAAACAAAGAATAGTAATCCTATTGAAGTTTTTGAAACAGCGTTAAAAAATGTCGCGCCTGTTATGGAAGTGCGCTCGCGCCGCGTCGGAGGGGCGAACTATCAAGTGCCTGTTGAGGTAAGACAAGAACGGCGCACGGCTCTAGCATTTCGCTGGCTTATAGGCGCGGCGCGAGGAAAGAAAGGGAAGCCGATGCACGAAAAACTTGCTGATGAAATTATTGGTGCGTCAAAAAACGAAGGCGAGGCGGTAAAGAAACGCGAGAATGTGCACAAGATGGCGGAGGCAAACAAAGCGTTCGCCCACTTCGCGTGGTAAAGTTTTTGTTATGAAGTATTTGTAAGTTTTTTGGGTTTGTTTTTATTCAATCTGTGTTCCTTTTGTGTTCATTAGTTAAGTATGTCTACTATTCCCGTATATGCTAATATGGTAGACATGTGAATATATGAATAAGCGCAATACTATTACATTGACGCTTTTGCGCACGCTCGGAGAAATGGCCATCGAGGGAGTTGAGCTCTGTGAAGCGATTCTCATTGCTGGATATGGCGCTTCATCTTTTCGTATAGATCGCACGCTAAAAGAGTTGCGCAACGAGCGGATGCGTGGCAGTACCAGTTCCTCAACGCCTATCTTTAAAGATGAAAAGCGATGTATCCGTAATTATCAAAAACTTCTCTCAAAATTAAAGGCACAAGGTTTTGTATTTGAGGAAAATGCGTCTGGTAAGCGTATGTTTGCATTGAGTAAAAAAGGAAAATTGAAATTGACCTTGCTAGAGCGGCGGCAATTGGAGAGGCTACCTTCAACTGTTTACGAGGCGGTTCCCAGTGAAAGGTCGGTTATTGTTTCTTTTGATATACCGATTAAAAAAAATAGGAAGCGCGATTGGTTGCGTGAAGTACTGAAGCGATTTGGATTGCGCATGGTGCATAGAAGTCTTTGGATAGGGAAACGCAAGCTCCCTAAACCATTTCTTGATGATTTAGAGCAACTCAATCTTCTCCAGCATGTTGAGATTTTTGAAGTTGGCCGTACCGGAACATTACGGCACATTGTTTGAACCAACCCATCGACACTTTGTTGTGTATGTCTACCATACTTTGTTGTGTATGTCTACCATAAAAGTATATGCAAGTGTGGTAGACAGATAATCTTTGATTCTTTTGACGTTGGATAGTCTTTGACGCTATATAGTTTTTGATGCCAGCTAGTGTTTGATGCTAGTCAGTAATTTATTTCTTTAAAAGGATAAACTTTGCATTTTTGGGCAGTTCGGGTTATTATTTCGTTACGCTTCGGCGTATTTTTAGTTTATGAACAGAGATTATCCTTTGGAGCGAGTGCGTAATTTCGGCATTATCGCTCACATTGACGCGGGCAAGACCACGACTTCGGAGCGCGTGCTGTTTTACACCGGAATGACGCACAAAATCGGCGAAGTGCACGAAGGAGACACGGTGACCGACTGGATGGAGCAGGAGCGTGAACGTGGTATTACGATAACCGCAGCCGCCATCACTTGTTTTTGGACTCCTACTCACGTGAAAGACAAGTCGGACAAGGAAAAGAAAATCCGTTTTAATATCATTGATACTCCGGGCCATATTGATTTCACCGCGGAGGTGAAGCGTTCTCTCCGCGTTCTTGACGGCGCGGTTGTCGTCTTTGACGGAGTTGCCGGAGTTGAACCACAGAGCGAAACAAACTGGCGTTACGCGGACGAAGGAAAAGTGCCGCGCGTTTGTTTTATAAACAAGCTGGACAGAATGGGCGCGTCTTTTGAAAACTCTTACAAATCAATTTTGGAACGGCTTTCAAAAAACGCGGTGAGAATGCAGATTCCGATCGGGCTTGAAGAAAAACATGAAGGCGTGATTGATTTGCTTACGATGAAGGCATACGGATTTGAAGGGGAGAAAGGAATAAATGTTATTGAAAAAGAAATCCCGACTGAATATGTTGAAGAAGCGAAAAAATTCCGTCACGAACTCATTGAAAGAATAGTGGAACACGACGACGCGCAAATGCAGGAATATCTTGAAGGAAAAGAAATTCAAATTGACGCGTTAAAAAAGACGCTCCGCAAAGCAGTTATCGCGAACAAAATTTTTCCAGTTTTTGCTGGCTCCGCCCTTAAAAATAAAGGGGTGCAACTTGTGTTGAACGCAGTAGTTGATTATCTTCCGTCTCCTCTTGATATTCCAGCGATTGTTGGAACAAATCCGGATAATGGGGAACTTATTGAGCGCCATTCTTCCGATTCCGAGCCGTTTTCCGCGCTAGTGTTTAAATTGCAGGCGGACCCTTTTGTCGGGCAACTCGCGTTCTTCCGCGTGTATTCGGGAGCTGTTGAGGCCGGAAGTTATGTTTACAATTCCACAATTCTCGCGCGCGAGCGACTTTCTCGCATCGTGCGACTTCAGGCGGATAAGCGCGAAGAAGTGAAAAAAGTTTTTGCTGGAGAAATCGCGGCGGCGGTCGGGTTGAAAGACGCGAAGACATCACATACTTTGTGCGATGAAAAAGCGCCGATTGTTCTTGAACCGATAAAATTCGCGGATCCGGTTATTTCAATGCGTATTGAACCGAAAACAAAAGCCGATCAGGAAAAGATGGGAATGTCGCTGAAACGGCTTTCAGATGAGGACCCGACTTTCAAAATTAAAAGCGATCAGGAAACGGGCGAGACAGTTATTATGGGAATGGGGGAACTTCAGCTGGAAATTATGGTTGATAGAATGAAGCGCGAATTCGGAGTGGAAGCGAACATTGGAAAACCGCAAGTCGCGTATCGCGAGACGATTCAGGGAACTTCCGAAGTGGAAAATAAATATATTCGCCAGACAGGAGGTCGCGGTCAATACGGCCACGTTAAAATTATTGTAAAGCCGATGGAGCCTGTTGTTGAAGGAGAAAAGATTCCGAAAAATGTAAAACGCTACGATAATTTTGAATTCATAAACTCAATCAAAGGAGGCGTAATTCCGCAGGAATATATTCCTGCGGTTGAAAAGGGTTTGCGCGAAGGAATGGAGCGCGGAGTTGTCGCTGGTTTCCAGCTCGTGAACATTTCGTGCGATTTGATTTATGGTTCGTATCACGAAGTTGACTCTTCCGAAATCGCGTTCAAGATTGCCGCTTCACAAGCAATACAAGAAGCGGCGCGCAAAGCAAAACCGGTTCTTTTGGAGCCGATTATGAAAGTTGAAGTTGTAACACCGGACAAGTTTATCGGAGATGTTACGGGACATTTAAACTCAAAACGTGGCGAAGTTCAAAATGTTTTTGAAAGGGGAATGAATAAAGTGGTGGACGCTAAAGTTCCGCTCGCGGAAATGTTCGGCTACATCACGACTTTGCGCTCAATGACCGAAGGCCGCGCGAGTTTTAATATGGAGTTTTCTCATTACGCGCCTGTTCCTTCCAATGTAGCGCAAGGAATTATTGAGGCGAGAAAATAATTTTGCGCACTTGTGCATAACTTATTACGTTACTACACAGTGGTGTGGTAAAATGTTTTAATAGTGTTATGACAAGACACAAATTATTTGTCACAATAATCTCAATTTTTATATTTGCTGGAGTTGGTTTTGTTGTTTACGCGCAGTCAAATGATCTATTAAATAGCGAAAATATTTTTGACGCTATTTCTGTTGATTTAAAAGTCAATGGGAGCGACGGACCTGTTGAAATTACAAAAGGCGGAAGCGTAACCATATCTTGGATTTCTGAGGGAGCGACTCGTTGCCGTGGAGTGTGGTCAAAGAGTGATTTGAAACTCTCCGGGACAGCAATCGGTAAAATCAATAAATCGGCTACGATTAAAATCGCGTGTATAAATGAAGAAGGTGAAAGAATAGATGATTCAGTTGTTGTGAAAGTGTCAGAAATTGCCTTGCCGTCTGTTCCTGATGTGCCGCTTGTTCAACAAGTTGTTCCGGTTCCGCAGCCAGCTTCACAACCTGTGCGTAAATCTATTATTCCTAAACCAGAACGCGAATTAACACAAGGTTATCCAATCCGCACACTTGTGCTCGACACTTTAGGTAAACCAGCCGCACTTCGCGAATTGGCTAAAGATGTATTTTCTGATATGAACGGAAGAAAATGGCCAGATGTGAAGGGTATACTTACAGATACCGAAACAGGACAACAGTGGGATATTGAGTATGAACATAAAGGAAACAGCCGTATGTGGTGTAATCCGCCAGTTCTCAATTTAAAGTTTGATAAAACTACCAAGAAAGGAAAACCAAAGCCGCTTTTTGTAGGACGAAGCACTTATGCTGGTCGCGAATCATTAGGGTATAAAAAAGTGCGTCTTATCCCCGCTGACTGTGATGTTTTTGATGACGGGTGGTCAAATAGAAATGCCGGATTTAACAACCAGCTTAATGTGGCTCTTCGCGAGTATTTTATTTATGACATAGCACGAAATGTTTTCAAAATTCCAGCTGTTGATGTGGTTGCGTTTGTTCAGTTAAAAATAGAATCACCTAATACTGATGGCTCAAAATCACATCGCTACATCTTTCTTCAACGCGACAATGAACAAGATGACGAAATACCGTTCACAACTCAATTCGGTCTGTCCCCAGACCTCCTTGAGTCAAGTGATGCCGACCCATTAAGCAAAAACTATACAATCAAACCTGGAAGTGTTAAGGGCGATAATTTCTCGCATATTATTTACACCGACCTTGCATCTAATCAAGAAAAGACGATAAAACTGGACCCAGAAAACAGAATCCGCTTAAGATTACTTTATGATTTCGTTACTATGTGGGACCATGAGCCGTTTTGGAATGAAGACTACGGAGTTGATGCGGCAAACGGGCTTTACAAAACCATTCCGTATGATTTTGACTTATCTCTTTCCTGTAATTTCTTCAGTAGTAATAGATGGGGTATTACTACAGGTTTGATATCGTCGCTTCCAAAAGAAGAACAACCTCTTTACAATGAATTATTAGAAACAATAAGCCGACAGATTTTTGGTAGCCAGGACTCTCTTAATAGAATGCTTGATTCAATTGACAGGTATCCATTTTCTGTTGATAAAGTAAGATTGCGTGATTTTGTAAAACTTCAATTTTACACGTTCGCATCTTATTATAGTTCAGAAGAATTCGCGAAAACAATAAAGTTACCTTACAAGCCGATTTCCATAATATCTTCTCTGCCAAGCGCTTCGGAACTTCAAATTAAGAAAGACCAATTTCTAGCTTCTTGCAAAAGGCCTGCGATCGGGGACTTTTCCAAAGGACATATATTTAAAGTGCTCCCAAACCCAACACTTAAAATTGAAGTTGACACACAAAATGCAGGGAATGATGTATTATTTTCCGAATCTTCTCTTTTTAAAGTAGATGTAACTGCGGGTTCAGAACCATTAAAGATACACCCTGATAAGACATTTAGCGTATCTATTCAAAATGTTATCAACAAAAAAGATTTTATGTTTTGGGGAGGTGTAATTGCAACTCCACTTTCCGAAGTATCATTTGAGAAAGATGTTTATATAATATCACCAGGTAAAACCGCTAATTTTATTGTAAGTTCATCAAACAAATTTAGATCGAATGATAGTGTATTCTCAATAGGTGGAGAATATAAGACATTTATCTCAAAAATAAGTTTTGGAGAAGATACTTTTATTTTTCCAGAGCCGGTATTTACCAACATAGCTGAAGCTAAAGTCCAAGCCCCGCTATCCGTGACCTGTAGCGCCTTCTCGCCATCACTGATTCCAATCGGAAAAGAAGTAAAGTGGGTTGCTTCTGTTGAGGGCGGGGATGGAAAATATACTTATTTATGGAACGGCACTGATGGATTGGATGGTAATGCAACCACTACTACGAAAAAATACACTAC
>Ga0194120_10003418_pt1 | contig 25890 bp, 19 predicted proteins | sample TA2MahCa65mmetaG_FD_148642 | JGI IMG/M metagenome (GOLD analysis project Ga0194120, IMG submission 148642) | Freshwater microbial communities from Lake Tanganyika, Tanzania - TA2015019 Mahale Deep Cast 65m | ecosystem: Environmental > Aquatic > Freshwater > Lake | place: Tanzania: Lake... | reverse complement strand
CAAGCTCATTGTAAAGGGCCAGCATGTCCTCAGCATACCGGGCGAGGGATACCCGTCCAGCGACCCGCTCATGGAGTCGCCGGCGTTCCGTCTCAGGAATCCGCGGGCCAAGCGCGACACGCCGCATCGCATCCGCCAGCGCGTCGACATCCTCGGGCGGAACCAGTTGGCCCGCCCCGCCAAAACCGAAGGCCTCCGGGATGCCATCCAGGGAGGATGCCACGACCGGTCTGCCGCAGGCGTGGGCCTCCATAACTACGCTGCCCATGGCCTCGGTGCCGATCTGGGGGTGCACCAGGCAGTCGAGGGCGTTCATGACAAGTTGCATCTCCAGAAAATACCCAGGAAGAGTGGCGAGTCCCTCGAGGCCCAGGCGCCGGATGTCCTCCTCCAGAAGTGGGCCCATGTTTCCGCGTCCCACGATGACAAATCGGGCATGCGGGACATCTGCCCGTATGCGAGCTGCCGCCTCGAGGAATTCTCGGTGTCCCTTACCCCTGGGAAGCAGGTAGCCCCCGACCACACCAAAGACAAAAGCCTCCGGCGTGAAACCCCATCTGCGACGCTGCTCAAGGACACCGTGGTCGGATCCTGGCAGCGGTTGGAAACGGTCGAGCTCAAATCCACCGTAGATGACCCGTATCCTGTCTTTCGGCCCCCACATCGGCGGACGAAAGTGCCGCTCCTCCTCCGGTGACCCCGGATCTGCATGACCCTCGCGTAGCACCCGGGCGGTGAACTCCGAACACGCGACCATCGCATCGCAAAGGTTCAGCACAAGGAACCTCCCGGGCAACGAACCCGGACTCTTGGCGAGGTGCCTCGACAGAACGAGACGGGGATGACACCGGGAGAGGCGTGCGGCGAGGATGGCCGGCCAGTAGTCCCGCCCGTGATGGGCGTGGACGATCTCGATGCGACGCCGGCGGAGGATCCGGGCCACGCGGGCGATGTACCGCAGCTTGATGAACCCTTCGTCACCGGTGTCCTCCAGCGGCACACCCGAACGGATCGCCACCTCGGCCTGCTCCCGGTCCCTCGGGCCCGCGAGAGCCACATCGACACCCGCCTGATGGAGACCGATCGCAAGTTTCACACACTGGTCATCTGTTCCACCCCCGTGGAACAGAGTGTTGAGCTGTAGGACTCGGAGGCTCATGGGAGGCAGTGGCCGAGGAACATCGGCCCGGCGGCGCGGAGAAGACGACCCGATCCGCGAACGACATGCAATGCGGCGCGTCGAAAACGAGGCATGGGAACCCCCTGTCGAATCAACGGATCGCGTTGCTGTTGCACTCCTGCAATGCAGTTGTTCCTCTTGTAGCCCACCCGCAGGCCGGTCCCGGCAGGTCATCCCAATGCCCATATCCAGGACCCGAGGCGCGGGATTCCGAATGGAGAACGTCTCCCAGCACCACCCAGGCCCCGTTGGGGCGAATCCGCTTCCCGTCCACCTGTTCGTCAACAACTTCAAGTGGGGCGGCGGCATGGAGCGGTTCGTCATGGATGTCAGCACAGGGGTCCGAGACCTAGGCCGTGATGTCCGGGTGCAGGCACGGAAGGTCGATGCGCGGGTCGCCAGGAAGCTCGGCATCGCCGTCCAGGCCCACCCCGTCTGGGCCTTTCCGAGGCGACTCCGGACGTGGACCCTCCATCGGCGCATCGGACGCCTGCTGCCCGGGCTCGCTGGAGTCCAGATCGCTCTCGCCACCGTGCCAGCCAGGGACCTCATGGTCTGTGCCGGAACGCATCGAGGCTACCTCCGACGCACAGGCCGGCGTCCCGGACTGTTTGACCGCCTACAAATCCACGTGGAGCACGCCAGCTACCACTTCCCCCGGCGGGTCGTCTCGTTCTCCCGACTGTGCGCGCGGGAGCTGACCGAGCTCTACGGCGTGGCAGAGGATCGGATCACCGTCCTGTATCCACCCGTCGGCACGTCGTTCACACCGGCTTCGGACGAGTCGGAGAGACAACGCCACCGCAGGACGCTCGGGCTGCCCGAGCAGGGCGTCGTGATCCTGTTCCCTTCCACAGGACACAGCCGGAAGGGTCTGGATCCGATCTGTGACGCACTCGTCCGGATGTCGAGCCCACCGATCCTGGCGATCGCCGGAAACCCGCCCGGACATCGTCGCCAGGGACTCCGCATGCCGGACGGGAGGCCGGCACCGATCCAGTTCCTCGGGTACATCGAGGACATGGAGACCGCCTACCGGGCGGCAGACTTCACAATCCTCGGCTCCACGTATGAGCCCTTTGGCATGGTCGGACCGGAATCCGTCCTGTGCGGCACTGGACTCGTGTTCGAGGAGGGGATCGGGTGTCTCGAGGCGGTGGACCCCTCGGTGGTCACGACCTTTTCCATCCGGGACCGCGATTCAATACAGAGGGCGATCGCGGCATCCGTGGAACTGGCCCGGAAGGGCCTACATCGGGTCGGCGACCCCGCAGGGACCGTACGGTACGATCCACGTCCGACGTCCTACGCGAAGGCCCTGCTCGAGGTGGCGGAAGGATGAACCGGATCGCGACAGCGCACGACGCCCGGACACGACAGGGCCGGGCAATAGGATTTCGTTTGGCGGAAGGCCCCACCTGCTGCCCACTCGGAGGGTGGATTCCGTGACACCGAAGGCCGCCATCATCGTGAGCACCTACAACTGGCCCGAGGCACTGGGCCTCGTGCTTCGGTCTGCCATGCAACAGTCGGAGGACGCCTTCGAGCTGGTGATCGCCGACGACGGCTCCCGTCCCCAGACCGCCAACGCCGTCGAGTCCCTGTTGCGTCCCACCCGGATCGCCTGGTGCCACGTCCGTCAGGAGGACTCCGGCTTCCGCCAGTCGAGGGTCCGCAACCTCGGGGTCCGTCACTCGACCGCTCCCCTCCTCATCTTCATCGATCACGACACCCTGCTCCACCCCCGGTTCGTCGCCGACCACGTCCGGCTCGCAAGGCGAGGCTCGTTCGTCCAGGGCAAGCGCTGCTTTCTTCCCGAGACGGAAACCCAGCGGCTGATCCGCGACGGACTCGACGGGGCCTGGTGGCCATCACCCTGGCTGGGCGGGCTCGGGAACCGGAAGAACGCCATCCACGCACCCTCGCTGGGCGATGCCTTCGTCCGGCCCCGACGCTTCGAGTCGGCGATCCGGGGATGCAACATTGCCGTCCTGAGGGAGGACTTCATGGAAGTCGATGGGTTCGATGAGATCTACGATGGCGTCTGGGGTCGTGAGGACTCCGATTTCGCGAACCGGCTGTTCCACATCGGGAGGACCTGTCGGAATGCCTGGTTCAGCGCCCTGCAGGCACATCTGCACCACCCACAGACCAAGCGGACCGGACGGGATGCCCTCGACGACGAGCTCGACCGGATGCGGGTGGAACGGAGGAAGCGTGCCGTGGCGGGATATTCCTTGATGAATTCCGAGGGGGCCGTCGTGTCCGCGTCGCACGGATATCCTTGACCCGGGACTGGGAGGCCAAGCGCGAACCCACGGCTGCCAAGTAGGCGCGGCACGTGAAGCAGACAGAGGGGCTCTCAAGGCGACAGCGGAGATCCGGAGGTCGAGGGAGAAAGACGAGCAACTCTATCAAGCTTTTTCACACCACGAACCGAATTGAACCCTCGCCCTCGCTACGCTGGCGCGCGGTCCATGGGGGGAGTTCCAGCAATCCCTCCATTTCGGCCGTTCCAATCCTCAGATCCCTCCCGTCCTTCCCCCGCACCTCCGCCGTCTTCGTGTGGGTCCCCACCCGCCCCGCGGCTCGACGCCCCGGGCCCGACTCTGATACTGAATCTGGTTGTGCGTTCCGCCGTCCTGTCCAACGTCCAGCGTCTCGTGGTGAAACTCGGGACGGGTGTCCTCACGGATGCCCGGAAGCGGCCGGATCCCCTCCAGCTCACCCAGCTGGTAGCCCAGATCGCCCAGCTGCGCGCCGCTGGAAAGGAGGTCGTGCTCGTGACCTCCGGGGCCGTCGGTGCCGGCATGGGGGCGCTCGGGTTCCAGAAACGCCCCAGCCAGCTCGCCGAGCTCCAGGCCTGCGCTGCGATCGGACAATCCCGCCTCATGGCCATGTACGAGTCGTTGTTCCGACACTACGAGCTCGGCATCGCCCAGGTGCTGCTCACGCACGACGATCTCGCCGACCACACCCGACATCTCAACGCCCGGAACACCCTGCGCACCCTGCTCAGGGGAGGAGTGGTGCCGATCATCAACGAGAACGACGCCGTCTCGGTCACCGAGCTGAAGTTCGGCGACAACGACCGCCTCTCCGCCCTCGTCGCCGCCCTGCTCCCGGCCGACCTCCTGGTGATCCTTACCACCGCGGACGGGCTCATCCAGGACTACGGAACCCCCCAGGCCCGGCTGCTCCAGACGGTTGAGCGGATCGACGACGACATCGAGGGCATGGCTGGAGGCACCACCAGCGCCACCGCCGTCGGGGGCATGGCAACCAAGATCCAGGCCGCCAAGATCGTGGGCCGGTCCGGCATCCCGCTCGTGATCGCCTCCGGGCGCCGCTTCGACGGACTCTCCCGGATTCTGTCGGGCGAACCCGAGGGCACCCTGTTACTCCCGAACCCGAAGAGCCTCAGCAGCCGCAAGCGCTGGATCGCCTTCTTCGATGCCCCGCGCGGACGGCTCCATGTGGACGAGGGCGCACGGGTGGCGCTGCAACAGCAGGGTCGGAGCCTCCTCGCGGCCGGCATCACCCGGATCGAAGGGACCTTCGAGGCGGAACAGGTTGTGTCGATCCTCGACGCCTCCGGACGCGAGTTCGCCCGGGGCCTCGCGGCCCTCTCCCATCACGACCTGGCCCCAAAGATTAAGGCGCCCCGAACCGAGGTGGTGCATCGGGACAACCTCGTCGTCCTGTAGATCCTCCGTCCCAATGCCCCGTCCACCGTCCCGTCGACTCTCCCCGATCCGCCAGGTTCTCGAGATCATGGCCGCCCTGCGGTCCCCCGAGGGCTGTCCCTGGGACCGGGAGCAGGATCACCAGACCCTCCGGTGGCACGCGGTGGAGGAGGTCTATGAGCTGCTCGACGCCATCGAGGCGGAGGACGATGTCGAGATGGCCGAGGAGCTGGGGGATCTGTTGCTGCAGGTCGTCTTCCACGCGCAGCTGGCCGGGGAGCGGAAGGCATTCGATTTCGATGCCGTCTGCCAGCGCCTGGCCGACAAGCTCGTCCGACGCCACCCGCATGTGTTCGGGGAGGTGCGGGTGAAGGATGTCGACCAGGTCTGGGCCAACTGGGAATCGATCAAGCGTTCGGAAAAGACGGGAACGCGCCACGAGCGTCGGTCGGCCCTCGATGGGATTCCCAGACACCTCCCTGCACTGATGCGCGCCCAGAAGCTCTTCAAGAAGGCGGCCAAGGCAGGCCTCTCGAAACCCCGGTCCGTTTCCGCAAAGATGGGCCGAGCAGAGGTGTCAAAATGGCTCTGTGTCCTCGCCGAGCTGTGTCAGCAACGCGGCTGGTCGGCGGAGGAACTGCTCCAGAAGGCCATGGGACAGCGGGAGAGGACCTGGCGGCGTGACGAGGCCCGGCTGGCCCGCGCCAAAAAAGCCTGAATCCCGTCGTCAATCGGACGGCAATCAATCGCAACCGTCCGTTAGCGGGCAGGGACACCGCTCTGGCAGGGTGTGCCCGTGAAACAAAAACCCCCTGTCGCCCCAAACACGCTTTCTTGCCCCCGCGGCTTCACACTGATCGAGTTGCTCGTGGTCATCGCGATCATCGCGATCCTCGCCGGGATGCTCCTGCCGGCCCTCGCGAAGGCCAAGGCCAAGGCGCAGTCGATCAGCAGCCTCAACAACCTCCGCCAGCTGGGACTCGGGCTCGCACTGTACCGAGGGGACTTCGATGGTGCGTTTCCGGTGCACGCCACCCCAGCGGTCCAGGGGCAGCCCCGGATGCGCTGGGCCGACTTCATCTTTCCCTACATGACGGTCGAGAAGGCCTACCTCAGCCCCTCGATCACGCCCGAGGAGAAGAAGCGCATGAACAAACCCTTCGCCCACACGGCACCCGGAGGCGTCGAGACGCCGGGTGTCACGCGATACCACGGGGGGTACGGACTCAACTACCAGTACCTCGGCAACGGCCGCCGTCCGGACGGCATGGACCCATTCCACGCCAAGGACACCTCCATCGCGGCTCCCGCCCAGACGATCGCCCTGGCCGACACCAAGGGCGCGCGCAAGGGATCGCCAGACCTGCCCTACGGCGCCGATGGATCCGGCGTCTATGTGATCGATCCCCCGCTCGGATCAGTCGAACTCGGATCCCAGGGGAGCCGGAAGACCGGGTCGGGTCCCGGATCCGGCAATGCCTACTACGAGGGCGGCAATGATGGGTCCGACGCCCATCGGGCGACACCCTCCGAGCGCAACAGCGGCCGGGCGAACTGGGTCGGGGTCGACGGCCACGCGGAGTCGGCGACGCTCCGTCAGCTCGATGGACGCGGCACCACCCCGAACAGCGCTCCGAACAACGCCTGGTGGAACGGACGGTTCGATCCCAACGTGCGGTGAGCGGGGCCGGGGGCGACTGACGCGGAGGCGCTGCGACGCGGAGTCCGTGAAGCGGCCGGCCGGTTCGATGCTCCTGTATCCGTCGACCCGCCTCCACTCCGTCACGCCTGTAACCCGTGGCGCGCGTCTTGGCTCCTTCTTCTGGTTGCAGGGCCTCGTCCGGGACAACCCTCAACGAACGCTCCTCTGAGACATGGACATCGCCATCCAACGCCTCGGCGCCGAGACATCGGCCCCCCCTTCTCTGGTCCAGTCGACCGCCGTGGACCACGACCTCATCCGCACCTGGGCGGAGCTCTGATCCCCGCATCCCGATGAAGACGCTTCGTCCGCTCCTGTTCTGGACCCATCTCGTGCTCGGCGTCGCCGCGGGCGGGGTCATCCTGATCACCGTCGTCACCGGTTCCCTGATGGCCTTCCAGACTCAGGTGCTGGCCTGGGCCGAACGGCCGGCCGCGTCCGCACCGCCGGCTCCCGGCGTCGCGCCCCTCCCTCTGGCGGAGATCCTAGATCGGGCCTCGGAACGCCAGGGCGACGGCGTCCGTCCGTCCGCGGTCACGGTCTTCTCCGATCCGCGGATCCCGGTACGGGTGGAGTTCGACGGCGGACGCTGGGTTGCCGTGGACGCCCATACCGGCGTGGCGACGCCGCTGGAGCAAGGACGGGCGCGGGCGGCCTTCCGTTGGATCGAGAACTGCCACCGGCGCCTCGGAAGCGGTGAGACGGGCGCGCGGATCGTCGGGGTCTCGACCGTGGCGTTCCTGTCCCTGTGCGTCTCCGGACTGGTCCTCTGGTTTCCGCGCCGGTTCACGGCCAAGGCGTTTCTCGGCGTGATGCGTCCCCGTCTCGGCCTTCCGGCCCGGGCCCGGGACTGGAACTGGCACAACGCGGTCGGCTTCTGGTGTTCGCTCCCGTTGTCCGTCATGGCCTTCACGGGCCTGGTCATGGCCTTTCACGGCTTCGGCGACTGGATCTACGGGCCGCGCCCGGACCGGGGCGGCGGTCCGCCATCCGCGGCGACGGATCCCACGGCGAGGCCACTGCCGTTGGCCGAACTGGTGTCCCGCGTGGTGAATACGACCGAAGGCTGGACCGAGATCAGCGTCCGCACCGGCGAGGGGCGTGGGGGCGGCCCTGGGGGGGGCCGGGGCGAAGGTCGGGGAAACCGCAACGGCGGCGAGCCCCGGCGTGGACGGGAGGGTGGGGGTTCCCGCGGGGAAGGTCCGTCCGGACCGGAGGCGCGCCAGAAAGGCGGACCTGGCCGGGGCGGACGCATGATCGAGGCTTCGGTCCAGAAGGCGGCCTGGCGTCTGCCGGAGACCTTCCGAATCGAACCTTCCACCGGGGAGCGGTTGCCTGGCCCGGGAGCCGAAGCAGGAACCGGAACCGATTCGGGTTTCCGCTCCCGACTCCGCGCGCTGAACCGTCCGATCCACACCGGCGAGGTCGGCGGCGTCGTGGGCCAGGCCGTGACCTTCCTCGCCTCCTGCGGCGGGATGCTTCTCGTGTACACCGGGTTTTCCCTCGCGCTTCGCCGGGTGTTCTCGCGTGCATCCAGAACGACCGTTCCCGACGGAGCGCCTCTGGCCTGAGCCGATCCGGTTCAGGCGTCGAACGCGGCGGAGACGGCGACGACGTTCTGGAACCGGACCCGATGGACTCCGCGTCCTGAGAATCCCTCCGCGGCTCTGCACGCGGCCTCTGTAGGTGTCCTCGATGACGAGTTCGCCGCGAGGCCCAGGCCCCAGGCCCGATCCTCGACGCGGCGCGAAACCTCCCTGCGGGAGTTGTGACGGAGTTGTTTTCATCCCGATCCCCACGCGGTATCCCTCCGGGCATGTTCCCCGTCCGAAACCTGATTCCGATCGCCACGGCCGCGTTGCTCGCGCAGGCCGCCGACCGTCCGCAGTTCGGCACCGCATGGTCGCGCAACATGACCTCCGGAGAACGCGGCCTGCCGGACTCCTTCGACCCGGCGTCGGGCCGCGGCGTCCGCTGGAGCGTCCCCCTCGGCGGGTCGGGATCGGAATCCCATTCCACGCCGGTCGTCGCCGGCGGACACGTCTACGTGGGCACCAACAACGAGGCGCCACGCGACCCCCGTCGCACCGGCGACCGCGGCGTATTCCTGTGCCTTTCCGAGAAGACCGGCGCGCTGGTCTGGCAGCTCGTTGTCCCGAAGCGGGAGGAGGACATCTACCATGACTGGCCCAAGACCGGCATGAGCTCCCCGGCGACCGTCGAGGGCGACCGGGTGTACCTCGTCGACAACCGCGGCGTGGTCCTCTGCCTCGACGCCAAGGGACTCGCCAACGGCAACCAGGGCGGGACCAACGAGGCCGCCTACTACACACCCAAGTCCACCAACGGGATTCCGGTCGGACCGGAACTCCCGCTCGGGCCGCTCGATGCGGACATCCTCTGGTCCTTCGACCTCACGCGCGAGGCGGGGATCTGGTCCCACGATGCCGCGCACAGCTCGATCCTCGTCGACGGCGACCTCCTCTACCTCAACACCGGCAACGGCGTGGACAACACCCACCGCCTGATCCGGCGTCCCGACGCGCCGAGCCTCGTGGTCCTCGACCGGCACACCGGCCGCTGGCTGGCGCAGGACGGCCTCGGCATCGGTCCCCGCATCTTCCATTGCACGTGGTCTTCGCCCTCCATGGCCCGGGTCGACGGTCGGAAGCGGATCCTCTTCGCGGGCGGTGACGGCGTCCTCTACGGCTTCGATCCGTTCCGTCCGCGGCGGGTACAGGACGGCGTCGCCCGGCTGGAGGAGGTCTGGCGGTTTGACGTCGACCCGGAGGCACCGAAGTCCGAGGTGGCCACCTACCTCAACAACCGGCGTACCAGCCCGAGCAACATCTACGGGATGCCCGTCGTGGACGGCGACCGCATCTTTGTGGCCGGGGGCGGCGACTGGTTCTGGGGGAAGAACGAGGCCTGGGTGAAGTGCCTCCGGGCCGGCGGCCGCGGCGACCGGACGAAGGAGGCGACCGTCTGGAGCCATCCGTTGGGCCGCCACACCATGAGCACCCCAGCGGTGGCCGACGGCCTCGTCTTCGCCGCAGACTCCATGCGCACCTTCCACTGCCTCGACGCCGCGACCGGGGAGGCCGTCTGGACCCACGAGCTCGACGGCGAGGTCTGGGCTTCGGCACTGGTCGCCGACGGCAAGGTGTACATCGGATCCCGCCGCGGCGGCTTCTACACCTTCGCCCTCTCCCGCACGAAGCGCCTCCTCGGCGAGGTCCACCTCGACGCCCCGATCAGCGCCACTTCCGTCGCCGCCAACCGCGTCCTGTACGTCGGCACCGGCCGGACCCTGTACGCCTTGACGAGGTAGGAACCGCACGGGAAGGACCGTTCGTTCATCCCCTGGAGCCAGGGGGTGGCGCGGTTGTACTCGCGGTTCACCCATGCCGTCGGGCCCAACGACGTCTGCGATTCGCTCCGGCTCCATTCCGGCCCCCTTTCCGCCAGACGCGGGGCCACCCCGCCTCGCCGCAACAGCCTCTCTTACGCCAACCGCCACCGCGACCCGTCACTGGCCGAGGCGCTGTTCTTAAGGAGGGTCGAACACCGGAAGTCCCCGGATCCGGCCTTCGCCGGCGGTTCGGCCGGGTGATCTGTCAAAACCGGGTGGACCTCGCGAAGAGGAGTCCCACAGGTGCAGTCTCCAGCGCCGCGATGCCCCCCTCAACCCGGCCAGCGTCAGGAGACGGTTCCGGATCAGGGAGTGGTCGGGGACCGCAACAGCCGCAGGTTCGCCTCGGCAAAGGCCTGGCCCATGAGCGCGAAGGTCTTCGCGCAGCCGAGGTAGTGGTACCCGGCGTTGGAGGCGCCACGGCGCCATAGGACGAGCTCAGTTGGCGAGATGAGGTCCGCCTCGTACTTCTCCAGGAACGCCCGTTTTTCGTCGTCGGTCATCCGGCCATCGGCGTTGGCGTGATCCTTGTGCTTTGAATCGAGATACCAGCCCATCTGGCCGACCTGGTCGCGCTTCCGGTCGATGGCTTCGAGTTCCTCGGACCAGAACGGCGCGGTCTCAACGGCGACGACGTTGCCCGCAAATTCCTTGAGCGATGCCGGGGCGGCCATCGCCTTGCGGAACTCGACGGTGTCCCTGTCGGCATTCAGGCCGCCCACGCCCATCACGCCGATGACGAACGGCAGCTTCGGGACACCGAGGTCGGAGCGCACATCGCGGATGAAACACGCCAGCCACTCGCTGTAGCGGTCGAACCGTCCGGACTTTCCCTCCGCCGGGTACACGTGGCCATCCACCATGTCGTTGAATCCCTGCAGCCAGACGAAGCCGGCCACCTGGAAACCCTGCACCGCGTCGTAGCCAGGCACCACCCGGCCCGGGTCGGACAGCACCTTCTTCACGTGGCCCATCATCAGCCGATAGAAGCGGCCGGTGTCCCGCCTCTTCTCCGCGAGCCATTGGTCCATGTCCTTGGGGACACCATGTCCTGGCGGTCCGTAGTAGAGCTTCCGTTGATAGTCGTTCAGCTCATACGGCCCGGCGCTGGGCGGACGGAAATCCGTGTGCAGGCTCCTGCCACCCCACGCGATCTTGATGAGGAGCACCGGTTCCTGGAACGCGGTGTCCATGGTGAGGCCGAACGTGAATTCCGGTCCGATCCTCCCACCGTCCTCCGCCGGAGTGTCCCGAGCGCCATAGCCTGCCCAGGCCCTCGCCGTTGGCGCTCCCATCATAGGGTCCGGTGAAGAAGGAAATCCACACGCCGTCACACACCCTCGGTTTCCCATCCGGACCGCGCATCCGCTTCAAGAGCGGTGCCGTCGCTGCATCGTCGCCGATGTAGTCGAAGGTCTCCACCCGGGCGTGCCCTTCCATGTTCGACTGACCGGCAAGGATGAAGACCTTGAGCGGCTTTGCCTGGGTCGAAACACCACAGGCGATCAGCATCACGAGCAGGAGCAGGGGTTTCATGGTCTGGGTCTTCGATGGAGTCCGGGGGGCTGGGTTCAGAGTGGGGAGGGCGGGCCTCGGATCCTAGTTCAGATGGAGGATTTCCGGCGTCTCCGTCGTGGCCTCGAGCGCCTGGATCGTTTCGCGGACGCACCTGGCCTTCCTCAGCTTCAATTCCATTGGGAAATCCATTTCCTCCTTCTCAAAGTAGTCGGCAATCCGTGCCAGGTCCGGGATGACGGACCTGGCGTGAGCCCCATAGCCGAGGAGGATCTTCATCAGGTCGGGGGTGCGCTCCTCGCTCGCCCAGGGGTTCTGATCGCGGGTGTAGTCCACACAGGCGCGGATGCCTTCCTGGATGTGATGTTTCGCCATGAGGCGGAGCCCCTCGACGCGGATCACATCCGCGAACATCTCACCGCTCGGAGCGGGTTCAACGATGGCCTTATGGATGGCGGGCAACAACGGCTTGATGTCCTCGAAAGAGAGGTTTGCGTAGACCGAGCCGAAGCTGCCCCGGGCGCGACCGTCCTGGTTTCTGAGCCCGGCGCGCACAGCCCTGTAGAGGGCCTCACGATCCACGCCCTCCAGCGACCGCCCCAGCATCCCGCCGTCATCGAAGAGCGCGAATGAGACATACCGCTGCTGCATGCCGCGCGGATCGGTCTTCGTGTCCACCTCGGCCAGGAGCTCCAGCAGCTGGGGCACCGCACCCATTGCAGGAGCGCCGATGGCCGCAAGCGCCTCGGCGGCCTTGATGCGCAGCCAGAGGTCGGGATCCGCCAGTGCCTTCCTCAGGGGTTCGACGGCGGGAGCTCCGCGCCCGCGCAGCGCGATCAGGGCCTGGCAGGCTCCGTAGCGCGAAGCCAGCGGCTTCGACTCCAAGAGCGTCACCAGGGGTGGAATCGGGACCTCCTTGCGCCGGCCAAGCGCCATTGCGGCCCGCTCTCGGACCACCGGCGACCAACTGCCCAGACGCACCATCAACGCATCGGTGCCGAGGCGGTCGTAGGTGCCGTGGCGATCCTTGTTGTCCCAGCCACGGCCCTCCTCGAGGAGGGCCTGCGCCGCTGCGGCGTCCATCCTGGGAGCGACGCCCGAACCCCTGCCGTGCAGGTGGAGATTTTTCAGCGGCATGGAGTAGGCCAGGAGGAAGGCCCCGGTGGCATCCCAACCCTCATAGCTGTCGGGGTCCGGCTCGGGCGGACCCTGATGGGAGAACGTGCCGTCCCATCGGCGGGCGAGATCGAAATACCAGGCGCCAAACTCCTTCATCCACGCCCCGGTGGCGTGGGGTCCTGACTGGGCGATGCCCGGCATCGCCCAGAGGAGGTTGAAGAAATTGCCCGTATGCCCGGTGTCGCGCTCCGCTCCATGGGAGGCGACGCTCATGCGGGAGAAGAACTCGGCGCCGTCGGCCTCTCCGAGAAGGCTGAACAGGACGGCGGCCATTCCGCATTTGCCGTTGTCCTCGTGGGTTTCGATCCAGGGATGGTGGTCGCCATAGGGAATCGCCCCCTTGCCGATGTAGAAGCGCAGAAGGCGGGTGCTGAGTTCGATGGCGCGCGCCACCTCCGGGTCATCGACGCCAGCCTCGCGTGCCAGCACGAGGCCGAGGGTCAGGGGGATTCCTGGGGAATTCATCATCCCATAGCCGCCAAGGCGACCATCCGGTCTCGCGAACCCATGGCCCCACGAACCGACCGCGCCCTGGCCGGCGGCGGCCTCCAGCGCGAGACGCCTGAGGCCTGGCAGGACTGACCGGTCGCCGGTCGCCATCCCATATTCGGAGAGCAGGATCATGACGTAGCCATAGTGCCAGGTCTGCATCGACCGCTCCGAGAAGTCGGCCGCCCACTGGGCCTCTGTCCGGACCAGCGGAAGCCACCGGGGATCTCCGCTGGCCAACAAGGCCAACGCATTGAGGGATCGCACGATGGGATCGTCCTGCTGCTGGGCCTTGGACACCTTCCCGGCCAGAACCCGACACCCGTGTTCCAGGATGCGACGGGATTTGTCGCATCCATAGGGGGCGGTGGCGCTGTAGCTGCCCAGCACCGGAAGACGGACGACGACCTCCTCCACCTGGCCAGCCCTCCAGCGGGTCAGGGTCATTCGTCCGTCGCCCGCCGCGGATTCGGCATGGGTCACCGCCCTGCCGAACTCGGTGCGCGGATCCGTGGAAAAGCGTTTGCCACCGACTCCGAGGAGGACATCACCCACGACAAAAAGGCCCTCGGCGGGGGACCCTTTCCCGACCTCGGTGACGGCGATCTGTCGCGCATCCGTGGTCACCATCTGGTCGCAGAACATCCAACCGCGCAGTCCGGTGGGACCCAGATTCCAGTCATGCCTCTCGCCCTTTGGAATGGCATCACCCTGGGTCAGATCGGGGATCGCCAAGGGTTGGCTCCTGGCAGCGGCCCGAGCGGACGCCAGGACCGCCAGCAGAGCGAGGAGCAGGAGCGTTCGGAGACAGGTCGTCATGGATTGGACGGGGAGCGTTGCGGAGGTTCTGGCCTCGCCTCGAGGTGATTCTCAGGACCCTTGGCTTGCGGGAAGGTTCCAACGGGAGGGGGGATAGACGTGGACAACCCTCATTTGCGGGGATTCACCTGGATGGGATTCGAGGGGAATTCGGGGCGCGGTGCGGCCTTGGTGTCCGGTGGACGTTGCGGGCGAAGTCGGAGAAGGACGCTTGAACCCACCTCGGGCAGGAGGGCGGGGTTGACCTGCCACGGAAGCGCGTCGTTGTCGTGACTGTGGATCGCTGGCAGGCACAGCACCTCGTCGCCGAAGCTCGAGAGCGAGATCACGTTTCCGCTCTCGTCGCACAGATACCGGCGAATACCCAAACCGTCGCCCTGCACGATGGATCCTGCAAACAGAAAGGTGTTGGAGAGGCGCTTTGGCACCGGATCCGCGGAGGCATCGGACCTCCGGGGAGACCGAAGGATGAATTCGCTGATCGGGTGCTCCACTGCTGTCCCGCCCTCCCCCTTCAACACCAGGAAGACGTCCACCGGACCGCCCCGGGGTGGGACATCGATCCACCGGTCACCCTGAGCCCCATCCTGCTGGCGCGTGGCCGGACTTCCCGGTTTGGCTCCCAGCAGCAGGAGCGCCGCATGGAGATGCATCGGCCTGGCCCCGACCACAACGATGGACTCATGCTCCTTCGTGCCTCGGGTACACGCCACCAGTTCCAGTGGTCCACGTCGAAGGCACACGGACGCCTCCACATCCACGCAACGCTCCTCGAGGTTGATGGTGAGCCCGGGAAACTTGAGTCTTTCCACCGCAGCCGCGGCGGAGGACCGGGCCTGAACCCCGGTCGGGGAGTTTGTGAGGGGGGGATGTTCCTCGACCCCGAGCACAAGGCTGGGCAACGCCAGAACCGCCAAAAGCCGCCGGAATCCCAATATCCCGAAACCAGGGCACGGCTTGGCCCCGAACGCTGGACCGGCCTGGGTTCGGTCGTGGAAGTCCTGGATCACGGCAGCCTCCACTCGAGCATTTCCAGCGTCATCAGGGCATAGCAGGTGGCGAGGATGGGATCCGCCTCCCACCATCGAGGTTCGGCATTCCCCCATGAGCCATCGGCGCGTTGAAGTCGGAGCAGGCGCGCTGCAACCTGATCCCGCCAGGAGACCTCGGAACCATCGGACAGCCGGAGACGATCCTCGTCGGAGGCGGTCAGCGCCTTGGTCAGCAGATGCAGATAGTAGAAGTAGCCCTGCTGCCCCATCCCGGGATTCTCCTCGAGGGTGTAGTTCGCCCGAAGCCAGTCCTTTACGGCCAACACCCGAGGATCCTCCTTGCCCAACTTGGCGTAGAGGTAGCTCAACAGACCGCCGTAGCTCATGCTGCCGTAGCTGCGCAGGGCCACCTTTCCCGTCACCGCATTGGTGACGCCTCCCGCCATGCTGTGGCCCGGGTAGTAGAAGAAGCCGCCCCGGTCCCTCGGATCGGTCGACACCCGATCGAAGACGTTCGTGCCCGGAAGGTTCTGGCAGTTTTCGAGGAACCGGACCACCGCCTTCCAGTCCAGATCCGGCATCGGCAAGGCACGCGCGGAAGAATCCCTCGGGAACAGGGTCTCGGAAGCCCGCATGGCTTCGATGGCCACCAGGGTGTTGTTCATGTCGGAGTGCAGGTACTTGCTCCCATAACCGACACCTCCGTCGAAGGGCGTATCGTTCGTCCCTTTGACGCCGAGGTCCACCTGGGTGCTGGCGAGGAACTCGCGCGCCTTCACGGCCACCGGCAGGAAGTTCGTGTCCGCCGCCGAGGTCAACGCCATCAGCGCCAAGGAGGTGTTGTAGTTTGCCAGCCCGGCCGCCTGGATGGATCCGTCGGGCCTCGCGCACGAGAGGAGATAGTCGTACCCCCGATTCATCTCGGAGGTTCGGCTCCGCTGATACCGTCCGGTCGGCTCCAGATTCAGGGTCGTCAGGACCAAGGCGGTGATCGCCGGCTGGTCGGGCGTGGACCACCAGCCGTTCGGATTCTGGGCCTTCTGGAGGAAGACGAGACCTCGTTCGATGGCGGCATGCACCTCCTGGCGCCTTGGCGTGGGGGTCTGCGCGGCCGAGGCGACGGGCTGGGCCTCCAAGCCGAGTCCGAGGGACCAGAACAGGGCTGCTGCCAGAACCAAAGCGCCAAGGTGTTTGCGGTGCATGGGAGAGGATGGATTCGGCAGCGGCCCGGGAATGGGTCGGCTGTCGTCCGGTCTGTCGACGGACGGTGTTTCAAGGGGCCCACCCGGGACCCGGTCCGACGGCCCGAGCGAGGGTGCTCCAGCTACGGGAACGTGCCCAGAGAAGAAGCGCGCCCCGGGCGGATTCTCCCAAGGATCCGTGTTGCGCCGGGTCCGGCCGATGGCGCAGATTGAGCGGACCTCCACCCTGCCCTGATGGGGCTTGGAGGCCTGCCGGTTTTGAACTGGGGCGGACCCGCTTGATGTGTTTTGATCCCGGTCAATTATTCGACCGCCATGAAGGACTCCCGCTGCGACCGGCTTGCCGACCTCCTCATCAACTACTCCTGCACCCTGAAGAAGGGGGAGAACATCCTGATCGACCTGATCGATGTCCCCGATGAGATGGGCGTTGCGCTGATGCGGGCCACCCGGGCGGCCGGGGCGACCCCCATCGTGGAGGCCCGGCACAGCCGCCTCATCCGGGAGCAGCAGCGGGCCACCGACCCGAAGCACGCGGAACTCATCCGGGACCTCGAGATGAACCGGATGAAGAAGATGCAGGCCTACATCGCCATCCGCGGCGCCCACAACGCCAGCGAGTCGAGCGACGTCCCCGCCGACCGTCTCCAGCTCTACTCCAAGACCCTGCGTCCCGTGCTGAACCATCGGGTCAACAAGACCAAGTGGTGCGTGCTCCGCTGGCCGAACCCCTCCATGGCCCAGGCCGCCAACATGAGCACCGAGGCGTTCGAGGATTTCTACTTCGATGTCTGCACCATGGACTATCGCAAGATGGCCAAGGCCATGGAGCCGCTGACGCGGCGGATGCAGAAGGCCGACCAGGTGCACCTGAGGTCCCCCGGCACCGACCTGCGGTTCAGCATCAAGGGCATCGGTGCCAAACCCTGCGAGGGCACCCGGAACATCCCGGATGGCGAGGTCTTCTCCTGCCCGGTGAAGAACTCCGTCAACGGCACCATCCAGTTCAATACCCCCACGATCTACGCCGGCACGAAGTTCGAGAACATCCGCCTCGAGTTCTCCCAAGGCCGGATCGTCAAGGCGACGGGCTCCAACGAGAAACGCCTGAACGAGATTCTCGATACCGACGCCGGAGCCCGCTACATCGGCGAGTTCAGCCTCGGGTTCAACCCCTACATCAAGAACCCGATGTGCGACATTCTGTTCGACGAGAAGATCGCCGGATCGCTGCACTTCACGCCCGGACAGGCCTACGAGGATTGCGACAACGGCAACCGGTCGGCCGTGCACTGGGACATGGTGCTGATCCAGCGCCCGGAATGGGGCGGCGGCGAGGTGTGGTTCGACGGCGAACTGATCCGCAAGGACGGGCTCTTCCTGCCGAAGGACCTGCGCGCGCTCAATCCCGACAAGCTCCGCTAGGAATTACCGCGGGCCCGGCACCACGGGGCAACACGGGGCAACACGGGGCAACACGACTCCCGGGAGACAAGTCCCTGTGGCGTCCCCCCTTCCCTCCTCCACCCGCGCAAGGACGCTCAGAACAGACCCGGGACGCTCATCCCCTGGGTGATCGCGCCCATGTCCTTGTTCGCGGTCTCCTTGGCGAGATTGAGCGCCTGGTTGGTCGCGGTCAGGATCAGATCCTCAAGGAAGGCGACGTCGGACGGATTGACGGCGTCGGGTGAGATCTTGATCGAGAGGAGGGTCTGATCGCACTTGGCCACCACCTTGACGGCTCCGCCTCCGGCGATGCCCTCGACGGTCTTGTTGGCCAGTTCCTGTTGGACGCGCTCCATCTGCTGCTGCATGCGCGTCGCCTGCCTCATCAATTTTCCGATGCTCGACATGGTGTAGAAAAGTGTTGGTAGGACCCTAGGCCTCCGACCCGGCCCGGGGAAACAAGATTTCCGGAAGCGGGGGATTGGAGGACCGGGCTGGGCTCCCTGCCGGGATGCACGGCGTCGGATCCCCGCCTCCGGTGGTGTCGCCGCGCTCAACCGCCGGCCAACGGCCACCGCTCAACGCCGGAGGCCCACCTGGGACATCAGCCACGCGTACTCGAAGGCCACCTCCTTCAGCCGGTCGTATCGGCCACTCGCGCCACCATGGCCGGCTCCCATGTTGCACTTGAGCAGCAGCGGTCGGTCATCGGTCTTCAACGTCCGCAGCTTCGCCACATACTTGGCCGGCTCCCAGTACATCACCTGGCTGTCGTTCAGGCTTGTGGTCACCAGCATGGCGGGATGGTCGCCGCGCTTCAGGTTGTCGTAGGGACTATAGGACCGCATGTAGTCGAAGGCCGACTTCTCGTTCGGGTTTCCCCACTCGAGATACTCGCCCACCGTCAGCGGTAGGCTGGCGTCCAACATCGTGTTCATGACGTCCACGAACGGCACCGCCAGGTGGACGGCCCGGAACAGGTCCGGACGCAGGTTGACCACCGCCCCCATCAACAGCCCCCCGGCGCTCCCTCCCTCGATCACCAGGCGGTCCGGGGCGCAGACGCCGTCCCTCACAAGGGCCTCGGCACAGTCCACGAAGTCGAAGAACGTGTTCTTCTTCCGCAGCAGCATGCCGTCGTCGTGCCAGCCCTCGCCAAGCTCGTTGCCGCCCCGGATGTGGGCGATCACGTAGACCATGCCGCGATCCACCAGCGAGAGCCGGGCGATGGAGAACCCGGCGTCCATGCCGAGCCCGTAGGACCCGTAGCCGTACAGAAGGCACGGAGCCGTTCCGTCGGGCTTCACATCACGCCGTCGGAGAAGCGAAAGCGGAACCCGCACCCCATCCCGAGCCGTCACCCAGCGCCGTTCGGTCACGTAGTCGGCCGGATCGAACCTCCCGAGCACCGGCGTGCGCTTGAGCAGGGTCAAGGACCCGTCCGCCAGGGAGACGTCGTACACCCCCTGCGGCGTGGCCATCGACTGGTAGGAGAGCCGGAACGCGGAGGCCCCCAGCTCGGGAGTGCCGGTGACCTGGGCCGCGTACACGGGCTCCGGGAATCCAACCTCCCGCCATGCGCCCGTGCGACGGTCATGGATCCGCAGTCGCATCAGGGCCTCGCGCTGCTCCTGGATCACCAGGTGGTCCCGGAAGACCTCCAGGCCCTCGACCAGGACGTCCGACCGGTGCGGCACCAGCTCGGTCCATCGCTCCGGGGCGTCCACCGGCGCGGTGACCACCCGGAAGTTCTTCGCCTCCCGATTCGTCCGCAGGAACAGCACACCGTCTCGGTGCTCGACGTCGTACTTGTGCCCCTTGGCCCGGGGCAGCACCGACCGGAATGTCCCGGTCGGCCCGTCGGCCGGCAGCAGGCGCTGCTCCCAGGTGTCGGTGCTCTGGAACGAGCACACGAACCAACGGCGATCCTTGGTGCGGCCAACCTCCACGGAGAACAGCTCATCCGGCTCCTCGAGGACCTTCTCGGGACGTCCGCCATCCAGCCGCAGACGCCACAGCTGGTTGCTGCGCTTGGTCACGGCGTCCTCGGTCACATACAGGACCGATCCACCGTCGGCGGACCACTCGAACGAGGTGACCCGTTCCGCAAGGGCCTTCGTGGTCTCGCCGGTGACGAGGTCCTTCCGATACAACGTGTACTGGCGGAACCCGGTGGTGTCGGTGCTGTAGAGCAGCTGGCGCCCGTCGTCGCTGACATCGAATCCTCCGAGCGAGAGGAAGCCATGACCCACGGCGAGCGCGTTGAGGTCGAGCAGCACCTCCTCCACCGCGTCCGGAGCCGCCTTGCCGTCGGTCCCAGCCCGCCGGCGGCACTGGATCGGATACTGCTGCCCTTCCTCGGTCCTCGAATAGTACACGAAGTCCCCACGCTGGAGAGGCACGGTCAGGTCCGTCTGCTGGATGCGGGACAGCATCTCCTGGTAGAGCGCCTCGCCGAAGGCCTTCTCCTGGACGGTCGACGCCTCGGTGTAGGCGTTCTCGGCCTCGAGATGGCGGACCACCTCCGGATTCGATTTCTCGCGCAGCCAGAACCACGGGTCGTTGACCGTCTCACCATGCCAGGTGGAGAGGTGTTCCACCTGGCGGGCGATCGGCGGCGGCGGGAGGGGGGAGGTGCGGGTGGACTGGGACATGGTGCAGGAGGCGAGGAATCCGACGGCACCGGCCAGCGACACGGCGACCTGCCACCTTGGGAGGCTCTCGCGTGAGGGTTGGGGGCAGGTCTCCGGGTTCATTGGGATCGCAGGGCTTGTGGGTTGGGGAGGATCGTGGACGTGTTGCCGGAGCTCGAGGCTGGTCCGGGACACTGGAGTCTTCGTGGGCTAGCGGCGGGCCTTCTTCCCGAAGGCCGGCGACGGGGTGGCCGGCGAGGTCATCTTCGCGTCCCAGGTCTTCCTGAGGGTCTCCACCCGCTCCTTCAGCTCCCGTTCCGAGCGCTGGAGGTCCAGGACCTCCCGACGCAGTTCCTCGAATTCCACAGCGGGACGACGCTCGTTCCTGAGACGTTCCAGGGCGGAGCTGGCGGTCCTCTGCTCGGGACTTGACCGCGACGCCCGGGCGAAGGTCTCCAGGACCGGGACCGCCCGCGGGTCACCCAGGGTGCCGAGGGCTCCCAGGACGGCACGACGGAGCTGCGGACGCGCGTCGTTCACCTGGGACACGAGGTAGTCCCGGACCGCCGACTTGTCCGTCTCGTTGCGCGCGAGCCAGGCCAGGGTCGAGACACCGGTTCCCTGAACGTCGGTGGGGAGCGAGGCGCCCCGTTCCTGGAAAAACTTCAGGAGATCCGGCACCACGGCAGGATCCTCCCGGTCGCGCAGCACCCCCAGGACCGCACCCGCGATCTGCTGTCGGAAGGAATTGGTGCCCAGCCACGAGATCAGCTCAAGCCCCCCACCCGTGCGGGCGGGATGCCCTAGCAGACGGATCGCCGCCACGCGGACATCCGGGTGGGTCTCGTTCCGGAGCCGGGACTCCGCCAACACGGCCACCTGTTCCCGATGGAATCCTCCGAGGGCGTTCAGCACCGCGATCCGGACCCGCGGATCCGGCTGGTCGAGCGAGGCCGACAACGCTTCGAACGCCCCATCGGAATGGATCGACCGCAGCGCCTGGGCCGACTCCGTGCGCACCGCGTGGACGGGGTCCGAGTTGAGCGCCTCCTTGAGCGCCTCGACCGCGGCACGGCTCTGGCGTCGACCGAAGGCCTCCACCGCAAGGATCCGCCCGACGACGTCGTTGGTGTCCTGGAGCTGCCGCCGGAGCATCGCCTCCGGCGGATCAAACGTAATCTTGGCCAGGACGGTCTGGTCGGGGTCGATCCGGACCCGATCCGGGGGTGCGGGCAGCGGAATGTGGAAGTCCTGGCTCTGGCCCGCGACCTCCAGGGTCTGGTCGACCACGCCCTGCGCCGTCACAAACCGGACCGGAAGCGGGAACTGGAACAGCGGGACCTGGTCGCTGAGCTTCTGGACCTGGCGGACCGTGACCTTTGCGAGCCGGGTCTGATCATCCCACGACTGGTCGATCTGAAGCTCCGGGTGATGTCCGTGGTACAGCCACTGGTCGAAGAACCGGTCCCAGCTGCGTCCCGACACCTCCTCGAGCACCCGCTGGAGGTCGGACGTTTCGACGACCCCGAGCGCATGCCGCTGGAGATAGGTGGTGATCGCCCGACGATAGAGGTCCTCGCCGAGCTGGGACCGGATCATGTGGAGCACCCACGACCCCTTCGGATAGGCGCGGTACCCGAACTGGTCCATCGGCTGGGTGTAGCCCCGCCAGACGATCGGCGTGGAATCCGTGGTTCCCAGGACCGCACGGGCCCGCTCCAGCATCGCGAGCTGGAACTCATCCTGGCCGAGCTGATCCCGGGCCTGGAGGGCATCGTAGTAGGTGGCGAACCCCTCGTTCAGCCACAGGTGGCTCCAGTCGCGACACGTCACCAGATCCCCGAACCACTGGTGGGCCAGCTCATGAGCCACCAGACCCCGGCTGCTCCGGACCGGGGCCGACTCCGCCGGAAAGAGCGTCCGGTCGGTCAGGACCGTGATGCTCGTGTTCTCCATGCCACCGGCCACGAAGTCGTCGACCGCGATCTGGTCGTACTTCGCCCAAGGGAACGGCACGCCCAGCTCCTTCTCGAAGAAGCCCATCATGGAGCGGGTGTCCTGGAACGACGACGGGGCGTACTGGATCCGGCTGGCCGGGGTCCAGAAGGCCAGCGGGATGTCGCGATAGCGGTCCTCGACCGCACGGAGATGGCCGGCGACGAGGCAGATCAGGTAGCTGACGTGGGGCTTCTCCTGGGCCCAGGTCACCGCCACCCGCCCGGTGCCGGCCTCCGGGGTCGAGGACACCTGACGGCCGTTCGATCGGACCACCATCCCCTCGGGAACGCGGCAGGTGACCTCGGAGGTGAACTTCTCGTTGGGGGCGTCGTAGCAGGGAAACCAGTGGCGGGCCTCGATCGCCTCGCCCTGCGTCCAGAGATGCGCGTCGCCCTCCGGATAGCCCATCTCCGGGGTTCGGAAGTACAACCCTTGCGTCGGCTCCGCATGGTGCCGAAGCGTCACCGTGACCTCGTGATCCGGGGGGACCGGTCTGTCGAAGACCACGGTCACCTGATGGTCGTCATAGATCCAGCGCGCCACGGGGTCCGTGGCGGTGACCGAGTCGATCCGCATCGCCTCGGCGTCCAGGCGCAGTTCCTTCAGCGGGATCGCGATGGGTTTGAAGCGGACGGTGGTGACACCGTCGACGGTGCGGGTCTTGAAGTCGGGGGTGACGTCGATGGCGAGGTGGAGGATGTCGATCTCCCGGCTCGGGGTGTACTGCGGGACGGATCCCGAGGCGGCCCGGCCCGCGGCGAGGCGCTGTCCGGATGCGGTGCACCAGCGGCAATGGAAGGCCTCCTCCTCGGCATGACCTGCGGCACCCAGTCCCAAGAGGGACAGCGCCAGCAGGGATTCGAGTCGGACGAGAGGACGGGAGGGAGAGGGTCGGAGAAGGTTCATCGGAGGTCGGGGTAGGTCGTGACTCCCGTAAACCTGTCGACTCGATGCACCCCATCCAATCCCAAATCCGGAATCCCACCTCGCCCCGCACCCGGGCGCTTCGGGACTGACCTGGAAGCACCGCGTCGGCAGGATCTCCGCCCGATGGAGCCCGTACCCACGCTCTTCCAAGCCTGGACCCCCTACGACGTGGTCCTGGACCAGAACTACATGTTCCACCGGGAACTGCACGACCGGGCCGCGCGGATTCTTGACCGCTGGTCTGCCGGGAGGGACTTCGATCTGCTCGACTTCGGTTGTGGCAGCGCCCGCCACCTTGCCGAGGTCCTGCGGGATCATCCGCCGTCCACCTATCGGGGTACGATCTGTCCTCACAGGCCCTCGGACTCGCCCGGGCGAACGAGTCCGGCTCGTGAACGCCGATCTCACCCTGGACCCCTCAAGCGGGCCGGCGGACGTCGTGTTCTCGGCGTTCGCCATCCATCACCTCGACATCGCCTCGAAGGCGGCCCTGTTCCGGTCCATCCGGGCCTGCCTGCGACCGGGGGGACTGTTTCTGCTCATCGATGTCGTCCGGGAGGAAGGCGAGGACCGCGCGACCTTCCTCGACCGCTTCGAGGGCGAGATCCGGAACCGTTGGGGGGCGCTGGCCGGGCGGGACATCGTCGAGATCCTCGACCACATCCGGACCTGTGACTTTCCGGAGACCGACAGCGGCATCCGCGCCCTGGCGCGGGATGCAGGCCTCGGGGAGTGCCGGGATACCGAGCGCCATGGCTGCCATCAGGTGTGGTGCTTTGGCGTGGACTGAGACCGAGGGCCGGGCCGCCCCAGGATTCGGGGTTTCCGGGATCTGGAACCAGCGGTAGGGTTCCGCCAATGACGGCACCGACCCCGCAGCCCTTCGCCTCCCCGGAGATCCCTGACGCCCAGGGACGCTTCGGTCTGTTCGGCGGACGCTACGTCCCCGAGACCCTCTGGTTCCCGCTCCAGCAGCTCGAGGAGGAGTATTTCCGCGCCCAGCAGGATCCCGAGTTCCAGAAGGAGCTGTCGTACTACCTCCGCGAGTTCGTCGGACGCCCCACCCGGCTTTATCTGGCTGAACGCCTCACGAAGGAACTGGGTGGTGCCAAGATTTACCTCAAGCGCGAGGACCTGCTCCACACCGGTGCCCACAAGATCAACAACGCCCTAGGCCAGGCCCTCATCGCCAAGCGCATGGGCAAGACCCGGGTCATCGGGGAGACCGGTGCCGGACAGCACGGCGTCGCCACTGCGACCGTAGCCGCGATGTTCGGTCTGCAGTGCGTCATCTACATGGGGGCGGTCGACTGCGAACGCCAGGCGTTGAACGTCTACCGCATGAAGATGCTCGGCGCGGAGGTCGTGCCGGTGAAGGCGGGACAACGCACGCTCAAGGAGGCGGTCAACGAGGCCATGCGTGACTGGGTCACCCACGTCCGCAGCACCCACTACATCCTTGGCACCGCCTACGGGGCCCACCCCTACCCGCTCATGGTGCGGAACTTCCACCGGATCATCGGCGACGAGGCCCGCCAACAGATCCTCGAGAAGGAAGGCCGCCTGCCCGATCTCCTGCTCGCCTGCGTCGGCGGCGGGTCCAACGCCATCGGACTCTTCTATCCGTTCCTGAACGACCCGTCGGTGCGCATGTGCGGGGTCGAAGCCGGCGGACTCGGCATCCTGCCCGAACAGCATGCCGCCCGGTTCCACGGCGGATCCCTCGGCGTGCTCCAGGGGACCCGCAGCTACATCCTCCAGGACACGTTCGGCCAGATCCAGAGCACCCACAGCGTGAGCGCCGGACTCGACTACGCCGCGGTTGGACCCGAGCACGCGTGGCTCCACGACCAGGGACGGGTCGAGTATGCCTACGCGACCGATGACAAGGCCCTCGAGGCGTTCATGAGGCTGGCCCGCCTGGAGGGCATCATCCCCGCACTCGAATCGGCACACGCCGTGGCCGAATGCATCGAGCGGGCTCCGAAGATGTCCAAGGATGAGATCATCATCGTCAACCTCTCCGGTCGCGGCGACAAGGACGTCGCCCAGGTCGCGTCGAAGATCGGGCTCCAGATGCCCACCTGAACCGAGGAACGGACTCCCCATGCGGATCCTTGGACTGGACCTCGCGTGGGGGGATCGGAATCCCGACGGTGTGGCGCTCCTCGAAGTAACCGACACCTCGGCGCGTCTGGTGGACAGCCGACGCGTCCAGGGCGACGAGGCCCTGCTGGGGTGGATCGAACAGTCCGCGCCCCGGTCGGAACCCGCCCTGCTCCTCATCGATGCCCCGGTCGTGTGTCCCAACGCCACGGGGTCCCGTCCGGTCGACCGCGAGTCGCACCGGGTCTTCGGTCGACAGCACGCCGGTTGTCATCCCTCGAACCAGCGTCTGTGCGCCCGGCCGCTGCGGCTGGTGACCCGGCTGAGCGCCCTCGGGATCGGCATCGGCTGGGAGACGGGCAACCCGGGCCGCCAGATGGTCGAAGTCTACCCGCATGCCGCGCTCGTGCGGTTCTTCGGACTCGACCAGATCCTCAAGTACAAGCGCGGTCCCGTCGCCTCCCGACGCCAGGAATTTCGGAGGCTGCAGGCCTTGCTCTCCGAACACCGGCCTGTCCTGTTCCCGTCCCTCGAATCCAGCCCCCTGCTCAAGGAACTGCTGAACCGATCGTGGACCAAGGAGGCCGAGGATCGGCTCGATGCT
>Ga0194120_10003416_pt1 | contig 25893 bp, 14 predicted proteins | sample TA2MahCa65mmetaG_FD_148642 | JGI IMG/M metagenome (GOLD analysis project Ga0194120, IMG submission 148642) | Freshwater microbial communities from Lake Tanganyika, Tanzania - TA2015019 Mahale Deep Cast 65m | ecosystem: Environmental > Aquatic > Freshwater > Lake | place: Tanzania: Lake... | reverse complement strand
CGCGTCGGACAGGCTCGTCAGGCCGTAGAGCCACAAGTCGCCCTCGTGCCTGCTCAGGCTCTCGGCCGCCGCGTCGGACAGGCTCGTCAGGCTGCGGAGGTGCAACAAGCCCTCGTGCCTGCTCAGGCTCTCGGCCGCCGCGTCGGACAGGCTCGTCAGGCCGTGGAGGTCCAAGTTGCCCTTGTGCCTGCTCAGGCTCTCGGCCGCCGCGTCGTCGATCGCGACGAAGCTATCCAGAGAGCCCGCAAAATCGTCGTTGCGGAACTGCTCGGCGATCTCCAGTGTGAGCAACGGTCCGTAGTCCTCGCTCTCCGACGTCTCGCTCTCCGTCTCGGCGGAGTCCGCTCCCAGTTCCTCGCGCAGTTGGCGCAAAAAAACCTCTTCGTCGCGGTGCACGCCGTCGGCGTGCACCATCCGCTCGGCGGCAACGAGCAGGACTTGGGACAGCGCTTCCAGGGCGCCACGGTCGTCGCAGCGGTCGGCGATATTCTTGCAGATCGTCAGGCCCGCCCACTTGGTGGTTTCGTTCTTGAAGCCGAACGTTCCGCCGTCGGTTCGGTACCGGTCGACGAACCGCCGCAAGTTCGCACCGACGAACGGCGCGCAGTCTTGGTATTCGGGTCTCAATTTCTCGAAATGGGCCCCGACTTCCGCCAGAAAACCCTCCGCATCCTGCAATTCCTGTTCGCTGATCTGGCCGTCGGCGAGCAAAACTCCGACGACGACGCGCAAACCGTCGGCGTAGCACGCCAAGCCCAGCAGCGACTTGCCCGTGCCGCTGCGCGCGAACTTGGCGAAGTCGGGCCCGAGAAGCTCGCTGCGAGTTGCCGGGTTCAGGTGCTTCGCGGCGCTGTCGACGGCCACTTGAATGCCACTGCGGAGAACGGAGGCAATTGACGAGTCCATGGTAACCGCTGCTCGCTTGGCGATAGGGATGACAAACGTTGCCGTTCCCGAGGGCTTTCCTTCCACACGGCCTGCCAAGGCGGAGCGATGAAGGGACCGCAAGCTGGAAGTCGGCGAGTGAGGTAACCCTTTCGACCCTACCCTCCACACGCCCGTTCGTCAATCACGCGCCACCAGATTTTTGCCGCCGGGTCTCTACCCAGTTCTCGCCGACCGCCGCCAAGGGTCGCAAGCGAACTGCTCCAACACCGTCGAGTTCAAACTGCGGAGGAGAGGTCACCGATGACGGCCCAAATAAACGACACGTTTCGATACCGCAAGAAAGAGTATTCGGTCGCCGGGATCAGCGAAGACGAACTGTTCGAACCGTCTGTCCTCAGCCTGAAGCCGGCCTCGACATGCACCGCTTGTTGGCGAGGCTATCAAGCTGTTTTCAACCTTTCCGGCTCACGCCTCGTACTGGATGCCCTCCATGTGAACCTGCTGAAGCCGGGGAAAGGCTACGAGCGTGAGGAAGGCCCGCTGATCAATGGCGTGAAACCCGGGGAACCACGCGGCGAACATGACTGGTTCAACAACCACTACGAAGGTCTCGACTACCATTTGGAGTACACCGGTGGTCTGTTTCTCGCAGATGAGTTCATCGAGGAACTGTACGGACAGCCTCAATCAGGCGTGTCTGTGATCGCTGACAGCCACCTTCATTCGGTCGAACAACCGAGCGGCGTTTGCGACCATTCCGGACCAGATGGCGCTTTTCAACCAGCCCCGGCAACTGACCGCGCCGAGGATCACCGAACATGTTCAGTGATCGTCGAATCCCAACCACAACCCCGTTCCGCAACCTACAGGAATCCCTCAACAACCCAGCGCCACCACATTCAGCCGACCAACGCCGCCATTTTCAACCGTCGTCGACACGAATTGCGCGGGTCAGTGTCCCTTAACGCTTCCATAGTTTGGGAATTCGCTCAGTCTTTGTTTCTCTGAACCTCGATGGCACTCAGCCGTGCTCGGCCCTGTTTGGCGACGAGGTTCAGGACCAAGTTGTCCGTGACTCGCACATTTTCGACTTCACGAACGACGGCCGTCGCGCGATGCAAGGAACTCCCGTCTTGCGAAGAAGTGGCAACGTTCAGCGTCACATCTTCTATCGCCATTTTCCCCTGCAACTTAACGTCGAAGACGATCGGTTCCTGTTTGCCCTGACCAAGCTGTGCGAAATGCAATCGCACGGTGTAGATCGCCGGTTTGTCGTTCGGGCCGAGCAGCGGCAACGTGAGTTGCTCCAGGTCGTCGGCCCAGGAGGTGTAGAGCCACGGAGTTTCTGTGCCGTCGATCGGTTGCGACGTTTCGCCGATGCTGGTGAACTGACCGCCGGTTTTGAACATGGGTTTGAGGTCGAGCTTCACATCGAGGCTCGTCTCCTGATACGCGCGATAACGCGGGTATGACAGCCAGAGTTTTCCGCGGGCGTCTTTGCGATCGCCGGGAGCTCCGAGGTTGAGGGCCATCGACTGCACCGGTGTCTGTGCGCCGACGGCGCTGGAGATGGTCCATGGGCGGCGTGCCTCGCGCGGCTCCATCACGATCGTGGAGGCGATCGAGAACAAGCACACGCAACCGGCGCTGGCTTCTGGGATCATCACGAGTCCGCCGGCCGGGATCGCGTTGATCCAACATCCGAGGCGATGACCGGCGAAGTGCCGCGTGCCTTCGTCGGAGTTCAAGTCGTAGAAGCCGGTCGCGCCGGAGCGGAACATCAACATGCCCGACTCGCAGCCGGTCAACATGCCGCAGTGGTGCCCGGTGCGCATGATGCTCCACGGTTCGGCCGCGCCGGTCAGCGGATGTTGCTTCGTCTTCTGTTCGCCGCTGCTGAGGTCGAACGACCACGGCTCGGCGATGACTTGGTTTCCGACGATGATCGGGCGGTGGCGATAGTTCGCGTCCTTTGCCCAGAGCTTGTAGCCGTGCAGAGCAGAGAGCGCGACGAGCCGCCGCCGCGAGAACTCGCCGGCGACGAACTGCTTCCAGTAGTGGCCGTTCGCGTTGGCTCCACCGAGCAACAGCACGTTGTTGTGAACCATCAGTGTGAGCTTGCCGCCACCGATGCCGATGTCGCTGCAATCCGTCACGTCCACGGGATTGGCCCACAGTTGCTTGCCGGTGCGAGCTTCGAGCGCGACGGCTCGGCGGATGTCGGCGTTCTTAGCGCGATCTTCGGCGATCTCGCGTTCCTTGCCGGTGAGCTTGGCGAGTTCCGTCTTGTCGGCTCGCAGGATTTCCGCACGTTGTTCGGGAGTGATCGAGCTGTCGATGAAATAGACGCTCTCCGGGCTGATGGCGATCGTGTGATGAGAGATGCTCTGCCCTTTGTAGGCCCAGAGATGTGCTCCCGTTTCGATGTCGATGGCAAAGATGCCGTCGGTTGCGTCAGCGGTCTTCAATCCACGACGTTTCAGTTTGGCTTCGAGTTCCTTGCGAATCGTAGCCGTGCCGAACAGCAAACCGTTCTCGGTCGCGACGTAGCCCCACTCGTAGTCGCCGTTGTCCTTGTCCGGCGGCAAGCGGTGAATGCGTTTGGTCTCGCCCGTGGCAGCGTCGAGTTCAAAGCATTGATCCTTGATGAAGTGGAACAGCCGATCCTCCGACGCCGTCAGGTTGCCGGGGTTTTGATTTTGAAACACGCCCGTGCGGAGTGCTTTCGGGTTTTCGTACTTCCACAGGAACGTGCCGTTGTAGGCGTCGTAGGCCAGGATCGTGTCCTCGCCCTGGACGAACAATCGGCCACCCGTGGCGAGCGGCCCGACCGCTCCCTCATGGCGATTGACCATGTCTCCCGGCCCAGGATCGCCGAACCACAGCACGCCGAGGTCTCCCTTCACACGCTTGTCGAGACTGACCGCCGTGTTCGCCGCATTGCCGTACTGGTGCGACCAACTTCCAGCACCCGGCAGCGCGCCACGCTTGAGCGTGGCCCAAGCATCGGCAGCGGCGATTTGGGATTCCTCATTCAGTCCGGTCTGCCGCAGCCAATCGGTGACGGCCGGCAAGTCGATCGGTTTTCCTGGAGCATTCGCCGGGCGACCAACGACAAGCGTGCCCCCCAGCGGCTTGAGATGCCGCGCGAGCTTCGTCGCATCGCCGGGCAACTCGCCGGACTTCACGAACGTATCGGATGCGATCACGTTCGCGAAGTAGTTCGAGTACGGAATGCTCGTGGCTTTGCCCTGATGCACGACGATCCGCGTGCCGTACAAGCCGGCGCGCGACAAGCTGACTCGCGCCGTGTCAACGTTCTTCGCATCCGGCTCAACGGCATAAATCTTGAGTTCACTCCGTTTGGCAAGTTCGTAGGCCAACCTTCCTTGTTCGTTGCCGACAATCAATCCAAAGCCGCGTTTCGTGCCGGCTCGCTTGAGAATCTCATCGGCCGCCTGCCGATACAACGCTGTGAGATTGTCGTCGGGAAACGGATTGTCGATCGGCTTGGCCGCCGGCTTCAGGTCTGCCAACTTCAGTTCGTTGGACGCGAAGCTATAGATGCGGCCGGTGCTTGTGCTGACGAGCAGATGCCCGTTCGCCACGACCAGCCCGCGAGCGTCTCCTTCCACGTCGCTCTGCCACAGGCTCTCGCCCGTCTTCGACGAGTACGCTGTCACGCGGCCTCGGCCTCCGAGAAATACGAGATCACCGGCAGCCAGCAGTGCCGCGTCGTCCTTATTCGGCTTTTGCCAGACGATGCCGATGTCGGTGATCTTTTTGATTTCCGCCTGAGCGTCGCTGACCTTCTGGCGAAGCTCTTGGACCTTGTCTGCGGTCGCCGAGCGAAGCTGCGTGTTGAAATTGTTGATGTCTATTTCGAGCTGATGCCGCTTGCGACTGTTGACCGCATATTCCATCCGATTCAGCCGCGCGAGGTACTCTCCGGTGGCGACATAGGCCGCATCACCGCTCACGGACATCTGATGCCCGGCGAACCAGCCGAAGCCGACGTCGCCAGTCTTCTGCCCCATCGCCAGCACATGGTGCGTCCCGCCGGAATAGATTTGCCCATCGGCGAGCAACGCCTGTACGCCTCCGACGACACCTCCCGCCGTCGAACGCCAACCGAACTCGCGCTTGTGCAGCAAACGCCCCGTCGCTCGATCGAACACCGCGGGCAAAGACCGCCCCGACGGGACGACCAGATAATCGTCGCTCGCCAGCAAATATCCTTGTGGCGACAAATCGTTCCGCCCCGCATCCAACGCGCTGATGTTGTCCTGCTTCCAAACGACGGAGCCGTCAGCCGCATTCACCGCGTACAGATAAATGTCATCGTGCGGGAAGATTCCCGCGCCGAAGTACGCCGTCCCGCGATCCACGAGCATTCCCGTGCGGATCGGCCAGCGCGACACCATTTCGCCCCGAGCCAGCAGCCATTCCTCGAGCGGCCCGGCTCGCAACTTCCAAATCTGGCGGCCGTCTTTCGCGTCCAGGCAATACGCGCAGCCGTCGTCGGAACCGAAAAAGACGCGACCGCCGCTCAACGTTGGCGCGAGCCGAATCGGTCCGCCGCTGAAAAACGTCCACAACTCCGAGCCGCTGGCCAGATCGACGCAGTGCAATTGATGATCGACCGATGACCCGAAATAGATCCGCTGGCCAACGACGACGGGGTGAATGGCGTCATCGTACTTGGCTCGATGGGCCATGATGTGCCCTTCGATGATCCGTCCATCCTCGCCCGACGACGAAAGCTGCGGTACGCCCGGAGCACTCGCGATCCAGCGCGGCTTCAGTGGCACTTGAATCGTCTCCGTCGTCGCCCCACCGCGAGCGTTGTCGCCGCGATAGGTCGGCCAATCCGCTGCGACGGCCGCACCGCCAGAGACCGCTCCCCACAGCATCCAACCCAAAACCATTCCAGCCGAGTGAGCCTTAGGGATGTATCGCATCGGTCTTCCTCACATTTGTGGAGCTTCTATTTCACGATCACGATCAACGACGCCACCACAGCCAGTGCGGCCATCGCGAGCAGGACGCCGAAATGTGTTCCCGCTGAAGATAGGGACGGCGCTGTCGAAGTGGAGTTTGAATCGAGCACAGTTTGGCCCGAGGGAATCGACACCAAGCTTAGTTCGGTGTCGGTGGTCGATTCGTCCGTGGCCTTCAAGGAATTCTCGTCGAAGAGTTGGCCTTCCCAATTCATCGCGCAGAGTAAATCGAATCCAGGGTTCTGCTGTTTGACCTGACAGGAGCACGCGCTGCACAGATACCGAGTCCAATCGCCGACGGTCTCGGATTCGAGTTTGCTCGCGGAGAGCACGTTCAGCACCCGGCCACGACCGAAGACCGGGGCGATATACGAGTCGCTGGCAACCGGTGCTTTCGCGAGTCCTCCGTGCAACAACTTAATCAGCGTTTGCTCTTCAGCCGACTCCGCGGAGACCTCGACAACCGAGAACTTCATCTGTAGCGGAATCTTGGCGAGCAATTCCGATCCGGGTCGCCCGACTCCGGGCGGCAGTTCGATTTCTTCAGCGAGCTTTGCGAGCGCGGCATCCAGAGAGGCTCGCGTGCGTGCGGCCAGTTCTTTGTCCGAACCTCGCAGCAGCAACCAGACGACCGCATCGCCTCGAAGCAGACGTTGAGCGACTTCGCGCCGCGCGGGGGACGTTGCCAGATCCTCCAGGAAGGGATCGCTCAAACGTCCTTGCCAGTAGATGTGCTGTCCGGTCGCTTTCAAAGGCGTGCGCACGACGACGGTCGGTAGCGGAGCGTCCTTCAGCGACTTCCACAGATCCAGCAAGTCCGCAGGCACACGCTCGTCCAGATCGCAACGCACGACCTCCAGATTCACGTTGCCGCCGTTGTGAACGGCCCAGTCTTCCAGTTGAGTCAAGCGCTTCGCATCGGTGTCGTTCAAGGTTCCTCGAAAGAAGACGGAGACCTCGAACAAATCCGGCGACCATCGTTCCAGCGCGTATCGAAACACCGGGATCGAGCACGCCGGCAGCGATCCAACCGACGCGAAGAACGCCAGCAAACTCAAAGCGATCAGACGCAGAAACATGCTTCGCTACCTTGCCGAGTTCATTGCCCAAGACACAACACTTTGCCGCTGAGCGTGGCGACGAAGATTTTTCCATAGGCCGTAGTCATGCCGTCCCAGACCGGTGTGCTGTCGAATTTCACGTCGCTCACCGTGCGGCCATCGGTCAGCGAGACGGCGAGCAACTGAAAGCCGAGCTTCCCTTCGAGAGCGTCGTCCTGCCGCTTCAATAACTCTTGAATCGACTGGTCCTTCGCAGCTTGGCGTTCAAAGGCGTATTCCTCGTCCAGGAAATCCGGAGGTCCCGCCGACAGCAGCGCATTCTTGGCGAGCACCATGCTGCGAGCGAAGACCGGGCTGAACTGCGTCCATTGATGCTCGAACTTTAAGCCGCCGGGTTGAGCGTTGCCTCCCGGCTTGGCGTTGCCGGCCGGGGCGTTTGCGAGTTTCGGAAACAGCACGCAGACACCGATGCGGCCTTGGCCGGTCGGTTGGCCACCGAGATCGCCGTCGTTCTTGTGGCCGGAGTCGTCTCGCGCCGAACCGTTGTCGAACGTCAATGCGACCTGCGCTTGCGACGACAGACGGCGTGACTTTTCGGGATCGTCGTGCGATTCGGTCAGCTCGGCGGCGGTCAGTTCGCGATGGAAAATGCGGACCTCATCAACCGCTCCGACCAGAGCGTATGGACTCTTATAGTCTCCAACCGCACCACCGTTGTCGCCACCGATCTCCAGAGCTTGAGCCGGATTGTTGGCGATGAAACTCTTCGTCTTCCCTTCTGCCACCAGTTTGCCGTTGACATACAGCTTGATGGATTTGTCCGCGCCGAGCACTCCGGCGAGATGACACCAGCCCTGCGGCAAGCGGATGTTCGCCGTAGCCGTCGCGAGTTCGTTCTCCGCGCGAATGTGGAATGACGGCTTGCGGCCTTCGATCGACAAGGCGTATCCGTTCGTCGGGCCACCATGAGCGACGATGACTCCGGCCGGGGCGTCGGCCTTCACCCACGCTTCGACGGTCAGCGGTTTGTTGCTGGGATCGAGCGAATCGCTCTTCGGGAAATCGACCGTGAACGCTTCGCCCGCCGCACGATTCTTTTTCCCGCCCGGCTGCACGCCGGTTCCTGGTTTCGGCGCTTCGCCTGCGGCATCGCGACTGGCGGAAAACAACTGATGTTCGAGCGTTGTGGTCCAGCGATAGTACTGCGGCTGCCTCGCGTAGCCGAAAACATCTTTGTCGTTGAAGACCAGGATGCGGCCCGACGGCGTGTACTTGCCGGCCTGATAGTAGCCGTTGTGTCCGCCGGCAAAACTTTTGCCGTACACCCAGTACGAGCGATGGAACCAACTGTCGTCGAGATAACCCATCGGTGCGAACAAGTGCCGCCCGGCGCCTTTCTGAGTCCCCCCTTGCTCTTCGGCATTGCCGGAAATCGGGCCGATGTCGATGCGCTGCCCCGACTCGTCGAACTTTTGCGACCGCAAAAAAATGAACTCGCCATCGGACGACAGGATGTCGTTCAAGCCGACCGGCATCTGCAACGTCTTCAGTCGAACTTGAATGTCCTCGCCGGTGACCGGATCGCGATCGTCTATCACGGTCTCGGACAATTTCTTTCCAGTGCGCGGGTCGAGCCGCATGTACCTCATGCCTTGATCCAGAAAACTCGAACGGCCGCAGACGAACGTGAGGATGTCTTTTTCGACCAGCACCGAACCATGCACAGGCCAGACCGATTCGATTTGCTCGAACGAACCTAAACGGCGATCAATCGGAGCGGCTCGATAACGCCAAGCCAGCGCTCCGTCAGAGGCTCGCAAGCAATACACCCAGCCGTCGGTCGAACCGAACAGCAGCCGACCTTTCCAGTACGTCGGCGGCGAATCAACCCGCGCGCCGGCCGTGAATGTCCAGCGCGATTCTCCGTTCGCCACATCGAGGGCATGGACCGTGTGCCGATCAATCTGCGCGACGAACGCCATCTTTTCGGCAACCGTGATCGCCGAAAGTCGTCCCGGCAGCTTGATCTCCCATGCCATGCTCAAATCTTTGGCCAACTCTTGTCCCGACGATCCGCTGCGAGCGTTGTCGTGCCGATACACCGGCCATTCGTCAGCGCTGGCATCGCGTTCTTTGATTGCATCGTAGGCCGGACCTTTCTCGAGGCGGTCGGCTTCGGAAATCTCCTTCGGCAGCCGAGCCGATTGCAACGGAGGAGCCAGCGCGTTCAAGCCGTACAACTTCGCTTCGGGGTAACATGCGCAGTCGTGGGGTGGAGCGTACAGCAATCCGTTGCACGGCATGACTCCGTACAAGCAGCCGCCGCGCACCCAATGGTTGATGTCCCAATGCTCGGCCTTGAAATCGACCAGTTCGATGCCGGTCCGCGACGGAATCAAGAAGCGATCCGTCGCCTTCGCGATGTAGCAGCGATGATGGAACCAATACGTGTCGATGTCGGGAGAGAACTTCGATTTCACGTCACCTGTTTTGGGATCGCGTCCGGTGAAGATTCCCGAATCCCGACCGCTGGTCGTCGGAGCCACCCACACCAGACCGCCCGTGCAGATCAAATCCTGCGGCGACTGATAACCCGACGGGGCGTGCTCCGATTCCCACAGCAGCTTGCCATCAGCCAGCGAGTACGACTGCATCCGCCCGTCGCCGCCAGCGTGCAGGACAACGTCGCCGTGCATGACCAACCGCGGCGCGAAGTGGAACGGCAGAGCCTTGCGGCGCGTCGTCGGCTCACTGACCCACTGCCGCTGACCGGTCGCGCGGTCGATGCTCACGATCTCTTTGCCGTTGGAATAGACCAGCCGCTGATCGTTCACCGCCATCGTCAGCGGTACGATCGTCCCGGCGATCTTCCACAACGGCTTGCCGGTTGCGGCGTCCAGAGCGTGAATCTCTCGCGGCCCTTCGTTCCAGACGTATTCGCCGTTGACTCGGCCTTGATCGCCGGTGTTCAACTTCGGTGCGAAGTCGTCCAGTTCGGAAGCGTCCGGATTGACCATCGCGAACAGCACGCCGCTACTGAGCACGATCTCTTCCGTCCCCTTCGTCGTCGAGTAGGTCAGCTCCGTCTTGCCCGTTGCGGCGTCGAGCCGGCTGACCGGGTCTTTAATGCCCATCGTGACGTAGACGTGCTCGTCGTCCGCAACCAACCGCCGGGCCAACTGCGTCGGCCCGCTTTTGAGCGGCCACATTTGATTGTGCCATTTCGCGATCGACCGTTTCCACAGGATCGTCCCGTTGAAGGCGTCGCGCGAGACCAGTTTCCATTTCGACGGAAGCTGGATCGAAATCCGCGAACCTTCATCCATGATGTAGGTCATCCGCCCCTTGGCCGAGACCAACGCACTCATGCTTGCCATGCGATCGTGATGCCGCGACCAACGCGGCGACCCGACCCACTGCAATCGCTCGGGCGTATCGACGACACGGTCGTGAGCGACCGGGTTGCCCGTCGAGTCGTGGAAGTAGTGCGTCCAATCGTCAATGTCCTGCGGCCACGGCTTGACGACCTTCGTCCACTCGCCGTTCTGCTTGAAGTACGCCACGCCGTTCGGACAGAGCACTCGCAGCACTTCGTCTGGCGAGACGCCCAGTAATTCTTCGGCGACGACCAGATTCACAAAATTGTCGATATACGGCAGCAAAGCCCCGTTGAGCCGATCGACCGAGACCGGCCCGTAGATTCCCTTGGCTCGCAGACTGCGTCGAGACTTTGCGACATCGTCCGCATCCGGATCAAGCCCCTGAACTTGATAGCTGTCGTTTGCTCGCAACGCCGCCGTGAGTTCGCCATCACCGCTTCCTAAATGGACGACGATGCCGCCCTTGATCCCCGTGGCCTTGAGAATCTCCGCCGCTCGCTCTTTCGGAGAACCGGCTTGCTGAGCAAAGCCCAGCGAACTCAATGCGAACAGCGTCAGCCAACAGCATGACGATCGGAGCAGAGACATTGCAGACCTCATGATTCGAAACGGATTCGGAACCTAACACGAAGTGCCTGCGAGTGGTCAAACCGTTTGAAAACGACCACTTGCCCGCGCGTCGTGCTGGATTTGAAACGGCCTCGTCAGGGCTCGTCCGAGAACAACAGGAAGACGAATCTACCGAGCACGATCCTCCGGCGAAAAGCGTCCGTGGCGAATTCTTTGAGGCACAAACCCTGTTGGTTGCCAACTCGGTCTGTGTCTTGGCTAAGATCACTCCTGCGTTACCCTGCTCGATTCTGATTGGATTCCACGATGCTTGCCCACCGATCACCTCTGTGTCAATTGCTACGACGAACCCGCCGGGGAGCGGTCTCTCCTTCGGCACTGGCGATGTTGCTGTCGCTGTTCGTTTTGGCCGGGTTGGTGGCCTTGCTGATGAGATCTTCGCCATCGCAGGCTCCGTCCACGCCGAGCGGTCAGACGCCCAATGAGCCGCTGGTCATCTACTGTGCCGCCAGCAACAAGAGCGTGCTGGAAGCGATCCGCAGCGATTACGAACGAGACTGCAAGACGCCGGTGCAGGTTCAGTACGGTCCGTCACAGACATTGCTCGCTTCGCTGGAAGTTTCCGGCGCGGGAGATCTGTACCTCCCGGCCGATGACAGCTACCTGGCAATGGCCCGAGAGCGAAAGTTGCTGGCCGGCGAGTCGTCCGTGTTTCCGCTGGCGAAGATGCAAGCGGTCGTCGCAGTCGCCAAAGGGAATCCCAAACAGATCACTCGTCTGGACGACTTGTCGGCGGAAAATGTCCGATTGGCTCAGGCCAGCGTCGAGGCATCGGCGATCGGCAAGATGACACACGCAACGCTCACGGCCAGTGGCCAATGGGAGAAGCTGCATGCTCGCACGACGGTCTACAAGACCACCGTCAACGAAGTGGCCAACGATGTGAAGGTCGGCGCGGTCGATGCCGGTATCGTGTTTGATGCGGTCTTGCACGATTACGAAACGCTCGAAGCGGTCGCGCTGCCAGAATTGAAAGACGTGCAAGCTCGCATCGCTGTCGGCGTGCTGAAGTCGAGCCGTCAGCCTCGGCAGGCATTGCATTTCGCTCGCTATCTGGCGGCTCGCGATAAGGGTTTGCTGCGGTATCGCGAGTTCGGATTTCAGCCGGAGGAGGGAGATGCGTGGACCGAGCAACCGGAGATCACGCTCTATTCAGGGTCGATGCTGCGGCCGGCCATCGAAGCGACCATCACCGACTTCGAGCAGCGTGAGGGAGTGCGGGTCACTCGCGTCTACAACGGCTGCGGAATCCTGGTGGCACAGATGAAAGCCGGACAGGTTCCTGATGCCTACTTCGCCTGCGACATGGAATTCATGAATCAAGTGCGCGGACTGTTTCCGGAATCCGAAAATGTCTCGCAGAACGAGTTGGTCATCCTCGTGAAGAAGGGGAACCCGTTGGGGATCAAGTCGCTGCACGATCTCTCCAAGCCGGATTTGCGAGTCGGCATCGGCCACGAGAAGCAATGCGCGATGGGTTGGCTCACGCAGAAGACGTTGACCGAAGGGGGCGTGAAAGAGGACGTGATGAAGAATGTCGTCGTGCAGACGCCGACGGGGGACATGCTGGTCAACCAGATGCGTTCCGGATCGCTCGATGCCGCGGTCGCATATCTCAGCAACGCGGCGGGGTCGGCACAGTTTTTGGATGCGATCCGTATCAAGGGCATCCCGTGTTCAGTCGCGACGCAGCCGTTTGGAGTTGCCAAGGATTCCACCAACAAACAACTCGCCGAACGATTGCGACAGGCGATTCGCGCAGACGCCTCGAAAGAGCGTTTCACCAGCGAAGGCTTTCAATGGGTTGGTGAGAAGTCTCATGTCAACAAAACCCGCTGAGCCGCCAGCGAGGTAGCCCCAGTTTGTATCACCCGAACCGGGGCTAGGGCCCCGCGGCTAATAGCAGCCTGCTTCACTTCGAGTTAGTCTGTTCTGACGATGAACGAGTCTCCTGCCAGCACGACTTCTCTTGGCACGTCTGCACCGCCGCATCGCGCCGGTTCGGACGTGCCGTTCTTCGTTGTGATGGGGGGACTGGGCGGCAGTTTCGTGTTGCTGATCGTGACGATGATTGCTGCCGACTTGGCGTTCACGTCGCCGGCGCACTTCTCGGCCGCGCTGAGCAAGCCGGAAATTCAGCGAGCGATTTGGCTGACGCTGATTTCCTGCTCGATCTCGGCGTTGCTGTCGATTTGGGTGGCGACGCCGCTGGGCTACTTGCTGTCGCGATTCTCGTTTCGTGGCCGGTGGCTGATCGACACGATCATCGACATCCCCGTCGTCCTGCCGCCGCTGGTGATCGGGTTGAGTTTGTTGATTCTGTTTCATCTGCCGATTGGCGGGACGAATCTCGAACAGGTCATGCAGGACCGTTTCGGCTTTCGAGTGACTTACGCCGAGCCAGCCGTGGTGCTGGCACAGTTTTCTGTCGCGTGTGCGTTCGCCGTGCAGACGATGCGTGTGACGTTCGATCAAATCGACGCGCGGGCCGAGCAAGTCGCGATGACGCTCGGTTGCCGCCGTAGTCGAGCGTTTCTGGAGATCGCGTTGCCGCAAGCCTGGCGTGGGATCGTCGCTGCAGTGACGATCGCCTGGGCGCGATCGCTGGGTGAGTTCGGCCCGATCCTGGTCTTTGCCGGGGCGACACGGATGCGCACCGAAGTTCTCTCGACGACCGTGTTTCTCGAACTGAGCGTCGGGCAACTCGAAGCGGCCGTGGCGGTGTCGCTGATGATGGTAGTGGCCGCGATGGCGGTACTGGGCATCGTGCGATTGGTCGGAACGAAGGTGATCCGATGATCGAACTCCACGACATCACGATCCGCTCTGGCCCGTTCTTGCTGACGAACGTCGGCATGACGATTCCCGATGGGACTTATGCCGTGCTGATGGGGGGCACCGGGCAGGGCAAGACGACGATCCTCGAAGCGATCTGCGGCCTGCGAACCGTGACCCGCGGCCAAGTCTTCTTGAATGGCGATGACATCACGCGCTGGAAGCCGGGCGACCGCGGCGTCGGCTATGTGCCGCAAGACCTCGCCCTGTTCCCGATGATGACGGTTCGCGGGCATCTGGAATTCGCGTTGCGAGTCCGCCATTGCTCGCGCGGGTTGATCCGAGACCGCGTCGCCGAACTGGCGCACGTTTTGGGTATCGAATCGCTGCTGGCTCGCCGAGTCACGAATCTCAGCGGCGGTGAAGCTCAGCGCGTGGCGCTTGGTCGAGCGTTGTCCTTTCGGCCACGCGTGCTGTTGCTCGACGAACCGCTGAACGCGCTCGACGAAGCCACTCGCGACCGGCTCTGTCAGTTGCTGCGCTCGATCCAAAAACAGAGCGGTCTGACGACGCTGCACATCACGCACGCCCGAACGGAAGCTCGATTGCTGGCCGAAAAACTGTTTGTTTTGGACGCCGGCCAGCTTCACGAGCGACCGCTCACCGAACTGACTCACCCGATTGCCGGGAGCACCGAGGCATGAAACTGCGAGTGCAATACATGGCGCAGCTCCGCACCGTCATCGGGCAGGCCGAGGAGTTCATCGAGTTGTCGGACGGCAGCCGGTTATCGGACGTGCTCATCCAACTGGCGGCACGGCATAGTGTCGCGAGGTCGCATCTCCTCACGGATACCGGACAGCCTCGCCCCAGCTTGCTGATTATCATCAACGAAGCCGCTGTCTCGGCTCGTGACGCGGCGACCACCGAACTGCGCTCGAATGACGTCGTAACCTTGTTGCCGCCGATCGCCGGCGGGTGAGAGACGATCCGATGCGCGAACTTCCCGAACTCACGCCTGATGAACTCGGTCGCTACGAGTGGCAACTGACGGTTCGCGATTTCGGCGAGGAAGGGCAGCGGCGGCTGAAGAATGCGACGGTGCTTGTTTCGCGAATCGGTGGTGTCGGCGGAACAGCGGCGTTGCAGCTTGCGGCGGCAGGAGTCGGTCGGCTGATCCTCGCTCATGCGGGGGATGTGCGGCTGAATGATCTCAATCGCCAATTACTGATGACGACCGATGGGATCGGCTGGCCGCGAGTCGAATCGGCAATGCGCCGCCTGCGCGAACTGAACCCGCATGTCGAAATTGAAACCATGAACGAGAACATCAGCGAAGCCAACGTTGCCGAACTGGTCCGCCGTTGCGATGTCGTGGTCAGCGCCGCTCCGCTTTTCAACGAGCGTTTGCTGATGAATCGTGAGGCTGTATGGCAACGGAAGCCGTTGGTCGATTCGGCGATGTACGAACTCGAAGGTCGGCTGACAACGGTCATCCCCGGCCGCTCGCCCTGCTTGAGTTGCCTGTATCCGGAACCGCCGCCGAACTGGAAGCGCGAGTTCCCTGTCTTCAGCGCCGTGTCTTCGACCATCGGATCGCTGGCAGCGATGGAAGTCGTCAAGCTGATCGCCGGCCTCGGCGAACCACTCGCCGGGCGACTGCTGACCTTCGATCTGCGAGACATGTCGTTCCGCAAAGTCCCAATCGCGCGGCAGTCGGACTGCGCGATTTGTGGTTCCTTGTGAGTAGAGGTGGTTTCAAAAACCTGACTAACCCGAGGCGTGAGCGAGGGCATCGCGGAATCAAGCGTGAAATCGCCCCTCGCTCACGCATCGGGTTCGAAATAAAGCTAAGCAACGTTCGATCAATAAGTGTCTCATCCCAGCCGGAAGCGGCAGCGAGTATGTGCATTTCGCTTAAATGAATTCACCCGTACTTCAAGCTTGTCTGAATTTCGCCGCAGTTGCGTTTGCTCAATTTGCGAGATAAGGCAATGAGACCCTTATTGTGTCGAACGGTCCTACGCGCGTTCCCGGTGCTGATTCTGCGACAGTGCTGTTCAGCGGCGCGCCGACAAACCAAGAATCGCGATCGCGCCGGCAAAGAGTAGTCCCAGAAAGATCCAGAGATTGCTGTGAACCGTCTCGACCGTGACCGTCTCGGTTGTCTTTGAAGCTCCGCTGGGGATCGGAACCAATTCCGCATCGCCTTGAGGCACCTGGCCGCGATTCGATGCGGCGGTCAGCGGAACGCCGTCCTGAGTCAGCAGCACATCCCAATCGGCGGCGAGCAGCAGATCGAAACCCGGATTCTGCTCCTTGACTTCGCACGAGCACGCTCCAACCAGGAACGCGGCCGAGTCATGAATGTTGTTCGCCGTGACTCCCGCCCCGATCAGCGGTAGGAGCGCTCGGCCACGGCCGAAAACCGGAAAGACCATCGGTTCAGACGTCTCGGCCAAATCGGATTCGCTATTGAGCAACATCTGAGTCAGCGGTTGCTCGGCATCGCTGCGTGGCACTCGCAACAACGAGAATCCCAGTTTCAGCGGCGTCGCGGCGAGCAACTTGTCCTCGGATGCATCCGTCAGTTCCGGCAGCTTCAATTCCTGTTCGAGCTTTGTGAGTTGCTGCTGCACGAGCGTCGTCGCCGCATCGTCCTTCTCGGCCTGTCCGCACTCCAACAGCAACCAGACAGCAGTCTGGCCATCCACCAGACGACGCACAATCTCCTGGCGAAGCGGCGAAGCGGAAACACGAGCAATCGACTCCGCACTGAGCGGCCCCGACCACACCGGCGTGGGAATCCGCAAATGCGTTGGATAATGCACCACGAGTGACGGCAACGGAGCATCCCTCAACACAGCCACGAATCCTCGATCGGTATCGTTCAGTTTGCTGAGGTCGATCGTGCGCACGGCGACGTTCAAAGCCAACTTCTCCTGCCGCGTTTCGAGTTCCGTGATCAAGGCCTGATCGGCATCAGTGAGCGGCCCGCGGTGAATCACCGTCACGCGATACGGATCGGGACGCCAACGCTCCAGCGCGAAGCGGAAGACCGGCACGTTGCAGGCCGAGGCAATCGACGCACATCCCAGCACAATCAAAATCATTTGGCCGATGGCCGCGAGCCGATCGAAGAAAGCCGAAGTCCTTTTCTCTTGACGAGGAAAAGAATGACGGCCATCGGCCATCGGCTCACGGCTTTCGACCGGACAAGTGTCGGGATGTTCGATGGGGCGGTTCATGGCTCACCAGCCTTCTGCTTGGATTTCGAGGCCACACAGGATCGCCGCGCGGAGCTTTGACGAAGTCGGCGACAGATCAATCACCAGTTCGTCGCCGACGGACACGCCGCGCAATTCTTTAACGAGCGCTCGGTTGCGTCCGCCGGCTTCTTTTACAACATCGAGAGAGGCCAAAGCCTGCTTGCCTTGCACACTGATATTGAAAAGCCGTTCGGTCGGTTTCACGTCGTCCGGTTCGGCGAAATGCAGCCGCAGCGTGTAGGTTCGCGGCTGCTTATCGGACGTTCCAAGTTTGATTTTGAGCGAGGTCAGTCCCTTCGCGCCCGAGGCCGCGACCCAATTCAAACCGTCTCCTTGAATCAGCGAACTGTGCCGGCGAAACCATTCGGGCTTCTCCGGCGTGGTCGTGACGGCCACCGCGGGCGACGCGCCGCCGACGCTGGGGTATTCCAGCCAGAGCGTGCCATCCTCCGCTTTGCGGTCGCCAGGTGCGCCGAGGTTGATGCCGACTCGCCGTACTGGTTGTTTCGGAGTTTGAGCACCGAACGATGTCCATGTTTCGACCTCCGGCATGTGGACCAACGCCAGGGACGTCTGGTTTTGATAGCTGCACACGCAGGTCCGCGTGTAATCGGGCGCAGCGAGCACACCGCCGGCCACGATCAAATTGTTCGTGCAACTCGAACGGAAGCCACCGAAGTTTCCCGTGCCGCCATCGTTGCACATGTCAAAGTACCCGGCGGCTCCCGAGCGAAATGTCAGCAGGTGCTCGGAGGCCAGTGGCGTGTTGCAGCCATAGTTGCGAGTCCACGTCCATTCGACCGGCTCGTCGCTGAACGGGTGCTTGCGCAGTCGCGGCGCGCCGGTCAGCAGGTCACACGCATTGCCGGCCATCAAGATCCAGTCGTGATGAATCATCGCCGGGCCGGTGAAGGTTTTGCTGAACCACAGCACGTCGCCGCTCTTCGCGCGATACGTTCGCATCCCCTTCGGCTCGTCGCCGAGTGTGTCGCGCGCGGTGCGGCCGGCTTCCACGAGGACGTCTCGCTCGGCCGAGTAACTCAGCCAAGTGCCGAAGACTTCCTCTTCGGTACTCCAGAGCTCTTGGCCAGTCTTGAGGTCGAATACGATGAGTCGCGGCTTGTGCTTCGGCTCTTCGCCGCGTCGCTTCAGTCGAGACACTTCCGCACCCGACGGTCGATCAATGCAGTACATCCGGCCGCCACCGAGGCAAATCGCGTTGTGCCGAAATCCACTGCGAGCAGCTACAGTCCACAACTCCTTGCCAGTCGCTCGATCCATGACCACCAGCCGGTTGCTGGAGACGTAGTTATCGTCTTCGATCTTGACCAGCTTCTCAGTCGCTGTCGTCACGGCGTGGGTGGCGGCTTTTGCTGTGGATTTCTTGTCGTCATCGTCGTCGTTGCCACCGGGGTTCTTCGACTTGCTGGAGTTCTTGAGCCGCGTCGGATCAAACACCGGGTCAGCACCGCCGATCAGATAATCGCCATCGATGTTGAGGTAACCCCACAGCGGAGCCAACTTGGCTCCCGCAGGCTTGGGCAATGAGAACTCGGCGACCTGTTTCCCCGTGACTGGATCGAGCTTCACGCAGGCGTGGCGGTATACGACGTACACCCCTTCCGAAGTCGCGATGAAATTGGTTCCGCTGGCGTTGGCTCCGGGCTGATGGGCCGTATTGTCGTAGAGCGCGCCAACTCCCGGCAGCGATGACTCCCACAGCACGCGACCAGTGTAGATGTCGAGCGCTCGCAGCAGATCGACTCCTTCGATGAACAACCGGCCGTCCACGACCTGCGGCTGTGGGCCGTGTCCGTGACGCGGCAGGATCGGATCGTTCGAAGAACCGCCGAACCACAGCAGTCCGAGCGGCGCTTTGACGAGTTTGTCTTTCGAGACACGCGAGTTCGCCGCGTCGGCATGTTCGTGAGTCCAATTCGCACTGTCCGGCAATGCTCCCTCACGGACGAGCAGCGTCCACTCGCCGACAGTCTTTCTGACGGCATTTGCCATCAGCCGGTGAACGCCAGCCCCCGGTTCCGAGTTGCTGGTCTGAGTCTCGCCGAATCGGGGGCTAGCACCCGCCGGCTGATTCGATCTCTCGGGAAAACACGCGACACCTCCGAACGGCCGCAGCGCCGTGAATGTCTGTTGTAAGAACATCTCGCGATTGTCGTCTGACATCGGTGGCAGCGACTCAGACACGATCAAGCTGGCGAGGTATGGCGGCAGGATCACGCGCTGCGGATCTCCGACGATCACCGAAACACGCTCCGTCAGCCCATGCATCCGCAACCGCTCGCGAAACGCAGTCGCCTTCGCGGGGTCTGGCTCGATGGCGATGATTCGCAGTTCGCTTTGCCGCGCGAGTTCGCTCACCAGGCCGCCCGATCCAACGCCCCAGGCCAGGCAATAACCCTGATCGACTTGCGTGGCCTTGAGCAGCGCATCCGCTTTGGCCGACCACAGCTCGTCTGCAACGAGCGGTTGCGTTGCGAGCTCATGTCGCAGCGGAGCCGCGGATTTGCCGCTCGCGTCACTGAAGCAATAAATCCGACCCTCCTGCGTGACCACGTACAGTTTTTCGTCAGCCGCGATGAGGCTGGCCGGTGTTCCCACGATCGCCGCTTCCCAAGCGATCGGGGCTTTCCCTTTTTCCGGCAGCGGCAACTTCAGCGAGATCACGCGGCCCGGCGATCCGGCGAACAGCCGCGATCCCGCTTTGATGAAAGCCGTGAGCTTCGGCGTTTCGACTCTGCTTAATTCGCGCATCGACCACTTGGCGACTTTGGTGACGACCCCTTTGCGGTCGATCACGTCCCCAAGTGTGACGTCGGACGTTTTCAAGTCGTGCGCACGGACCACGCCGTCGCGAAAGTCGTACAGTCGACCGTCGGCGAATGTCAGCAGCTCGCCGACCGGCCCGAGATATTTTTCGTTCTCCAAATCAAACGCCGCACCGCCGTTGAACAGAAGCTGATCGACCGCCGCGACCGCCGCCCCGCCGCCTCGCTTGCCGTTCTCGGCGAGCTGGTAGTACAGCAACTGCCCGGTCGTCCGGTCGTAGCAAGCCGGCACCGATCGTCCGCCGGGAATCAACAGTTTTTCGTTGATCGCGACCAGCGCCCCTTGCGGCGCGACTCCGGCAAACGAATCGCTATTGTGCGGCTGCTTGATGTACATCGAGCCGTCGCCGTCGTTGGTCCACACGACTCGCCCGGTTGCGGCGTCGAGCGTGTGCAGGAACGTTCCCATGAACGGCCAGATGCCCGCCGCGAACGAAATCTTTCCGTCCATCAGAACCGGCGCGCCGCGAGCCGGCCACATCGAGATCAATCGCTCATTGCCCAAAATCTTTCGGTCCGAAGGACCGCCGCGAAATCGCCAGACGAGTGATCCATCTTCCGTTCGCAGGCAGTACAAGTACCCGTCGTCGGAAACGAAAAAGAGTTTTTCTTGCCACGCGAGCGGCGCGAAACGAACCGGTCCGTCGGCGAAGTGTCGCCAGAGTTCCGCTCCCGTGCGTGTGTCGTACGCCGTGACGCTGCCGTCCAGAGACGAACCGACAAACATCCGTTGGCCAGCAACGATTGGCTCATAGGCGGCATCGAACTGCATCTTCGGTTGATCGGGCCACGCCGGCTTCAATCGCGGCAACTGACGCGACCACAACAGACTCAATTGAGCCGGCAGTTCGTCGCTCGAAGCCGCACTCCGTTGGGCATCGCAGCGCCACTGCGACCAGTCGCCGCCCTGAGCAAACATCGGGAAGATCAGTGCCGCAAAGATCGCAGTCAGGCAAAGGCCGCAGGTCGCTCGTGACATCAAACTCTCCAAAAGTCACCGAACCATTTTCGCCGGGGCGGGGTAAGCAAGCAGCGGAAAGGTCAACAACTCGAACAAAGTATCCAGACTGCGGGCCACTGCCCAGCCATGGTTCAGTGGGGCGACGGCTGGCAAGTCAGGCCGTGGACTTCTATGTTGAGCCCCGACTTTCTTCTGTTGGCTTTCGGAGTCACTCCCATGCGAGCACTCACTGCGTTGATCGTCGTTGTTTTGTGGGCCAGCGCTGGCTTGGCCGCTGACAGTTGGGGGCAACTTCAAGGGAATGCCCTGCGGTCGGGCAATGCTCCGTCGGTGTCGATAAAGACGCCCGTCGGTCTGATCGGGGCGATTCCGTTGACGGACGGAGTCTTCGCGTCGCCGGTCGTCAGCGACGGCCAAGTGTTTGTCATCGACGGATCGGGTGTCGTGTTCGCGATCGATGCTACGACGCTCAAGGTCGTCTGGAAGTTCGCGACTCGCGGCGGTCTGGGGAACTGCAACAATGTTGCGGCTCCGGCGGTTGTCGGAAAGTATCTGCATGTCGGCACGGCGGCTGGGTACTACTACATCCTGGATCGCCAGACTGGAACCGTTGTCCGAGAGATCGACTGCCACGAACCGATCCTGTCGTCGCTCGCTGCCGGAACCGATCGAGTTTATTTTGCGACGCTTGGCGCACAGGTCTACGCGGTGAAGCCCGATGGCGAAGTCGTTTGGACGTGGGACTTCGTGAAGGAAGTCGTCAAGTTCGGTGGCAACCGCTGGAGCGGCGAGGAATGGCTCGCTCAGCGCAAGGACCGGGTGACCTGGCGCGATCACTTCGTCTGCTCGCGCGACCTTTGTTTGGTCGGCAAGACGGTCGTGATTCCGGCCGGTGGGCGAACGGTCTTCCTCGACGATGCCGGCGAAAAGCCACAAGTCCGAGTGATCGGCGAGATTCCGGCTTATGACGGTTCAGAGTTTCCCGCCACGTTCGGTCAAAGCGCCGACGAGGCGGGTAACGTCTACGTCCAGTGGCATCGGCGCGACAACGCCGGGCGAGTCGAGATCCTGAAACTCGCCGAGGACAAGCTGCAAACCGATTTTGTGAAAGGGACGCAAACCGCGATCCACTTGCCGGGCCTGCTGAGCTTCGCCTCGGTGAGCATTCGCGGCAGCGATGTCTATCGAGTGAAGCCCGAAGAAGGGCTCGGGCTATGTCGTCATCGTGCTGGCCAAGAGGAGCCCGACGTGCTGTGCCCAGCAGCTTCGATCTGTCCGCCGGTGCTGACTCGCGATCATGCGATCTATGGCGGACTGGATGGCAAACTGTACGTCGTGCCGTTGAATGGCGGAGAGACGTTCTCCTTCGCGACGGCATTTGGCGCGCCGATCACGGCTCCGGTGGCAGTCGCCGATAGCCGAATCTTTGTCGGGAGTGAAGACGGTTACCTCTACGTGCTTGGTCCCGAAGGAAGAGCTCCGCTCCCCACGAAGGATGTCGACGTTTGGAAGATTCGCAGTCCGCTGAAGGGAAAGCTCGCGGATGCGAAGTTCGATTGGTACACGAACTACGGCGACTTCGGCGGGACGAACTCGAACGCGCAAGGGCTGAAACCTCCGCTGCGGATGCGTTGGGCTCGGCGATTGGAAGGGACCGTGAAGCATCTGCCGGTTTGCGGTGGTGGTCGGTTGTACTCACATACCGCCGAGGGTCAGATCATCGCGGTTGAGCAAGATACCGGGCGTCTGCTGTGGCGGCGGCATTGGCCGGACGTATATCTGTCGTTCACCTCGCCGCTGTATGTGAACGGCAAACTGCTGATCCCACAGGCGGGCATTAAGCGTTCGCTGATGCGCTGTCTCGACGCGGCGACTGGAAAGCTGTTGTGGGAAGCCCCGTTCACCGGCTCGCCTAGTTGGAGCCGTCAGTTTCCGCCGCTGGTGCATGGCAACGTCGCGATCTATGCGTCGGGTTCCGGCAGTTACGCTCCGCAAGGGACCGAGAAGCCATTCACGTTCAAGGGGACCCCGGCGGCGGCTCGTGACAACGAAGAGGTCATGAGCTGGATTTACTCGAACGACAATCCGTTCTACCCGAAGGACAATCGCCCGCGACTGTGGGCCTGGGATTTGGAGACGGGGAAAGTCATTTGGGAAAAAGATTTCTCCGAATACGGCCGGGGCGGCAACGACTGCGGCATCTGTCTGCTCGGCGGCAAATTGTTCTATTCGACATTCTTTGGATTCTCGGCCAGCCAGCGTGTGCGCCGCGGATTGCCTCCTGAGAATAACGGCTTGACCGCTTGCATGGACCCGGAAACGGGCAAGGTCAACTGGCTCTCGACCAAGTACTACGTGACCGCGAAGTGCACGCTGAGCGCTCGCGACGGGCGGATTTACATCGGCGGCTACAACCCCGCCGTCGAGACCACGAAGGATCGCTTTGTGTGGTGTCTGGATGCCAATGACGGCTCGCTGATCTGGAAGTCCGAACCGGTGACGTCGGCACTGAACGTCGTCAGCGTCGGCGAACAATTCATCTTCTCGAATGCACTGCGCGGCCGCGGCAACGTCTTCGATCGTGAGTCCGGCAAGGTCGTCGGTGGCGTCGGTCACAACTACGCCTGCTGTCGATTCACGCTTTCCGAACCGTACATCCTCGGTGCGAACATGGACATGATCGACCTGTCGCAAAACAGCAAGCTGGTCTCGACCGGCCCAGCGATCGATTCGCGCGAGTGTTTGGGAGCGGTCGTTTCCAACGGGCGCATCTTTTACATGTCGCAGGCCAGCGGCTTCGTGGTCTCGCAGACCTACGGAGAAATGTCCAAGGCGCTCCCCGCCGTCTGGGAACGACCGTGAGTCCACTCACTGTCTGAAAAGGGGTCTGGAAACTTCGCGAACAATCGAATTCGTCGAACTTGGTCGGAGTCTACGAGACATCCAGAGGGTTGCTGACCCCTTTTCGGACAGACAGACCGACGGTGTTCACGGCGATCACGCGATAGCGATGCGTCTTGCCAGGCTCAGCTTTGATTTCCGTGAATTCCATCGCGACCAGCGACTGCGTGAGAGTGTCGCTGTAGTGCTTGTCCCAGACAGAGCCTTTCCAAAGCCGCCCATCGTCGATTTCGTCCCCGCCGTCGTGGCCGTTCTTCCCGAGGTACGAACCGCCGTACTTCAGCATTTCGATTTGGGAATCCCCCACGACGATCAGGTCCACGTTTCCAGTATCACACAGACGCTGATGAGGTCGTGCTTTCTGCTTGGACACGAGGCCGGAACCGCCGGAATGATTAGTTTAGCGGCGCGCAACGAAACCAGCGGCGCGAGCAGGAGGGCGGTGAGAAATGTGTGGGTTCGTCTCATGGTTTGATCTCCAACTACATATACGGATCACCAAAATTAACAGCGCCGCTACAGCCAGTCCGGGAAAAGCAAGAAAGTCTCGTCGATTTCGCTGGTGAGACCGACGTAAGTGTCACCGGTCTCCCTCTTGCCGCCGGGGCCGCCGGTACCCGCCGTGAGTTTGTCCACAGACGTGCTACCGCCGGATGCGAGGTCGCCGATAACTTTGTCGGCTCCGGCTTGTCCCCAGACGGTGTCTTCGCCGAGTCCGCCAGTCAGTGAGTCGTTGCCGAGTCCGCCAAGGATTGTGTCGCTGCCGATGCCGCCGTTGATGGTGTCGTTGCCGTTGAGGCCCGCGAGGGCATCGTTGCCGTTTCCGCCATCGAGGACGTCGTTGTTCGTGCCGCCGATCAGCGTGTCGTCGCCGTTGTTGCCGATCAACGTGACTGGTCCGGTGAAGGCTCGCGCGTCGATGAAATTGAAGTCGTCCCCACCAGTCAGTCGCGCGGCTTCGATGTTGCTGAGCGTGTCGGTGCCGAAGCCGGTCAGTTGCGAGTTCGTCAGGATGAAATCTGCGTCGCCGGTTTCGCTGAGCGTGTCGGTGCCGAGACCGCCATCAATGATGTCGTTGCCATTGTCTCCGTTGAAGAGGGAGGAACCGGCTGGCTCGCCGGAGAGCAGGTCGTTGCCGCCTCCAGCATTCAGCGAATCGGATTGATAGCCGCCGATGAGCGTGTCGTTGCCGTTACCCGACAGCAGCGTGTCGTCGCCGAAGAAACCGTCGAGCAACACCGGGCCGGTAAAGACGCGCGTGTCGAGCAGGTTGTCGCTGAACCCGCCGGTCAGTTCCAACCGTTCGATCGTGCTGAACGTGTCCAACTCGCCGCCACCGAACTTCGTGAGTCGCAGCCTCGTCGGTTGACCAATGATCGTGGAGACGATCATGTCCGAGTCCGTGAAGTCGCGGAGGACATCGGTCCCCGCACCGCCGATCAAGACGTCGCTGCTCGCTCCGCCGATAAGCGTGTCGTTCCCATCGCCGCCGTCCAGAGAGTCGTCCGCTTCGCCCGCGTCGAGTAGATCGTTCCCCGAACCGCCGAGCAACGTGTCGCTCGCGAAATCGCCGCCACCTAGCAGCGTGTCGTTCCCCGCTCCGCCGTTGAGCTTGTCCATGCCGAAGCCGCCGTCGAGCCGATCGTCTTTCGAGCCACCGACCAACGAGTCATCACCAGCGCCGCCGAGCAGCGTTGCGACGCCCATTCCGCCGATGAGCGTGTCGTTGCCGTTGCCGCCGTCGAGCGATGTTGCACCAGTTCCGCCACCGGTCAGCGAATCGTTCCCTTCGCCGCCAATCAACGTGACTCGGCCTGTGAAGCCGCTGACTCGGATTGTGTTCGCCGACGCGCCACCGGTCAGCTTCACCGCTCCGAGTCCGCTGAGCTTGTCGATGCCGAGGCCCGTCAGCGACGTTGCTGTCATCGTGAAGTTCACGTCGCCCACTTCGATGAGCGTGTCGTTCGCATCACCGGCCAGCGCATCGTTGCCGAGGCCGCCAGTGAGCAGATCGCTGCCGAGACCGCCGGTCAAACTGTCGTCTCCGCCGTTGCCAATCAGCGTGTCGTTGCCGTTGCTGCCGAGCAGCGTCTCTTTGCCCGCACCGCCGACGAGCGAATCGTTCCCTTCGCCACCGTCGAGCGACATGCCCGCCAGGACATTCGAGCTGAGCGTGTCATCG
>Ga0194120_10003415_pt1 | contig 25895 bp, 21 predicted proteins | sample TA2MahCa65mmetaG_FD_148642 | JGI IMG/M metagenome (GOLD analysis project Ga0194120, IMG submission 148642) | Freshwater microbial communities from Lake Tanganyika, Tanzania - TA2015019 Mahale Deep Cast 65m | ecosystem: Environmental > Aquatic > Freshwater > Lake | place: Tanzania: Lake... | reverse complement strand
TTTTCCCAAGGGTCATTCACGAGATTCCGCTCGCCTCGCTCGCGGCGCTGCTGGTATTCACCGGCTACCGTCTCGCATCTCCGCTCGAGTTCAAGAAGACGCTGGCGATCGGCTGGGACCAGCTCGCCGTTTTTGTGATCACCATCATTGGCGTGCTGGCGACCGATCTGTTGATCGGCGTCGCGATCGGCATCGTCGCCGAGTTCCTGTTCCACATATGGCGCAGCGTCAATTGGAAGCAGGTCTTCAAGCTGCGCCGCAATGTCGTCGAGAGCGCGCCCGGCGTCTATGAGGTCAAGATCGGCGGCGCCGCCTTTTTCGCCAATTATCTCGCGCTCAAGAGCGACCTCGGTAAACTCCCAAAGAGAAAGACCATTATCATCGATCTCTCAGAGTCTTGGTGCATCGATCATACGGTGATGGAGAACCTGCACCACTTCTGCGAGGATTATGAATCAAACGGCGGGCGCGCCGAGATCAGCGGGCTCGATGAGCACGTTGCGACATCCAAGCATCCTCTCGCGCCGCGCAAGCGCAGCGCCTGATTCGCAAGGTTCGTGTGCGAAACGCGACCGACGCGGACCACGTCGACCGGAAGGTGACACGCATGCCGATTTATTTCGCGTTGACCAGCGTCAGCGCGCTGCTCGCCGTCGGCGTCTACGCCATCGTCGACAGGCGAAATCCGGATGTCAGCCGCAATGTCTATCGTATCTGCATTGCTCTGTGCGGCATTCTCTTCGTCGCGGCGGTCATGCCGAGAGGCGCCAGCGTGCTCTCGGCGACCCTGCCGTTCGGGCTGCCTTGGATCGGCGTGCATCTCAGGATCGACGTCCTCAGCGCGTTTTTCCTCGCCGTCGTCAATCTAGGCGGCGCCGCCGCGAGCGCTTACGCCATCGGCTATGGCGCGCATGAAAAGGAGCCGATGCGCGTGCTGCCGTTCTACCCGGCCTTTCTCGCTGGGATGAACATGGTCGTGCTCGCCGACGACGCCTTCAGTTTTCTCGTCGCCTGGGAGTTCATGTCGCTCGCGTCATGGGCGCTGGTGCTGACGCATCACCATGACGCGGAAAACCGGCGCGCGGGATTCGTCTATTTGTTGATGGCGAGTTTCGGCGGCTTCGCGCTGCTGATGGCCTTCGGCGTTCTGGGCGGGATCGAAGGCGCCTATGACTTCGCCTCGATTCGCGAATCGACGAAAGAGGGCTGGAAAACCGGCCTCGTTCTGGCGCTGGCGCTTGTCGGCATGGGCTCCAAAGCAGGACTTGCGCCCCTTCACATCTGGCTGCCGCTGGCGCATCCGGCGGCGCCGAGCCACGTCTCGGCGCTGATGAGCGGCGTCATGACCAAGGTCGCGGTCTATGGCTTCATTCGCGTCGTCTTCGATCTGCTGGGGCCGCCGGCGTTCTGGTGGTCGGTCGAGCCGATGAGCTTTGGCGCGGTGAGCGCGCTGATCGGCGTGCTGTTCGCCACGATCCAAAGCGATCTGAAAAAGCTTCTCGCCTATAGCACGATCGAAAATATCGGAATCATCTTCATCGCGCTTGGGCTGGCCCTGGCCTTCAAGGCCGACGGCCTGGCGCTGCCGGCCGCGCTCGCCTTCACCGCGGCGCTGTTTCACGTGTTCAATCACTCGCTGTTCAAGAGCCTGCTTTTCTTCGGCGCCGGCGCCGTGTTAGGCGGCAGCGGCGAAAGAAACATCGAGCGGCTCGGCGGCCTCATTCATTCCATGCCGAAAACCGCGTTTCTGTTTCTCGGCGGCTGCGTCGCCATCTCCGCGCTGCCGCCGCTGAACGGCTTCGTCTCGGAATGGATGGTGTTCCAGGCGATTCTGCTGAGCCCGTCGCTGCCGCAATGGACGGTGAAGCTTCTCGTCCCCGCCGTCGGCGTCGCGCTGGCGCTCAGCGCGGCGCTCGGCGCAGGCTGTTACATCCGCGCCTATGGCGTCGCCTTTCTCGGTCGCCCGCGCAGCGAAGCGGCGCGGACCGCGAAAGACCCCGATCGCTGGTCTCTCGGGTCGATGACGGCGTTGCTGACGCTCTGCCTGCTCGCCGGCCTGCTGCCCAGCCTCGTCATCGACACGATTTCGCCGGCGGCGAGAGACTTCGTCGGCGGCCGCATGCCGACGCAGGCCGAACTCTCATGGCTCTCGATCGCGCCCATCGCCGAAAGCCGCAGCTCCTACAACGGGCTTCTGGTCTTCGTCTTCATTCTCTTCTCCGCATATTCGGCGAGATGGGTGATCCACAAATTCGGCTCGGCGCGGTCGCGGCGCGCGCCCGCGTGGGACTGCGGCTACATCGAAACCAGCCCCGCGACCCAATATACGGGCAGCAGCTTCGCGCAGCCGATCCGACGCACGCTTGGCGTCATCGCCTTTTCAGTAAAGGAGCGGCTCGACATGCCGGCGCCGGGCGATATGCGGCCGGCGCGGTTGAGCATCGACATCAAGGATCGCATCTTCGATTATCTTTACGCGCCGCTGACGCGGGCGGTTGAGACCTGCGCCTCCAGTCTGAACATCCTCAGTCTTCTGACGATCCAGGAATATCTCGCGCTGGTTTTCGGCGCCCTGGTCTTCCTGCTGGTCTTGGTGGCGATATGAGTTTTCTCTTCGACCTCGTCGCGCAGGGCGCCCAAATGCTTTTGGCGCTCGCGCTCTCGCCGCTGCTGATCGGCCTTGTGCGAAAGCTGAAGGCCCGTCTCCTGCGGCGCAAGGGACCGCCGATCATTCAGCCCTGGCTGGACCTCATTCGGCTGCTGCGCAAGGAAGTCGTCCTCGCCGAGAACGCGTCATGGCTGTATCGCTCAGCGCCCTATCTGATTTTCGCCATGACCTGGGTCGCGGCGTCGCTGACGCCGACATTCGCCACGGGATTGATGTTCAGCTGGTCGGCCGATCTTATCGCCATCATCGCCCTGCTCGGCGGCGCGCGCTTTTTCCTTGCCCTCGCCGGGATGGACATCGGAACGAGCTTCGGCGGCATCGGCTCGAGTCGCGAGGCGATGTTCGGCTCGCTGGCGGAGCCGGCGACGATCATGATCGTCTTCACCGTCTCCTTCGTCGCCGGAACCACGCAGCTTTCCGAAATCGCCGCTTATATGGCGGGGAATCTGGAATTGCGCGCGTCGGTCGGCATGGCGCTCGTCGCTCTGCTGATCGTCGCCATCGCCGAGAATGGACGCGTGCCCGTCGACAATCCGGCGACGCATCTCGAACTGACGATGGTGCATGAAGCGATGGTTCTCGAATATTCCGGGCGCTATCTCGCGCTCATTGAACTCGCTTCGGCGCTCAAGCTGCTGCTCTACATCTCTCTCATCGCTTGCGTTTTCTTCCCGGTCGGACTCGCGCGGCATGACGCTGGCCTGCAGGCGATGGCCATCGGTCTGGGCGCTTACGTGCTGAAGCTTGTGATCGGCGGCGGCCTGCTAGCGCTGTTTGAGACATCGACGGCGAAGATGCGCGTCTTCCGCGTCCCGGACTTTCTTGGCGCGGGGCTGATGCTCGGCCTCCTCGCGACGTTGCTCGTTTTCGTTACGCGGAGCCTTTGATGGAACATCTCACAATCGACATCGCCCATATGCTCGCGGGCGCGCTCGTCTTAACGAGCTTCATGCTGCTGTATCAAGATCGGCTGTCCGGACTGATCAACATTTTCACGCTGCACGCCGTCATTCTCTCCCTGTCGGTCGCCTGGCAGGCCTATTATCAGGACGCGCCTCACCTCTATATCACCGCTGGCATCGCGGCGATTTTCAAGGCGCTGATCATTCCCTATAGCCTGCGCCGCATCATCGAACGCCTTCGCGTCCATCGAACCGTCGAAGTCGTTGGCGGAGTCGGCACAACCATGCTCATCGGCATCTTTCTGGTGGCGCTGTCGCTCGTGGTGATGCTGCCGGCGACCGCCGCCGCCGACCCGCTGGCGCGCGAAGACATCGCCTTCGCGCTCGCGATCGTGCTGCTCGGACTGCTGATGATGGTGACGCGCCGCAACGCGGTCAGCCAGATCATCGGCTTCATGTCGCTCGAAAACGGTTTGGTTCTCGCCGCGGCGGGCGCGAACGGCATGCCGCTCGTCGTCGAGATCAGCGTCGCCTTCTCGATCCTCATCGCCTTCATCGTGATCGGCATCTTCCTGTTTCGCATTCGCGAGCGCTTCGACAACGTCGATCTTTTCGAACTCGATCGCGTGCGCGGGGGACGATCATGAGCTCTGATCTTTTCCTGGTTTCGAACGCCCTAATCGCCATCCCGGCCGTTGCGGCTATCGCCGTCGCCGTCGAGCCGGAATACCGACGCTCGGCGGTGATCAATGTCTGCGCGAGCGGCGCGACCTTCCTTTTCGCGCTTGTTCTTCTCATCGTCGAGCCGGAGAACGGCGTCTATCTCTTCGTCGACGATCTCAACATCGTCTTCGTCGTGCTCTCGACCTTCATCGGCTTTACCACGAGCGTCTATAGCGCGAGCTATATCGACCATGAAATCGAAACCGGCCGGCTGACGTCGACGAATGTCCGCTTCTATCACGCAATGTATCAGGCGCTGATGTGCGCGATGAATCTCGCGCTGCTCGCAAGCAACATCGGGCTTATGTGGGTCGCGGTCGAAGTCGCGACGCTGACCACCGTATTGATGGTCGGCATCTACCGAACGCCGCATGCGCTCGAAGCCGCCTGGAAATATTTCATCCTCGGCAGCGTCGGCATCGCGCTGGCGCTGTTCGGCACCATCCTCATCTACATGGCGGCCGAGCCGGTTCTGGGCCAGGGCTATGACGCCATGGTCTGGAAGACGCTGATGACGCAGGCGCCGCAGTTCAATCCGCGGATGCTCAATGTCGCCTTCGTCTTCCTGATGCTCGGATATGGCACGAAGGTCGGGCTGGCGCCGATGCACGCCTGGCTGCCTGACGCGCATGCGGAAGGCCCGACGCCGATTTCGGCGGTCCTGTCCGGCCTTCTTCTCAATGTCGCGCTTTACGCCGTGCTGCGGTTCAAAATGCTGCTGACCGCCAATGCGGCGGCGATCACGCCCGGGCCGCTGATGATCACACTCGGCCTCGCGTCGCTCATCATGGCGGCTTTCATGCTCTATCGCCGCAGCGACATCAAGCGGCTGTTCGCCTATTCCTCGATCGAGCACATGGGCATCATCGCCTTCGCCTTCGGCATGGGCGGCCCGCTTGCCAATTTCGCCGGCCTGCTGCACATGACCATGCACAGCCTGACGAAGTCCGCGATCTTCTTTTCCGTTGGTCACATTGCGCAGGCCAAGGGCACACAGAAAATCGCCGACATCAGGGGATTGACGCAGAGTCAGCCGGCGCTCGGCTGGAGTCTCGTCGCCGGCGTCGTGGCGATCATCGGCCTGCCCCCTCTCGGCATCTTCATGAGCGAATTTCTCGTGGTGAGTTCGACCTTCGCGCGCCAGCCGCTTCTCGCGATTCCGCTCGTTCTTGGGCTGATTCTCGCGTTCGGCGCCTTGCTGTTGCGGTTGACGGAAATGGCGTTCGGCGCGCCGAGCCCCGATGTAGGCGAGGTGAAAGCGTCGATGTTGCCGCTCTATGCGCATCTCGCGCTTGTGTTGCTCGCCGGGCTCTATCTTCCGTCTCACCTTGTGTCCTGGTTCCAGAACGTCGCGCGCCTGTTGGGTTGAGATCGAAGGATGAAGAGATGAACTTCGCCAGCAAGCAAACCGCGGCCCAGCCGTCGCAGCCGATGTGCCTGCCCTGGCCGCGGGAGATCGTCGATGGAGCATGCTGGTGCGCCTTGGCCGAGAGCCTCGCACAAGGCGAGCGCGAACTCCTAAGCTTCTGGGGCGAGAGTTCATGCGTGCATTTGGCCGTATTTGAACCGCGCGAACCGCGCCTGCGTATCGTCACCTTCGAGTGCCGGGAAGGCGCGTTTCCATCGGTCGCACGACTGCATCCGCCGGCCGCCAGGCTCGAGCGCGCGATCCACGATCTTTATGGCTTAAGACCCGAAGGCGCATGCGACAGTCGCCGCTGGCTCGATCACGGCCGCTGGGGCGTTCGCCATCCCTGCAGCGCGCCCGAGAAGATCGAGTCGACCTGCGACCGCTATGAATTCCTTCCCACAGAGGGCGAACCGCTGCACCAGATACCGGTTGGGCCGGTGCACGCCGGCATCATTGAGCCGGGTCATTTCCGCTTCTCCGCGAATGGCGAAACCGTCGTGCGCCTCGAGGAGCGGCTCGGCTTTGTGCATAAGGGAATCGACCAGTTGATGGGCGGCGCGTCGATCGAGCGCGCCGCCCGGATAGCCGCGCGCGTATCCGGCGACAGCACCGTCGCCTACAGTCTCGCCTTCGCCCAGGCGGTCGAAGCGGCCTTTGACGTCGATGTCCCGCCGCGCGCCACATATCTACGCGCCCTGATGGCTGAACTCGAACGGCTCGCCAATCATTTCGGCGACATCGGCGCGATATGCAACGACGCGGCCTTCTCATTGATGCAGGCGCATTGCAACCTCGTGCGCGAGCGCATCCTACGAGAAGCGGCAAGCGCTTTCGGGCATCGCCTGATGATGGATCGCATCACGCCCGGTGGGGCCCTCGTCGATCTTAAGCAGGAAACCGCAACGGCGCTTTACGCGATGGTCGAGTGGATCGAACTGATGACTCCGCGGCTGATAGCGCTTTTTGGAGACACGACCTCGCTGCAGGATCGCACCGTAGGAACAGGATTCGTCAGCGAAGCCCTCGCGAAACAATATGCCTGCGGCGGATATGTCGGGCGCGCGTCCGGCCGGGCGTTCGACGCACGCAAGGCGATCGGTTATGCCCCCTATCCGCAGTTTGCGTTTGAGGTTGGCGGTTCAAAGGAAGGCGACGTCGACGCGCGCGTCTGGGTCCGCTTCGACGAGATCAGAGCATCGCTCAAAATCGTCCGCCAGATTCTCGACGAGGCGCCGCAAGGTCCGATCATCGCCGACTGGGCGCTGCCCGAAGACTGGACGCGCGAAGGCGCGGCGCTCGTCGAAGGATTCCGCGGCGACATTTTCGTTTGGCTTCGCATCCGAGCCGACGGCGTCGTGCAGCGTTGCCACTTGCGCGATCCGTCCTGGTTCCAGTGGCCGCTGCTCGAAGCGGCGATCAAGGACAATATCGTCGCCGACTTCCCCCTCTGCAACAAATCCTTCAACTGCTCCTATTCGGGGCACGACCTCTAGGACAGGCGCGATGCAAAAATTCCTGCTTCAGGGCTTGCTCCGAAGCGCGTTGTCCGAACCGGCGCCCACGCCGGATGCGGCGTCGATAGCCGAACTCGGCTATACGCTGGGACGCACGGCGCGGCAGAAACTCGGACGCAGCCTTTCGATCCGCGAAGTCGACGCGGGCTCCTGTAACGGCTGCGAACTCGAAATTCACGCGCTCAATAACGCCTATTACGATGTTGAGCGATTTGGCTTGCGTTTCGTGGCGTCGCCGCGTCACGCCGACGTCTTGCTTGTCACCGGTCCGGTAACGAAAAACATGCGTGAAGCGCTGGAACGCACCTATGCGGCGACGCCCAATCCAAAATGGGTGATCGCTGTCGGCGATTGCGCGTTCGACGGCGGCGTCTTTTGCGACAGCTACGCATGCGTCGGCGCCGTCGCCAATGTCGTTCCCGTCGATCTCCATATTCGCGGCTGTCCGCCCGATCCGACGACGCTGCTCAAAGGTCTGATCGCCTTCGTTGACAATATGCAATAAACGACCGCGGAGCCGCCAGAAAAAAGGCGGCGCACTGTTTGGAATATGGCGCCGCCGACTTTGTGAAATGCGCGAGCAATGTTTGCGTATGAGAAGATAAACTCAAGAAAAACCTACGCGTGAGACCGTCGCTAGAATGCGAACGGCGTTGAGCGCCTCGCATGTGCGACTTGCGCATTCAACGCAATGATCGGTCGATCTTGGTCGGCGCAGCGAAACGCCGCGGCGCTCCTTGAAAATCCAAACGCGCGCGAGGCTAACAATGGTGTTCTGGGGCCGGAAGGGTGGCGTTGCGACATGCGCCCTCATCGTGATTTTCTCAGCAACGGAAGCGAATGCGGCCTCAAGCGAGGCCATCGAGGCGAGGCTTCGCGCGCTCGAGGCGGAAATCGCAAAATTGCGGCGCGAAGCTCGCGACGCCAAGGCGGACGCGCGGCAGGCTGCTCACGCCGTTCAGCGCAGCGCCGCGCAAGCCGACGCGCCGCCTTCGCCGCCGCCAGTCTTCGTCTCATTCAAAAACGGCCTTTTCGTCGAGAGCGCCGACAAGGCGTATAATTTCAAAATTGGCGGACGCATGCAGTTCGACGGCGGCGGAACGACGCAGCCGCTGAACGGCTGGTCAAATCAGGCCGGCGTCCGCCAGGTGCGTCTGGAAGTCGAAGGCAAGGCGGCGCAATACTGGTTTTACAAGCTGCAATATGATTTCGCGGGCTCGCAATATGGCACGCCGTTCAATGCGCCCGTGCAAGGCGGCATTCGCGATTTCTATCTTGGCGTACAACATCCGCTTCTCGCCTTGCCCTTCACCAAGGACCCGGCGTTTATCCATATCGGCAGTTATTTCGAACCCTTCACTCTAGAATTCACGACTTCCTCGCGTTTCCGCGACTTCATCGAACGTGCGATGGCGGTCGAAGCGATCGGCGCGAGCCGCCACCTTGGCGCGGCGATCGGCGCCTATGGCGACAATTGGACGGCGAAAGGCGGCGTCTTTACGACGAGCTTCGAAGATCTGAACACCAACCCCGTTGTCGGCTCGCCGCCGCTCGTCGGCATCCCGGCGAAAGCCGGGTGGTTTCCGACCGGCGGCGGCCAGTATTTCGAATTCACCGGCAGAATGACCTATGCGCCGATCATGACCCAGCATGATCTCCTGCATGTCGGCGTTTCGGGTCGCTTTCACCAGCCCAACAGCGCCACCGGACTGTCGGACGATCGCGTGTTGCGGGTCGGCAACCGCATTCGCTCGGAAGCCTACATGCTTAACCAGGGCCTCCTCGGAACGCCCGATCTTTCTTGCGGCTCGGTCATCCTGCCGGGATGGACGTCGGCCGCCGCCGCGCATTGCGTCAACAACGTCGAGTCCTTCGGCGTGGAGCTCTCCGCGGCCCACGGACCCTTCTCGCTGCAGGCGGAATATCTGGGACAGCAGGTCAACCGCAATCCGACCAGGGTCGCGCTCGCGCGACTGGCGGGCGCTTTCGCGCCGGGCGGCGCCTCGCAATATTTCAGCGGCTTTTATGTCTACGGCCAATGGTATCTGACCGGCGAGGAACGCGCCGCCGCCTATGACGTGACCAACAAGCTTGGCGCGAATTTCAATCAGGTCCCGATCAAAAATCCGGTGAGCGCGGGCGGCTTCGGCGCCATTGGACTCGCGGCGCGTTACAGCGCGCTCAATCTCAACAGCGGGCCTTATTCCGGCTCAAGCCTATATAACATGCTCGCCTATACGACGCTGATCGCGCCCAATCCCGCGGCGGCTTCCTATATCGCCAACGCGGGCGTCGTCGGTGGTCGTCAGCAGAATGTCACCTTGGGACTCAACTGGTATCCCGAGAATGGATTCCATTTCCAGTTCAACTGGGTCCATGTGTTGCAGGCCTCCGCGCCATTTAACGATTACGCGCTGTACGCCACAGGCGTTCCGGCGCGACAGGGTCCCTATTTCAATGGGGCCCATCCCGATCTCTTTGAGGCGCGCGCGCAGGTCTATTGGTAGGACGCCCGACGACGATCGCGGCGCCGCCTGGCGCCGCGACAAATTTGCAACGCTCGCCGAAATTCGTCGAAGCAGACCGGAACACAGCTTGATTTCTTATGTTGTTGGGGTGACGCTTGGCATCGGTTGTTCAGTGGTCCATCTCTAAAAAGGAGATCCCCAATGACCACGAGAAAGCTTCAGCGGCGAAGAAACGCCATCAGGACGCTTCTTCAAAACCTCGATACTCGGCCTTTCTGTGAGGACACGCCGCCGCAATCAGGCGGATGGTTGAGCCATCCTCGGCCGCGGCTCTTACGAAGCGCTTCCGGCGCCGCCGGGCAAAGCGACCGCAGGTAAACTCAGGGCAGCCCGACGACCGGCGGGCCATTCATCTGGGCGGCCGAAGCGGCCGGGATGCAGCCTGCATTGACGCCATTCAATTGGAGAAGCGCCCCGACCGTGGCGTCACGGCGGGGCGTTTTGCGTTAATGGCGAGATGCGGCGTTTGTCGCGCCTCACGCCTGTTGCTCAAGGTGCGCTTCGCCGGACGCGTCGCCTTGCCCCTCTGTCATGACGCGGCGAATCTCGGCTATGATGTAGTTCGATCGCCGTCATTGCGAGGGACCAGGTGCTCCTAAAATTTTGGATGTCGCAGACGATGCCCGTCATGGCGCTCCTGCTTGCATGCGCCATGACCATTCTCGCGCTTGTTCTATGCTGGCTGAGTTTTGGCTCGCGCTTTGCGGTCCATGCGCAAGACTGGAAAGGGGTCACGCCGCCCTTCGTCGGCGTTCCAGCGACGCTGTTCGCCCTGTTGATGACTTTTCTTTCGCAGGATGTCTGGGATGCAAATCGTCGCGCCCATCAAGCCGTCGCGCTGGAGCACGAACAATTGGCGACCCTCTCCGCACTCTCCAGCAATGATGGAATCGACTCCGACGGCATCTTGACCGCCATACATCAGTATGTGGAGGCGGTCGTCGGCCTCGAATGGCAAGCTATGGAGGACGGCAGCCAATCCCCCGAGACCGAGGCGGCGCTCAACAAGCTCAACGCGGCGGTGAACGGCGCGAAGATTGGACCGTCCCTTCAGCGCGCGCTCATTGACGCCGTGATCGGTCTGCGATCGGCGCGAGATCAGCGGCTCGCGATTGCGGGCGCGTTTTCTGACGATCGCAAATGGGCGGCGGTGCTCATCATCGCCTTCATCACTCAAATCGCACTTGCCGCGACGCATCTCGACCGCCCGAAGCCGCAGCTCCTCGCGCAAGCGATTTTTGCTGCGGCGGCGATCGTGCCGATATCGCTCGTCGCCTCGGTGAATGACCCCTATTCGCCGCCAAATGCAATATCTTCCGACTCGGTGGCGCAGTTGCTCGAACGCTATCCACACAAGTGAACGGCAAATGACCGAAATCCAAAAAGTCGCCGGCACCGCTTTCGTCGTCGCCGAATTTCGCAATGACGAAAACAAGGAAGCGCGTCCGCTCTACCATGATCCTTTCGTCCGCCTGTTTCTCGATGAGGAATCGAAGAAGGCCGCCGATCGCATTTCGCAGTCCTTCCCGCCGATCAGAAACAATGTGCGCTTGAGGACACGCTACTTCGATGATCAGCTGCGTCGCCGGATCGATGAAGGCGCCCGACAGATCCTCATTCTCGGCGCCGGCCTCGACACAAGGCCGCAACGGATCGCCGTCGAGAACGTCGCCTATTTTGAAATCGACGCGCCTGAGACTCAGGCGTTCAAGAAGGCGAGACTCGAAGAGAGCGCCGTCGATCCCAACACGAATTATATCGGAGCCGATTATGTGAGGGACGGCATGCTCCATCTCCTACGACAGAGCGGATTGGATTTCAGCCTTCCCACCCATGTCATATGGGAAGGCAACACCATGTATTTGGATGACGGCGCGGTGCGTCGCATTCTGAGCGACCTGATGCGCGAGATGAAGCGCTGCTCGGCGTCCTTCGACTATTTCGCCAAGGATGTGATCGACAACCAAACCGGCGATCCTGAAATCACCGCCGTCGTTGAACGATTCGCGGCGATGGGCGCGCCCTGGACTTACGGGATCGACGATCTTTCCGCGCTCGCCGCTGGATGCGGCGCGAAAGTCATTGATCGCGTCACGCTCGCCGACCTTCATCGAACCTTCTGGCCGGATCAGCCGCTGGCGTCGCCGCTCTATGGCTATTATTCGCTCTGCACGGTCGAAAACGCCGTAGATCGGCTTTGAAGAGCCGAGGAATTGCAAGTCCCCGCGAGGCGCAACGGATCGGCGGCGATATCGGGGAAGGTCATCTGCGGCTTTCGGCTTGATCGACGCTACGTCACAGCTCGGCGATTTGAACGACGCGCACGCCATGACTCGAGCGGAATCGGCGATCGTTGGTGACGAAGATATCGCATTTCGCCATCGCGGCCGCGTGGAAATGCACGGCGTCCAGCAGTTTCAGGCCCAGACCTGCGCCGAAGCGCCCTGCCTCGATCAACGCCGTCAGGTTCACCGGATGGATGTCGAAGACTTCGTCGTGAAAGAAAAGTCGCTCGTACGCTTGTTCCACCAGCGGCTTTTGTTGCCGGAACGCCCCGAAAAAACACTCCGCGACGCCAATTTCGCTGGTGACGAGGCTCGCATTCCGATCAATCAGCCCATACCAAAGACTGGCGACTTTGCTCTGAAATTCGATATTGGCCTCGATGAAATAGATGATCGCGTTCGTATCGAAATAGGCGCGAGAAACACCGTTCAACGTAAGATCAGTCATCGCCGCGGATTTCGCGGATGCTGGCGTCGATCTCCTCGACCGTTCTTGGCCCGAGCAGACGCGCGCCTATGCCCTCCAGCTCCTTCAGGCGACGAATGCGCTCTTGCGGCGAAGGCTGGGTTTCCTTCTGCACGATGCGCGGGAGAAACTGCTTTAGCGTTTCCTCGACGAGATAAGAACGCGAGCGGCGCGTGCGCCGCGCCGCCTCGTCAAGGATTTTGCGCGTTTCGTCGGTCAGACGAACGGATGTGGGCGTGGGCGCGGCGGATTTCATGACTCGGAGAGGATTGACTACGATGTAGTCGATTGTAGTAACAAAACTGCAGAAGTCAAATCACTCCACATAACCTTCGTCACCTCGCCGAGAAACGGCTCAAGGCGGAGTGCGTTATCGGGCGTTTGGCCGTATCGCGAGCAGCGGCGTAACGTTCGGGCTTCAAAACGCTACCTTCGATGCGCCTGGCTGTGCGGACGCTCCCATTTAAGACGCTCCCTCAACTTGTTCCCTGCCCTGCCGCGAGCTGCTCCGGCAGCGCATAGGCCCATTGGGTGATGTTGCCGGCGCCCAGGCACACGACGTAATCGCCGGGCGCGACGATTTCGCGGATCATCGCCGGCAGCACTTCCGGCGAGGGCAGCCCCATCGCTCGGCGATGGCCGTGCGCCTTGATCGCCGAGACGAGCGCGTCGCGATCCGCGCCCGCGATCGGCTGCTCGCCCGCGGGATAGACATCGGCGATGATCACCACGTCGGCGTCGTTGAAGCAGGTGGCGAAAGCGTCGAAGAGCGACTGCAGCCGCGAATAGCGATGCGGCTGCATCAGCGCGACGACCTTGCCCTTGGTCGAGGCGCGCGCCGCGCGCAACACGGCGGCGATTTCGACCGGGTGATGGCCGTAGTCGTCGAAAATCTGCACGCCGTTCCATTCGCCGGTCTTGGTGAAGCGCCGCTTCACGCCGCCAAAGCCGGCAAGCGCCTTTCGAATTTGCTCAGGCGAAAGACCGAGCTGATTGGCGACCGCGATCGCCGCCGTGGCGTTCAGCGCATTGTGATGGCCGGGCATCGGCAGGACCAGATCTTCGAGATAGATCGCCTGCGACGTCTTGCGGTCGCGCAGCAGCACGTTGAACTTCGACACGCCGCCCTCGAGATTGACGTCGAGGAGCCGCACGTCGGCTTGCGGATTTTCGCCATAGGTGATGACCCGGCGATCTTCGATGCGACCGACGAGCTCCTGCACCGTCGGGTGATCGAGGCACATCACCGCGAAACCGTAGAAGGGAATATTCTCGATGAAGTTGCGGAAGGCATCCTTGATCGCGTCGAATGTGTGGAAATGGTCGAGATGCTCGGGATCGATATTGGTGACGATGGCGACGTCCGCCGGCAGTTTGAGAAACGTGCCGTCGCTCTCGTCTGCCTCGACCACCATCCAGTCGCCGGCGCCAAGACGCGCATTCGTGCCATAGGCGTTGATGATGCCGCCGTTGATCACGGTCGGATCGAGGCCGCCGGCGTCGAGCAGCGTCGCGACGATGGAGGTCGTCGTCGTCTTGCCATGCGTGCCGGCGATGGCGACGCATTGCTTGAGGCGCATCAGCTCGGCGAGCATTTCGGCGCGGCGCACCACCGGCAGGCGCTTTTCGCGCGCCGAGACAAGTTCGGGATTGTCGCGCTTGATCGCGGTCGAGACGACCACGACCGCGGCTGCGCCGAGATTTTTTGCATCGTGTCCGATGCTGACCGTCGCGCCCTTTTCGACGAGACGCTTGACATTGGCGTTTTCGGCGGCGTCCGATCCCTGCACCTTGTAGCCGAGATTGAGCAGCACTTCGGCGATTCCCGACATGCCGATGCCGCCGATGCCGACGAAATGAATCGGACCCAACTCTTTCGGCAGTTTCATTCTTAACTCCGTTTCGCAGCGCCCATCCGCGCCACGTCGATGATCAGATCGGCGAGCCGATCCGCAGCGTCGGCGACGCCGACGCTTTTTGCAGCTTCCGCGCGCGCGGCAAGCCGCGCCGGCGCGTTTATGAGTTCCGTAAGTCGTCGCGTCAGAAATTCCGGCGTGAAATCGCTCTGGCGCACGGTTTCGGCGCCGCCCGCCTGTTCAAGAAAGGCCGCGTTCGCCGCCTGATCCTGGTCGAGCGCATGTGGCAGCGGCACCAGCATCGCCGGGCGCCCGATGGCCGCAAGCTCAGAGACCGTCGACGCGCCAGCGCGCGAGATGACGTAATGCGCCGCCGCGAGCCGCGCCGGAAAATCGACGAAAAAGGGCGCGATCTCGGCGGCGACGCCCGCGCCGGCGTAGATCGCCTCGACCCGAGCGATATCTTCGGGACGCGCCTGTTGCACGACGGCGATTTTCGCCCGCAGCGCGTCGGGGAGCGCGGCGACCGCCGCCGGAGCAATGTCGGCCATGACGCGCGCGCCTTGCGAGCCGCCGGCGACGAGCAGCCGGAAAATTCCGTCGTCGAATGACCGATAGGGAGTCTTCGCGGCCTCGAGCACATTGGGACGCACCGGATTACCGGTGACGACGACCTTGCTTTGCAGCGCCGGCGGCAGGACGAGAGTCGGCAGGCCGGCGGCGATCCTGTCGACGCGGCCGGCGAGGAAACGGTTGGCCTTGCCCATCACGCCATTGGCTTCATGCAAGGCGCTCGGCACGCCGAGATAGGAGGCGGCGAGCAAGGGCGGCACGGTCGGATAGCCGCCAAAGCCGATCACCGCGGCAGGCTTGACCTGTCGCAGCAGCGCGACCGCTTGCGCCGTCCCGATGGCGAGACGGGCGACCGCCTGCGCCTTGACGAAAAGCGAGCCGCCGCGCGGCGTGGCGGCGGGAATCACATGCATCGCCCGCGCGGGAAAATCGCCGCCGTAGCGCAGCGCGCGCTCCTCGGTGACGAGTTCGACCGCCAGTTCACGCTCGGCGAGCGCATGGGCGAGCGCCTCGGCCGGAAAGAGATGGCCGCCGGTGCCGCCGGCGGCGAGAAGAACAGGCGAATCGATCATGCGAAGGCTTTTATCACGCCGCGGCCGGAACGCCGGTCGCGGCAAGTTCGCTCATCACCCTGGCCCGCGGCCGCTTGCGGGTGACCGCGAGCAGAAAGCCCATGCCGAGCGACAGCGAAATGAGCGACGAGCCGCCGTAAGAGACGAAGGGCAGCGTCATGCCCTTGGCGGGCATGAGATGCACATTCACCGCCATATTTATGCAGCTCTGCAGACCGAACAGCATCACCAGCCCCGCCGTCGCAAAACGGCAGAAGGGATCGCTGTTGCGCGCCGCCGAAAAGAGCCCGCGCACCACCACGAAGGCGAAGAGCCCGGCCAGCGCGACGCAGACGAGCACGCCGAATTCCTCGCCGATGACCGCGAAGATGAAATCGGTGTGCGAGTCGGGCAGGATGCGCTTGATCACCCCTTCGCCGGGCCCCCTGCCGAACCATGATCCGGCGATGAAGCTCTCAAGCGCCGTCTCCGACTGGAAATTGGCCGGGACGCCGGCGACCGGCGGCGGCGGCTCCAGGAAGGTCTCGATGCGCGCATGAACATGCGGCACGAATTTATAGGCAAGCAGCGCCGAAACGCCGCCGAGCCCACCAAGTCCGACGACCCATATCCAATGCAGCCCGGCCATGAAGAACAGCGCCGCCCAGACGATCGAAATCAGCATCGTCTGTCCGAAATCGGGCTGCAGCATCAGCGGCACGATCGCGATCGGCAGCAGCAGAAGGGCGATCAGATTTCCCGGAACGTCCTTGCGCCGCGCCCCTTCCGAAAACGCCCAGGCGACGAGGACGACGAATGCGGGCTTCAAGAATTCCGAGGGCTGAATGCCCAAAATCCATCGCTTCGCGCCCTTCACCTCCTGGCCGTAGAGGATCGTGGCGAAGACGAGCGCGAGCGAGACGATGAAAATGACGAGCGCGAGACGGCGCACGTGGCGCGGCGAAAGAAATGACGTCCCGATCATGACGGCGAGCGCCGGCACAAGATAGATCGCCTGTTTGTTGACGAAGTGGAAGGTCGCCAGATGCAGCCGCTCGGCGACGGGCGGGCTGCCCGCCATGGCGAAGACCAGTCCGGCGACGATCAGCAAGGCGAGGCTTGCAAGCAGCCAGCGATCAACCGTCCATGCCCAGTCGGAGAATGGCGTTCGGTGCGCGCGCGAGATCATATCGCTCCTCCTTTTCGCGCCGCGATGACGGCGGGAAGCCCCTCGACGAGGCCGCGAAAGGCGTCGCCGCGCGCCTCGAAATTGGCGAATTGGTCGTAGGAGGCGCAGGCCGGCGACAGCAGCACGACAGGCGCCGGCGCGCCTTCACGCAGCGCGTCGAGCGCAGCGCGCGTCGTCGCGATGTCGAGCGTTCCGCAACGCTCGAAAGGCAGCGTCCCCTCCAGCGTCCGCGCGAAATCGTCGGTCGCCTCGCCGATCAGATAGGCTTTGCGTATGCGCGAGAAATGCGGCCGCAGCGGCTCGACGCCGCCCTCTTTCGATCGGCCGCCGAGAATCCAGTAAATATCGGTAAAGCTCGTCAGCGCCTTTTCGGCCGCGTCGGCGTTGGTCGCCTTGGAGTCGTTGACGAAGAGCGCGCGCTCGATGCGTCCGACTTCCTCCATGCGATGCGGAAGACCCGGGAAGCTCAACAAGCCGCGCGCAATCTCGTCGTCGTCCAGTCCGCACTCCCATGCGGCGGCGGCGGCAAAAGCGGCGTTTTGCGCATTATGCGCGCCGCGCAGCGCGCGCGCGCCTTCGAGCGAGCCAATGAGTTCGACTTCGTCGGGCGGATGCCCCTCCTCGCGGAAGTAGACCTTTCGATCCTCGACGTAAAATCCCCAATCGAGCGCGCGCTTCGCCGACACGGGCACGACGCGCTTCTCGGGCGGCGCGGCTTCGGCGAGGCGTGCGCCGATCGCATGGCAATAGGCGTCGTCGACGCCGACCAAGGCCACTTCCGCCGCCGCGACCAGCCGTTCCTTGATCGCGGCGTAATTTTCGATCGTGCCGTGGCGGTCGATATGGTCCGGCGTAATATTGATCAGCACGCCGATCGTCGGCGCCAGCGATGGCGCGAGATCGATCTGGAACGACGAACATTCGATGACGTGAATACGCTCGTCGGACGGCGGCTCGAGATCGAGAATCGGCACGCCGATATTGCCGCCGAGCTGAACGTCGCGGCCGGCTTCGCGCAGGATATGCGCGATCAGCGCCGTCGTCGTCGATTTCCCGTTGGTGCCGGTGATCGCGACAAAGGGCGAGCCGCCGGCGCGCGCCTCGCGCTCGCGGCAAAAAAGTTCGACGTCGCCAATGATCTCGACGCCGGCAGCCTGCGCCGCCCGCACCACCCAGTGAGGTTCGGGATGAGTCAGCGGCACGCCGGGAGAAAGGACGAGCGCGTCGAATTCGCGCCAATCCGCCGCCGCGAGATCTTCGAGCGCGACGCCTTGCGCGACCGCTTTGAGCCGTCCGGCCTCGCCGTCGTCCCAGGCGGCGACTCGCGCGCCGCCGGCGATCAGCGCGCGGGCCGTCGACAGGCCCGAGCCGCCGAGGCCAAACAGCGCGACGCGCTTGCCCTTGAAGGTCTCGACCGGCGTCATCGTCACCTCAGCTTCAAGGTCGAGAGGCCCATGAGGGCCAGCACGAAGGCGATGATCCAGAAGCGGATGACGATCTGCGGCTCTTTCCAGCCCTTCTGCTCGAAGTGATGATGAATGGGCGCCATCAGGAAGATGCGCCTCCCGGTGAGCTTGTAATAGACGACCTGGATGATCACCGACGCGCCTTCGATGACGAAGAGTCCGCCGACGATGACGAGAATGAATTCCTGCTTCACCGCGACCGCCACCGAGCCGACAAGCCCGCCAAGCGCCAGCGAGCCGGTGTCGCCCATGAAGATTTGCGCGGGCGGCGCGTTGAACCACAGAAAACCGAGCCCCGCGCCGATGAAGGCCGAGCAGACGATGGTCAATTCGCCGACGCCGGCCACGTAATTGACGCCGAGATAGTTCGAAAAGATCGAATTGCCGACGAGATAAGCAAAGATCGCGAAGGCGCCGGCGGCGATCATCGACGGCACGATGGCGAGTCCGTCGAGTCCGTCGGTGAGATTGACGCAATTGCCCGCCGAGACGATGACGAAGGCGCCAAACAGGATGAAGAATGGGCCGAGCGTCGCGACATAGCCCCTCACCATGGGAATGGCGAGCTTCGTCATGTTCTCTCCGCCGCTACGCATCAGCGCATAGCAGGCGAGGCCGGCGATCAAAAATTCCAGCGCAAGCCGCAGCTTTCCGGAGAAGCCGGCGTGCGACTGCTTGGTCACCTTGAGATAGTCGTCGTAAAAGCCGATGAGGCCGAAGCCGACCGTGACGAAGAGCACGATCCACACGTAGGAATTGCGCAAATTCGCCCAGAGCAGCGTCGCCGCGACCAGTCCCGACAGGATCATCAGGCCGCCCATCGTCGGCGTGCCTTTCTTGGTCACGAGATGCGAGGCCGGCCCGTCCTCGCGGATCGGCTGCCCCTTGCCCTGCTTGATGCGCAACGCCGCGATCACGCCCGGTCCGAAAAAGAAGACGAAGAACAGCGCCGTCGCCGCCCCCATGGCGGCGCGAAACGTGATGTAACGGAAGATGTTGAGCGGACTGTAGAGATAGGAAAAGTCCGCAAGCAGCGTCAGCATCGTCTCTCCTCAATTCGCCATTTCGTCGGCGAATGCGGTTTTCAAGGCCGAGACGATCCGCGACATCCGCGAACCATTGGAGCCTTTCACCATCACCACGTCGCCGGGCCGAACGGCGGAGAGAACCGCCTCTTCGAGCTCCAGCGGCGTCGCCCGATGCGCGGCGCGCATCGAATCCGGCGCAGCGTAGCTCAGCCGCGACATCAACGGGCCGGAGGTGAATAGCAGATCAACCCTGGCGTCGATAAGGTCCCCGGCGAGCGCGGCGTGCAATTCGGCGGCCTGCGGCCCCAGCTCCAGCATGTCGCCCAGAACCGCGATCCGCCGTCCGCCGGGTCCTGTCGGCGCGCCGCCAAGCAGTTCCAGCGCCGCGCGCATCGAGGTCGGATTGGCGTTGTAGCTTTCGTCGATGAGCGTAAACGCGCCGTCCGGCGTCGATATTTTTTCGCGTTGGCCGCGTCCGGTCGGCGGCCTGAAATCGGCGAAGGCCGACGCCGCGTCCTCCAGATCCACGTCGAAAACGGCGCCGACGAGCAGCGCCGCCAGCGCGTTGACGGCGAGATGCTTGCCCGGTGCGCCGATGCGGAAGCGCAGTCGACGCTCAAGAATCTGCGCTTCGACCAGAGCGCCTTCGCCATCCGTCGCGTAAGACAGGAGCCGCGCGTTGGCGCCTTCCGTTTCGCCAAAACTGACGACATGGCTGGCGTTCGGCGCCGCCGCAGCAGCGAGACGCTCGAAAAAACCATCGTCGCGGTTGATGATCGCCACACCGCCGTCGAGCCCGGAAAAGATTTCGGCTTTGGCGTCCGCGATCTTTTCGGTCGAACCGAAATATTCAAGATGAACCGGCGCGATGCGGGTGACGACGGCGACGTGCGGTCGAACCTGGGCGACGAGCGCGGCGATCTCGCCCGCGTGGTTCATGCCCAGTTCGAACACGCCAAAGCGCGTTCCCGCCGGCATACGCGCCAGCGTCAAGGGCACGCCCCAGTGATTGTTGTAAGACGCCGCCGAGGCATGCGTGTCGCCAAAGCGCGACAGCATGAGCCGGGTCATGTCCTTTGTCGACGTCTTGCCGACCGAACCGGTGATGGCGGTGATGAAGGCTTCGGTCCGTTCCCGCGCGCGCTGACCGAGCGATTCGAGCGACTGTTGCACGTCCCTGACGACAAACAACGGCCCCGCGCCGGACAGTTCGGCCGCATGCGCTTCGTCGATCACCGCCGCCGCCGCGCCCTTCTCGAACGCCGTCCGCACGAAGTCATGGCCGTCGCGCGTTTCGCCCTTGATGGCGATGAACAGGTCTCCGGGCTGAAGCGTGCGCGTGTCGATGGAAACGCCTGCCGCCTCGCGCGCAAGGCCGCCGCAGGCGCGGGCGCGCAATGCGCCAACCAGCGCCAATCCCGACCATAGCGGCCTCCCGGTCATGGGCAATGCTCCTTCAGCGCCTGCGCGATCGCCTCATGATCGGAAAACGGCAGCACGCGCCCGCCGACGATCTGCCCGGTCTCGTGACCTTTTCCCGCCACCACGAGCGCGTCGCCTGTTTGAAGTTCAGCAACGGCGCTGGCGATCGCCGCGCGCCGGTCCCCGATCTCGATGACATGCGCCGCGCCGCCGCGGGTTCCTTCCAGAATTTCAGCGCGAATAGCGGCGGCGTCCTCGCTGCGCGGATTATCGTCGGTGACGATGGCGACATCGGCGGCGCGGGCGACGATTTCGCCCATCAGCGGCCGTTTGCCACGGTCGCGATCGCCGCCGCAACCGAAAACGACAATCAGGCGATTTTTTGTCAGCGGCCGCAAAGTGGCGAGCACCTTCTCCAGCGCGTCCGGCTTATGGGCGTAATCGACGAAGATCGGGGCGCCCTTGTACTGCCCCACGAGTTCGAGACGCCCCGGCGCGCCTTTGAGCGCTTGCAGCGCCGCAAACACCCGAGCGGGGTCATCGCCGCACGCGATGGCGAGGCCGGCGGCGACCAGCGCATTTGAGACCTGAAACGCGCCGGCGAGCGGCAGGTTCACTTCATATCCGGCGCCCTCGTAAGCGAGCCGCAATGGCGTCGCCAGCGCGTTCGGCGTCGCCGAGACGAGCCCGATCGCTTCCCCCTTCATACCGACGCTGAAAACCTTGAGGCCGCTCTTACGGCAAACTTCGATCACGCGAGACGCAACGTCGCTGTCGGCGTCGATCACGACCGTCTGGCCCGGACGCATCAGCGTATCGAAGAGCCGCATCTTCGCGGCGAAATAGTCCTCCATGTCGGCGTGATGGTCGAGATGATCGCGCGAAAAATTGGTGAAGCCGGCGACGTCAATCCGCATCCCGTCAAGGCGCCGCTGATCGATCCCGAGCGACGACGCCTCCATCGCAAGATGGGTGACGCCGCGTCCCGCAAGATCGTCCAGCGTCCTCTGCAACTCGACCGGCTCGGGCGTAGTCAGCGCCCCGTAATGGGCGCCGCGCGAATCGACGATCCCCACCGTGCCGAGCGAGGCCGCCTCATGTCCAAGCGTAGCCCAGATTTGACGCAGGAAGGCGACGACCGAGGTCTTGCCGCTCGTGCCCGTCACGGCGGCGATCATCGACGGCTGACGCGGATAGAATCGCGCCGCCGCAAGCGCCAGCGCGCGCCGAACGTCGTCGACGACGACGAGCGGCAAGGCGCATTCGCCGGCGCGCTGTGCGACGACGACGCAGGCGCCGCGCGCGGCGGCGTCGGCGACATAGGACATGCCGTCGCCGGCATGGCCGGGTATCGCAAAGAACGCAAAACCGTCGCGCGCCATTCGACTGTCGGCCGTCAGGCCGGCGATCTTGAGCCCGCGCAAGGCGGGCTCAAGGTCAGGCGTCGCGAGCAGTTCGGACAGCAGCATCAATGTCCTCCCCCGCCGCGGGCGGGAACATTGGCATAGCCATAACCCAATTTGGCGAGAAGCGGGAAAGGCTGGTGCGGCGGCTCGAAGCGCGGCGCGAGCCCGAGGATTGGACCGACGCGCTCGATGATCTCGCCCGTTACCTGGCCTGCGTTATAGGCCGCCGTCGCGTAGCCGCCGGTCTCCGGCAGGCCCTGCGGTTCGTCCATGATGGTCAGGAACAGATATTTCGGCTTGTCCGAGGGGGCGACGGCCATGAAGGTGTTAAACAGCTTGGTCTTCGAATAATGACCGTTGACGACCTTTTCCGCCGTGCCGGTCTTGGCGCCGACGTAATAGCCGGCGACGTTCACTTTTCGCGCCGTGCCGATTTCGGCGTTTAGGCGCATCAGATAGCGCATCGCCTCGCTGGTCTCAGGCCTTATCACGCGTTCGGCGCCGTCCTTGGCTTCCTCCTCGCTGCGCTTGATGAAAGTTGGCGTGATCAGATAGCCGCCGTTCATCAACGCGCCGACCGCCATCATCGCCTGCAGCGGCGCCACGGCGAGACCATGTCCGAAGGCGATGGTCATGGTGTTCAATTCGCCCCAGTTTTTCGGCACGATCGGTTCGGCGCTCTCCGGCAGTTCGGTGCGCATGCGGGTCAGCTGACCCATCTTGCGCAGGAACGCCTTGTGCCGCTCGACGCCCTGTCCCATCGCCATCCGCGCGGTGCCGACATTGGAGGAATAAGTGAAAACTTCCGGTAAGGTGAGCGCGCGATTTTGCGCGTGATAATCATGGATCTTGAAGCGGCCGAACGACAGCACGCCACGCGCGTCAAGCCTTGAATTGAGATTGACCTTGCCGGAGTCGAGCGCCATCGCGATGGTCAGCGCCTTGAAGGTCGAGCCCATCTCATAAACGCCGACGCTCATCCGGTTGATGTGGATCGGATCGAGGGCATCCGTCGGCTTGTTGGGATCGTAATCGGGGAGCGACGCCAGCGCGATCAATTCGCCGGTATTGACGTCCATGATCGCCGCGGCGCCAGCCTTCGCCTTGAAGTGGGTCACGCCTTTCTCGAGTTCGTCGCGCAGCGCATGCGTCGCGCGGATGTCGAGCGACAGCGAAATCGGCTTCAGCTCCTCCGGCGTCGCGCCAAAGCCGGCGCCGTGCAGATCGGCGAGCCCCTGCCCGTCGATGTATTTTTCGATGCCGGCGATGCCCTGATTGTCGACATTGGCGAAGCCGAGCACATGCGCGCCGATCGGCCCGTTGGGGTAGACGCGCTTGTTTTCGGCGATCAATCCGACCCCCGGCAGTCCGAGATGGAAAACTTCGTCGCGCTGATGCGTCGTGACTTCGCGCTTCACCCAGACGAATCCTTTTCTGGACCCGAGGCGCTCGCGCATTTCGCGCGAATCGAGCCCCGGCAGAGCGGCGGTCAACAGTTCGGTCGCTTCGTCCTTGTCGATGATGCGGCGCGGCTCGGCGAAGACCGACATCACCTTCACGTCGCTGGCGAGCACCTCGCCGTTGCGATCGAGAATGTCGGGGCGCGAAGCGGCGACGGCTTCCGCCGCGGCGCGGCGCGTCGTCGCCGCTTCCGGCTTGAAGCCGAGATAGACGAGCTTGATCGCGATCACCCCATAGAGCGCGAGAAAGCCCAAGGCGGCGAGCCTCATGCGCGACGCGCTCAAATCGAGACTCGTCGAAAAGATGGCGCGCAGCAGCCTGCGCAGCTCGCGCGTTCGAGAAGGCGGTGGTTGCGTATCGCGCACGGTCTGCGTCATGGCTTGCGTCGCTCTTGCCCCTGCGCCTTGGGCGTCGTTGGCGAAGCGCCGCCGGGCACAGGCGGCGTCGCCGGCATGCTCAGTCCGAGCGAGTCGAGTTTCTGCCCGATCGAATCGACGCGCGGCAATCTCTCGGGAAGCGCCTGGGCGGCCACGACCTGAGTCGCCTCGACCTGCTTCATGCCGGGCAGATAGGCGTCAGCGAGCTGCTGAATGCGCTCAGGCCGGGTCATATACGCCCATTCCGCGCGCAATACCGCGATCGCGTCGCGCTCCTGCCTGATCTCGATCTTGGTTTTTGTGATCTGCTCGGCGCGATAGCTCGTCTGATATTTTATCGAATAGGCGTAGACCGCCGAACCGACCAGGGCGAGAATCGCGACGATGTTGAGGAAGCGCAGCATCAGGCTTTCCCCTTGTCGCGATCAGGCAGTCGTGAAAGGCGCGCGAGTCTCGCTTCGAGCGGATGCGCCGGCGCCGCCGTGCGCGTCGCATGGCGCAGCTTGGCAGAACGCGCGCGCGAATTTGCCGCCGTCTCGGCGCCTGTCGGCGTGATCGGCTGGCGACCCTCGCAGACGAAGCTCGGCGCCGGCGGCGCGATCTCGCCGGGAAGGCGGCGCGAACCGGTTTCGCCGCGCCCGCTTCTTTCGGCGAGAAACTGTTTGACGATGCGATCCTCCAGCGAATGAAAGGTCACGACGGCGAGCCGGCCGCCTTTACCAAGCAGCCGTTCGGCGCCGATAAGCCCGTTCAGCAATTCTTCGAGTTCTTCATTGACCGCGATGCGCAGCGCCTGGAAGCTCTTCGTCGCCGGATGAATATCGCTGACGCGGTTGGGCGCGACGCGAGCGATCATTTCGGCCAGCGCTCTGGTCGTTTGAAAAGGCGCAATCTCACGGTCGTGGACGATGGCGCGGGCGATGCGCCGCGCGGCGCGCTCCTCACCATAGAAATACAGAATGTCGGCGAGAGTCTCTTCATCGGCCTCATTGACGATGTCGGCGGCGCTGCGGCCCTGCCCGCCCATGCGCATGTCGAGCGGACCCTCGGCGCGGAAGGAAAAGCCGCGCGCCGCTTCGTCGAACTGCATCGACGAGACGCCGATGTCGAAGACGATTCCGTCGACCGGCGCGAAGCCTTGCGCGCATGCGATGGCTTCAAGCTGGGAAAAACGCGCTTCGACAAGCGAGAGCCGTCCGCCCATCTCTTCGACCAGCGCCTCTCCGGCCTTCACCGCCGTCCGATCGCGATCGAGCGCAAGCACGCGCGTATCCGGCTGCGCGAGCAAGGCCCGCGTATAGCCGCCGGCGCCGAAGGTCGCGTCGATATAGCGGCCTCCCGGACGGATGCAGAGAGCGGCCATCGCCTCATCGCGCAGCACCGGAATATGCGGCGCCGACGTCATGATCATGTTCCTCATCCGGCGGCGCGCCACGCGAGGCGGCCGGCAGTGCGACGATGCTGTGCGCCCGCCGAGCGCTGGCTCGTCGAGACGCCTTAATTGGGGCTGGGCGGTCTTGATCGACATGGCACCGCGGGGCGTCGGAAGCAGGCTGGCCGCCACGCGCCAATCTTGGCGACCGCCTTCATTAGGCTTTGTTATCGTTAAGGGAGCGTTACGGTGGCCTCGAATTTGGCGGGCTTAAGGCGGCGCAAGCAAAATGACGCAGAGCTTCCCTGCCGCTGAGTTTGATTGACGACGAAACAGGCTGTTTGAGCGCCAGTCGGCCTGTAAGCCGGGTTCTGTACGTCCTTTGCAGAACGTGACGACCATTCCTCTGGGACGGACGTTGCCGTCCGCCTCTAGCAACCAACCCGGGCGACAGTCCCGGAGACGGGTTGAAGGCAAAAGCTCGCGCTTAAGGCCTTCCGTCGCCCCTATTCGGTCTTGCTCCCGGCGGGGCTTGCCGTGCCCCGAACGTCGCCGTTCGGGCGGTGCGCTCTTACCGCACCCTTTCACCCTTACCGCTTGCGCGGCGGTTTGCTTTCTGTGGCGCTATCCCTGGGGTCGCCCCCGCCGGACCTTATCCGGCGCCGTGTCTCCGTGGAGCCCGGACTTTCCTCTGCTT